>Ga0255430_10002_pt2 | contig 23046 bp, 18 predicted proteins | sample ANMaggSeSYBR02G3_FD_182660 | JGI IMG/M metagenome (GOLD analysis project Ga0255430, IMG submission 182660) | Sediment cell enrichment communities from methane seep in Santa Monica Basin, California, United Staets - ANME aggregate JGI... | ecosystem: Environmental > Aquatic > Marine > Cold seeps >...
TGAGAAGATTAGAAGGTTAGAAGGTTAGAAGGTTAGAAGGTTAGAAGGTTAGAAGGTTAGAAGATTAGAAGGTTAGAAGGTTAGAAGGTTAGAAGGTTAGAAGATTAGAAGATTAGAAGATTAGAAGATTAGACTGAGTCTGCGTGTGTCTGTGGCTGATCCCATATAAAAAAGGAGAAGATCTGTGCTAAAAGTCGGTGTCATTGGATGCGGTTATTGGGGGCCAAACTTGATCAGAAACTTCACCCAATTGAGTAGGAGTGACGTCGTGCGCGTGGCGGATCTGGATGAGGTACGGCTGAAACATATGAAAGGGCTTTATCCCACTGTTGAAACTACAAAAAATTACAGGGACATTATTGCCGATCCTGAAATCGACATCGTAACGATCGCAACCCCGGTGAATACCCATTACAAACTCGCTTCAGAGGCGCTCCTCGCTCAAAAGCACGTATTTGTTGAAAAGCCGATTGCAGCCTCTGCCAAGGAAGCGAAGGCATTGATTGTGCTTTCGGAAAAGCATCAACGGAAATTGATGGTGGGTCATACTTTTGTGTACACAGCGGCAGTGCGAAAAATGAAGGAGATCATCGATTCCGGTGAGCTAGGAGAAATATATTACATTAATTCCCAGAGGTTAAACCTCGGGCTTTTTCAGCAGGACATCAACGTTCTCTGGGATCTGGCCCCCCATGATATTTCAATTGTCCTGTATCTTTTGGATCAGGAACCACAAACTGTGAGCGCCGTGGGCGCATCACATATTAACCCGTCTATTGAAGATGTTGCGGTATTAACGATGAAATTTTCTGACAGTCTTCTTGCTTTCATCCAGACAAGTTGGCTTGATCCTGATAAAATCAGAAGGATGACGATAGTGGGCAGCAAGAAGATGATGGTCTACGATGATGTCCAGCCCACGGAGAAGATCAGGATTTATGACAAGGGAGTTGAAGGGCCAAAGCACTACGATACATACGCCGAATTTCACTATTCATATAAGTACGGAGACATCGTCATCCCTAAAATCGAAGGCACCGAACCGCTTCGTACGGAGCTGAACCATTTTATCGACTGCATTCTGAGCAATAAGGAACCGGTCAGCAATGGCAGAAGCGGGCTTTACGTTGTAAAAATTCTCGAAGCAGCTCAAAAGTCCCTGGATAAAGATAACAATCAAGTACCCATCGCAGAGGATCATGGCTTTTGACGCTTGAAGCAAGGAACCAATTTCTGACTCCGTTCGCCTTTTGCCTTCAGCCTATAAGGCAAAGCGATCCTATAGCATAACTGTAAACCGTGAACGGTTACGCATAACTTATGTACTCCCAACAATTTTACATAGTAGCCAATGTGTTGATGGTAATAGATGCGCTTATTCTCATTGCCACCGGATACATGGGTTATTCTATCAGCCTGGAAGCGGTGACTGAAGGCCTTGTTATGGGGTGGTATGATTTCCTCGGTTTTGTTCTGTTTCTGATGTTTGCCAACAACTACTTCATGGGGAGGGCTGGTTTTTATTCTGCACGGCGTTTTTCCTCAACATGGTCTATAATCAAGGCCATTTTCATTGCTGTCCTGTTAAGTTTTGTTCTGCTTTCTGCAGGGGTTGTCTTGGTCGGGATCAAGCCTTTCTCGCGCGTATATATTATTGCGCATTTTCTGACAGCAACGGCGGCGCTGACCGTTACGAGGATAATTTTGTATTACTATCTGGATCGCCGTGCGCGGACAACATTTAATAGCCGCCAGATCCTTTTGGTCGGAGGCGCGGACAGAGTCATAGCCGTGGCCGAAGCGCTGAACAACCAGCACAGTTGGGGACACCAGGTAGCCGGCTGCCTGAATGTGGATGGCCAGTCCAATCCGCACGCAGGGAATATCCCGGTGCTGGGGCGCCTGGAGGACTTTGATACAATTTTGCAAGAGCGTCAAATTGATGAGGTCATGTTTGCATTGCCAAAGGGTTCTTCCGTTGATCTGGGCAAATATATGCTGAAGTGCAAGATAACAGGTGTGGCTGTCCGAATTATCCCGGCATTGTTTGACCTGAGCGATTCGAGTCTCAGGGTTGAAAACATCCAGGGTATCCCGACCTTGACCGATTATGCCGCGATTACCAACGCGTCCGGCCTACTGTATAAGAAGATCCTCGATCTTGCGGCAGGGCTTCTCGGGTTCATGGTATTTATCCTCTCCTACCCGATAATGTGGTTAATTATTAAATTGGACTCTCCCGGGCCGGTTCTGTTTAAACAACGCAGGGTGGGGATGCATGGACGTCAGTTTTATCTGTACAAGTTTCGCTCCATGGTAGCGGATGCAGAATCAAAGAAGACAGATTTGTTAGTTGAAAAAAAGACGGCCTGGCCGTCATACAAGACGGAACATGACCCGCGTATCACCAGGGTGGGACGATTCTTGAGGAAGACTTCATTAGACGAATTCCCTCAGTTCATCAATGTGCTCAAAGGCGAGATGAGCCTCGTGGGTACACGCCCGCCAACACCGGATGAAGTTAAACAGTATGAGGACTGGCAGCGTCGGCGGATTTCAATCAAGCCGGGCATTACCGGTCTCTGGCAGATATCCGGACGGAAGGAAATTACCGATTTTACCGAGGTCGTAAAATTGGATCTGGAATATATTGACGGGTGGGGGTTCAGGAAAGACCTTATAATATTATGGAAGACCGTGTGGGTCGTGTTAGCCAGAAAAGGAGCGAAGTGAGAAGATTAGAAGGTTAGAAGGTTAGAAGGTTAGAAGGTTAGAAGGTTAGAAGGTTAGAAGATTAGAAGGTTAGAAGGTTAGAAGGTTAGAAGGTTAGAAGGTTAGAAGATTAGAAGGTTAGAAGGTTAGAAGGTTAGAAGGTTAGAAGGGGAGAAGATGAGAAGGAAGAAGGATATAAAGCACTTTCGTGATCTGGAAGTTTATAGGCGTGCTTTTGAGGCAGCAATGACGATATTTCAGGTCACTAAAAAATTTCCTGCGGAGGAGAAATATTCATTGGTAGACCAAATAAGAAGGGCTTCTCGTTCTGTTTGCGCCAACATTGCTGAAGCTTGGAGAAAAAGGCGATATATTGCAGTTTTTAAAAACAAAATGACTGATTCCATGCAGGAAGCATCAGAAACACAATGCTGGTTGGAATTCAGTCTTGCTTGTCATTATATAGAGCAGGATACTTTTAATAATCTTGATGACGAATATGAGCAAATCATCGCAATGTTAAATTCCATGGAAAGGCATGCCACCAAGTTCTGTTTCTAATCTTCTGCTCTTCTAACCTTCTAACCTTCTCCCCTTCTGCTCTTCTAACCTTCTAACCTTCTGCTATTTCAAAACTATGAAGAAGAATGTAGCAAATAACAACTACTGGTTCACCTGGCTTTCGCTTGCGGTACTCTTAGCCTCCTTTTGCTTTCAACATTATATTGATTTCGGCAATATGTTAAGCAGGTGGAATAGCGATGACTTTTCGTATTGCTACCTGGTGCCGCCTTTATTCGTTTACCTGGTCTATACCAATAGGCGGTCTTTGAAAGTGCATGAATTGCGCCCTTCCCTTCTGGGGTTCGTTATTCTGTTTTTTTCCGGTCTCCTGTATTTGGGGGGCAATCTCGGGTCAATCGAAACGTTAACCTCTGTGGCTATATGGGTAGCCGTGATCGGAGTGGCCTTATTACTTGCAGGGGTCAGGATTGTAAAATCCCTTGCCTTCCCCTTTCTGATCCTGGCGTTTATCGTCCCGCTTCCTCCGTTTTTGAATAATTTATTCACGTTCAAGTTGAAGCTGATCTCCAGCGCTTTATCTGTAGAAATGATGCACATGGGAGGGCTTTCTGTCTTCAGGGAAGGAAACATTATCGACCTTGGCTTCACGCAGCTCCAGATGGTGGATGCGTGCAGCGGGCTACGGTACGTGTACCCATTGCTCTTGATGGGGCTTGTGTTCGGGTATCTGTTTCACAAAAGGTGGTGGGAGCGTGTCATCATGGCCATGGCCACCATACCTATATCGGTCTTTGCCAATGCCCTCAGGATTGCCATTACCGGCTATCTCACTATAAACGTGTCGCCACAAGTAGCCGAAGGTTTTTTCCACGGATTTTCAGGCTGGCTTATTTTCATGGTATCGCTAATGTTTTTGGCTATAGTGAGCTGGCTGGTAAAACTCAGTAAATCGAGGTTGACAGGGCAGTGGCCGGCGCAGGAAAAAAAAACGAATCCCAACGCCGATTTTCTTGACCTGAGTAACATACGACAATCATACCTTTGGATTGCATCGGCTCTCTTTCTTGTATTCTGGGGCGTAAATACGGCACTTGTTTCTGCCCAGATCAAACCTCTGAGAAAAACGTTTGAGGAATTTCCGACAGTGATCGGCGACTGGCAGGGAGAACGATCATATATGAGCGAGGAAATACTCGATTCCCTCTGGGCTGACGATTATGTGCAGATCCACTTCAGCAATACACGCACGGAGGACATGCTCCTTCTTTTCGTGCCTTATTATGAGTATCAGAAAACAAGACACACAGCCCATTCGCCTGTGTCGTGTCTGCTCGGAGGCGGTTTTGCGCCCCGAAGCAGAGAGATTATTCAAAGCAATTTTCCTCCGCCGTTTGGCCACGTTGAAATCAGACAGATGGTCCTTGAAAAAGACGGAAAGTTGCTTTTGTCCAATTACTGGTTTCAGCAGCGAGGCCGCATTATTGTGAGCGAATACCGGAACAAATGGTATCTGTTTTGGGATTCCGTAACAAAGAGACGCACAGACGGCGCCCTGGTACGACTGGAGATGCCGTTGCGGCCATACCAGAACGTGAAAGCCGCACAAGCAGTAATGGATTCCTTTACGCAAGAGTTGATGAAAATCCTTCCTGAATATGTGCCAGGATAGTCCCTAACACGGGTCTTATTAGAAGATTAGAAGATTAGAAGATTAGAAGATTAGAAGATTAGAAGATTAGAAGATTAGAAGATTAGAAGATTAGAAGATTAGAAGATTAGAAGATTAGAAGATTAGAAGATTAGAAGATTAGAAGGAAACCCTCAATTTTTGGAGACAAACGTATTATGAAACTCAAACTATTCATTCGATTCTGGTCAATCCTTGTTGCCGTGCTGATTGTATCCTGCAGCGGTCCTGATGAAACAAAGATGAAGTTTTTCAACAAGGGAAAGGCCCTTTACGAAAAGGGTGAATACGTGCGGGCGCGCCTGGAGTTCAGGAATTCCCTCCAGGTCGATCCGAACTTTGCTGAAGGCTACCACATGCTCGGAATGCTCGAATTCAAAGATAAGAACTGGAAAAAAGCTTACGGTCTGCTCTTCAAGGCAGTGCAACTTGACCCGGATCTATCAGGTGCGCAGGTGGCCATTGGAAAACTTCTCTTTATGGGCAAGCAGATGGACCAGGCCAAGGAAAAAGCAGATCTTGTCCTGGCCAAGAATCCGGACCACGAAGATGCGCTCCTGCTGCGCGCGACCTGTCTCATGGCAGATCAAGAGGAGAAAAAAGCAGAGGCCATTTTGAGATCGCTTATTGAGAAAAACTCGAAAAGGCCGGAGCCCTATCTGCTCCTTAGTAATCTTAGGTTGAAGCGCAACGATACGGCAGAAGCTCGAAACATACTTCAGAGCCTGTTGAGTCAGGATGAGAAGAACAAGGCTGCCCGGCTGGCGTTGATCCGGATTCTGGAAAAAGAAAATAACCTTTCAGGGGTTGAAGATGAATACAAAAAGCTGATCGACCACGATCCTGAGAGCGATGCTGCAAAATTGATGCTGGCACGATTTTATAACCTGACAGACAGAAGCAAAGCGGCTGAAAAAGTCCTTAAAGACTTGATCGAAGCTCATCCTGATAAGATGGAGCCGCATCTTTATCTGGCCCGGTTTTATGAAGAAAACGAGCAAAATGATGCGGCGATTGCGGTACTGCGCAAGACGATTGAAGATATGCCTGACAAATATGCGGCATATGAAATGCTGGCAAAGCATTATATGCAGACTGAGGCGACGAAGAATAATGCCATGCAATTGCTGGGGCAGTTTATGACAAAAGTCCGAACCGGCCCTGATTTCTTAAAGGCAAAACTCTTTATGGCAGCCATTCATTATCAGGAAAGTGATCTGGACAAAGCCCTCAAGCTGGTGGAAGAAGTCCTAAAGGAAAATCCTGAAGATGTGCGCGCCCACGCCCTGAAGGGCGACATGCTGGCTGTCCGGCGGGATTTTGCCGGGGCTATTGGAGAATACCGGGCAGTGCTGCGCGAACAGCCCCAAAACCTTCCGGTTTCTTTGAACCTTGCCAGGGCGTATCTTGCAAACAACCAGGAAGGACTTGCCGAAGATACCTACAAAAAGATCCTTGAAATCAATCCCAAACAAAAACAAGCACGATTCGGCCTGGTAGATCTTTACAGGCGGAAGGCACAAATTGAGCCGGCAAGAAAACAACTGGAAAAAATCCTGGAAATCAATCCCGATGACACAAAAGCCCTAATGGCTCTGGGCGATGTGTCTCTTGCAGGAAAAGATGTGGAAGGAGCGCGCAAGTATTTTGGCCGCGTGTTGGAACTTGAACCTGATTTGCCCCAGGCAAACTACAAAAATGGCGTGATAAAACTCATAGAAAAAAAGCCGGAACAAGCAGCGCTCCTTTTCGAAAAGGCGTTGAAAGCGGACCCGGATTTTGTGCCGGCGCTGAGCCAACTGGCAGATATGCTGCTCAAAGAGAAAAAGCTGGACAAGGCCCTGGACAGATGCAGACAGCAGATTGCCAAGAGCCCAAAGAACTCCCACTACTACGTTTTGATAGGGCGGCTCCATGCCTTTGGCAAAGATATTGACGCTGCCCGCAAGAATTTTGAAAAGGCCCTTGACTTGGACCCGGACAGCTCCGACGCTCTATTCAGCCTGGCCCGGCTTGAACAATCTCTGGGCTCAATCGACGAAGCCCTTTCAAGATATCAGAAGATCAGGGAAAAGAATCCGAACAATCTTAGTATTACCATGCTGATCGCCGCACTGTTAGAGCAAAAGAGTGAGTATAGCAAAGCAAAAGCGATCTATAAAGAGGTGTTGGCAAAAAGACCGGATGCTTCCGCAGCAGCCAACAACCTGGCCTTTCACTATGCCGAGCACGATCCAACAAAGGAAAACCTTGCAAAGGCAGAAAAGCTGATTTCACCGTTGCTTGAGAAATTCAAAGACGATCCCAATGTGATAGATACTGCAGCGTGGATTTACTACCGAAGAGGAGATTTCAAAAAGGCGCGGGGTCTGCTGTTGAGTATTGAGGAAAAGGCGCGAAATGTGCCGGTGCTTAACTACCATCTCGGGATGATCTCTTTTCGGCTGGGAGAAAAGGCTGAGGCCAGGCAGTACCTGCACCTGGCGACAGACAGCAAACAGCCGTTTCCGGGGAAAGACAAGGCGCAAACGTTGCTTGGGGAGTTACGCTGAGGGTGAATTGAGAAGCTACGAAATTATGAAATAATTCACCTGATTTTATGAAGTATATTTCCCAAATTAGTGTTGGTGATAAAACAAATTTTGACCGGCTTTTTTTGCATTTTATATAATGCTCTGATATTTAAGAGTATTTATTTATAAAATTTTTTGCAGTTTATCGGGCATGATTTTTGCTTATATGGGATGTCATGACAAAGCGGATTTCAAAACCCGAAACAGTGGTTTACATTGTCGGCCAGAATAAGCTGCAAAATAGACTTTTGGCTTTGTTTCTGGAAACAGAAACGGGGTTGAAGTGCACGTGCGGCCCAATGCCGGAACTGACTAACATCGGAGACAAGGAGGCAACTCAGGCGTGTCTGGTCATGCTGGACTGCATAGGTATTGATTGTGATAAACTGCAGTCCAATCTCGGAATGGAGCCCAATTCGACGACCTCCCACTGCTCCATTGTCCTCTTTAATGTAGAGCAAGACAACGAAATTGAAAAAGAAGCTGTGGATAGGGGAGTGCGGGGGATCTTTTATGATAGCGAGCCCCCGGGTCGGTTCCCAAAAGGTATTCTTGCTGTTTTGAACGGGGAGTTGTGGTATTCGAGAGAAGTCCTGTCAAAATGCGCCTTGGAAGCGAAGTCCCCTGTCAAATTGCCGGCTGGGCCTGCCGCTACCCTGACCACGAGAGAAAAAGAGATACTCACCAAAATTGCTTCCGGTGCCGGCAACAAAGAGATCGCCGACGACCTTTGCATCAGCACATACACAGTCAAGACTCATATCTACAATATCTACAAGAAAATCAACGTTACCAACCGGCTTCAGGCTATGCTATGGCTCTCCAAGAACGTCAACTCTAACCCATAATTCTCTTCTGCTTTTTTTCTTTGTAACCGTGAACTGTATAACCGGCAACCGTGAACAATTACCTCATTCTTTTATGTGAGAAGCCAATTTATCTTTAGTCTAATACCAAAGTATTACAAAAAGTATTAGTCCTGTCGTTTTGCCTCATACCTTTTTATTAGAATCCATACCCAAAAAAATAAGGCAAAAAATAGCACCATGAGCGTATTGACCGTCTGTGTGAATAATTGTAAACTCGCATGAACTTAAACTTAAACACCTAAACAAGCTATTCCTTGATGGACGGGATCAAAACTTCAAGACTTACGAAAAATGGAGGTGAAACCTATGAAGGGCAAGAGAATGTTATTCGGAATGATGATAGTTGCAGCGCTTTTAATAATGGGTAAACCTATTGAATCAAGCGCTGCTCTATACAGTGGAGCTTGGCTACCTAACGATAAAGCAGACTTTTTTGTCGCAGAATTCACTTTTGGTGCTAACCCAGGCTCTTTTTCCATGTATGATTGGGGCGAGTCTGACAGCCTGGAGATCTTTAGTTTGGGGGAGCCTTATGGGATGAAAAGTGTGTCCTTCACGCAAGTGGGTAGCACTTGGTTTGCTAGCATAGAGGGTGGGACAGCGCCGCCCCTTGACCTTGGCGATAGCCTGGAGTTTGGGTTCTTTTTCGGTGATACTACAAATGAGAAATATTATAGCTATAATATGGAGACTTTAATTTTGAATGAGTACTATGAGTTGAGTCATGAGAGCAGCAGTATCATTATCGGGACCTCTGACATTCAGCCGGTGCCCATCCCAGCCAGCGCATTACTCCTCAGCTCCGGGATTGTAGGGCTGATCGCGTTTGGCCGGGTGAGGAGGAGAAGCAGCCCATGAAGAAATTTCTCACAATACCAGCACTATTTTTCCTGATTCTTAGTTTCGTGCCGGCAACCGGGTCGGCAGCACTGATAATTCCTTTAGATACCGCTTTTTCCGCATACGGCCCTGAGGATCCAGAATACAAAGATAATTACGGTAATGTTACTATTAAATATTACACACCCGATAGCGTTGAATTTACGATTAAGTTGAATACAGAGACACTCGGAGATGGGGCGTATGTTTCGAAATTCTACTTTAACACAGACTCTAACTTTTATGACAACCTGATTTTGACTCCTGATGATTCATCAGCCGCCAACTTAACCTATAACTTTAATATAGAGGACTCGTACCACAAACCAGATGGTGATGGTTATTTTGACGGAGTCATAAATTTTGGAACTGAAAAAAGCACGCAGACTTTTGTCCTTTCCGGCACAAACCTCGATGAAACTGATTTTCTTGCCCAATCATTTGGCGGGCACAAAGGCCATTTTACAATTGCCGCCCAGATAAAAAAAGGGAATGTAGGGTATGTTGGCGGAAACCCTGTCCCAATTCCCAGCACAATTTTGCTTTTAGGCACTGGTTTGGTCGGCCTTGTAGGGTTTCGTAGAAAAAAACAGTAACTATAGTGCCAGTCATATGAGTTGATACTATTCTCAGTATATCGCTCTTGAGTTTATAATGAGTCGAGATATCTTTCTTTGTATCAAGTCATTTGACCGTAACTATAAGAGCCAAGTTATCAAAAAGATTCGACCTGTGCGATTAGGTTGTTCCTGGGTTCATCCGATACAGTCTAATTGTCAGCAGCAGGTTCCCGCAGGCGCGGGTTTGCCCCGCACAAAATCGAATTGGTGGGCGACGTAAAGCCGCCCTTGCGACGACTTCTTACAGATGTTATATCAGATTTAGTCTCAGGTGTTAAAAAATCCCTCCGACAACGCGTCGGGGGGATTTTTTTTTGAGCCAAGAAGATTTACAAGGAACACGGTCCACATCCTGCCATTGCCTTGAGCATCCTGTGAAATAGCCCACTATTTCTGTGATTTTGCTCAATCGGATCGACCCAAATCTGAGCGTCAAATCTGTGAAGTTATTTTTGTGCGAACCCTAACGAGCGGAAATGGCGCCTAAAACAAAGGATTTTTTTTCAAACTCTAAAATGTTCATTAGTTGGCACTCAATTTGCGTGTTTAATTGAGCAAACAATTCAAAGACCGGATACTCAATATGGTATAGAATTGTCATTGACTCAACGAAGACCGCACTCAATGTGCGCTAACTAAAGCTTGATAAAGGCAAACCACTCGAAAGAGTGGGACGCAAAACCACTGGCCTAAGTTTCGATTACTCGAAATACGGTCGCAGGGATGCCGGGCGAATACAGCACTTCCGATAAGCTGTATCTCCTATGGCAAGACACTCAAACCAAAGGAGGTACTGCAATGTTATTTTTCGGAAGATTTTATCAGTCGCTTAGTTTTCGTCTTTCATCCTTACGTTTATTTTATTTTTTTCCCTTACTCATAATTTTTCTTATCACCTCCAATGCCTTTTCAGGCGATGTAAGCCTCGAGTGGGATCCGAACATTGAACCATACCTTGCCGGCTATAAGATGTACTATGGCAATTCGAGCAGTGACTATACTTGCACTGTTGATGTAGGCAATCACACCACCTGCACCATCTCGGGCCTCGAAGAGGGTAATACCTATTATTTCGCTGCAACTGCCTACGATCTTTTCGGCAACGAATCTGATTACTCTAATGAATACTTTGAATATATCCCAAAAACAGATACGGACGAAGACGGAATACCCGACGATGATGAGATAGATATCTACGGTCTTGATCCAAATGATCCTGATACTGACGGGGACGGTATTAGTGATGGAGATGAAGTTGATTTTTGGGGAAATTCTTGGAATGATGACAGTGATTGGGACGGTATTGTGAACCTTCTGGATTGGGATTCAGATGACGATGGCTTCCCAGACGGGTGGGAAAAAGACCACAATTCTGATCCGTCCGATCCCTATTCGACGCCCTCGCTTCCGCCTATGGAGATTGGTGAGATAAGTATTGATCACAACTGGACGACAATTTATCTGCAATATCCCTTTATTGATCCCATAGTGATTGCCAAACCAATAAGCCTTAATGAGGATGACCCTGCCGTGGTTCGGATTCGCAATGTCGAGCCTGGCGGCTTTGAGATCTGCTTGCAGGAATGGGAGTATCTGGATGGTGTACACGCCCAGGAAATGGTAAGCTTTCTAATAGTGGAACGCGGCAGCTACATCTTGGAAGACTGGACCCGTGTGGAAGCAGGCACCTTTGAGACAGGCAAAACAAAAGGCTTCGAAACTGTGAGATTTCATCAACCCTTCGAGACAAAGCCTGTGGTAATGGGCGCTGTCATCAGTTTTGACGAATCAGATACTGTGACCGGCAGGATAAGAAAGATCAATAGGCGCGGCTTTCGGTATCGCTTGCAGGAACAGGAGCGAAATTCTCAAGTCCATGCCACGGAAACCATCTCTTATATTGCGTGGGAACCCTCATCCGGCACTTTAGACGGTCTTGCTTTTGAGATTAACAGAACTGCGGATGTAGTGCGGCATGCTTTTCATACGATCTCTTTTGACCAAGAGTTCATGAGCATCCCAATGTTTTTCGCAGACATGCAGACAATGGCCGGCAGCAATACTGCAAATGTCCGCTGGCAGAATAATGATGTCTTTGGTGTGGATGTGCAGATCGACGAAGAGCAGTCTCGAGACAGAGAGATAAACCATACCACTGAGGTGGTCGGCTATATGGTCTTTGAATACATGAGCTTATGGTAATACCTGAATACCCGAGACCGCATCTTTTTATTTAGGGAGGTTGGCCAACTCTCAGCATCTCTGACAAGGAGCGCTTCGAAACCTCAGGGTTCAAGCAAACTCAACCACTATCGACTAGAAGTCGGTAGTGGTTGAGTGGTCATTATCGAGAAAAGCTTTCCAGATTTTCTTTACGTTCTCACGCAGATCAATAAATTCACTATCAGGTACTTTAGCGGGTTTTTCCTGAAGACTGAGCCTGTGAGCGGATGCTCTATATTCCAGATAGGCCTCTTTAAGGAAACGCGCCGTAGAATCGTCCACTATCTTTGTCTCAATCAATGTTTCCAAAAGTCGCACAATGTCTGTCCATCCGGCAAGTTCATTATATTCGCTGGATTTCAAAAGTACAAGATACTGAACTATAAACTCAATATCAACCATACCTCCCTGGTCCTGCTTGAGATCAAAAAACCCTGGCTCCGGGCTTAAAAGCTCCTTGCGCATACGTTCCCGCATTTCCCTGACCTCCTGCTGAAGCCTGATTTTGCTGCGTGAAAGAGTAAGCACATCCTTGCGTATCTGTTCAAAATACCTCGCCAGATTAATATCTCCGCTTACAGCTCTTGCCTTAACGAGGGCCTGATGTTCCCACGTCCAGGCTTTTTCAACCTGATATTCTTTAAATGCTTCGATGTGACAAACCAGAGGACCGGAGCTTCCGCTTGGGCGCAACCTCATATCTGTTTCATACATGCTTCCTGCAGAAGTATGCGCGGTTAGAATATGAATGATTCTTTGCCCCAGGCGGGCAAAAAATTGAGCGTTATCTATTGGACGTATTCCGCCTTTTGTTTGTCCATTAGTCCCTGCATGAAGAAAAACCAGATCAAGATCGCCGCCATAACCGAGTTCAATACCACCCAGCTTGCCATAGGCTATAACAACAAAACCCCTTTCGCTTATTTTTCCGTCAAAAAGGCAGGTAGGCTTTCCATGTTTTTTAATTAAATGATTCCAGGAAAGTTCAAGAACCTCATTAATTATTGTCTCGGCAATATCGGTAAGATGATCACTTACTTTCATAAGGGGAAGGGCATTTGTAACATCCGCAGCCGCGACACGCAATATATTGATCTGTTTGAAAATACACAATTCTTCAATTTGATATTCAAGATCCTGGGCAGGTATATGGTGCAGTTTTTTTCTTATCTCATTTACAATATCAGATTTTTCAGGTGGTATATATAGGGTGCGGGCATCAAGCAATTCATCCAGAAGTACAGGGTGGAGCGCCAGCAAAGAAACTATCCATGGACTTGCATTTGAAAGTCTAACCAGATGAACAAGAGCATCAGGATTCTCCAAAAGAAGAGCTATGTAACAGGTTCGCCTTTCTATTACTTTGATCAAATCGATTATACGGTTTAAAACAAGATATGGTTGTTCGGATTTTCCGACTTCCTTCAACACAAGCGGGATAAGCTTATCGAGCCATTTTCGCCCTTCATTACTCAGTAACCGTGTTCCCGGATCATTACGAAGATGTTCCAACAAACGCAATGCTTCATCCGGCCCGTCAAATCCAGCATTAAAAAGCACTTTATTGCTATGGTCATTTTCTATCAGATCAAGCCATACATTTTTCAATTCACTATCAATTTTTTCGCCTTTTGTCTCAAAATCTTCAGTGGCAAGCAATTTATTAAAATGATAGTGAACACTTCCTATGTGCCGTTTAAGCTCTAAAGCAAAAAACTCCCATTTATCAAAACCCATTGATGCGGCAAGACGTGCTTTACCAACAAGATCCGACGGAATTTTATGGGTCTGCTGATCAGAAAATTCCTGAAGCCGGTGCTCTGTATTTCGTAAAAACTCATATGCCTCTGTAAGATCATTGCAAACATCCTGTGGAATGTACTTTCTATTCGCAAGAATTTTTAACACATTCAGAATACTACGCTCCTGAAGAACAGGCACTACTCCCCCACGTATAAGCTGAAATATCTGTCCGAAAAATTCTATCTCTCTTATACCTCCGGCACCAACCTTAACATCCCCATCCATTCCCTTATGACGTACTTCAAGAGATATTTTGTGCTTCATATCCCTTAAAGATTCATAAACTCCAAAATCAAGGTATCTACGAAAAACAAAGGGCTTAAGTCTGTCCAAAAGTCTTCTACCTGCTTCTTTGTTACCGGCCAACACCCTTGCCTTGATCCAGGCATAACGTTCCCATTCCCTACCCTGTCTCTGGTAATAATCTTCCATGTTGTCAAAACTCATAACCAAAGGCCCGCTTTCGCCAAAAGGCCGAAGCCGCATATCAACACGAAAAACAAGTCCATCCGGAGTGGTTGTGCCAATCACATTTACAAGACGTCTGCAAAGGAGCACAAAGAATTCTTCATTGCTGATGGACTTTGATTTACCTTTTGTTCTCCCGGCTTCAGTATATGCAAAAATCAAATCAATATCAGAAGAAAAATTAAGCTCACTTGCTCCAAGTTTACCCATACCAAAAACCACAAGATATTCTTGAGAGCCATCAGCTCCTGTAGGATTGCCATATTCAGAACAGAGAGATTTATAAAGAATTGAAAGAGCCTCTTCGAGACATGCATCTGCAAAATTTGAAAGATCAGCCATGGTTTCCAAAAGATCTGCCCAGCCGGCAAGATCCCTCCAGGCAATTCTTACTTTCTCGCGAATTCTGAAACGACGTAGCGTACTGGAAATATTATTATTTTCTTTTGCCTCAGAAAGAAAGATTTTAAGCTTATTATCATATTCACCCTTTGCGTACCGTCTTTTAATATCGCCGCTTATAATAAGATCAGCCGGTATCTGTGGATTACGTATGCAGCTTCTGGCAACAAAATCACTGAAAGCAAAAACCTTTTTCATAACAGCAAATATTTCAGGATAATGCCTGATTTCGACCTTTGCATTCTCCGCTGCAGCTATAAAAGAATCCAGCTTATTCTTTGCTTCTTCTGCCAGTTCTTCCGGGATATCATTTGCTGATTTCATATTTGATAAGGTAATTTCAGATATTGTAACATTTTAGCTTTTTAAAAAGATATCCGCTTCAGGTGGATATGCTTCAGCCTTCCACCTTCAGCCTATCCACCTGAATCGTTACCAATATCTTTATATAACAGGAAACTATCAGAGTTTAAAGTGTTAATTCGTGGCTGACCGAAAACCCCTTGTTCCGAGTGGTCATTGCGAGGAGTGAGGAAGGAACGACAAAGCAATCCTTTTATTCCCAGGAAATCGAAAACTGTATCGAACGGGCTGTACTTTATAAATAGTTCCCGTGCCGGACAATCTCTCCTTCTACAAGGTAGATTACTTCTTCTGCGATATTTGTGGCATGGTCTGCTATCCGCTCAAGGTGGCGGGAAACCAAAAGCAGGTTAATCAGATAACTCACACGATCGGGGTGCTCGCCAATAGCATGTTTGACCACGTCATAGGCTTCATTCATCATATTATCCACCTCATCGTCTAAGGTGCAAACACGCAAAGCGATGTCCACGTCCATGTTTACAAAGGCATCTAGGCTCTTCTTGAGCATGAATTCGCTTTTTTCAGCCATCAAAGAATGATTGAAAGGGATATCAAGCCGTTGCCGTCTGGCAATAACCTGTACCCGTTCTGCGATGTTCACCGCCTCATCAGCAACCCTTTCCAGATCATTGTTTATCTTAATTACCGCTGCAAGAAATCTCAGATCAATAGCAACCGGCTGATACAAAGCCAAAATTTTCAGGCATTCTTCTTCTATTTCTACTTCCATCTCATCGATCTCATGGTCTGAAATTATAATTTTTTTTGCAGCATCACCATCTCTTGTCTCTAAAGCCCTTATTACCAAGCGAACACGTTCCTCCACCATAGCGCCAAGTGAAAGAATTCTTTTTTTTATTTTTTCCAGTTCTCTTTGAAAATGTATGGTCATGATAATTTCCCCATTTGTTATCCGAGACCTTTGCAAAACGCCCCCTTTTGCACAATTTCGGCGTCAGGCTTAGATTTTAATCCTCAAAATATTCGATATATTCCTCCGGTTAAAATCTTCGCCTTCCTTGAACTTGAGCAAAATTGAACATTTTTCAAAGGTCTCTATCCGAACCTTCCGGTGATGTAATCTTCTGTTTGCTTAAGTTTCGGCCTTGTAAAAATGGCATTGGTTTCACCTGTTTCAATAAGTTTTCCCAGATAGAAAAAGGCTGTTATGTCTGAAACCCTGGCTGCCTGCTGCATGTTATGAGTTACAATTATAATGGTAAATGATTTCTTCAATTGATAAATTAATTCTTCTATTTTTTGGGTAGCAATAGGATCAAGAGCCGAGCAAGGTTCATCCATTAGCAATATTTCGGGTTCCACAGCCAGTGCCCTGGCTATGCATAATCGCTGCTGCTGTCCTCCTGAAAGCCCAAGGGCAGACTCATGCATTCTATCTTTAACCTCATCCCAGATAGCCGCCAGCTTAAGACTCTCTTCCACTCTGTTTTCAATAATGCCCTTATCTTTAATGCCATTTACTCTTAAACCATAAGCCACATTCTCAAAAATTGTTTTAGGAAAGGGATTTGGTTTTTGAAATACCATACCGACCCGGCTTCTAAGCATTACCACATCTACCGAAGGATCATAAATATCAAGGCCGTCTAATAAAATATTACCTTCCACTCTGCTTATGGGAATCAAATCGTTCATCCGGTTCAAACAGCGCAAAAAAGTACTTTTACCACAGCCTGACGGCCCAATAAGAGCAGACACCTCATTTATATGAAAATCAAGAGAATTATTATGCAGCGCTTGAAACGCACCATAATAAAAATTCAGATTTTTTACTTCTATTTTTACAGGTTTATCAGGCATAATTATAATTTAGGCCACCATCCTATGTTAATGCTTACAAAACAAAAAATTGATGATTGTCGATTGATGATTTGTGGAATCGCTTCGCTCTGTCTTTTTGTTATAAAATAAAATTAATAGAATACCTTCAATCAACAATCGACAATCATCAATATAGCTTACTGCATACGCTTTCTGAGACGGGAACGATAAATTATTGCTATAAGATTCATGCCCAGAACAAGAAATATCAGCACGAGTGATGTACCGTATTGCAGATGACGCGTTGCTTCGATCTCTGTCCCGGCTGTAGCAAGAACATAAATATGGTATGGCAATGCCATTACTTCATCAAATATAGATACGGGCAAACTGGGTGTAAAGAACACAGCGGCAGTAAACATAATAGGAGCTGTTTCTCCTGCGGCCCTGCTTATCCCCAGGATTGTTCCTGTAAGTATTCCCGGCAAAGCCGTTGGCAATACAACACGATAAATTGTCTGCCATTTAGTAGCACCAAGTCCAAGCGAAGCTTCTCTGTATGTATCAGGCACAGCTCTTAAAGCTTCCTCGGTTGACCCTATCATAACAGGCACCGTCATTGCCCCCAGAGTAAGAGCCCCTGCAATTATGCTAACCCCCATTTTTAGCCAGACAACAAAAAAAGCCAGGCCAAAAAGGCCAAATACAATAGATGGAATACCCGCCAGATTATTTATTCCTAGCCGGATCACCCTTATTAGCAGGCCTGGTCTTGCATACTCATTCAGGTATATCGCAGACGCTACCCCAATGGGCATAGCGATTAAAATGGCTCCTATACTAAGACACAAAGTTCCCACAATACATGGAAGGATGCCACCCTTTGTCATTGAATCCATTGGTGGTTGCGTCAAAAATGTCCAGTTTATGGCTCTCCATCCATTTGCAATCATAAAATATACAATAATAAACAACGCAAGCCCGTTAATTAAAGCTGCAAGACGAAAAACATTGAACACAATTTTCTGCAAAAGATTTCTACGGCTTTGCAGAGAAGATTTTGAGACAGACATTTTATTTCCAGCCCTTACATTTTTTTTGTAACACTTTAGCGCTTTTAAATATAAAAGTTTCCCAAACAACTTAACATCTTGTAATTGTTTAAATTAGTACACCGAAGGCGTACCACCAATTTTCAATAGTCAATTTTCAATTTTTTAAAGCGTTGCCTCACCTACCTGTTTATATTTATAAGCAATATGATCCGCTACAATATTGAAAAGAAGCGTGAAGAGAAAAAGTACTATCCCTGTTGCGAAAAGAGCATAATAATGATCGCCACGGAATGGGGCTTCCGCCATTTCTGAGGCAATGCTGGCAGGCATCGGCCTTACCGGATCAAATATAGATTCCGGCATAAAAGCGGCCCCTCCCGCTACCATAAGCACCACCATTGTTTCGCCAATTGCCCTGGACATACCCAGAATTACAGCAGTGCTGATACCTGAAAGAGAGGCAGGAAGAACAACCTTTAAAATAGTCTCCAAAGGTGTTGCGCCTAATGCCAAAGAGGCTTCTCTAAGAGAATTCGGAACGCTGTGAATTGCATCCTCAGAAAGACTGCAAATAGTAGGGATAGACATAAAAGCCAGCATTAATGACGCGTTGAAAAGATTCAAACCAGTTGGGATATCAAAAACATTCTGCAAAAAAGGAGCTACAAGAACCATCCCGAAAAAACCAATAACAACGGAAGGAAGCGCCGCTAAAAGCTCAACCATGGGCTTGATAATCTCACTAACCTTTTTTGATGTTACCTCTGCGATATAGATTGCCGTGAGTATCCCGAGTGGAATTGATATTAAGGCAGATAGCAAAGTAACTGCCAATGAAGCTACAATAAGTGACAAAATTCCAAAATCAGGGGGTTCTGATGTGGGGTACCAGTATTTTCCGAAAATAAAATCTTTAACAGAAACTTCATCAAAAATTGGAATTCCTTCCATGAAAAGAAATATCATAATCATGAAAAGCATCACTGTTGAAGCTGATGCTACAACAAAAAAGAGTGTGTGCATTGTCCGCTCTGTAATCTGACGAGTATTTGCCATAATAATAACCAAAAATCTGTTTTTCTGGTTCCCATGCTCCAGCGTGAAAATATATACCGTCCGGGTTCCCACACTGGAGTATGGGGAATGAGGCATCTTGATCGCTCTCTAACCGTGAACTGTGAACCGTAAACCGTTACCTTATTGTTAATACAAACGCACATATCCACTGGCGGCAACGTGGTTTTGCCCCTTTTGGGGGTTAATAACATAATTAATAAAGTCAAGCGTTTCGCCTTTTGGCCAGCCATTTGTAAACATGAAGAGAGGTCTGCTTATTGGAAATGACCCGTTCAAAGTTGTCTCTTCTGTTCCTTTAATTCCATTTACTTTAAGTGCCTTTACGCCTGGGGATAAATAACCAATTCCAATGTATCCTATAGCATATTTATTATTCGAAACAGCCTGAACTATTGCTCCATTAGAAGCCATGACCTGAGCCCTGGGAGTAATTCTTTCTTTTTTCATTACTTTCTTTTCCCATGTCTCAAATGTCCCGGAAGAAGTATCGCGTGAGTTCATAACGATCTGCAAATCAGGTCCCCCCAATTCTTTCCAGTTTTTTATCTCGCCGGTATATATGGCTTTAAGCTGATCAAGTGTAAGGTTGTTAATATTATTGCTGGGATGTACGACAGGAATGATGCTGTCATAGGCTATGGCAAAAGCAACTGGAAACACATTTTTCTCAACTGCCAGCTTTATCTCTTTATCCTTGATAAAACGTGAGGCAGTTGCAATATCCGTACTTCCATCAATAAGCGCTTTGATTCCATTGCTTGACCCGCCGCCGGAAAGAGATATTTTTATATCAGGGTTCTCTTTCATGTAAGCTTCCACTGTTTTCTGTGCAATCGGCAAAACCGTGGTTGAACCCTTAATTACAAGATTTCCCGCCTGTGCAGAATTTGTCGTAATAAAAAACAAGCAGGCAATCGCCATTACGACAATAGAGTTTATCTTTTTCATATTTTTCCTCCCTTTTTAATATGGTTACCTTAAAGCTTAATTGTTAGTTTATTGTTAGAATATAATAAGATTTCCGTTAGCCCTAAAAGTTAATGACTATATCCAACTGCACGCGATCCTCGTCCTTTTTCTCATCCTTGCGCTCATCGTCACGTTCGGTAAAAAAACCAGTGGCTCTGGCCTGAATATTATCGGCAAGAAAATACCTGCCATGAATATAATGTCCTTTGTTATTGGTTCCTCCGCCGTGAAAGTCGGAATCAACGAACACAGCCGGAAATGCATAATCTTCCAATACCTGGTAATGGTATTTTGCGTACCAATCCCCTTTTTTCTTTTTGTTCCCAACAGATAAGCCTACAAGCCAGCCTGTGTCACGATCATCACCCTCATATACCGCGAGATCTGCAGGGTCGCTACTATCTCCACCTGGATCGGGATCAACCCCTTTTTCCATAAGTTCATCAATATCAGCGCCTTTATTTACAATGTAGTTCCCGAATATGGAAAATGGCACAGGCAGGACATCTTTTATGTTAAGTTTTGCCGCCAGTTCCCAGCATTGGAATTCATTGAGAAGTTTCTTGTCATTGTCGAAAATCATCTGCTGACCGTACTTGTTGTTGTATCCTAAAAATGTGTCTGTTTCATCCAGTGCGCCGTCTTTGTCCCATTCAAGTTCATCCAGGTTCTTAAAATCGTAATAAGTGCCTGCTAACTCAAATTTTATCTTTTTGGATGGTTTGATCTGAGTGCCTAATTGAAATACAAGAAGGGTCGGATCTCTATCACTGTCCTTTATCTTTAATTCTTCAATAAACCACTGCCCCAGATTGGAAAAGATGCTGATACTGTCTGTAATGTCAAAATTGAGGCTTTCGGAAATTCCATCAGGATTGACATCAGGATCCCAGACCAGTGGGGTAGTAAACAGGGGGTTCTTATGTTTCCCGCCTGTGATCTTAAAAAAATCAGCAGGTTGCCAGGACGCGTATGCCCTGTCGATAAAGATATGCTTGCCTCGAGCATGTTCGTCAAAACTCTGGTTTGTGGTATTCTGATAGCCTGATCCTGAAACCAGCCTGACCCCAACCTTTGTGGTATCTGTTATTTTCGTGTCAAAACCAAAACGAAGACGAAGCCGCTCACGATTGCGGTCATATTTGTCATCCCCCTCATCCCTCCATTGAGTATCATGGCGCAGCCTCAGGTCCCCCTTGAAATCAATTTTTTCTATTTTTTCTAAAAGTTTAAAAGTTTTTTCTTTCGCCTTATCTTCTCTTGTTTCTCTTGCTTCTTCCTCGGTAATAATTCCTTTTTGCTCCAGGATGTCCGCCAGGTCACCTCCCCTGGCCTGGAATCCGGTCAAAAGCACAAAACTCAAACAAAGTAATAGACTTAAGTGTAATCTTTTCATCTGTTTCCTCCTGTTAAATTTAATTTTTTTCCACCCATTCTCGGATAGAATTTAATCTTGAGTTATCGGCTATTCTTATATCTATCTGTTAGAACAAAATGACAATTGTGTTAGATTTTGGTTAAACCTGATTTGAAAAAGACAGGCATCGAGAATAAAAGTGTTTCGAAAAGTTTTAAACGGAGAAATTTAAGAAAAGGGGGAAGGTGGATGTCAACTCAACCGTGGGTACAGTATTTGACATGAGATGTGTGATAGTCATACACAAGTTGATCAGCCTGGCGGTAGCAAATGTCCGGTAAAATCTAAGGAACCTCCCGGAAATCTGTAATCTCTACCCCCTCTTCGTCCCTCAAAAGCGCCCTGGCATTCAGAATGGCCTTTTGCATATCCTCTTCCGGGGTGTTTGAAATCCTCCCGTGTCCTGGATAGAGCTCGTTTATTTTTCTTGTCTCCAACAGATTGATTGAATTGATATAATCGCCAACACTTCCAGACTCGCCAATATAGGAAAGTGTGCCACCGGCAAATAGAGTATCCCCTGTAAAAAGGATCTTTCGGGTAAATTCATAAATGCAAATTGAACCGGAAGTATGCCCGGGTGTATGCACTACTTCCAGGATGTAGTTCCCGAGATCAAATCGAAATCTGTTTTCCAGCCAGAGATGAACTTTAAGAGATGGCTCGTTGAGATCGCCGGATTTATACATGGTAACGTATCTATCTTCAACGGTAATCTTGGTAGCAGCAAAGCGATGGGCAGCAATCAGGGAATAATCCTGGAAATAACGATTGGCTCCAATATGATCAAAATGTTCGTGGGTATTGATTACTATATCTATATCTCTGATCTTGAGTCCCAGTGTAAGCAAGGATTTTTGCAATTTTGAGAAATTTTTATCCACTCCTGAATCAATGAGAACATTCTTATAATCTCCCCTGATCAGGTAGCTGTGGCTGCTGGTATCCTCTCCCTTGAGCCGGAAAATGTTGGGCTGCAATTCTATTATCAGGTCATCTTTTACCATAATTTCTCCATTCACTCTTTTTTGCGCCTTCTTCATCCTCATAAATCTTAAAGAACTGATCCATGCGATTTTCCTTAAAATAGTTTAGTATCTCCAGCTTCAAGGAACATAGCTTTAAGCATCCTCCGAGAAGGTCAATCTCCTTTTTCATACCATTTAAAACTCCCAGAAGGGTGATTGGTTCAAACTTCTCTAACTCTTTGAAATCCATAATTACTCTTATGCCTCTTTCCTTGAGATAAGAGGAAAGGATACTTTTGACCTGAAGAGCCTCATTCTTTTTGGGTTGACCTGAGATTTTTACAATAAAAAAATCGTCGTCCTTTACTATATGATATTTCATAACTCGTTTGTCCTCTTTTGTTTGTCTTATCTTTAACCTTTATTTAAGAGCGTTGGCCATAAATTATACCGCCTGCAACAGCAGTGATTGGCGCTACGGTCACAAGACCGAAACTTCCAACGATTGTGTTTAATATTTCAGCAGCCACAAAGTTTATGTTGAAAATGTTTATAAGCGGAACTCCCTTTTTTTTCTCCTCGCTAATGAAATATGATTTATGTTATAAAACCTGTTCCAACACCTCAAGCATTCCCTTGGTAGTGATTTCC
>Ga0255430_10045_pt1 | contig 22461 bp, 15 predicted proteins | sample ANMaggSeSYBR02G3_FD_182660 | JGI IMG/M metagenome (GOLD analysis project Ga0255430, IMG submission 182660) | Sediment cell enrichment communities from methane seep in Santa Monica Basin, California, United Staets - ANME aggregate JGI... | ecosystem: Environmental > Aquatic > Marine > Cold seeps >...
CTGCCGTTGCAAAAAGCAGCAAGGGAAAGAACAAACAGTGAATATATCGATGAAAATTTTAAACCCTATTGCGACCAATGGGCATTCTTATCCACAATCCAAAAGATATCCGTAAACCGTATTGACTATCTCATTTCGAAACTTTGTAACGGCTATGAACTGGGCTTATTAAAAATCGATGAGGAAGAGGAAAAACTGTGGGACACTCATAAAGACAAAATTGGACTGCAAAAAAATGATTTTCCGAAGCAACTCGACATCGTCAAAGCAAATATGCTGTTTATTCCAAAGGCGGCGATTTCCCAAAGGGCTTTGAATCGGTTAAAACGGCTAGCGTCTTTTAAAAACCCAGTGTTTTACAAACAGCAAGCCATGCGTTTGCCGACCTATGGGTATCCGAGAGTCGTCTCCTGCGCAGATGAAACAAAAGAGTACCTGTGTTTGCCAAGAGGATGCGAGCCTGAATTGTCCTATGAACTTAAAGAACTCGAAATTGATATTCGGTTTATCGATAAAACCTATAGCGGAAAAAGGATTGATGTGGAATTCAATGGTCATTTAAGAGATGAACAGTCCTCGTCCCTCAAACACCTATTGCAACACGATACCGGAATACTTTCAGGCACAACAGCCTTTGGTAAAACAATCGTGGCGATTAAGCTGATTGCCGAGAAAAAAGTAAACACACTAATTCTGGTTGACAAGGTCAGCCTGCTGTACCAATGGCAAGATAAGCTGTCAGAATTTCTGGTTGTTAATGAAACATTACGGGAGCCGATGGCCACAAGAAAGAAAAGCGGACGAAAGAAGAAAAAAAGTGTAATCGGTCAATTGGGAGCAGGCAAAAATACTTTAAGCGGCATCGTGGATATTGCGTTGATGCAATCTCTAAGTCGAAAGGGAGAAGTCAAGGAATGCGTTAAAAATTACGGGATGATCATTGCCGATGAGTGTCATCATGCTTCAGCATTCACCTATGAACAGATTCTGAAAACCACCAATGCAAAATATATTTATGGTCTGACCGCTACACCGACAAGGAAAGATGGGCATCATCCGATTCTGTTTATGCATTGCGGTCCCATTCGATATCGGGATAACCCCAAAAAACAAGCGGAGAACAGGCCTTTTGACCATTATATTATTCCGCGATTTACATCTTTGAGGGTTCCTCTGGACAGCGACGAAAAAGATATATCCATTCAGGAATTATATACCGAAATCATGGATAACGACTTCAGGAATCAGCAGATTACAGAAGATGTGCTGAAAAATTATCATCAAGGCAGAAACTGTATTGTTTTATCGTTGCGAACCGCCCATGTTGAATTGCTTGTAAAAAAGTTGAAGGAAAAGGTTCCGGATGTTATAAAACTGATGGGCGGCATGGGGAAAAAATCAACTCAGAAGGCCTTTCAATGTCTCACCAATATTCCTGCTGACAAAAATATTATCCTGGTTGCTACTGGTCATTTTATCGGGGAAGGTTTTGACGAGCCACGTCTCGATACGCTGTTTTTAGCCATGCCGATATCATGGAAAGGCACGCTGCAGCAATATGCCGGGAGGCTCCATAGACTGTTCAAAACGAAAAAAGAAGTGAGGATCTATGATTATGTGGATATCCAGGTAAAGATGCTGGAAAAAATGTATCAAAAACGGCTAAACGGATACGCTTCAATGGGATATAAAGCCAAAGGCGAGGAGACCATGGATGCATCCTTGGATATCATTTTTAATAAAGATAACTTTTTACCTGTTTTCAATCAGGATATCGTCACCGCTAAAAAAGAGATTTTAATCGTAAGCCCGTTTGTCAGAAAAAGACGCACCCACCAAATGATACAACACCTTAAAATTTCAACCAGTAAAAATATCCGCGTCATAGTCGTGACCCGGCCGAAAGAGGATTTTACACCGAAGGATCACGCCGCTTTGCAAAGGACGCTGAACCTGTTAACAAGTAACGGAGTAAGTGTAGTATTTAAATCAAATATCCACCAGAAATTTGCAATCATGGATCAAAAGGTTGTGTGGTATGGCAGTATCAATCTGTTAAGCTATGGGAGCGCACAGGAAAGCATCATGCGCATTGAAGGTTCCAATATTGCGAACGAATTGATGAAAAGCATAGATGGTGCATAACCTCATAATAATGTTCGTTAGTGTATGGAACGGTTATGTTTTTGGCTCCCCAGCACGGACTCCCTTCGGCTGCGCTCAGGATAAACTCACTGCGAATTATTGATAAGAGCCAGCTTCTTTTCTCGACGCCAATTTTTGACCTGGCGCTCGCGTTTGGCCGCTGAGTATTTGTCAGGATGTTTTTCCGAATAAAGAATCTCGGCCTTATGCTGACTCATACGATGATCCAAATCAGTTGTGATGCCGGTATAAAGCTGACCGTTTCGATCACAAATATAGACAAACCACATATCGAAACTCATAAATATAAAAGCCCGACCATTATGGTCAGGCTCTATTGTTTGGCTCCCCAGCACGGACTCGAACCGCGGACTTAGTGGTTAACAGCCACTCGCTCTGCCAACTGAGCTACTGGGGATAATTTATTATAAAACGTATTTATCTACTAAAAATTTGATCGAAGTCAAGTAAAATATTTGTTTTTTTTAGGAAATTGCAAAATCTCCTTTTAATTTTAACGAAAGCTCGTCGAGTTGAACCTTGCTCGTTTCTGCAGGTGCATTTGTGAGAAGGCATGCGGCCTTCTGGGTTTTTGGAAATGCAATAACATCACGTATGGAAGACTGTCCGCATAGAATCATAGCCAGCCTGTCAAAGCCGAATGCAATGCCTCCGTGGGGGGGAGCTCCTGAATCAAGTGCTGAAAGAAGAAATCCGAATTTTTCTTCATAAGTTTCTTTATCCATACTCAATGCTTCAAACACCTTTTCCTGTAGATCCTTTTTATGGATACGGATGCTCCCGCCACCAATTTCCGAACCGTTTAAAACAAGATCATAAGCCCTGGATCTAACGGAAAGAGGGACGTCCTTCAAAAATTTTAAATCTTCTTCAAGTGGAGCTGTAAAAGGATGATGCAATGCCTGAAGCCTTTTTTCTGTTTCATCGTATTCAAGCAAAGGGAAATCAGTAACCCATACAAAACTGAATTCATTTTCGTCTATTATGCCCAGCTTTTTCCCAAGATGGTTTCTAAGATACCCCAGAGCTTCATTTGTAACCTTTGGTTGATCAGCAACAAAGAAAACAAGATCTCCGGGTTCCATTTCCAGGCGCTTGGCCAAAGCTTCTTTTTCTTTTTCTGTAAAAAATTTTGCTATGGGAGACTGCCATGTATCTTCCTTGACTTTTATCCAGGCAAGGCCTTTTGCCCTGTAAACGGAAACGAATTCAGTAAGATCGTCAATTTCTTTCCGTGAAAAATATGAGCAGCCTTTTGCATTCAGTGCTTTGACTATTCCACCTTTTTTAACAACACTGGAGAAAACCTTGAACCCGGATTTTCCAACGATATCCGATAGATCTTTAAGTTCAAGGCCAAAGCGAATATCCGGTCTGTCAAGGCCGAAACGGCTGACCGAATCTTTGTATGAAAGACGTAAAAAAGGAGGATTGATCTCTATCCCAAGAACGTCATTAAAAATTTCTTTCATCATGCCTTCAGTTATATCCATGATATCCTTTTCGCCGACAAAGGACATCTCCATATCTATTTGGGTAAATTCAGGCTGGCGGTCCGCCCTTAGGTCTTCGTCCCTGAAGCAGCGAACTATCTGAAAATAGCGGTCAAGCCCTGAGATCATCAAAAGTTGTTTAAAAAGCTGGGGTGATTGAGGCAGTGCATAAAACCGGCCGGGATTAACTCTGCTGGGGACAAGATAGTCTCTTGCACCTTCAGGAGTACTGCGCGTTAATACAGGGGTTTCAATTTCAAGAAATCCGCGTTTGTCAAGATAGTTCCTAACTGATGCGGCAGCCTTGTGGCGCATAATTATATTTTTTTGCATTTGTGGACGCCTGAGATCAATATGGCGATATTTTAGCCGTACTGTTTCCGACACATCAATTTTATCTTCGATTAAAAAAGCAGGCGTTTTAGCTGCATTTAAAATTTTAAGTTCAATGACAGTAATTTCTATCTCTCCGGTTTTCAGGTTCGGATTGGTCATTCCTTGAGGCCTCAAGATGTAATCAATTAACCTGTCAACAAATGGATGGCCTACTGCCATAAAAGTTGCTTTGCCACGCCCTAATTCATTAGCAGTATTTCTATCAAATGTAATATTGTCATAACGCGGATGAATTGTTGAATTATCCACAAATTCAAGAGGGACTTTCAATGAGAATAATTCTTTATTTCCTGATTTTAGCGAACCTGTATCCCATTTCTCAATAGCCATACTAATAAATCGTTCCATGTCGTTATGGTCTATTGATGATTCCTTCGATAAAATAGACTTTTGAATTTGTGGGTCAAGATGAATATTTTGCCTGATTAATGCTTCTTTTTCAACTTTATCGATGAGGTTCTTTTTCTTCTCATCAATTTTAAGATCGATACATTTTTCAATAACATTTTCAATCTGATCCGGTCTTTTGGATAAAATATTCATAACCAGGTCAGTGAAATTGACATCTTGAAGAAGGCTACCAAGAACATCAAAAACTCGTTCACCCAATTCCTGACGGATGATTTCCATTTTTTCAAAAAGCCGTTCAAAAATGGCTCCTTCACGGGTATTACTAATTAGAAGATTATAGATAAATACATCATTATCCTGCCCGTATCTGTGTAGACGCCCCATACGCTGTTCAAGTCTGTTTGGATTCCACGGCAATTCATAATTTATCATAATATGGGCAAATTGGAAATTTAATCCCTCCCCGGCAGCATCGGTGGCTGCAAGAATTTGAGCCTTATCCTGAAATTCAGCTTCTGCATGCTGACGGGCCTCCATATCCATTGAACCGTGAATCTGGGTTAAAGCAAAACCTGCTTTTTCAAGTATTCCTGTAACGATTTTTCCATCACTGATTCCACCAGCAAGATATGAAAGAGTGTCCCTGTATTCAGTAAAAACGATCAATTTTTCATCTGGATTCTCTTCAAAGACACCCTTTACGAATTCCAAAAACTTTTCAGCTTTGGTATCCTGTGGGATTTTATCTACTTCATCGATCAATCCTTCAAGCTGACGAATTTCTAATTCAATTTCCTTGGGATTTTCTGATGTAGTAATCGCTAACATATGTTCTTCAATCTCTTCACGTCTCTCATCTTCCAGGTCTTCATATTCCTGGTCATATTCATCTAAATCTTTGGGCAGTTCCTTTAAAGCTTCAAGAGCATTTTCACGTTTATCTAAAGCTTCACGTAATCTAAAAGCACGATTTTTCAGTGATTTTTTAATTGAAAAAAGACTGGAAACCATACGTTTTTGCAAAATTACCATTGCAAATCCGACAGCTCGCTTTTTTTCATCTCCCTTGCTTTTGTTATAATGATGGGTAACATAGTTTGTTATATTTTCATAGAATTTAAACTCAGGTCCCTCTTCATCGTAATCAATGGAAATCGATTTGACATGTCTTGGTTTAAAAAGAGGTGTTCCATCCCACTTTGTAACATCTTCCTTCAGCCTTCGGATTATTATCTGTTCAGTACGCTCAGGTAACAGACTGTATTCATCCTGAGCAATATAAGGATCAATTAATTGGAGCAGGGCATAAAATGGGTACGCATTTCCATCATGTGGTGTAGCTGTTAATAACAACAGGTTATCGCTACATTCATAATCTGCGAGAATTGCTCCGATTTTGTAGCGGTCTTTTCTATCAATTTTGTCTCCATATTTATAAGCCTTTAATTTATGGGCTTCATCAAAAATTACCATATCCCATTTTGTTTTGCTTAATTCAATTCTGATTTCTTCTTTTTTAATAAAATCAAGGCTTGTGATAATCCAGTTATACTTATACCATGGATTACCTCCAGACGCCATGTTTGAACGTAGTGAATATAATAAGGGAGCATCATACCTCATAAATTCAAGCTCAAACAATTCACGAAGTTCTCTTGCCCACTGTCTTGTTAATGGTGCAGGAGTTACAATCAATACACGGTTGGCTCGATCTCTGGCACGCAGTTCTTTGATTACCATACCTGCCATTATGGTCTTGCCAAGACCCGGATCATCTGCTATCAGAAATCGCTGTTCATGGGCAGGAAGAATTTTATCATAAACTGCTTCTATCTGATGGGGCAAAGCATCAATGCGAGTTGTGCTTAAACTAAATAGTGGATCATAGAGATAGGCGTGTTTAAATCGCAAAGCATCAGTAGCAAGGTCATACTTCCAGGATGGTTCAAATTGTAGTTTTTTAGCAGATTCTATGGGGGAATCAATTTTCTGAATTTCAGTAAATGGATATATTACAGTATCAAATCTATTATCTTCGGTATAGACTACTCCGACTTCAAAATGTCCTTCGCCGATATCTTTTAATGTTTTTATCTCAGCGTGTTTACTGTTTACAAGAACTTTATCATCTGGTTGAAAAGGATTCACTTTTTGTTACCTCTTTTTATCAGAGACGCTTTCTTCTACAATTTTTATCTCTTCATCGGTCAGCTTATACAATTTGTAAACCACCTGATCAACCAAGTAATCCGTTTTTTCAATTTGATTCTTTAATGGTTCAAGTTTTGAAAGGCTTCTTTCAAATTCAATCTTTAGGTTGTTCTGAAACTCCCTGTTCGAGAGATTGATGGGTATTTTCTTTTTATTTTTCTTGAGGATGCCTATAAGCTCGTCAAAATCAAGTTCGTGGTATTGCTTTAGTTTTGTCTTATTAGTCAGTGAATCTATCTGCACACCGATTTCCCTTTCAAACCATTCGAGAAAGCTCTTAATTTCATCGTTTTTGTCCTTATTCGTATCAATCATCAGTTCAGCCAGATATACAAGCAAATCATGCACTACATCACTCTCTTCAGGCGATGCACCTAGTCGAGCATCTACAAAGTCCAACAATTTGTGTACACTGTCTGATTTATCTGAAAATTCGAAGTCTAAAGCCTTTGCTTCATCTATAAGGGCGGTGCGGCGGTTGGGTAGAGTGGTGAAGGAGATGCGGCGGATAGGGATTTCTTTTAAGAATGTACTTGAATATGTATAATATCCTCCTTGCTTGATCGGGCTAATCTGGTGAAGAAACCATTCAATAGTAGTGGAATTCAAAATGCTTGAAAGATAGTAGACATTAATGTTAGTAGGGATAATTCCGCTTACACCTTTTCCAATAAATGCATTATTTCCCATGTCAATGCAGAATTTATTGTTCTTAGAGACTCCTGATGTCAATATTTTTGGAGATTCAATCACATTAAAAGAACTAAATCTCATCAAACCAAACCATTTGTTTGCCCTTTCCTCCATATTCTTTCTTGAGTCCATTCGTTCTAATAATCTAGATTTATTAGATAACAGATATTCATAACACTTTGGATAATTTTTTTTTAGTTCAGACTCTTCGATTAATAGACTTTTTCCCTCGACTTTTCGATAAGGGTATATTACTCTCAAAGTAGTATCAAATAATGTCCATCTATCAATGTGGTTTGGCCAAACGATAGGTATTGTAACTTCATTCTCTATTACCGGACCCACTAATTTATCAATAACCATTATACTATCTGATCCAGTAAGAATTCCATAGACCGCTTTTGCTTTATCCACCAGTTTTTCAGATAAGTCACTCGTAAGTTTATCAAGTAGCTCAAAAGATTCAGACCGGATTGACCATGAATCATCTGATAATTTTTCAGGGTCAATTAATGTTGGTTTAAATTTTCTATTCGATAAATGTTCTTCTAGCGATTGAAATGGAATTTTATCAAGTTTGACATAATCAAATGGTTTACTTTTGTTTCGCTCCAATAGGAAGATTCCCGTATATGTAAGAGCCTCAGGAAATATTGGTTGATCCCCTAAATCAATAATTTCTATAATTCTTTGATTAAGAATTTTTGATCTCAACTTTCTTCCATATTCGGTAAATAAAAACTGTGTACCGGCAATAAATCCTAATTTCCCATTGTTTTTTATGAGATTTAATCCAACTTCAAAGAAAATATCTGCAATATCAATTCGTTTATATGCTGTTTCTAAAACTGCTTTAAAATAATCAATATCCGTATATGATAAGTTTTGAACCCTCACATATGGCGGATTTCCCACCAGAGCATCCCATCCTGAGTTCTTCTTAGGCGTACCGCCCTCGAAAAAGAGCTCAGGGAACTCAAGCTCCCAATGGAAAAAGGACTTTTCCCCTGCGATTTGATTCGCTGATAAAAACCACCCTCGATTCGTCTTCTTGTGCCATTCATTTTCATCCCCCATAATGGCCCAGAAAAGGTCATAATATACATTAGAAGAAGCCTTATTTTGGGTGGGTGTAACTTCATTTCCAAAATATACACCTGTATATACGTTAGCTAGTGCCTTTGCTTTTAGATATTCAGGCAGTTGTTTGAATTCTTCGAACACCTTCTCTTTCTTCTTAATATCTTCAAGAGTTTCATCACTAATTGTTTCCAGTTCAGCTATCTTCCCAATAAGATGTGTGATGAAGATGGGAGAGATAAAAGATGGAAGTGAAGTCTGGTCTTTTTGTTTCACTTTTGTACCTGGATAATTTTTAATATCTGATAATTTCGCACCTATCAGACTATTCCCCTGCTTCAGCCTGTGGTCAAGGAATGACAGCGGTTTATCCTTACTGATTGTTGTAAGCCACAAGCTCACCTTGGCAAGTTCCACAGCCATCTCATTCAAATCTACCCCATAAATACAATGTGCCACCACTTCACGGTGCGCCCAGTCTGGTGTATAATGAGCATCATCTATAATCCTCTCTGCCTCAATATCATTTTGAACAGCCAGTAGAAGTTTCTCAGATAAAAATTCAATAGCCCCAACAAGGAAATGACCGCTTCCCATAGCAGGGTCCAGCACATTTATGGATAATGTGGCATCCACATAACTTTCCCCATTTGCTGAAGCATCCTTCCATTTTTCTTCAATAACAGGCCCTATTGTATTTTCAACAATATAATCCACGATATAATCAGGAGTATAATACGAACCTGTTGCTTTTCTTTCACCCTTATCAGTAGCAAGATAAATCTGCCCGGTAATCACCTTGTCAAAATCACCAAAGTCAGAAAATTCTACTGTTCTTTTACGGTTCTGATTATATTTATCAAGTGTTACCCACTCTCTACTTTTAACCACCATGTCCTCTTCTGCAATTTGCAGTTTATATTCTAACAGTCCCTCGTAAACGCTTCCAAGATGCCTGATCTCAAGTGTGGAATAATCCACAAAATCCAGTTTTTCATCAATTTTGCTCCTTGCCAAAAGATCAATTGCTTCAGCCAGAAAAGTATCACCCACGGCCCATTTTTCAAGCTTAGGGTTCTTTTCAGGGTCAAAAAGTCCTCCATTATATGCCGGAACAGATAACTCATTTTCAGGAATGCCAAAAGACTTACTTCCTTGATTAATTAACCTGAATAAATCATTTAATTTGAACCACAGAGAAGTTCCAACAGGCAGGTATCTCTGCTCCAGAGGACCATCCATATTTTCCTTGACTTCATTTTTTAGCTTATAAAAACTGTAAGTTTGATAGCGGCCATGTTTAACATCCAATAATCCTTTACCCTCTGCGTATAGTAAAAATAAAAATCGATATAGTAGCAGCATAGTGTTCTTCTGTACAATCTGCCTATGCTCTTCATTTTGAATGTCAAGCCCATTTTGTGACCAGTTAAAGAACCCTTCGGCAAGTTTTTTCATTGCTTTATACACATTTTCCTTCAGGTCATCTCCAATTTCATTTGCATAATCGACAGACCCCTGAAGTACGCGTTCAAGAAATGGACTTACGTCCTGAAAAGGAAATGCTTCTCTTATAAAAAAGTAGTAGAAATATCTGAATTCGTCTACTTTATCTGTAGCAAGAAGTGTGGGCAGGTCTATTTCATAATATTCATTTCGGCCCCTGTCCTTACAGTAAAGACGCCAAGACGCACCATTGGTGAGAATACCCCATTTTGGGGTTACATCGTGCAGATAAATCCAAATCTGAAGGCTGGGATTGCGCTTACGGTTATCCCAATCTTTACCAAAGCGGTCAAGTTCAATTCCCCAGCGCTTGACTTCCCCGATAGCATAGGCGTTGTTGTAAAAAGAATTTGTGCCTTTATTTCGGTGAGCATCATCAAGTGAATTTCTGTCCTGAAAGAATGCATAATCAGGAAATTCCTTATTTCCAGTGCTTTCATTGACTTCAATGGTATGATTTAAAATCTTGAAAATCGGGCCAAAAAATCTCTGTTCAAGCTGTTTTTCATTCAAAGTTTCGAGGAATGCAAATTCTGCATTGTATATTTTCTTGATTTTGTTAAAAGCTTCTATGTGTTCATTTTTTTCCCATTCTGGATTGCTTTTAATCTGATTATCCAGATAATAATTTGAAAAAAGGTTTCTGTTATTAACTGCTGTTATTGTTATTTGGGTCATGTAAACACCGGATAATTTTACAACTAACGTAATGCCATTTGAATAAAAAACATCAACTGTGATTTAGGAATAGGCATTATTTTAGTTTTTGTTATCTCCTTTTATTTTTTATGTATCTAAAACCCCACCCAATAAGCTTTCCGCTTTCATCATTTATCTTACCGGGAAGTTGTATCCACTTCAAAAAGTATGGTCAAATGCAAGATTAATCCAGACACAGATTTCACAGATTACACTGATTTTCACAACCACTATTAATCTGTGTCTCAAAATTCTGAGCACTATGATCAATTACCATTTAATTTGAAGGGGATACGGGAAGTTTTATGATTTGATATCCTTTGCTGGGATCTGGATATTTATTATAACCATTTAGAGATAAAGTAACCAAATGTGTTCTTGGATTTTGTTCTAAAAAATGAAGATTACAAATCATCAATAAATCAAAGTGTCAAACTTGCGTGACCTTTTCTTTAGAAAAAAGTAATATCTGTCGAACTTGGGATTTATTGTTTTGCAGTGAACATTTCAATAAGTTTAATATTCTGCCCTGTACTATGAGCAATGATGCTCGTATTATCCGGTGGTACAGGAACACCAAAACTCCTGGGCGGTCTTCGGCAGCTTGTACCTGATGAAGATATTACTGTTGTGGTTAACACAGCAGAGGACCTGTGGGTCTCGGGTAACCTGGTGTGCCCTGATATTGATACTGTTACCTACCTTTTTGCCGGTCTGCTGGATACGGATAAATGGTGGGGCATCACACAGGATACGTACCACACCCATGAAGCTCTTGCATCGGCCGGACATGATGAGGTGTTGAGGCTGGGGGACAGGGACAGGGGCACCCATATCCTGCGCTCGGAGTTTATCAGGCGGGGTGCTTCCCTGACAGAAGCTGTGGGCAGGACCGCACGTATGCTGGGGGCAGGGGCAAATATCTTGCCAATGTGTGATGAACCGGTATCATCTATGATAACTACTGACAGCGGTACTATGCACTTCCAGGATTTCTGGGTGGGGCAGCGGGGCAAACCAGGGGTGCTGGGTGTGGAGTATCAGGGAGCAGAGAATACTACTATTACAGATGCTATCCGGCAGGCCGTGGAGCGGGAGGATAATATCATTATCGGCCCCAGCAATCCTATTACAAGTATAGGGCCAATACTTGCAGTGAATGGCATGCGTGAACTGATAGGAAGCAAACATGTGGTTGCGATCAGTCCAATCATCGGGTGTGAGCCTGTGAGCGGGCCCGCTGGTAAGTTGATGAGCGCCTGCGGGTGTGAGGTGTCGTCCAGGGGTGTGATGCAGTTCTATGAGGGGCTGCTGGATGTGTTTGTGGTGGATGAGCGGGACGGGCTGGGACTGCGGGATGTGGGAGATATGGATGTGGTAAGTGCGGATACTATGATGACCTCGCCTGGGAAGAGTAAGGCACTGGCGGGGGTGGTGATGGGGCAGTTGGTATAGTCAACCTGCTTTGGAATTAGAGAAATAGCTTATATTCAACTTCCCAGATTTTAGGTTTTCAATCTTGGCCGCTCGCATGAATTTCATTTCAATTTTGATAGAAAGACTTCTCTTTCCATCTTTGCCTGTTTCATAATTGATATCAGCGTTCCTTTAGCCAATTCTTAATTATTTGGAACTGTAACAAGCAGTCGTTGGTCTTCATTCCATAAATGAATGTGACTTCCTGTTTGACGGTGGACCAGAAAACCAGACTTGGTCAGAACTTTAATAACATCCTTCGTCGAGAGGACTGGTAGTTTTTGCATATTTTTCTACCTCAATATCTAAGAATGATATCTTTTGATCCTTAGGGGCGAGTTCCATGAGGATTTGATAATGTTCTTCAAGTCCTTTTTTTAAGTTTACAAGAGCTTCCTCTTTAGTCAGTCCCTGGTCCGCTACATTTGTTACCAAGTCTGCGGCTACAAAATATTTTCCTTCCTTATGAATCTGGATTATGGTTTTCATGTGTATATCTTTGTACTGGGGAAGACATAAAGTTTACACCACATTTTCATCTGTCATATTGTTGAGTTACTGGTCCGGGACTAGATGTAACGAAGCCTGAACAAAACAGTTCTGACCACCACATCACACCCCGCCCCCTTTAAATATTCGCCAGCAGCTCCAGCCCTTTATCGGTCAGCCAGACCATATATCCCTCAACCACAGCATACTTCCCCCATAATGATGTGTATCAAAACCACGCATGAGGTAATATATAATGAAGTGGATACCCCAATTATAATGAAATATCCAAAAATAAATACAATATGGAAAAGAGATGAAAACAATAAGTTCAGGATAATCGAAGGAGATTATTCAAAAATTGAATTTGCTGCGATTAAGAAATGGAATATAACTGAAAAAATAGATGGAACAAACATAAGAGTTATCTATAAAAATGGTATTGTTTCATTTGGTGGACGTACTGATAACGCTCAGATTCCTGCACATTTGTATGAATATCTGCAAAGAACATTTACATTGCTAATAATGCACGAAATGTTTGGTGATACAGATGTTGTTCTGTTTGGAGAAGGATATGGTCCAAAAATCCAAAAAGGCGGTGGCTTATATCGCAAAGATGTAGGATTTATTCTATTCGATGCTTATATTGGCGGATGGTGGGTTTTAAGAGACTCTATAGAAGACATTTCAGATAAAATTGGTATTTCTTATGTGCCTTTGGTTGGAACAATGGAGATTAATGAAGCTGTGGAATATGTACAATCAAAACCAAACAGCCTAATTGCAAATGAACCTAAAATAATGGAAGGAATTGTTGCAAGAAGTACTCCATTGCTGCTGTTTAGAGATGGCAATCCGTTAATGTGGAAATTGAAAGTAAGAGACTACAAGGATGCGTAGGAAGTAGTCAAACGTTGCGATGGCACACCCAACCGTAGCAGAGCTGCGGGGCATATTGATTTAAGATTACAGCCGTTCTATATCAATTTCATAGCCATTTATATTCCTTTCAACGATGGATAATCTGAATTATTTTAAAGCTCTTAACATCTTCAAAATAGACAACACGATAATTGCCAATTCTCAATCGAAAAAGATTCTCTCTACCATTAACACCTTTTAATTTCTTAGTATCAAGTATTCTACTCTTTTCAGTATCACTTAAAGCATATAGTGCCTTTTTAACTCTATTTCTCATATCTTTTGGCAACGAATCGAGTTGATTTATTGCAATTTTTGATAATCGAATTGTTTTTGACATTATAACTCATCTAAAGATATCCATTCTTTTTCTTCATCCAGGATTTTATATTGTTCTTGCATAAATGCCTTATACTCTACTTTATCTATTAGATGCTGAATAATATCGTCGTAACTCTCTCCATTTTTGCCGATTAATCTTAATTTGTCTATTGTTCCGATTTTCAGTTTAACTGTCATGGTTTCCATATTAATCGTCATAGTAAATTTGTTTTTATAATTAATATAGTCTCCTTTTTATTCATTAGTAATCCACCCCATAAAAGCTATCATCCACTCAAGTCACATAATACAGATAAGATGCAACGAAGCCCGAACAAACCAGTTCAAACCACCACACTCCGCCCACCTTCAAATATTCGACAGCAGCGCAAGCCACTTATCTGTTAGCCTAACCGTATCGCTCAGGCAATCCAGGCAAAGACATGTGGCATCTCCCCAACCACCGACATGCTCCCACCCTACTAAAACCAAAAGGCGACCGCCAGTCCCAGGTGATAATATCGGGCAGGCCACATGCCGACCGCACAGTCTATGATTACTATGTCTCAAGTGAAGATATAATGAAAGTGGTCGAGGGTGCAGACAGCAGGTTAGCCGGACAGTACGAAATTATCATGACGCAGATATCATGATGACCTCGCCTGGGAAGAGTAAGGCGCTGGCGGGAGTGGTGATGGGGCAGTTGGTGTAGTCACCAGGCTGCCGGGCTGATGGGTAAAACATCAGGGTTGATGCTCATATTAGCATTAGCAGGCAAGTAAAGATGATACCTAAGCCGTGAATATCAACAGGAACATCCACACAGGAATGCACAGGATGTTCGTCCTCATCTCAAACAGGTTCCTGGTAACCACCACTCCAAAATCCAGACCCTGTGCCTTCATGAAATAGTGCAGGTGCTTTAGGTCATGCTCATAGATATTGTTCTGGTATTTCACTTCTACTGGCAAGATCTTCCCGTCAACGTCCAGCACAATATCCACTTCATGCTTTTGCTTATCAGTAAAATATGAGATATTCCTGATATCGAAAAATCTCCTGAACTCCTTTACAGTCAGCAGGTTGGAATCTACTACCGATTCTACCAATAGCCCAGTGTTTTCATCAATTAAACTGCGATTCTTGAGCAAGGCATTCCGTAATCCTGAATCGATCACAAAGAACTTTCTGTTGGAACGTATTTGTTTTTTCACGTTCTTTGAGAAAAGAGGTAAACTTCCTATCAAATGCGTGGATTCCAGGTAATCGATCATGTTCATGAGCGTATCTGTGCTGATAGAGAGTGCCTGTGCTATCCGGTTATACGATGCGGTCTGGCAGTTGTTCTGGGCAATGTATGTGAGTATCTTTTCAAGATACTGGGGGTGCTTTATCTGGTACAGTACAGCAATATCGCGGTATATGGTCTTTTCAACCACGTCGGCAATAAGGATGTTCTGCCATAGCCGTATGTCTTTTGCAGGATGGTATTCAGGATATCCGCCAAATAAGAGATATTCGTTGGAATAAAGTACCAGTTCGTTCTGGTATTTTGTGAGTTCGAATTTGTCCCTGTTTACATCAATTTTGAAAATATCCTTGCCGCCATAGGGTTTTAACAATTCGGTCCTGCCTTTGAATTTGATGAATTCCTTGAAGTTAAGGGGTAGTATCTTAATCTCAAAAATCCTCCAGACAAGTGATTCCCTTGAGTATTTTAATAGATGTGTGGCGATTGAACTGGATATTATGAATTTGATGTTGTATTTCAGGTCAAAATATCTTTTTAGCCACAGGTTCCAGTCGGCCAGGAAATGTATCTCGTCGATGAAGATGTATAACTTTTCAACATCCCGTATTGGCTTTTTGACAATCTTTTCGCGATATTCGTCTATTATGGTCTTCAGGGGGTCGGTCATCATCTTGACCAGGGGGTCGTCCATTGATGCGAACAGGATATGCTCTTTTTTTGTGCCTGTGTCCAGAAGATGGTCTATCAACTGGTACATGAGCGTGGTCTTCCCAACCCGCTGCGGCCCTATGATGGCTGTGATGCGTTCGCTTTCAAGAAACTCTACCAATTCGTGGAATTCTTCTCTGTGGAGTTTTTGGAGTAATACGGGGTTAACGCTTCCGCTAATCCACCATTCGTTTACTTCCTGAAGGTAATGCAGCGGCTCCATGGTAGGTGGGTTGGGTTGTGAGTGCTTATATGTTTCCATTGGAATCGATGAAAAGACGGAATTTTGTCGAGTCTACTGGATGAATTGGTATTGGTTGGGTGTAGAGGAGATGAGATACGGCCCCGGGACCAGATGCAACGAAGCCTGAACAAACCAGTTCAGACCATCACACCCCGCCCCACTTCAAATATTCGACCGCAGCTCCAGCCCTTTATCGGTCAGCTGGACTACATCTCTCTCTACGGTCGCATACTCCCCCTTCTTAAGAAAATCCAAGTGATAGTCTACCTGCGACCTGTCAGTTCCCACTTCCTTAACCACATCAGGCAGCGCCTTCCCGAAGGCACCGATAGACACGATGATCCTCCTTCGCACCGGATTTCCCAGCGCCTTGAACATCATGTCATGGTCGCCCATCTTTGCCTCACGAGCCGTAGGGCCTCGCATTATCATGTCTTCCAGTTCGTCATCGTCAATATTCGGTACCATAAACTCAACCCTGAAATGAATCTTTCAGTTAATCGGGCATAAACCTTAACTACACGTCTTGAGATAGGATTGGGCTAAAAAATTAGTGTGGATAGGAAATTACGAACACAGATCCAAACTGATCTGCACAGATCAGAGTGCATCTTCTGTGTATATTTGGTTAGTGCCGCCACAAACAGTAAAAATATAAAATATAAGTTATGGTATGAACGCAATATTCACCACCCTGTGCCGCATCTTTGCCGGGCAGGCCCCATGCCGACCGCACAGCCAGTGCTGACATAGACTCAAGTGAAGATATAATGAAAAATGTGCGGGGGACGTGATTCGAACACGCGTACTCCTACGAGACAAGGCCCTCAACCTTGCGCCTTTGACCTGGCTGGGCAACCCCCGCACAATGTTTTATTTTTTTTTTATTATTGTGCGCTTGAGCATAGCGAAACGCACACTTCGATTGAACCTTATAAGGTTCGACTGTGGCAACAAACGCACAATGTTTTATTTTTTGTTATTATTGTGCGCTTGAGCATAGCGAAACGCACACTTCGATCAAACCTTGTAAGGTTCGACTGTGGCAACAATCGCACAATGTTTATATTATCATTGAGGAATTACTCTATTTCAGAGAGTATTTCTTTCAGTTGTCCTGCCTTCTGTATAATGGTGTCAGCACCCTGGATCACCAGGTCTTTTACCGGATATGAACCATCAGATTCCACATTAAAGATATATGAATTTGGCTTTTCCATAACATCAATGGCATTAATATCACAAATCCCCATGCAAAGTTTACACAAATTGCATTTCAGGGGATCAGTGACCTCCAGCTTATCATTATTTATAACCAGGATATTCCTCGGGCATTCATCCACACACCTTCCACATGAATCACAATCTTCCTTTATGGTGATAATCGGCATGTTCTTATAGCCACATCCAACACCTGCCTGCCATTTCGCATGCTTACGTCCAATTCCAAGCTTTGCAACAGCTTCCAGTACAAGCGTTTGACGTTCTCTTAAGTCTATGATCGGTATTTTCTCATCAGCCACAGTAACCTTTGGGTCACTTGATAACAGATCACCCGAATATATTATTTTCGGACCCTCAGCACTCAAGTTCAGTGAAAGCTGGCATCTGGTACACCCTTCGCCGTCACAGTCACAATCCTCAGGAAGCACATATGATTCCAGATCAGTTATAAGCGGTATCAGTCCCATTCTAAGTGCAATCTGCTCGTCGAACAGGACAGATGTATTATCATAGATATTAACGTAATCTATCGCCATTGTTGGAACCTCAGCCAGTATGATCCTTCGCAGTCCATTAGCAATAGCAGGTTCAATATCATTAAGTACGAACCTGGCTTTCGTGTCAGATAATTCAATGATATCTATATCCATTATGTGCCTCACTCAAACTCTACGTCCACGGCGTCCGCCTTTGGATTGTGTGCCGTCATGTGGTATGGGTGTAACATCCTCGATCCTGCCGATTCTGATACCAGCCCTGGCAAATGCCCGTATGGCTGCCTGGGCACCGGGACCCGGACTCCTCTGTTTATTACCGCCAGGTGCACGGACCTTGACATGAATACCCATTATACCCTTATCCTTGAGCTTATCAGATAGCTGGTTAGCCATCTGCATTGCAGTATATGGAGAACTCTCATCGCGGGCCGCCTTAACGACCATTCCTCCGCTGATCTTAGCAATTGTCTCTGCTCCTGTCAGGTCGGTTATTGTGATTATGGTATTATTGAATGATGCCTGTATATGGGCAATACCCCATTTTCCTTCTACCATGATATCTTACTCCTGTAAATACTATTTTTCACCAGATATTTTTGTATCTTTGCCAGCAGAATCATCAGTACTGCGATTTCCACTATCTTTGCCGGCAGAATCATCAGTACTGCGATTTCCACTATCTTTGCCGGCAGTACCACCAGTACTGCGATTTCCACTGCCTTTGCCGGCAGTACCACCAGTACTGCGATTTCCACTGCCTTTGCCGGCAGTACCACTTGCACCGCGATTTGCGCCACCCGGGCCACTACGACCGCGACCGCCAGCTCCGCCGCCGCCACCGCGGCGACCGCGACCACGTCTTCTGTCTTCCTGTACTTCCTCTATCTGGGCGATCTCTTTCTGGACGATCTGGGCCGGCCGCTGAACATGTGACTCGCTCTTGAGCGGAGAGTTCAGATAGTATTCGATCTTCAGTTCCTCTTCCTTTGTCACCATATAGCCAGGCACTGTGACTTTCTTACTCTCTATCGCTATATGACCGTGTGTGATAAACTGGCGTGCCTGTCTCAGTGTATTAGCAAACCCCTGCCTGTAAACCTGTGTCTGGAGCCTGCGGTCCAGGAAGTTCCTGGCATCCAGTGCCAGTATATCGTCAAGCCCGCCTTCCGGGGACAGTATACTATACCGCTTGAGTTTGGCCAGGATATCGTCTGATTTCTGCTTGACATGCCCGGTCAACTCGCCTTCAGTGATCTCTGCCAGCATTTCCATAGCAGACCGTCGATAATTCCTAAGCAAGGTCTGTGCTTTCCAGACTTCACGTTTGTTCCTGAGTCCGTAAGTCTTTATATGCCCAACCTCTTCAGCCATCCTGGCAGCCTGCCAGGGGTGTCTGGGTGTATCATATGATTTTGTATTCTTACCTGGGTATCCCATAAAATCTCACCACCTATTTAGGCTTCCTCTTGACACCCACAGTAAGTCCTTTCCTGCCCGTGGATCTTGTTCTCTGGCCTCGCACCTTATGACCGCGCTCGTGTCTGACACCCCTATACGACCTGGTCTTTTTCAGGGTGTTCAGGTCCTCTCTTTTAGTAAGTAGAACATCTGTTGCGAGAATATGCTTGTCATCCCCGGTCATTAAGTCTTTTCTCCTGTTGAGCATCCATGTGGGTAAAATGGATTTAATTTCCTCAATAGTCTTTTTCAATGAATCGATCTTTTCATCATCCAGATACCCAATTGTCGCACTCGGGTCAACATTGGATCTATCAGAAATAATACGTGCTATGCGCCTGTTTATGCCCTTGATACCGGTAAGGGAATATTGTACGCTCTTTTTACCTTCAAGGTCAGTATTGGCGATACGCACTATATGTTTAATTTCATCCTGTTCGCTATTCTCTTTTTTCTTTGCCATCTATTGGTTTCCTCCGATAGGAACATATTTCCTATAGCCCCGGAACATTTTCCCGGCGCCGCCCCTCATATTTTGGGCGCGGTTATCTCTTTGATGTGGACGCCAACTAAACGTACGTCTACTAAAGATACAGCCCTTAGATGCATTGCTACTTAAAAAACCTTGTGCAACATTACACTTGTTTCGCAAAGCTTATCCGCAGTACAGATTGTACCCGCAGCGTTTGCATACCGAGTCATCATCAATCCTGTCAAACCCATACCGGTAATCATGAAGTATATTATCTGCTGCATCTATCATATCTGACAGGGCATCATTATCCAGCGGTTTCACCCTTGAGGCAGTATATTCCTCACCGTCCAGTTCATACACCCTGGGTTTTTCCTTTGCCAGTAACTCAAGTGTCAGCTTTTGCACTCTGTATTCAGGATACATATGTTCGAACCCGTGTGCGTATAAAAGTAATTGTCTTGACCTTTCAACAGGTCCGGGTTCGTTCCCTGTCTTATAATCAATAATCTCCACTTTATTATCAAACCCTGGTATCAGGTCGACCCTGTCAATGAAACCCTTGAACTGGTGGTCCCCCAGCAGTACGGTGAACCTCTTTTCCACCATCATGTTATTTTGAATAGAATCTTTATTGCGCTGCCAGAACACATCCAGTAAGGGTTTTGCTTTTACCATGTCCACCCATTTCCATTTATCCTCCTTTACAAGGCCGAGAGTGACCTCATCAAGCTGTTTTTTAGTCGAGACCTTCTGGCGTACAGCTTTCTCCAGGACCTTATGCACGAAACTTCCGATATTCATGGCCCCGTCACTCTTCTCCATATCACGGGTAGGCATGCCCAGTATATGTTGTAACTCATACTTTTTAGGACATTCAAAATAAGTGTTCACTGCCGAAACACTAAATGTGACATCAGAAGGAGGGGGAATACCTTCATTACTCCCGTCCCTGTCCAGTATCTCCTTTGCATGTCCGGCAGGGTCCAGTTCGCCCCAGTTACTATTAATAATATCAAGATAATCCTCCCCGTTACCATCCCTCAATGCATTGTATACTAGTAGGTGCCCCATGCTCTCCTCAAATGAACCCGAATCAAGGGATTCGATAACCAGCTTTTTCCTGTGGGTTTTGATACGCTCAAGCTCACTGTCCCTGATAACCTCTCTTGAACTGACCTCGCTGTCGCGCAGGTATGTGATATCAGGTACATCCACTTCATCCTGGTCCACAGCTCTCCAGTTGTCATGTCCAATGTCGACCAGGAATTCCGATGGATGGCGCTCCCGTTGGCCGTACTGGATACCAAGTGTAAGGTACAAGTGTTCCCTTGCCCTGGTCATGGCCACGTAGCACAGCCTTCGCTCTTCTTCAAGTTTTATCTCCCGTTTCAGTTCACGTATGGCACTCAACCGTTTGGACCTGGAACTGAAATCCTGCTTAAGCAGGTCACGATACAGGTCTATTAGTTCAATAGGTATCAATGGCTCAACACCCCCCCTGAACAGTGGAAAGCGGTCCTTTGCCATATTTGTCACGAACACGGTATTAAACTCCAGACCCTTGGATGAATGAATGGTCATAAGATTCACTGCATTTTCTTCCAGTATCCTTGCAGCCGGCGGGTTCTTGCCCATCTCATCCAGTATCTCAAGGTATGCAATAAACTCACCCAGTTTCCTGCCGTGTGAGGTTTCGAATTTCGGGGCCATTTCATACAGGTTCCTCAGGTTCAGCATAGCCTCCCTGTTCTCCCTGGTATCCTCATTGGTGAACTGGCGGCTCAGGCCCGATGCGTCCAGTATTTCTATTAAAACATCTGAAACGTCCAGTACAAGTTTATCTTTCAATCCATCTATCCGGCGTTTCATCTGCTTTACTACCCGCTGTCCTGATGGTGATAAGCCCAGTTCACTGAAATGGTTGTAGATGGCATCCTGGAAAGACACTCCCCAGTGCTTTTTGAGGTACTCGCCAATAACGATGGAATCCCCTGTATCAAGTGCATGGTTGTAGTGGAACAGCCTCCACCAGCTTTCAGTACCCCTTGCCCTGGGATTGACCAGGTTATCCAGCACATAAAGGTAGGCCAGTGCGGTCTTGGTCTCAGGACGCTTTAAAAAATCAGTATCATCCTTCACACGCACAGCATGTCCCCGCCTCTCCAGTGCCTGCCTTATCCTGCGCCCCTGCGCATGTGTGCGGTACAGTACGGCAATATTCGACCTGTCCACTCCGTGTTCCAGGCATGTCTCGACCTGTTCCACAATGTACCTGGCTTCCTCGTTCTCGTCAGCAGTCTCAACGATGTGTACATCTCCCCCCTCAATTTCATCGTAGTTATGAAGCTGGATAAGCAGGTCCATCTGGTCCAAGCCGTAGTTATGCCGTATCAGGTCATGGGATACCCGCAGTATCTTATTAGTAGAACGAAAACTCACATCAAGGGAAACAATGTCATCAGACCCGACATCAAAGTTCCGTTTAAACTCCTGTATGTTATTTGTGTAGGCACCCCTGAATGCGTAGATGGTCTGGTTGGGGTCAGCCACCACTGTCACGTTCTTCTCTTTCCCTGCCAGGAGTCTGATCAGTTCGAACTGGACATAGTTAGTATCCTGGAACTCGTCAATGATGATATACTTGTACCTGTCAGTGGCACCGTGGGTCCCGTATGTGTGCAGGAATTCCAGTGCCTTCTTGTTCAGGTCGCCGTAATCCAGTGCATTCCTCTTTTTTTTACCGTTCTCATACTTTTTCCAGGTTTGCACCATATCCCTGTACCTGGCATATTCCGTAT
>Ga0255430_10047_pt1 | contig 22416 bp, 16 predicted proteins | sample ANMaggSeSYBR02G3_FD_182660 | JGI IMG/M metagenome (GOLD analysis project Ga0255430, IMG submission 182660) | Sediment cell enrichment communities from methane seep in Santa Monica Basin, California, United Staets - ANME aggregate JGI... | ecosystem: Environmental > Aquatic > Marine > Cold seeps >...
AATGGTTGAAGCCAGATTTTCTGCCTGTAAGCGAAAACACTTTCTAAAAGTGGTATTTTCCTTTGTTTTCGGGTGGATAAACTCATGATTGAGCATGGTTTCGTATTCTATAAAATAGCGCTTTAATGCTTCACGTTTCAGATAAACCCCGGCGCCTTTGGGATTTGTGTAAAAATCTTCTTCCCCGACAATTCGATTATTTATAAGATTGAGTGTGAAACGGTCAGCTATCGGCGCCCGAAATTCTTCAATAAGGTCTGCGGCAAGAGATGCTCTCCCATAGTCAACGCTATGAAAATAACCGAGATAGGGATCAAAGCCCAACCCGTCTAAAAGTGATGATATTTCATTAAAGATCATTGTATAGCTTAAAGAAAGTATTGCATTAACCGGATCAGTGGGAGGACGTTTTTTCCTGCCTGTAAAATTGAACTCACCAAGAATCATCTTGCCGAATGCACTAAAATAGGTCTTAGCTGCTCCTCCTTCCAGTCCCAACAGTTGGTCAATCCGATTTGCTGATTTAACGTTTTCGAGTGATATTTTTAAAGCAGCGGTCTCGGATTTAAGATCAATCTCAGGATGATTGTAAGAAAAATGACGGATCACATTAAGCGCATTATTGATTTTTCCTGTTACAATTTCAATAGACAACTTCAGCCTGAATTCATTATCAGTGTACTTTTCAAACTGTTGAACACGCAGGGTGATATTTTTCGTAGCTGGAGAAGTTATCTGTCCTATCAGTCTTCCTCTTCGCGAAAGAATGGCCATCTCTATGCCATGCTCAAAAAGTTCATGCACAGCCTGAGTGGTGAACTGGACATTGCCAAAAATAAGAACAGCATCTATCTTGTGGCATTGCACATCAAGAAGGATTTCATCCTGCTTTTGCACAATCAGGCGATCGCCGGTTTTGCGTAGGATTGAGTTTTGCTCTGTCAGATAAAGATTTGCCATTATCACCACCCCTTGCTCTTTTTGAGAAGATAGGCCTCAATGTTGAAAGGCTTTGGATAAAAAAGAACATTATGTTTCTTCTTTGGCCGGTCAAAAGGCGTCATAATCATGCTCTTGATAAACATAACCCCAAGGTACTTAAATCCTTTATCAAAAGTTGTAATTTCTTCTTCATCTAATTCCAGAAAAAGTTTTTCAAGAACCTGTTTTGACAATTCCAGCCCTTTTTCTGCATCTTCTTTCTTTTTGCAAAGGATAACATAATCATCGGCATACCGAATATATTTGTATCCTTTGTGCAGCAATTCTTCATCCAATTCGTCCAGAAACAGGTTTGCAAGGATAGGTGAAATCGGAGAACCTTGAGGGATACCCTTTTGGCACACTTTCAAGGATGTTCCGTCCCAAATTTCTGCTGCTAGCCACAGTTCAATAAGTCTTTGTATCTGTGGATTATGAATATATTGCTTGAATTTTGCAAGAAGGAGATTGTGATCCACGCTGTCAAAAAAGGCATCAATGTCTGCATCAACTACCCAGCGATATCCTTTGTCATAATAGTCTTTTATCTTGTAAACAGCCTGTTTGACAGATCGTCCTTTTCTGTAGGCAAAACTGCACTCTTCAAATTCTTTTTCCAGCACAGGCTCAATCATCTGCAAAACAGCGGTCTCGACAACTCTGTCTCTGACAGCAGGTATGCACAATATCCTTGGCTCTCCATTTTTCTTTTCAACCAGTATCTTCATGAGAGGAAGAGGAAAGTAAATTTGTCTTTCCAACTCATCCTGCAATCTTGCAAGATTCAGATCAAGATTTTTTTCAAACCGCTCAATAGTCACGCCATCCACACCGGCACAGCCATGGTTTTCCTTAACGTGCTGGAAGGCGGAATGAAGAGAGGTAAGATTCCACATTTAAACAACCTGTTCCGCATCTGCCCACATTCTATCCCATGTGTTTTTAAAGGGATCAAATGGTGAAGGAAAATCAGGACGTTTTGTCATAATCATCACAGGCGACCCTTGCCCTCTTTTTCCTTTTTCCAGGATACCAAGATAAATCTTTTTGTCATCTATAATATACATCCACCATGGGATAAATTCGTCATAAAGACGGATCTTGAGTTTGCCTTCCTTATAAATGGATAAGTTTTTGAGCACTTTTATTGCGCCCTGAATACGCTCTTTTTCTGCTTCAAACTGATCCTCGATCATTTGTGATAATTGAGTATTCGAAGACGACCAATGTGCATCAAGACGCGTATCAAGGCTTACTCCTTTTTCAAATGCTATCTGCCGCTTTAATTTCGTTGATTCAGGATTCATTAGCAAAAAGAAATAATTGTTCACGGGAGGGCTTTCACTTATCCATTTTCTAAAAAGCTCAAGGATGGAATTGGCGCTGATTCCCAAATAACAGAATGAGTCCTTTAATTCACTGTAAACCTTGCTATTTTCCGCAAGGTCAAAGCTATAATAGTAACCTGGATTACATGCATTTATTAGTTTGAAAAGTCTCTTATACTTACTGAAAAGTAGATATGTCACAGAAGCAATGAGGAACAACCCGAAGAGCAAAAGGCCCAACCATGATTTGCCCGATAAAAACCACAGGATGGCCGCTCCAAAAAGACCTGCAAAAAGGTTAATCGTAAAGTCTTTGAAAAGATTTTTGACGCTTTGGAAATGCTCAGCCATTTAACCCTCCCTGGTTAATATCCCGAACTCACCGATTTGCAATGGCTCTGTTTCTTCTTCGACAATAGAGCCTGGCACCCAACAAATTCCTGCATTGCTGATTTCTCGTCCCGCTCCACCAATTTCCTTACCTTCACTATCTCTAACCGTGCCCCATTGTCTTCCAACAAGGGGCTCAATGTCGCCCTTGACCTTAAAGTCGGATTCTATTCTCAGGTGAGCCGGAATCGGAAACCTTTCTGGTATCTTAATGCATACTGATTCGCTATTTAATGAAAATTTATACCCAAACATCTTTTCTTCACAACCCTCATCTTTCTGAATGTTTTGAAGTTTCAGACGACCCCAGCCATATTTCAGGTCACCGCCGACAAAAAGTTCCTGAATTGCCGGCATCAAACGTACATCACCAGTGGTCAAACCTACTTTCCGGCCATTGAAATCGGCTTCTTTCTTTAAAAATATGTAGCCAACAAAAAATACAGGTTCGTATTCCCTATTTTTCTTGATACAGTGTGAGATATATTCTGATTCATGCAATGACTCATCTTCCGCAGAGTTACTTTGTGGTAAGATTGCAGTTTGTCCAAAAGATCCGATAAAACGTCTTTCAAATTCTTCTACAATATAATTATCATCTTTTGCAGTACAATCTTCTACAGCATGAACGCCATAGCATAAACCCTGTTTTGTAAAATGGGGCAATAACGGCTTATTAAAGTCTAACGCAGGATAGAAATAACTGGTCAAAATCTTTGTTTTGAGCAAATCACCGAACTCTTTATATCCATCAATCCCTTTAGCACCATAGGTTCTAGTCAGATTGGCAGTCATTGCTCCCCATATATTTTTGCCTGGGATATAATGACGCGTGAGTTTGATATATCCTAATGTGTGCCAGCCAATATGAATTGGACTCAAAGCCTGATAGACCAGCCGGTATACGTTCCAGGACATTTATTGCCCCTCCTTTGCTTTTTTTGCTTTGAGATGATAACGAGCGTAGATCATAGTACGTTCTATAATGTCCCTGGATAGAAACAGATCGTTTAAATCTTCAGCAAGGTTGTCGCGTATAATACTAAGAATATCTTCCTCCTGTGTTGCAAGGTGTTTCTTGATGCTTGGGAAAAAATCTTTTAGCAGGTCAAAAATATTCGTATGTATACAGTATGCTGGTGTACTGTTGTTCCCTTTAGACTGTGCTGCCAGAAAGAGAAAAAATGCGTAAACTCCATCTTCCTGCAAAACTCCAAGAGATTTATTAACAAGAGATTCTTCCGATTTATTAAGTTCCACGGCTATTTGAGAGCCATATTTGGCGCATATCATGTCTGTATTTTGCATATTCATTGCTCAGTATTCTCCTTGTTTAAAATCCTGACGCGACCCATCCCCCTAGTACCCATCCCTCCTATTCCCAAATGTTCAATAAGAGATAGTCCTTTTTCCACATTATCCATAATCCAGGTCCAGCCGTTGCCGTTTTCCTTTTCGTGTTTAATTTCCTTGTCAATAAGGTCTGTCCCATTGGTTGCGGGAACTTTTATATGAAAGTACTCAGGTTTGTTATACACGACCTCAAACCATATAATCGTAGCTCTGGGAATGGCTTCATACGTAAAAAGCGCTCCATCTTCAGCCGCGCCTGTAGCTGGATCAATTGCCACAGAAGTTCGAACTTCCAGATTATCATTAACAATGCGAGGAAAAAGGCTATCAGATACAATAACTAGACGCTCTAAGATGCGGCTGCTTATGCCCAAATCTGTGAGACTCTTTGAGGTATTATCCTCTCCTTCTCCTAACCAGTTTTCAAAATTTGGTATAGCGTTTTCTTTGATTTTGATATCTTTGTTTCGGGGCAAATATATCCATCCCAAATTGAGATGGTCATTTACATGACTTGATGTGGTATAGAAATATTCTTCTCCTTTGCTGTCCTTTTTGCCGTCTTTTATTTGAGATAACTGATTGTTAAGTTGTGGCCAATCTTTAATCTCGTCTTTATCAGAAGGTTGAATACCAGCGCTTTCCAGAACTGAAGGACTGGTAACCCAAACAGGTCCGATCATCGAGTGAATGGGAAAAAAAAGAATTCGTCCATCGAAAAATTGGGCAAGCCCCTGAAAGCTGGAACCGCTTTTTCCTTTTGAAAATCCAAAAGCCACACACACGGGACAATCCGGCTGACCGCAATGGCCCTCGCCATCGTCAGCTCCTTTGCCTGCACAGCTATGGTAGATTGTCTTTTCTGCATCTGTTCCATCTTTTTGCTTAATTTTAACTTTTTCAGGCCGTTGGTACTTCATTTTTTTAGGAACCATTGGATTTTCACTCTGTATCGCCATTGCCGTATATGCCCTGGCAACTCCGGCAATACTTGATCCGGGTATTTTAGGGATATTCGTCCCTGGTTCCCTATTGATGGTGTTATCAACCCGGCCCAGCCGATATCCGCCGGTTCCAACGTGAACAGGATCGAGTGTCAATGCATAGTATTTTTTTCTGTGAAAAGGCTGCTCCATATTTCAATCTCCTTTTTTGTGCCCGTCTTTAACCCTCAGTTTCAATATGCCAAGATAGAGTTCCAGCATATCAAAAAAAACGCCGTTTTTGATTGTTTCCGAAAGGATTCTACGATCCTCTTTGCATAGTTTCGGAAACTCTTTTTCTACAGATGCCTCCACAAAGTTGATCCATCTCTTACAAGTATCTTCACCCGGTATGTCCAGATTCACCCCCCATTCTTGATACTTTGTCAGCCATAATGACTGAAGAGTTCTCAATTTTGAATCCGTTATTCCTGGAAGCTGTCCGCCATCAATCACACGCTTCCAAATATCTATAAACTTTTGATCCACTTCATCCAACAAGAATGGCTTTGATCTAAAATTGGCAATATTAGATTTCCGTCGCAACTGGGTATCAATTCCAATCTCATGTCTGCGAATGTTGGAATCAAGAAACTCAAAGTCATAAAAATTTGGTTTGATACAAAGAGTGTCTCCCTCTTCTATTTCTGTAAAGTGGATAACGTCTCCGGGAATAGTCTTAAAAAATGTCGGTCTGGACGATATGGTCTTATTTTTTGAATCAACAAAGAAGTAGGGATGATAATAGTCTTCATCTTTATTGCCAAGTTTGCTTGGCAAATCCCATTGAACAGTCCTTTTGTATGCCTCGTTTTCCGTTTCCAACACTGCCCCAATATTCAGTGAGCTTTCGTCATTAGCATCTTTTCTGGTTATGACATCAAACAACATCTTTTCTTTATTGTGGGCTAATTTTTCAAAATTGTTGAGCATTTTCTTACCGGCATCAAGTACCACAAACATAGGCATCTTTTTTCTGAAGAATATATTACCGATACTTAAAGGAAGACGACCGACCACTTTCCCGAATCGTTCCTCATATTTTTTATGAATTGAGTTTGTTACTTTTAAGGCTTTATTTGCGGGAACAATAGCCATATAAATATTTGGACTTTCAGTTATGATACGATATCTCATAAACAAATCACCTGGAATGAGCTTTTCAACAGTAAAAATTCGATTATCTTCTTTGCTATAAGTTGGATAGTTCTTATCAATAATATTTACATGGGATAGGTCACCAGTATTGTTATCCTCTTGATATTGTTCACCAATTACTTCAAGAAACCTTTTACCTTTGAATAATATTTCAACCCTTTTCTTTGGTTCTGTTTTGCTTATAATCTCAGCTTCTATCGTGCCTTGCCACAGAGACATATCCTCTTTAGTCCTGATTTGAAGTCTGTTGACTTGCGGAAAATCCTCTCCAAGTTCATCGCGGAACAATCCTGAAACTTCCTTCTTGAAAAAATGGAGAGTGGTAAGCCATACATCAAGGATGGTTGATGGTGTAGAACTTTTGGCATTTAGTGTGTTATATAAAAGTATATTTTTCTTACCCGAATTTTTTATTTCTTCTCTTGTGTTCTTCAGAAGGTTTTCCCACTGTTTCCATATATAAGAGACGTTTACATTGTAATTTTTTATTTTATTTCCTCTATAACCATAAGCATATAGAAATGCGGTTTTTTCAGCTCGCTCTTTATTGAAATGAGTAGAATCAGGGTTAAAGGAATCTATATCTTCTTTAATACGATTATAACTGTATTCAGTTGTCTCAAACTGATTTCGTAGGCTCTGTTCAATCCCTACTTGAAATGCTTTTATTTTGCCCAATGACTCAATTTCTTTTTTTATGCCATTCTCCTCGGAAACAAAGAGAGCGCGAATCATTGTGCCATCAAGCCAATCCTTTAAACCGAACCTGGCCACAACAAGAGCTGCACCTTGATTTTTATCAACTACTTCATCTATGAAAACAGTCTGTTGCTTTGTGCTGTCGCTTTTCCGAATCGCAGCTTTTGTTTTGCGTTTCCTACACTCTTCACATATTTTTTTATCTACATCCTCTTTTTCGACAGACCTTAGCCTGCAAATGGGACAGACTGTTTTCTTTGCTTCAAATTTTTGCAAGTATTCAGCAAAATATTTAAATCCTTGCACAGCACTATCAAAGGGATATGAAGTTTTTTCCCTCATCATCTTTATTGCTCTGACTATTGCTGTGAGAGTATTGGTTTTAGAAATGTCAACGACATGTGGCTGAAGTTCTCCTGCCGATTTTTCAGCAGCCATCTCGTATGTTTCTTTTAAGATAGCGTGTTTTATGGCCGGATATTGAGATTGGTCCAAGTCAGACTCATCAAATCCAGCCGGTACGATAAAATAAATACCGTTGTCATCTTCATATATCGTGTTTCCAACCGGATATTTGGATTCGACTATCTCTTTGATAGATTTCTTAATGTTATCAAGAACATTCTTTCTCCCGACAATATCTCCTATTTTCTGTCCATAAGAAATAAATTTAAATCCATCCCATCCAATGCCGAAGATTCCAAACCTAACATCTTGGAACCTATAAACCTCTTTTCCCTTATTGAATAAATTGTGAATCGACGACACTTTGAGCATAGAAGCCACAGCATAAGCGTGTTCCCAGAGAGATGTGTCATTCTGCGGGCGCGTGGTATCTGAAATGCCTTGATTAAACGCATCCTTGATGTCATCAAGAATCCGACGTCTATAATCATTATCAAACCCGTTGAAGTACTTTGGAAGTTTAATCCCAAGATTGCTGTACAATTTCTTGCGTTTATCTTCCTGACTCTTGTATGTAATTTCTTGCTCTGCCTCAAAGCCAAACACATTGGACTTATAGATGGTATGCTTTTGCTCTGCTGAAAAAAGCGGGTTATTCCGATCAATAGCTGCATCTTTACTGTCAGCAGCTTTGAGCATTTTAGTTATATTACCAATATTTTTATCGTTTTTGTGATGATCATGGACCGCCTTTTGGATTGAAAAATCCGGCTCCCCAAAATCGCAACCTTTTAAGAATTCAATTTTTGTATTGAATTCTTTTGGTATGCAGCTCTTAAGTACTTCATGTTCGTCTAGGTAGCAATGTTCATGAGGGTCTTTTTCCCACCCCTGCGGATCATCTTGACATGTTTTCCGGTATTCAAGAAATTTTTCGCTTAACTTGCCAATATCGTGCAGCAAACCGGCAAGTTCCATAAAAAGGATTCCATTCCGATTGTTTTCGAGTGTTTCGAGTGAATTATTCATTGCTTTGCCTCCAACAAGATGCCAAATTAGACACCTTTTCAATTAACTCGGGGAAGCTTTTAAACATGCGGTCAGTAGTTAATTTAACTGGTTCGCCTTCTGCGTTTTTCTTTTCTGTTTGATATTTTTCTTTTAGCTTCAAATAGTCCTGATAAGCTTGTTTGGCTTCTCTAAAATTTTTACGCTTTTGCTTTGAAGATGTATTATGAGCTTGCAGCCAAGTATTAATGTTTTCTGAAAAGTCTTCGTCAGGATACGATTCTCGAAAGTTATGCACTATTTCAGGTTCTTTGGGCTCCACAGGTATTTCGATTTTTGTTTTTTCCGCCTGATCTTTTGCATTCACTGATAACCGCCCATTATCTCCAAACGTTTCTTCTGCCACGCCATAACCGCTACTGGTTTTGGCGCCAAAACCATAGAGGGTAAACATATCATTTAGGCCTTGAGCAACCATGCGAAGATCATTGGCTGCATGAGAACGAATTTCGGTTTCTTGTCTGCCCATAAGGTCAAATGGAACATATAACAAAGTAAAGGTGGCCTCAGCACCGGCGGGCACACATTCAAAATAGATCGGATTGGTGCCAACCTTACGTGCCCGATCGTGGGGATTAATAACCTCCAAACCAATTTCGGTAAAAAATGTGGGATAAAACCGGAGGCGACCCGCATGATGTGGTAGTGCTTTATCATTATCAACAAGAAAATGCCTTTTTATCTTTTTTTCATAAAGCTCTTTTTCCTCTGGATTTTGATCGTTTAAAAGTTTCGTTACGCATTTAGTATCTTCACTTTCAGTTCCTTTTTCATCACCAAAAAGCAATGTTGAACGATAACGTTGTTCGGCAAATGCTTCTTTGTTTGTTTCACGTATCAAAAATTGTATTACTGCTGATTGCAGCGCTCCCTTCCATTGGGATGGCGCAACCATGGGCACCATAAAGACCTTATCTTTGCGCAATGGATTTTCAATGATATAATATGATACATCATCCCTGCTCAGGTAGGGTTTGGCCAGGCAAAACTTAAAGGTAAGAGACCAAGAATATTTTGGTAGTATATCTATTGCTTTGATGGAAGAAAAATCCAATCCAAGAGTTGTTAAATGATTATATTCCGGCATGATACCCTGAGATCGAAACTTGCCGTTTTTAATCAATACTTGATAATGAGCGCGCGCCAGCTCCTTGAATGGCGTTGCCAGTGCGGATGTCAGCAGTGAGGTTCGTGTAAAAGGGTCAATATTACGCTCTTGCATGATCTGACTCATGGTTTCTATATTTGGAGAACCATAAACGGTTTGATGTTCCCATTTCATGATCCGAGAGCCTCCTTTTGCTTGAATTCAGTTCTAAGTTTAGCTCCGCGAAACATGGTCTGCACAAACATATCTATTTCGCGGGCCACATCTTCCGGTTCAATGCCCAAGCTATCAGGAACATGACCCCATATCTTCACATAAAAAGAACCATCCCTTTGTTTGCGGTAAAGATGGCTAACACCGATCCGACCGCCGGAACAATCTTCATCTGTACGTGCTTTGCTTTTTCCGAAAAGAATGTCTGTGGCTTTGGAGTCATACTGCTTTTTATTTTTAAACCAGGGGCGCATACCAAAATCCTCTCCCTGCCCAGTAAAGGGATTACGGGAACGACTTTTGTAACGGATATCAAATGCGCAGGGGATAAAGAAGTCTTGATAATTAAAACCACATGGATCACCGATAAGTTTGCCTGCTGTTTTGTATGGATTATCATGACCAATCTCATAAATTCGAGAAAAAAACCGTCTAAGATCGAAATAATTTTTCAATTGATTTTGACTAATATTATTTTTGTTGTGATTCACTTGACTGCTAGCCGCAACTACTTTTAGCTCCTGACAACCATTAGTAATCAGATCTTCGTTTAATCCATTTACAATTACTTGGCCAAATCCATTTTGAGTCTTGGCGCCAAGCGCCCCCCATTTTGAGATAATGTTCAGCAAATAGGATAGTTGTGCCGAAATGTTCCCTTGAAATGCTTTGAGAGGAATAATGCGCAGTTTTGTTTCGGTACCCCACAATGCCTGGACTCCAAAGGTGAATTTAGTCGAAGACCCTCGTCCTTGCTTTTTCCCGCCGGCTTCGTCAGCGCCAAACATACGCCATAACCAATTCCCCGATGTCTGATAGACACCGCTGCTGGCTACAAAAAATAGAGGAATCGGCTCAAGATCTGTGACTTCCAGCCGAAAACGGCGTTGCCACCCGGTGCAGCCAAACAGCAGACAAGCCGGACACAATTGTTGCTCCGGCGGTTCCGGCTTTTCCTGTTTAAACTCGCAATGGCCTTCTGGTAAAGGATCGCAAACACTGCCGCCCATCCCACGAATAATACCCTCGTACCACCAACGAAGACTCCCAAGTAAACCTGTTTCACGGATATGGATGCTATTTCCGCTAATGTTTCCGGTCCAAAGCGGTGTAAGAGTACGAAGACTTAATTCTAATTTTTGCATTATTGCTCTCTCCTTGTATTAGCTATAGCTGTAGAGATTTTTTTTACTATACTTGCATCAGGGGACAATTTGTCTAAAATTAACCATTTATTGAGAACACTGTTCATGGCGAATATGGCATCATTGCCGCCGATATTTTGCAATATCTCTATAGCAATTTTGGATATTTCATTTTCTGTTTCATTAAAGAGCGCGTTCTTAATAGGCCGAATTGCTTCTATTATCTTATCTTTTTTCACTATATCACGGATGGTCTTCATAGTAGTATGCCTATTTTGAGGATCATCATGGTGAATAAAACGATACAAGTATGGCAAACTATCCGGAAAGTTTTTTAAACCGCTAATTGCTGATTTAACAACACGTTGATGGTTACCCTTAAAGGCGGCTTTGATTAAAACATCCTCTACCCCAGAAATTTTGGATTTAGATAGTCCTTGTGCAGCAACAGAACGTATTCTCGAATCATAATTAATATTATGTAAAAAATCAGATAGAGGTTCGATCGCTTTGTGTTTGCTTATCGATAGTCCATCTATAGCACGTTTTATGCATTCTATTGATTGGTCTTTTGAACCAGCAATTTGAACAAGAGCTTTTCTAACACAAACTGAAGACCACCAATATTTTTTAGATAGTCCGCCAAGTTGTTCAAGATAGGAGTTGTTATCGCCATGCTCTTTAAGAATTTTTTCTACTTTTTTATAAATTCCTTGTTTTACAAACCACAATAGTAATGGCAAAGACAAAAACATGGATAACGGCACACCCAGCCAAATAGCATGTTTTGTTCTCTGAATATATGACCATACTGGAATGTCAGCAATTCTCATTATGAAAAAATAAATTAAAATTCAATAGGTTAGAGATTTTATTTGCCCTTAAAATATCTAATTTTTTTAGCTAAAATCAGAAAATATGACTATTTTAGGGGGTTGAACAGACCTATTAATCTCTGTAACCATCATGCAAACATACCATATTTGCCTGTAAAATAAGGACAATTTCCATAATTAGAATTGCTGCTGGAATGTTTAGCACAGCCACGAGTGCAAAAATGAACTTCCAAGCTTTTTTCATTGGTATTGTTCACATGAATGATTTTATCTTCGTGTTCTTTGTGGTTGAAAAAAGCAGCCTCTTCGTTTATGCATCAAAACTCAGCAGCAACAGCAAAAACCGACAGACATCCCCATTCCACCACCAGCTATTCCACCCAACACCTTCCCCTCCCGCACAATCTTCCTCACAACAAAAAAAATACAAACTAATTTTTATACAACATTAACCGACCGGCTACGAAAGAGCTTCAGGTGTGATCGAATTCAAAGCAGGAAACTGTTTGAGCGCATTAGATATCGTTAAGAAGGAACCGGGCAGGATATTGTCAAAAGGTTAGATAGTACTCGTCAAACTGTCACTATTGTTTTTATCCATAGCAGGTTCTTTCTTTACGATATTTTATGCGTGAGTTTTTCCTGATTTGAATTCGATTATACCTGAAGCGGCTATATTTTCACGATACACCACAACCCAAAAATTTGTCCTTTTCAATTTTACGAATAGATAAAAGTTCACCATCTCCGCCTTGCAAAATTCTAAATGGATTTGCTATATTTTCCAATAGTTCTAAAACCCACCTATCTCCCTATACCAATATTAAAGATCAATATCTTTTTCCCTTGCACCAGCCGTTCTTGCGGCGTGCATAATTCACCCACTGTTGTTTTGGGATCAAAAATCACTACGTATCCCTCATTGGCACGCTCGGTTAAAAGATACTTGCTGCAAAGCTGATCAATCGCCTTTCCCGCTGTTCTTTCAAAGCTTGAACGATTTATTTTGGTCTCGACAATGTATTTTCTGCCTTGATAGATCAAAAGGATATCAATTCTACCCAATCCGGTTGAAACCTCAAAACTGAGTTCCCCTTTTCCCTGTTCCACAAATTGATAAAGCCATGCCGTGAGCAGAAATTGTCCTGTCTTCTCGTATGGCTTTTTGCTTGCATAAAAGGCATTTACACCTATCTGCATGATGTATTCCTCAAAATCAGAAAGAATAGCTTCCATGTTTAGAAGTCCGTCAGGTCTAAAGTAGCCCCGAACAGATACATCCACAATTGCCCCGGATTCCCGAAAAAAGGTCTTGGTAAACCTTTTTTTATAGACAGGGTTGCTTACCCTGATATTTTTTCCTTCCGCCTTGATCAAACCATGTGTCAAAAGAAGGGATTGCTCCTCATCGCCAGGGATGTATTCAACCCCATCAAAAACAATATTTATAAAAGTCTCTTTGTATTGTTTGGCCTTTTCCGAGATATTATCAAAATGGCTGTTTTCTTCATACAAAAGAATTTCAACGGCTTTTTCCACATCTTCAGCAGTAATCGGATCTGTGGTTTGCGGTTTTATATCAACTGTCAGAATAGTTCCAAGCCGGTTTACCAGCCAGGGCTGTCCGGCTGTTTCATCAAATACTTTTTTTACAGATTCTTCCGTAAAGACCTGGTTTGTCTCTTCTGTGTATTGAGCATAAAGATCACGGACATTTTTCAGGGTAAATGGGGGGAGTTTGACCTGATCTGCAATGTTAAAAGGGGAGACACCGCCTACAATCAGTTTGGTGATGTTGCGTATGCCAACTAAACCTACGGAATATAGAGCTTTATCTGTACGTTCTTTATATTTTTGATACAGCTCTCTTAAAGTTGTCAGAAAATTTTCCAGTTCGTTTATTGGAATGCCATCGAATTCGTCTATAAAGATAACAATTTTTTTGAATTCAATTATACGGTTTAATTCCTCAAACAGTTCACTTAATGAGATATGATCTGTCAGATTATGAGAATCCAGGCATACCTTTACAGCATCCCGTTTCGAGCAGTTTACAGCATTCAGTCTGTTTATAAGCTGGTTGTATACCTCTTTTTGAATTAACTGATAAAACCTTTGCCTGTCGACGTTCTTATATGCCTGAAAACTAAGAAATATAGATACATAGGCTGGATCTTTTTCGAGTTTTGAGCTAAAACCTTTAAAAAACGTAGTTTTGCCGCTTTGTCTTGGGGCAAATATAGAAAAGTATCTTCCCATATCAACCATTGTTTTGATATCCTGGTTCTTTGTATTAACAACATTTTCCAACTCAACATGGTATGACATTTTCGAATCAACTGTCCCGGAATCTTCAAAAATCCGTTTCGGTTTGCTGTAATCTATAGTCACGCCTCTACCCTCCTTTATTCTCTATCCTGTACCTACCCAACCCAAACCCGCTTCCCTTCCCAACATGCACATATTCCCCCAGCCTGATATACGGCCAGAACTCAGCTAACTTACCTTTATATGTGATCTCACCCATAAATCCGCCCATCTTCATCCGGGTTTTCTGCCGATTGGAATACCGCTCCCATTCGTGCCAGTAGAGCGTACGTTTGACGGTTTTAATATCCCTGGCTCGCTGAATAAGATCTTTGAATCCGCTATCATCTATCCTGTGGTTGCAGTGAAAGTATGAAAGGAGAGATATGCGGCGCAGGAGGCTTCTGAAAAAGACATGAAATTCGAGCTCTTTGGTCAGGCTGTTTTTATACTTGATTCTTGTGGGAGTGATAAAGGAAATGCTGATTGCAGGGGGAGGCGAGGGATGGTTTATAAGAATGTCAGGCCATTGTATCGGAGGATTGGTTTGAGTCAGGAGTTTTGTGTCTCCGCTGTAAATGACTCTTTTTTTTGGAAGAACGTCACCTTCGCTGCTTTCTTCAGCTACTTCCCTCAATTCATATTTTCCCCTGCCTTTGCCGATTCCGATACGGCCAAGCTCTTCAAAGGCATAGATAAAATAGGGTAGATAGTCTGTTGCCCTGCCGATCAGGGTGAGGCCGAATGAGAAATCTTCACCTTCTTGATAGGATTTACGGCTGTTCGTAAATGGTTCAAGGATAAATGGATGAGGAGCTGCGGTGTACTTTCGCATTATTTTAGCATCAGCCGGAATGGGTGTTTCAAAGACATAGGCGTATACACATTGGCCCCGCAAAAGACAATCTGTGCATTCCTTGCCTTTGAAGGCACAGATAATGCGGCGAAATGCATGGCCGAATCCGCCGCGGAGAGTGGAACCAGCGTAAGAGGGAAGAAGGATGGTTGTTTTGCATCTGACGGAAAAGGTAAATCTGGAAAAGTAGAATTTCTCCAATCGGCCGCTCCATTATATTACTGTTTCTTCAAGCTCTTGTATAGGGTGCAGTTACTCTCATCTCCCGAAAAACAATAAATATTTCAGACAGGATTACAGGATTGACTTGATTTTATAAAAAATAGAGTTAATGCAGATCCTGTATATCATAAATTCATAAATAATCTTGTTTATCCTGTAATCCTGTCTAAATAATATGCTCCGTTTGGGAGAGAAGAGTATCTGCGCCCTTTTGTATACGCTCTTCAATTTTGCTGATTAGTTCCCGAACGTAAATATTACCGTTTTCGTGACATATCCCAAATCTCAACAGCGCTGTGCGCTGAAGGGGTTAGGGACAAAGGGACAAAGTGTTAAAAGGAATTAACTTATTTTTTGTTGTAAGCTTCCGATTAACGCATTCAACATCTTTTTCCTCTACAGCCCTACATCCCTAATCACTACATCCCTACGCCGCAGGCGCTCAATCCCTTATTCATCAGGTCTCAGTTTCAGATATTTGTTAGAGGCGAGATTATACAACGAGGTATTGGGAGTGTCTCAATCCCTTATTCATCAGGTCTCAGTTTCAGATAGCAGCCTTTTTTCAGACAATAAATACAGATAGTTAGGAACGTGGACGAAATAACTTCCCCAACTATGCATCACAGCTTCAGGCCACCTTTGCCCGATCTCAAATCACAAAAATATTGAAATAGCTCGCTATTCCATCAACTTTTGTGATCTGAGATCAAACAAATTTGACCCAAATCTATGCGCCTACTTATGGAAGTTAATTCGTCCACGTTCCTTAGAATAGCCTTTTCTGTAACCTCTCCTTTTCGTCTCTTTTTTCATCTCTTCACTACCTTATTTTCCATAGTAAACAACAGTCTTTATTAACAATAACAAATATTTACAAATTTCCTGTAACCACCCCCTTTTTTTTGGCTTTTTTTAATTTCGTACAACTATCTAAATTATATGGCATTGTTACTTTTGGTTGGAAATTTGGCCTTTATGCTTTTGTGCTGTTTTTCCCAATTTCTATTTTCCAATTTCAAGTTTCAAGCCGTGAACGGCTATGGTTTACTCGACATAATGTTTCTTGATGAATTCCTTGCTATACCAGTCTACAACAGCATCATTAAACAGAGTCATGTCCAATTGTTTGGTGAATGCGGTCAACTTGGCCATTACACCCAGTTTTTTCTCAATACTAGCTCTGTCATACTTGGTCACCCTGCCATCCAGGACATCGCCGGTCCTTTCAACATGAAAGTCTATCTTTTCTAAAATTTCCTTTATGAGCCGAGTCCTTCTGGCTCGTCTGTCATGGGATGCCCCGCCACCTTTAAACAAGAAACGGATATAGTTATCATTGATGCGGTCACCTGCATACGCCTCGAGGGTCTGCAGATGATAACCGAGCCTGATACTGAAGTTCATGTATTCCCTGGATACTACAGCAAAGCTGGATTCAGATAATGACTTCTCGGAGTTGGGTTGCATAGCGGTACTGGCAATTACACTGAGCAGGCCTTTTACATTTACAGGTGGGGGGCCCGGCCATTCTATAGCCATCATCCCTTTTAGGAGAGCCCTCATGGGGATGCAGGCAATATTATCGACTGTAATCTTCTTGTCTGAACCGTTTTCCACACCACCACCCAGGTCTATCACACGTATATCAAGAGGAAGCTTGACTACCAGTTTCACTGCCCCGCCCTTCCTTCGATGTGCACCTTCACCGAGCTTGAACATTTCATTCATCGCCATTTCATGGGCAAACCGGGTTATGTCATGAAAGGTTTCACAATATTGTGGACTAAATTTCTCATCCTCGGGATAGATAAGGTTTAGAGGGACTATGCTCCGCAAAACACCTCTTAACACCTCAAAAACCGCGGTATCCTTAAAAGTGTTATCTTTTTTTCCTGCCTCAATAAGTTGCTCTATACGCCCCTCATAAATATTTCCATTAATCGCATCAACGGTGATTTCCTGGCCGGCTTTCAAGGTCTTCATGGCTATCTCGGCATTAAGAATGGTGGGCACACCATACTCTCTGGCAATTGATGCCATATGGCCTATAGGGCTTCCTACATCTGCAATAATAGCGCCAGCCTTATTCATGGCGGTCACAAATCTCGGAGAGGTGTGTCTCGCTACGAGAACAGCCCCTTCCGGGAAGCTCTTTAATTCTTCATCATTGGTGACAAAATGTACTTTTCCGGCGCCAACACCCTTGCAGGCAATTTGCCCCTTATTGATCAAAATCTTATGGCCCGGTAAAGATCTGGGAACAGGCATGCTCGGTTTTCCCGTTATAATCCGAAGTGGTCTTGCCTGCAAAATCAGAAGGTTATCATTCAAATCAAGCGCCCATTCTATATCCTGTGGCTTCCCATAGTGTTTCTCAAGTACCAGGGCATATCCGGCAAGGGTGGTTACTTGTTCATCGCTCAGACACGGCATTCGTCTTATATAATCCGGCACCCTGACATCTATTGCGCCCCCTTCAAGGCCGCATATGAGCATAAACGGCTGCACGGGTTGGTTTTTTTCCAAAATGGGCATGGGAATATCCCTTGAGACCACATAACTATGCGGTTTTACTATACCATCAACAACATATTTCCCCAGGCCCCAAACCCCATTGATTATGATCCCCCGCTTGCCTTCATCCGTGGGATCACGCGAGTACACAACCCCGCTTGCCTTGGCATCAATCATTTCAACCACCCCAACGGCCATAACCATATCTTCCACATGGAAGCCTTTGCTTTTACAATAGAATATGGCCCTTGAGGTAAACAGGCTGGCGATAATCTCAACATATGCTGAGACTACGTCCTCCGGCGCAACGTTAAGAGCGGTCTTGTATTGCCCTGCAAAGGTAAATTGGGTATCCTCATGGATGGCGCTGCTCCTGACGGATACATAGAATCCGCCGGCCCTGTGACCTGTCTTTCTCTTTAGTTCAAAAGCGGCATCTAATATGCTTTTTTCTAAATCAGGGGGGACGCCGGCATTCAGAACCAGGTTTTGCGCAGCCTTGCTTGCGCTGGTGAGATCTACCAGACTATCTGTATCTACCGAAGAAATATCAATCTTATCTCCCAACTTATTATAATCCATAAATTTTTTGAAGGCATGGGAGCTTATACAAAAGCCCTCAGGGACTGGGAGATTAACCCTGTTTTTGATTTCCCCTAAATTGGCATTCTTGCCACCTACACTGCGTACCATATCTTTTGTTACATCTTCAAAAGGTATGGTGAAATCCGTTACCGGAATCTCGATATTTTTGATAAGGGTATCTTTGATTCCAGAGTTAATTCTTTCAAATGCATCATAAAGGCCAAGATATTCTCCGTTTGAGAGGCTATTGAGATTTTCTATGAGACTCTGAACCTTTTCTACCAGGATATCACACCTGGAATCAACATAATGCATGTCAAAGATATAATCTCCTGAGAGCTTTTCCTCCATATCCGCCTGTATCTCCAGGATGGAGTTGTTATCGACGAGAAGATTCTGAAAGCAATCGTATCTTTCTTTGAATGACATTTTATCAGGAGGAGATGCTTTGGGAATGTCGGCCTTCTTAAACCTGATTTTTTTAAATATGTTTAATAAACTACGCACTTGATCCCCCACTTTCTCTTTGTTATCTGTCTTAGGGCTCGGTCAAAAATAATTTGGACATTTTCAAGACTTAAGAATAAACGTTGCAATCTCATGAAATATATCATGCATTTTCACTACTCCTGCTATCTTTTCCGACTCCTTAACCGGCAGCAGATCTATATCGTGTTTAAGCATGAGATGGGCTGCTTTGAGGGCATGATCTTCAACATCTAAAATTATGTTAAATGGAGTGATAAAATCCTTTATCGGTTTTTTTAACTGGTCAAGATTATGAGTCGATATAAGCTTTTCCCATTTATCAGAAATTTTCTCCAGAGAAAGTTTTGAGAACCCTGGATGGATATTTTTCAAAATTTCTTTCTGGTCTAAAACACCTATGAGTCTATAAGATTCTTCAAAGACCAAAATAGTATCATGGGCTGTCTCATAAGAAAAATTCAGCAGAACAACAGCCTCTTCTAACGTGGCCCAATACGGCATATGGGGGTAATCTGTAATGGGAATCATTAGTCCTTTTAGATTCTTGATTTTAGCCATCCCTTAATCCTCTTTTTCTTGTCAAGAGACCCGCTTCAGCCGAAAAGGCAGGTCACAATCATTTGTACATTGTTTGTACAGTGTGCTCAAGGTTTTTTGTTTGAAAATACGAGATAGTCAGGTGGTTGTTGCTTTTTGAAAAAAACTGTATCACAGGAAAGAAATAACGCTGTGGCATGACGTTCCGTTTTGACCTCCAGTATGAATTAAAGATGATGAATAGTATAGCGTTTCATTAAAGGTTTTCATGAAACGCTATACTAGTTAGACATCCTTCATATTAGTCTTTTTGCGCTTTCTACTTTCATTACGGTGTGGGCAGCGAGATCGGCATTCCCAGAATCGGCCAGATCACCATTACGCACAGAGCTACCACAGCCATCAGCAGTATACTGGCTGGAATGCCGTAGAGAAAAAATTCGCCCGTGGTAAACTGCTTTGAATCATAGGCTATGGCGTTTGGGGCTGCACCCACCAGCAGGAGAAATGGCATACCCGCTGTTACCAGTGACGCATAGAGGATGACTTCTCCGGCCACGCCGAGGTACGGAGCAATTACCAATGCCACAGGAAGTGAAATGGCAATGGCTGCCACGTTCATGATAAAATTTGTCATCATCATCACAAAAAAAAGCAATACCCAGGATAAATACAAAACCCGGGGAATCCTGAAACATCACCAGCCAATTTACCGCCATCCATTTGGCAGCGCCTGTTTCCCAGAGGCAAAAACCAATGCTCATGGCGCCGGCAAACAGCAGTATAATATTCCAGGGGATTTCCTCCAGATCACTTTGATCAAGAATCTTTGTAAGAAAGAATATTACGGTTGAAAGCAGGACAATAGCGGTTTTATGAAATATCTTCAATTCCGGTATAAAGGACCGCAACGCAAGAAAAACGATCACCGCAAGGACAACGACGATGGCTAAAATCTCATTCTTTGTAATCTTTCCCAATTGTGCATTGAGTTCTTTTGCTTTCTTACGGAGTCCGGGAATGGTTTTTTTCTCTGGTTTAAAAAAGATCATAAAAAATCCCCACAAAGCAAAGGTCATCAACCAGCCAGGGATAAACATATAATATGTGAGTTGAAAAAAGCTTATATCCTGATTCATAATATCATTAAAAAACCCGATGGCCACAGCCCCGCGTGCTGCGCCCAAAAGAGTTACGATACTGCCTGCACCAGCCACATAGGCCATGCCGATAAAAAGTCCCTTGCCGAACTTGGTCTGTTTATCACCTTCTCCGTACAGGGCATAGATAGCCATAAGCAAAGGGAATATAGTAGCGGCTACTGCTGTGTGGGCCATGATGTGAGTCAGGGCCGATGTTACCACAAAACAGCCGAGATAAATCATGCTGGTCTTTTCACCTACAATAGCCAGCATCTTATACGCGAGACGCTTAGTCAGGCCCGTTTTGGTAAAGACCATGCCGATGACTATTGAACCAAAGATAAACATAACCGATGGGTCCATGAAATCCTTAAAAGCTACTTTAGCGGATCTGACCTGAAAGAGGGCCTGCAACACCCCAATCATGAGACTGGTCACACCGATCGGCACGACCTCAAATATCCACCAGGTGCTGGCCAGCAGAAACACGGCCAACGCTCCCTTGCCCGCTTTTGACAAAACAAAATGCTTTCCCGCAGGATCAATGGCGTCCGGCCATTGCGAAGAATAATAGACAATTAGAAACAGGGAAATTCCTATTCCCATAAAAAGCAGGCGTTTCCAGTCTAATGCAGGCTTCTCGGGAGAAATCAAAATCTCATCAGGCATCTCCGGGAGGCCAGGCCCTTTAGCAATCGGTTTTTTCTTTTCAACCATTTTATACCTCCCTTACTCTACCACAATTTTGGTTAGCTCATTAAAAACGTCGCTCATGCGCAGGACGCCTCTTACTATCTCGCCCTCCATCACCGGTATCAGGTTGATGTCAGCCTGAATCATGATAAATGCCGCCTTTGCAATAGAATCATTTACGTCAACCTTAGCTTTGATCGGCATCATGACCTCACTCACCGGCTTTTTTGCCTCCTTTTTGCACCCTTCAGCAAACGTCCCTTCAAGAAGAGCCGAAAGTCCTGCGTAATCGGCGTCTGCCAGACCCTGGTACTGCGACTTTTCATTCTTTCTAAGAAATTTCGGCTCAATGCCGATGAGAAGTTTCTTGAGTGTCAGGACACCGAGGAGTTGATACTTTTCATCAAAAACCAGAACCATGCGATGTATTCCCAGACCTGATGTCTCGTCATAAGTACTGCGAATCAGGAAAATAGCTTCCCTCACACTCAGCCAATACGGAATGTGCGGATACTCGGTTATTTCAACCATTAAATCTCTAACCTTCTTGGCATTCGACATGCCACACCTCCTTTAATAATAAATTGTTTTGTGTAAATCCAAACAACGCACCAATCTACTTAATGCCTGAACGAAAAGTCATGTTCAGGCAAAATCCGAATATCGAAATCCGAAACAAATTCGAATACCAAATGACAAAATAACCAAAACTAACACATTGGAAATACAATGTTTTTGTCATTAAAAAATTCGTATTTGGGTCATTGTTTCGTATTTCGTGCTTCGAATTTCTGAACGAAAACTGCTAATTTTTCCAATTTCTGTGTCAGGCTATGTTAGCTGTTGAGCTGTTATACCCTTTTATCTTATGAGCTTAAAAGCCATCAGCTATGCTGTATTCCTAATGCCAGTTCGGCAATATAGGCTGAAATTTCATGGATGTGAATCATTCCCACTACATCATCCCTCTTCACCACGGGGAGAAAATCAATGTGGTATTTGTTAAGCAAAAACACTGCCTCCATAAGCATGTTACTTTCCCGAATACAAGCAACGACCGGAACCATGATCTCTCGAACACGCTTCTTGAGCCCTTCCATACATTCTGCTTCAAGCTGCCCCTCCCAGAATACAGGGCCGCTTTTTTGAGCGCCTTTTAAAAAATGGGCCGATAATCCAAAAACAAGCTCAGAGGGTGTAACAAAGCCTTTGATAAATCGCTTTTCGTACTGTTCCTCTCCCACGACAAAAAGGCACGGATGCGTACCCTCTTTTCTTACCTTGTCCATAAGCCTCATAGCCTCCTGGACTGTTTCGTCCTCTTTGATATAAGAATAGTGTTCCAAGGAACGCATAAAATCTTTAACTAGCTTTTCTGAAGGCATAGTCTATTTCCCCGAT
>Ga0255430_10057_pt1 | contig 20089 bp, 21 predicted proteins | sample ANMaggSeSYBR02G3_FD_182660 | JGI IMG/M metagenome (GOLD analysis project Ga0255430, IMG submission 182660) | Sediment cell enrichment communities from methane seep in Santa Monica Basin, California, United Staets - ANME aggregate JGI... | ecosystem: Environmental > Aquatic > Marine > Cold seeps >...
TTATAATACTCCGCATCACGATTTTCTATCTTGTCCGGCGATATATTTCTCAACAACTTCCCAGCCATGCCCAACACTTCCATGATAGCAACTTGGAGCCCATAAACTCTTTTCACACCATTTATTCAGTTCAGGGAATTCCTGCCGCAATATCCTGCTGGTTCTACCTTTTAGCCTCTTAGCAATAAAACTTACGGAATACTTTGGTGGATATTGAATAAAAAGATGGATGTGATCACCACTCCCTCCCTCTCCTCCCAGCCCCGCAGCATCCACAGCCCAGTGCGCCGGCAGCCGGACCATAGGCTCCTTGCCCACCGCATCCAGGTGTCAAACCATCACACCCCCTTCTTAAAGTACCACAGGCCCATAAATATAAAACCCATTCACCACCCCATCAGGAAATTATATCATATTTCCAGAACCATAAGAAAACCATAATTCCCATTAAACAACGGAGACAATCCCATGAACAGCACAAAATCCGGCAAGGTATATCTCGTAGGCAGCGGTCCCGGAGACCCCGAACTCCTGACATTAAAAGCGCGCAGGCTCATAGACGAAGCCGACGTTGTGGTATACGACCAGCTTCCAGGCGAGCAGATACTATCAAGCATACCAGAAGGGACAGAGAAGATAGATGCCGGCAAATATGCAGGCAGCCACACCCTCAAACAGGAGCAGATAAACCAGGCATTGGTAGATAAGGCCAAAGAGGGAAAAAAAGTAGTCAGGTTAAAAGGCGGCGATCCCTACGTGTTCGGCCGGGGCGGTGAGGAAGCGCAGGTACTGGTGAACCATGGCATCAAAGTGGAAGTCGTGCCAGGTATCACCTCAGCCATAGCAGCTCCTGCCTATGCAGGCATACCAGTGACACACAGGGACCACGCCAGCATGGTCACATTCATCACAGGCCACGAAGACCCGACAAAAGAGGATTCTGCACTGGACTGGGACACACTGGCACATTTTGGCGGAACCATCGTTATCCTCATGGGTGTCAGCATGCTGCCCAGAAACGTCAGCGAACTGCTCAAATATGGCAAGGACCCGGCAACACCGGTAGCCCTGATAGAAAGGGGTACCCGGCCTGACCAGCGCACCACCGTGGGGACGCTGGAGAATATTGTCAGACTGGCTAAGGAGAGAAACGTCAAAGCCCCGGCCATTACCATCATAGGCGGCGTGGTTACCCTCCACGATGAACTGGGTGAGATCTGATAAATTCAGTATTAAGATAGTATTGAGGGTATTATGACCAGTACAAACAATAACCCAGGACCCACTATTGCCATAATGCGGCCTGAGCGCTACGAACAGGATTCGGTGCAGATATGCCGGCAGGCCGGGTTCGAGGTAATATCCGCTCCCATGATAGAGATACTGGGAAAAAAGGATGAACACTTTGACGGTTTTGTCTCAAGGGTGCTAACGGGAAAGTCTGATATTGTGATATTTACAAGTGCCAACGGCATAGACCACACGCTGGATAAGGTGCCTGACCAGGAAGTTTTCATTAATGCCTTGAACCGCCTGACCACCGTTGCCATAGGTCCCAAGACAAAAGAAGTGGCGCAGATGCAGGGAATTGAGATATCATTCATGCCCGGATCGTACAGTTCGGCAGGACTGGTGGAAGCCATCGGACATAAAGGAAAGGGAAAAGTAGTGGATATTGCCAGGAGTTCACACGGTGCGCTTTTACTGGTGGATGGACTAAAGGCAGCCGGCGCCGAAGTTTTCGAGACCAAGGTGTATGAGATAGCCATGCCTGCAAGGAACAGTGCACAGGAAGAACTGGTACAGGCGATTCTGGATAGGACAGTGGATGCAGTGGTGTTCACCAGCTCTATGATGGTCAGGAACTTCCTTGACCTGGCATCGCAGATGGGGGTAAAGGAAAAAGTCATCCAGGTCTTGAATGGTGAAGGCATGGTGGTGGCAGCTATCGGACATCCGACTGCCAATACATTAAATATGTATGAAATCCAGGTTACAATCGTTTCAAGTGAATATACCTTTAAAGCATTGATACATGAAATAAAAAAGGAATTTGGTATTGATCATGACTGAACTTATTGTAGACGACAAAGCTATAGTATTCATAAAAGCTGAACTAAAGAGGGCAGATTCACCTGCAGCACGTCTGTTTGTAACAGGCGGGGGCTGCTGCCAGCATCTTGATATTGCGGCAGTAGAGAAAGAAGTCGCCAGGGATATCAAACATGTCAAGGATGGTGTCACATTCCATGTGGAAAAATACCTCGATGATAATACGTTTTCCCTAGAGATCACTTTTGATGAAAAGCGTGAGGTATTGTCTGCAACCATTAATTACAAGAGTTGTAAATAACGAGATGGAGTATATAGATGATAGGCATTTCAAAACTTTATTGTGGGACTGTTGAGCCTTCTGATGCACTTAGATACGGGCGGGATTCCAGTAAACTTCCATCCCATCTGCTGCAGTTCGCAAAGGATAAGAAACCAGTAGTGGTCTGGAACATGGGCAGGCGCTGCAACCTGAAGTGTATACACTGCTATGCCCAGTCAAGAGATATCGAGTATGAGGATGAACTGACAACCCAACAGGGCAAGGAACTCATCGATGACCTGGCCCAATTCGGCTCGCCTGTTATTTTATTCTCAGGCGGAGAACCCACAATGCGAAAAGACCTCCCGGAACTTGCCATGTATGCAAGGGATAAGGGAATGCGCGCTGTGATCTCCACCAACGGCACTCTTATTGATGAGAAGATGGCCAAAGTCCTGAAGGATATCGGTCTGTCGTATGTAGGAGTTTCGCTGGACGGGATGAGGGAGACCAATGATAAGTTCAGGGGCGTGCCCGGTGCTTTTAATGCTGCACTGCAGGGTATGCGTAACTGCAAGAAAGAGGGTATCAAGGTGGGTCTGCGGTTCACTATCAACAAGAAGAACGCACAGGATATTCCTGCGATTTTCGACCTGCTCGAAGAAGAGGGCATACCCAGGGTCTGCTTCTACCATCTGGTCTATGCGGGCCGGGGTTCGAAACTGGTGGAAGAGGACCTGTCCCATGAAGAGAGCCGTCGAGTGGTGGACCTTATCATGGACAAGACAAAGGAGATGCATAACAAAGGTTTCCCAATGGAAGTGCTTACTGTTGACAACCACTGTGACGGGCCTTATGTTTATTTCCGCCTTCTGGAAGAGGACCCCGAACGTGCCGCCGAGGTGTATGAACTGCTAATGATGAACCAGGGCAACTCTACTGGAATCGGTATCGGTTGTGTATCATGGGACGGTTCGGTCCATGCTGACCAGTTCTGGAGGCATTATTCTTTTGGTAATGTGAAGGAGAGACCTTTTAGCGAAATATGGATGGATACCAGTGACGAGCTTATGGCCGGTCTCAAGGACCGCAAAGCCCTGATAAAAGCTAATGCTGACAGATGTGCAAAATGTAAATGGCTGGAGATATGTAACGCAAATTTCCGTGTCCGTGCAGAGGCTATCTATGATAATGTATGGGCTGATGACCCTGCATGTTACCTGACCAAGGAAGAGATCGGGTACGATGAGGTAAGGGAAGAGTAATGAATAATGACCACGCCTGGGCTAAACCTGGTTTTTTCGTGCTTCTGACACAACATTTGCAATCCTGGCAGCAAATGCTCCGGCCACGAATCCTGCATCTATATTAACCACACTCAGCACTGAACATGATTGCAGCATAGTATGCAGCGCTGCCGTCCCACCGCCGCCGGCACCGTATCCTGATGATACCGGCAGCCCTATTACAGGTACATCCACGATGCCGGATACTATAGTGGGAAGTGTCCCCTCCCTGCCGGCTGCCACTACAATTGCATCAATGCCTTTATCTATTATATCCCCAAGTGGTGGGAACAACCTGTGGATACCGGCAGCCCCTACATCGTAGATGGTATGTACGGTCACACCCATCTCCTGTGCAATGATCCTTGCTTCTTCTGCAACCGGTACGTCCACAGTGCCTGCTGTGATTATGCCAATAGCACCATCGGTCTTATCTACCTGGAAACCGTCAGCTCTGAGAATGGCAATCCTGGCATACTTGTTCCATTCAACTGTGTGTTTTTGTTCAAGCACTGTAAGCTGTTCGTCTGAGACCCTGGTGAGTATGGCCCTGCCTTCATGTTTTAGATGTTCCATGGCAATATTGGCCAGGTCATCCGGGTTCTTTCCTTCTGAAAAGATGGCTTCAGGTATGCCTGTACGTTTCATCCGGTAGGGGTCGATGTTGGATATTTCGCTTAATGTGTGGATATTACCGAGACGGATCTGTTTGCTGGCTTCGTCAACTTCGATGTCTCCATTTTTTAATCTTTCAAGTAGACTGTTCAAATCCATGAAATATTTCAATCCTTTTTCCGGCTAATAATTAATTCCCATATCCAAACAACATGCGATTGCTCATTAAACCTGTTATGTGATAATTGATAAGCTGTTAAGGGTATTATATATGCTTGTATGAAAATATTTCCATTATTGTAGGGATATTTTTTAGTTATACAGGGAGATGCGGTCCTGAAAAATACATTGGCATTAAAATGACAGTAGAAATAATAGTTGACAATACTTGCACAGGTTGTGGACGCTGCAAGAAGGTATGTCCAAAAGGTCCGATAATATGGGACATTAGAATCAGGAAAGATGGTAATCCAAAATATTTTGCAGCGAACCCGGATTCATGTCTCTTCTGCAAGAATTGTGTGGGTGTATGTCCTGTAATGGCGATTACCGTTCGGAATTGAAGTACATCCTGTTGATGTGTCACATTGGACCGAATTATCAAAATGAATATGGGCTGGAAATATTTCAATATCAGCCACAGAAAAAAGTAATAACGCTTAGTATCCTCCAATGATCGAGATGTGCACCTGGCAAGATGGGGCGATTTTGAACCACAGATACATACTGATGAAAGCGGATATTATCGTATCTGCGTATGTCTACGGTTCGAAACTCATAAGAATCCACAAGGCTGTCTGGTAATTACTTGCCAGAAGCAACCAAAACCGGCTGTCCCAAAAACAACTTTTTACGACACCTTGAAGTTCTGAGAATTTCCAACACGCGAAGTTAACATCGTAATTTCCTTAAATTTTGTGCATGCATACATGGAAATCCACATATTTCACCGAAAGTTCACCTAAAACGTGTTTTTAAGCACCAATTACAACATTTTTCGTGTCCACAACGAACTGATCTGCCCCCTCTGCCCTCACACTGGGATCAAAAAGCAGCGCGCCCGCTCCAGCCAAACACCGCGATAGACGATGCGCGAGTGCTCTACAATACGGGCGGCGGTGGTGATATTGCGTGTGGATTCTGCAGTTTCGATAGGAGGGTGTAAAGTGTGTTTTGTATTAGTTTTAAATTGCATCTGTAACTTTGTCTATGTTAGGCGAAATTTGTAAGTATAATGAAGAAATAGTGTATATGAAATATAGATGTCGCATTATCACTTCTATGCCCACTCTCTGGATAATCCATTAGGTATTTGATCCGAACTTTAGTTAAGTGGGCAATCGTTATACTTCATCGGAAATAATAATTGATAGGTGGCTACCTAATGACAATAATTGCAATAACTAATCGAGACCTTCAAGAGGTGCATGAATAATGTTGAGACACTTTACACTGGAATACTGGCTTGATGAAGGTTGGTATGTTGGTAGGTTGATGGAAGTTCCCGGAGTATTTAGTCAAGGTGAGTCTCTTGAAGAGCTGGAAGAAAATATTAAAGAAGTGTATAAGCTGATGATGAAAGATGAGAAAATCTCACCTTATACTGGATTCCAGACGAAAGAGATAGGAGTTGAAGTGTGAAACGTCGGGACTTTATTCGAGAATTGGTGGATGATGGTTGCTATTTGAAACGACATGGTAGTAAACATGATATATACGTGAATTCCAAAAACGGAAGGAAAGCACCAGTCCCACGCCACTCTGATATCAAAAGGAGTCTTTGCGAATTGATAAAGAAACAACTTTCTGTTAAATAATTTGTGTCGATTGCTATCCGAACAGGTTGAATTTATGACGAATGCGCCGATGCCAGATCAGGCGTTCAGTGTCATTCACTTCATTTAGAAAATGCCTATGTCATTGCAGTTCGCATCATGTGTGAATATTGTGAGCCAGGCAATCGAGAAGCAGCGCACCCGCCCTAGTTTGTTTTTCTCTGCGTTCCTCCGCGCACTCTGCGGTTAAGATTGAAATGATTTCAGCCCCCGTATTTCTTCAATCTTCCGCCGCCCCACCGCCCGTCTGCCCCGCAACTTATTAAACCCATAAAACGTTATGTAAAAGTGTGCAATTATCATCATTAAAGGAGGTAAAGCCATATGGAAAGCACGTTTACCGCAATATTTGAGAAAGCCGATGATTGGTATATCGGATACGTTGAAGAATTACCTGGAGCTAACACCCAGGGAAGAACTCTCGAAGAAACTCGTGAAAATCTTCGCGAAGCAATCGAATTGATATTGATCTCCAACAGAGAACTTGCAGAGATGGGCTTAACAGGCAAGGAATTTGTTCGAGAAGAAATCAAGGTTGCTGTCTGATGAAGCGACGGAAACTGCTTCGCCATCTGGAGAAGCATGGGTGCAAGTTTCTTCGTGAGGGCGGGAATCACACTGTCTTCTACAATCCATTGAACATGAAGATATCTACTGTTCCCCGCCATACCGAGATTATGGATGCTCTTGCCAAAAATATCTGCAAGGACCTGGAAGTACCACAGCCCTAAATCATGCGTATTATCGCATAATACAATGTATGCGGCCCGCCTCTTTCGCTCAACCTCACAGCCTGCGCCCTGGTGCTCTGCAATGCGTGTGGCGGCCTCGGGTGTTGGTAAGTGTGGTGGTGGACATGGCTGTTCCCAGGGGCAAATCTCGGGAAGCATATAACTACGAGAACGGTCCAGACAATTTTCCAGTAAGTTTGTGAAAAAGCAAAGGTAACAAAAGAGGTTAGTGTTCACTCGTTGAGACACAGTTTCGCCACACATTTATTGGAAAGCGGTGTGGATTTGAGGTATATTCAAGAGTTGTTGGGACATAAAAATTCAAAGACCACAGAAATATATACGCATGTGAGTAATAAAGGATTAAGTCAAATAAAAAGTCCTTTAGATAGATTTTTTGAAAACAAGAAAGGGGTGTAAAAGGATAATAAGGAAATGTTTTGGATAGAATAGGATTTCATCCATAGGGATGTATATGCGAAGTAGGATCAGATACAACTAAAACGGAGTAATATACGAAGTTCGTATATGCTTACAAATTGGAATGATATACGAAATACTGCGTATATGAATGAGTTAGGCGTAATGCTCGGCTTTTAGTTTGGCTAACGTCTCGCCGTCCATGGCTCGGCAGAAGTAAATATTATGAGGAAAACACCATAATTAATTTGTTAGGTGTAAAAGGAGGGATAATGTCCAGTATAGAGATTCCCTTATTTGTGAAGAATATGGGGCACAAGATTCTTGCTTACATACTTAATATCAGTGATCAAAACGCATTGAAGTTAACCAATGGAAATTTTGATCTTGATGAAAATCAACTAGAAGTCCTTAAAGGTTTTATACAGATTTGTCGCCAGCTAAGAATTCAGTCTATTGATCAAGGTGACGTAGATTCCCTCATTATGTATAGTCTTCCCGAAATTTTTAATGGAGAGGGACACTTGTTTAATGTGTGGCGAGAGCAATTGGGCGGAAAATTACTAACAATTGAGGTTGAAGATAGAGTGGTTAATCTGGCCTCATGCCTTGCGCTTGAATTATATCCTCTATTTTTAATAAAGCCACCACGTAGTAGACATCATTTCGCAAATACTTTTTCACATATAAGCCCGGCACTTTATAAATTGAGTGCTCATAAAGAGTTGTTTAACGAAATACTAAAAGATGATTCGTTGAAAAAAATTTTCTCTAATATTGGAGAAAATGATATGGATACGACTGGAGGTTATATGGCATCTACAGGTCGTGGCGGTGGGATACAGCTATCGGTCTTCCCTGCAAGATTAATCTCAAATGCATATGAGCTCATGCAACTACGTGGATTAATATCACAAGAAGCTCTTTTACAAGCAATTGAACAAGTCATTAATATGGTTCGGGATGTTGCTAACGGAAAAACAATTCATGTCCCTGTATTTGTAGGGTTTCACAACTTAGGTTTGGAAAATATAGATTTGTTAGATATTGAATGGGGTAAAATTAGAAGATATTACCCCGAAATGCTTGATCTTATACCTCAAGAAGCTAGACCATCCAGTTTAGGTGGTGAGAATAAAACACTAGGATTTATCCTTGAATCTGAGTATCCATTTAAAGTAGATTTTTCACCGCAAAATGAAGAAAAGTGTGTATGGCCACCTGAATTGGAACAAGCGAGAAATAAATTAGATAACACCAAAGAAAACTTGAGTTTGATATTTGCCCTTGCAATAGAGAGGGATCCACCCGTAGGTATTAATGTTGCTTGGACACTAATTTTTGATCCCATGAGTCAAGGTACAAACATATCTTGGTCGAATAGACCAAGATCTCCAATGCCATACTATCTATTAAGTTCAGATTCATCGAAGTCAGTGAAGGATTGGTCCTCGATAATAACCTCTTCAAATGACGAGAAAATAAGAATAGCTATTCGTCGAATCCTTTCTTCAATCAATGAACGCGCAAACCCAATTGATGGATTTGTAGATTCTATTATAGCGTGGGAAAACCTATTTGGAGCCAATGCCGAATTAAGCTATAGAATATCTATCTCAATTTCGAAGTTTCTAAAAGTATCCTTGGAAGATAGATTGAAGTTACAAAAGGAAATTGTGGATTTTTACAACGATAGAAGTAAAATTGTGCATGGGTCAAAGGAAATATCATATGAGGATGCAGAGCAAAAAAGAAATAGGTGCTTACAAATTGCACTGCTTTCGCTAAGAGAATTATATAAAAATCATCCAGAGCTTATTAAAGACATAGACAGCACAGACCGGTCGAAAAAGTTGGCACTAATGTAAAAACGCCTAACTGCGGCTACACGATTCCGCTTTGCTCCGTCCAAATTGGCTCCCTTTGGTCGCCAACTACGTGTAGCTGTAGAACGTTATATGAAATGAATCTTCAATCACCCGGTCCCCCTTCTGCTCCCCCACTGTGAGCGTGAAACAGCGCGCCCGCCCTGGCCAAACATCACGACAGACGGCGCGCGGGTGCTCTACTATGCGGGCGGGAGACTCGGGTATTGGTGGGTGTTGCCAGTGTATGCCGTGACTGTTAAAATATGCAATTAATCAAGTTTTTCAATACGTCCGCGCCATCAGCACCACACTATCAGTAGGCTTACCGCAAATGGGGCACGAACCATCACCCTTACCCAGTACAGGGTCCTCAGGCTCACCCAGTATGCCCGCACCCACGATCTCTTCCATCTCAAGTCCGCAGTCCCGCTCGCCGCACCATGCAATACGTGCTATGCCTGTCCGGATATAATCCTTCACCTCATCCAGGTCAGTGCACAACTTGATATGATCATTTAATTCCCTGGCTGCAGTTTCGAGCAGGTTATCGTGAATATCAGTAAAAGCTTTATTGATCCCTTCCAGGATACTGTCTATGGGAACGCTGGTCTTCCCACCATTTCGCAATGCAACAACTGCGGAATTGTTCTTTAAGTCCCTTGGTCCTATTTCGATACGCACAGGAACCCCCTTCATTTCCCATTTATAGTACTTGGCACCCGGCCTTGCATCACTATCGTCAACTACGACCCGCAGTCCGGATTGCTTTAACGTATCTGACACTTTGTTTACTGCAGTTATGACAGTCTTATCTTCACCGAATACGATTGGGATTATTACAACCTGCACAGGTGCAACCTCTGGCGGTAACACCAGTCCCTTATTGTCACCGTGAATGGATATCAGGGCTGCAATACTGCGCTCACTGACACCATAACAGGTCTGGTGTACCAGTACCTGCTCGCCATTAGTATCCTCGTACCTGATATCAAAGGTTTTGGCAAAATTATCACCCAGGTGATGGGCTGTACCCACCTGCAGGGTCTTACCGTCAGGCATCAGTACATCCACTGCCATGGTGTAGTCTGCACCAGGGAACTTATCCCAGTCAGGCCGCTTGCTCACCACAGTGGGCACAGCGAGCCGATGGTAGAACTCCTGGTATATTCGGGTAGCCTCCCTGACCTGGGCGGCTGCATCATTCCATTTGGCATGTACAGTATGTGCCTCCTTAAAGGATGTGATCTCACGCAGGCGGATAAGGGGGCGCGTATGTTTTGTCTCGTAGCGAAAGGTATTGACTATCTGGTAGATAAGCAGCGGCAGATCAGCATGAGAGCGCACCCAGAGTTTATACATTGGATAAATAGCAGTCTCACTTGTGGGGCGCAGTGCCAGTTTTACATCCAGCGGGTCAGTGCCGCCGTGTGTAACCCAGTATACCTCATCCTCAAAACCTTTGATATGCTCGGCCTCTTTCATGAACTCATGTTCAGGAATAAGCAGGGGGAACATAGCTTCCAGGTGCCCGGTATTGTCAAGGAGTTCACGCATAATGGAATAGACCCTGGAGCGAATGGAAAAACCAAAAGGGTTCCACACATACAGCCCCTTGACAGGGTAGCGCACGTCCATGATCTCAGCTATCCGGAGCAGTTCATTATACCATTCGCTAAAATCTGACTTGGAAGGAAGGGATTTTGATTCTTCGGCAGGCTTTGTATTATCGGATGAAATGGAGAGGTCGGTCATAGTAGGAGTCTTGATGGTGAAGGAAATAATATTCTTTTCGGTTATTACCACACAGTATAACTTGCTTTTAGTTCCATTTCCCTTACGAGTTTCTGGTAATTGTTTAATGTAGGCCCATCCCAATCATAATCGAAATCCTGGAACTTTTCAGCCAACCTGTCCATCTCTTCCTTGGTCAGGTCCTTTTTCAATGGCTTGAAGATTTCTTCATCTTCATTTAAGTAGAGAGGGCGCACGTTTCTGACGAACTCCCGGATATTTTCCATGATCCTTATTGTTGCATCCATATCCCCACTGGAGTGATCATCCACAGAATCAACTATTGTGGCAAGTAACTTGCCATTTTCTCTATATTTGGCAATGTAAGATTGGATTGATTCTTTTATCTCATTTTTCCCGATTTCTTCCAGAAATGGTAACAAAATGTCTTCTTCTTTTCCATAATGGTATTCATCATTGCACTCAAGTAACATGCCGATATTTCCCAGAATCATATCTGGGGATATAGATCTTTGTTCTTCAATACCCTCAGCTAATTTTTCCATAACATCCATTACCCTTTCCATTATTCTATGCTCATCAATTAATTGTGTGATTGGGTCGTTCTTTTTGATTATTATAATTATCACCTTTGAATGGTCTATATTGCTTCATTTAAAGACACAGACTAATATAAATGTTTAGGACATTTATCTGCCATGGAAAGATATTTTGGTTAAATTACATTTTATCAGGGTACTGCTTTATTGATTAGGATTTTATATCTTTATCCCGTTAGGTAGTTGTAAACATCCGGAGTATATCTATTGTTTGAGAATATTGTAGCACCTGGCGGTTATTTAGGTATTTTCTTATTATCCCTAATCGCCAGCAGCCTGCTCCCGATATTCCTTGAACCTGTAGTGGCAGGTCTACCTGCCCTGGGTTTTCCATTATTCCCCACAGTAGTCATAGTATCGGCAGGTGCCACCTTCGGAAGCCTGACCACATATTTCCTTGGGAGAGGGAGTGAGGCCATTGCCGGGCGGTTCAATAAAAGTGGGATTGGGGAGCGAATTCACGGCTGGTTCAAGCTGCATGAATGGATAGGCATTACAGTAGTATTCCTGGGCGCACTTACCCCGTTTCCCTTTGAGGTGGTCACATTTGTGGCAGGATTCTCCAGATTCCCTGTGCGGCTATATACGCTGGGATGTTTTTCAGGTAAATTGCTAAAGTTTGTCTTCCTGATGCTGTTCGGCAATGCGCTGCTCTCGTACTTTATCTAAACTATCTTTTATCGAAATATCTTTTACCTGCCTATCTTTTGCCGGATTATCTTTATCTGAACTACCGGTTTATTCAAACTTGAACCGTCTGATGGCAATTCCAAAAAATATGATCATCATCAACACCAGCCACTTTACTTCCTCTATTATTCCGGCCAGTCCCTGGTCGAAATACAACAGGTCATAGAACCCATCCATGGCCCATGCCGTTATAGTGAAATGTGCCAGATCCTGCATGAACTGAGGCTGAACGGACAGCGGCCACCATGAACCACCGATGGCAGACATTATCATTACTAGCAGGAGGGATAATGAATCTGCCTGATCTACTGTTTTCACGTGTACAGCCACCAGTAGCCCCAGGCCTGTGGATGCCATTGTGACTGCAGCTATCAGTACAAGCAGGGCCAGTATATCACTGCCCAGGTCCAGGTCAAAGACCACATGCCCGAAATAGATCAGTACGGTAAGCTGCACAAATCCCCTGATAAATGTACTGGCGATCTTGCCCCCGATGATCTCTGCCCTGCTGATAGGGGCGGTTACCAGCCGTCTCAGTGTACCTGCTTCCTGTTCTTTTATCAGGCTGATCGCTCCGCTCTGTACGGCGGTGAACAGGAGGAACATTACAGCGAACCCTGGGACATACTGGGTAAAGGGCGAAAAATCTACCAGATTAGATGTGGTACTTTCAATTATCACATCCACAGGCGGGGGTTGGACGAACTCTTCTGCCGTATCAACAATTTCCAGTATCTGTTCTTCCGTATGGGCAGGGATCCCATATGCACTTGCTGTTTTTACAACCACCACATTGGTAGATATCCTGCTGGCATAACCTTCTACTATCTTTTCCACCACTGTGTTAAATGATTCCTCGGTAGGGTTCACAATGATCAGCAATCCGGTATCATGTCCAGTCATAACGGATTCAGTAAAACCCAGGGGGATAATTATCAGACTGCCGTATTCCTTGTTCTTGACCATATCCCTGGCAGCGAACTCATTTGATTCCATATCCACGTTAAGTATATCGATCTCCTCCAGGAACTCCACAAGTCCCCTGGAGACCTCATCGTTGTCCAGGTCCACTATTAGTACATCGATCTCTATGTTATCGGATTCACCGCCCAGGGCCAGTCCGGCAACTGAAATGATTACCATTGGTATAAAGAACAGCATCAAGAGGGCATTTCGGTCCCTCATTACGATCTTCAGGTCCTTGGCAGCGATGATATGGAACTTCATATTCTATCCTCACAGTTTATATCCTACCCTCTCAGCTTTGTCCCGGTCAGGTGAAGGAACAGTGTCTCCAGGTCAGGTTCCTTGATGTAGATGGACTCCACCTGTGTTTTCGAAGATGTCAGGATATCGATAATTCCTACCAGCGATTCCCTGCCCCGTACCAGTTGAATGCTCATGTTTCCGTCATCCAGCGATACCTTCTGGACATCAGGCATGCGCTTAATGGATTCCACAGGTCCAGGTAGTATCTCAGGTGCCAGCACATGGATCAGGTCGCTCTCACCCACCAGTTCCAGCAGTCCTTTTAGTGTATCCAGGGCTATTAGCTTTCCCTTGTCCATTATAGCTATGCGGTGGCATAATTTCTCAGCATCCTCCATCTGGTGTGTGGTTAAAAGCACGGTCATACCCTGGCGGTTAAGGTCCTGGATGGTATCATATATCCTCCTGCGGCTCTGGGGGTCAACACCTGTTGTGGGTTCGTCCAGGTATAATATGCTGGGTTCATGCAGCAGTGCAGCAGCGATATTGATCCTGCGCTTCATACCCCCCGAGTAACCTTCCAGCAGGTCGTCGGCCCGCTCGGTCAGACCTACCATATCCAGTAGTGCTTCTACCCGTGTTTTCAGTGCCCTGCCTGACAGCCCGTATATCTTTCCATAAAAAGCCAGGTTCTCCCTTGCCGTCAGTGTGTGATACAGGCTGATCTCCTGGGGCACCACGCCTATGATCTTCTTTATGTTGTTGGCATTTCTCCTGATATCAGATCCGTCGATTATCACACTGCCCAGGGTGGGCTCCAGCAGACAGCACAAAATGGAGATGATGGTGGACTTGCCTGCACCGTTGGGGCCCAGCAACCCGAATATCTCACCCCTGTTGATCTCAAAGGAAACTCCATCTACAGCAGTGTGGCCGTTAAACTTCTTGACCAGGTCCTCAACAGTGATAATGACACCACTATTCACTACTGCTGCCACCTTCCCGCCGCTTCAGGTATAAGAATATCAATACAGCTATTATTGCCAAACCTGCACTCAGCAGCAGTGGATTGCCGAATATACCCTTCCTTTCCTCCTGGTCCCTGACCTCTGCCGGGACATAGATAATATCTGATATCCTGGTCTGCCCTTTGGCATCCTCGTATTCGATCTCGGTTTTAACAGAATATGCTTTAGGTATGGCATCAGGGTCCACATCTATGTTGAATCTGGCCCGGACCTGGTCACCTGGTTCCATATCTCCCAAAAAAGCGGTATAATCCGTGCTGCTGAGCGGGTCTGACAATCGCAGCCTGGCGGAGGCCCTTGAGGCTGTTTCTTCCCCTGTGTTGTGGAAGGTTATACTGAGGATACCTGACTTTCCCGGGAGGAGGTCACTGGTCACTTCTGTGGCTTCGAAATCTGCCTGTTCTTTGACAATTATGAAAATTTCATGGGTCTCGTTGACATGCTGGTACAGCATGTTGTAGTCGATCTGGTTGTTTGAAGCATTGCCGTCCACCTGGACATCTTTCTGGAACTGGTAGGTAAGGTCTACTTTCAGTAAGTATTTCCCGGCAGGGGCACTGTCCCATATTTTGATCTCAAAGGGCAGCGGGTGCGAGACCTGTCCCGATACCAGGGTACCTGCGCTCTGGGGCGGTGTTTTTATGTCCACGGGAGCGTCCCCTGCCGATAAACAAGCCACTACTCCCACAGCCGTGGTAATGTCGTATTCCAGCTGCTGTTCTATCTTTGAGAGCGCGATCTCATTGGAACCAACCAGCTTGTCCTCGGATTCGAAACCTGTTATCTTGCCCTGGTTCATGACATGGACAAGTAGATTCGAGGTCTCATCCCTGTCATATTCCGGGCTGCCTGTAATACTTACAACCATATCGGGACTGCCATATACAGTGAAATAGTCATTAGTGAATGTCCAGATATTAGGTGGAATGTTAGGTGGAATGTTTTCTGCACTTGATTGGACAAGTAATATCGATATTAGAAATACCATCACGATTAATTTGCTCATCGTCGGACCCCCTGAAACATATTGGCCTTAAGAATAATGTTAGCTAATCGTTGAAAAGCATTTGTACTGATATCTAGATACATACGGATAGTTTTAAGTCTTTTATAGGGGAGTATATACTCTAAAATCAAGGTGGAAAACAATGGCCAATGTTACGCAATCCTATTTGACCCCAAATGAAAAAAAAATTCTAAAGGCACTAGGTGAACTTGGAAGTCCTCGATATCCTCAACAACTAGCTAAATATTCGGGTCTCAGTGTAGAAGTCACAGTTCAGAGTGCTCTTTTGCTGCAAGACAAGGGTCTCGTAAAGATAATTGAAGACATTGATACGAATTATAAATTAACAAATGAAGGGAATGACTATGCAAATAATGATTTGCCAGAGCGTAGATTCATTGAATATATTAATAAATTGGATGAGATTCCCACATTTAATGAACTTAAGGATAAATTTGGCCCCGAATTTGGAATAGCTTTGGGCCAGTCACGCAAGAAGGAATGGGTACAGATTGGTGAAGGTAAAGTTTACTCTAATGGTCTTCAAGATTCGGGAAAAGATGAGGAATTATTACTTCAGATACAGGCTGATAATGATATTGAACTTTTATTACAAATTGAATCTTATCAACAAGCAATAAAGAACCTTATAAAGCGAAATTTAATAGAAAAAAGCGAAGATAAAACAATAAAAATTGAAATAACAGAATCTGCTTTGGACATTTTCAATTTAGGTATAGCCATTGAAGAAGATATCGCCCAGCTCACATCAGACCTCATCAGGACAGGTGAATGGAAACAAAAATACCTCCGGCCTTACAACATCAATACACCTGTGCAGCCTGTTTACGGTGGCAAGACACACCCGTACCAGAGGCTCATAGATGAGATGCGCCAGATATTCCTGGAGATGGGATTCACAGAGATCAAGGGCGAGATAATCCAGAGCAGTTTCTGGAATTTCGATGCCTTGTTCCAGCCCCAGGACCACCCTGCCCGGGATATGCAGGACACCTTCTACCTGGACAGCACCGGTGATGTGCCCCCCGAATACACTGATTCCGTGGCTGCCATGCACGAACATGGGGGAGATATAGACAGCAAGGGATGGGGGGGCAAGTGGAGCAGGGAGCAGGCCAGAAAGAACGTACTGCGCACCCATACCACAGCCAACACTATCAAATATCTTACAGACAACCCGGACCCGCCTGTAAAGGCTTTCTGCATCGACAGGGCATACCGCAGGGAGACCATTGACCCCACCCATACCCCAGAGTTCGAGCAACTTGAGGGTGTGGTCATGGATGAGGGTATGAGCTTTTCAAACCTGCTTGGGCTGCTGAGGGAGTTCTATCACAGGGTAGGGTTTGCCGATGTCAGGTTCAGGCCCGCCTATTTCCCATATACCGAGCCCAGCGTGGAACCCGAAGTGTATATTGAGGGTATGGGCTGGATCGAACTGGGTGGTGCCGGTGTGTTCCGCAAGGAGGTCACCGAACCCCTGGGCATCAAGTATCCTGTCCTTGCATGGGGCCTGGGTGTCAGCAGGCTGGCAATGCTGAGACTGGGTCTGCGTGACCTTCGGACATTGTACCAGTCAGATATCGACTGGCTCAGGAAGAGCCCGGTGTGTAAGATGTAACTGTATTTGTATCCACTTTAAAAAGCATGGTATTTTGACCGAATTTACAGGATGTTGACGTTGCGGTAGATCCTGTCGATCCTGTTCGTATATACACCTTATTGCAAAAGTAATAAAAAATACCTTGTAGCCTACTATAAAAGTAGGCCGAAAGGGATAACAAAAATTCTGTTTGGGATACGTTCCCGTGGATAAAACTGTTACCCTCTCATCCCTTTAATACACAAATAAGTACGTTTTGGACATATAAAAATCAAGATAAACCGTTTCATTTATAATTGTATTGCTCATGTCAATAGAAAATATATACTAACATGCATTACATATATATCTATCCATTGAAATGCAATAGACTACACCATATCATATACACAAAACATATATTATACTAACACAATGACACTACCAAATGACTATTCTCCACAATCTATGCCCTCGAACAAGCCAGACACCGTGTGGGATAATTCATTGAACAGGCGGTTGAAATATGAAAAAAAGGACAACCTCTTCAGAACTTGCACCATCAATCAGTGAAATACTTCTCTACACAACCCATGACGGGAAACAGCGCATTGAAGTGCGGCTTGAAGGTGAAACAGTATGGCTTTCTCAACTCGCCATGACAGAGCTTTTTCAGACAACCAAACAGAATATCAGTTTGCATTTAAAAAATATCTTCACAGAGGGGGAGTTATCAGAATCTTCAGTTGTCAAGGAATACTTGACAACTGCCGCCGACGGAAAAGCCTATAAAACAAAACTCTACCGGCTTGAAGCAATTATCGCGGTCGGTTATCGTGTAAAGTCCCACCACGGTACCCAGTTCCGGCAATGGGCAACCGAACGCCTTAGCGAGTACGTAGTAAAAGGGTTTACCATTGATGATGAACGGCTTTCTGAACCCGGCGGGGTCGATTACTTTGATGAACTCCTTGAGCGCATTCGGGCAATCCGCGCATCGGAAAAACGATTTTACCAGAAGGTACGCGATATCTACCTGACCAGTGCAGATTATGATCCAAAAAATTCCATGACACAGGAGTTTTACGCCATTGTTCAGAATAAAATGCTCTATGCGGCGACCGGTAAAACAGCCGCGGAGTTAATTCACGGTCGAGCAGACGCCACACATCCCAATATGGGACTGACAACATGGAAAGGTGCAAGGCGAGGCCGTGTATTGACAAAAACGATGTAGGAGTGGCAAAAAACGATCTCAATAAGGAAGAGATCAGCACATTGGAACTTCTTGTTGGACAGTATCTCGATTTTGCAGAACTTCAGGCCAAGCACAGAAAAGTGATGTATATGAGAGACTGGATAGCAAAACTCGATTCGTTCCTATCTTTGAACGAACAGGATATTTTAAAGAATGCCGGTACAATTTCAGCAGAACTTGCCCATGATTTGGCTAAAACAGAATATGCTAAATTTGAGACAACCCGGCGCCTGATTGAAGCGGATGAAGAGATTAAAAACGCTGTGAAAAAATTTACATCGACCCATCAATAAGGTGTAGTTTGTGATGCTATTTTGACATCCGTGAATTAAATTTTCAAGAACTATCACCCCCGCACAATCATTAGTTTTTAAATCATGCCAAATTAATGTGGACCTTTAGATTTCCAACTGTAATAGATATATGCATAGTAACTATATACTAACATATATTTCATATGTATATTTCCACCAACATACAATAAACTACACCATAATTCATACACAAAACATATATTGCACTAACACGATAACAATACCAAATGGCAAACCTCACACTCATCTCCACAATCTACACACTCGAACCAGTCATAGTTTGTGTCACCCGTCTTTCCCCGTCAAAACTCATCCTCCTCACAGAAGAGGGGGCAGTCGAAAAAAAGCTTCGCTCTGAACAGACCATAGAAGACACCTTCGGCAAAATAATCGATATCCAGAAAAAGAACACTTCCCTCTATGACCCCGTCCAAGTCGCGCAGGACGTAGCAAACCTCATAGAAGAAGAACACGCCAGGGGCAACCACATCACGATAAACGTCTCAGGCGGCAGAAAACCCCAGGCCTTCGGGGCACTCTTTGGCGCGTACACACGAAGCGACATGGTAAAACGTATCGTTTATGTGACCGAAGAAGACAACTTCATCATAGACTTTCCCATACTCAGTTTCAACATTTCTGACACTAAAAAGATAATCCTCGAACACATCAAGTCAGGAGTGAGCTCAGTCCAGGATATAGCCAGAGGTGTCGGCATCTCAAAAGGCATGGCATACAACCACCTGCGGGAACTCAAGGCAATGGGATACATCACAGGCGAGGACGGATATTCCATCACAGATGCAGGTAAAATTGCGGTGATATGAACCAACCAAATTCTTTCTAGCGGTAGCTGCCCCGCCTCGTGCTGAACAAACCAAAAGGTATAATAGTACGTTTATCAGCGTTCATCGGCGGTTAATATTTTATCGATTGTTATGCAGCAAAATATAATTCATATTGGCGTATGTGCTGTGTATCTACACAAATCTTCTGTTAAATTTACCAACTTATTTCCTGGCAGTCCCTAAGGGAAAAGTCCCAACATCTTGATCGAATCGGCCACCCTGCCCACCCCGATTGCCAGGCTGGTATCCCGCATATTCAGTCCCTTCTCTTCTTTCGCATCCCATACATTCTTAAATGATGACACCAGCTTTGCCTCAAGCTGTTGGTTAACCTCTGTCAGGCTCCAGTGCTGGCGGTTAATATTCTGCACCCATTCAAGATAGCTCACCATAACACCGCCTGAGTTTGCAAGAATATCAGGCACCAGTAATATCCCGTTATTATCAAGTATCTCGTCTGCTTCGGTCGTGGTGGGGTTATTAGCACCTTCAACGATCACCCTCGCTTTGATATTTCCTGCATTCTTCATTGTGATCTGGTTCCCCAGTGCAGACGGTACAAGGAAGTCACATTCCAGTTCAAGGAGTTCTTCATTTGTCAGCTTTTCGCTCCCCTTGAACCCAACAACCGAACCGGTCTCTAATTTATGGCTAAAAACCTTACTGGGGTTTAGACCGTCAGGATCATATATACCGCCTCTTGAATCACTTAC
>Ga0255430_10059_pt1 | contig 19874 bp, 13 predicted proteins | sample ANMaggSeSYBR02G3_FD_182660 | JGI IMG/M metagenome (GOLD analysis project Ga0255430, IMG submission 182660) | Sediment cell enrichment communities from methane seep in Santa Monica Basin, California, United Staets - ANME aggregate JGI... | ecosystem: Environmental > Aquatic > Marine > Cold seeps >...
ATTGCCGATACAGCCATCACAGTGGACTTATCAGGGCACCCTGAACTGGTTGATGCAGCCGAAGCAGCCCTTGAAGCTGCCATCCAGGCCGTACATGCAGGAATTAACACAGCAGAACTGGGAGTGATCATCAATGATACCATTACAGGTTTTGGGTTTAAACCCGTGGCTAACCTGACTGGGCACGGTCTGGCCCAGTATATGCAGCATGTGCCGCCTACTATACCTAATATCCCTGTTGATTCCGGTGTTGTCCTTGAAGTGGGGCAGGTGGTGGCCATAGAACCTTTTGCTACAGACGGCAGGGGATATGTGGGTGAGGGGGCAGGTACTGAGATATATAATAAGGTTGGCAACAAGCCCATCCGGGCTCCCGCTGCCAGGGCTATCTTAAAAGAGATCGAACCATTCAGGACACTGCCCTTTGCAAAGCGGTGGCTCAATTCAAAGCACCTGGACTTTGCAATGCTGCAGCTTGAAAAGAACGGTAACATTTCCTCTTATCCGGTACTGAAAGAGGAAACAGGGAAACTGGTCTCCCAGGCAGAACATACCTTAATGGTCGAAGAGGATGGCTGTACGGTAATAACCAGGTGATCATGGTACGTCTTAGAATAATTGCAGGACTATTAGGAATAACAATATTTGCAGCACTGGTTACCGGAAGTGCCAGCGCCGAATATAACTGGAGCAACCAGATCACTATTCATTTGGACGGCATGGAATGGCAGTACACCGAAGAACTGTCTGATATGGATTCCTTTGTATTCAAATACGATATCGATAACAAGCAGGGAAATAAGGACCATTTTGTCAGTACATGGGAACTGATGAAGGCAGACAAGCGGATGAGGGAAAGGTTCAGGGATGCCATTGAACGTGAAACGGATGTCAGGATAAACAATTCATCACTTGGTATTGAGGTACTGGATATCGATGCTTCACTTTCCAATAATGCACTGGGCCCGGTCGAGAGCATGACAGAATTGACAAACACCTACAGGGTAACATACTCATTCCCGGGAGGACTGCTGGAAAATGGCAGTACCATATGGTTCCTGGGAGAACCCGGGTCGCTGCTGTCAGTCAATTTCCCTGAAGGCACGCAGATCATATCGACCAAAGGTATTGATAATGTGAGCATCAGGACATCTGATCTTTCTGGTAGGTTCGGTGCAATAAATGAGAGTATTGATGCGACTGAGAGTGAAGGTGCAACTGTTGAAGGTGCGACTGACAATGTAAGTGCAACTGATGAAGGTATGACTGACAATGTAAGTGCAACTGATGAAGGTATGACTGACAATGTAAGTGCAACCGACAATGAAGGTGCCGATGCAGAGGGAGCAGAAATTACTTACATTATAGATATAGTTCCGCCACCGCAAAACAACCTGTCAGAAGAGCTGGGGGAGAACGAGTCCACAATCCCTGTTCCCACTGAAATGCCATTAATGGGGACCGTTTACGTGCTATTGGTGATAGCAGCCGCGGTATTATTATTAAAAGATTGAATACATTTAATATTGATGAATATTGATGTAGTGGCGGGTAGTTGGAATATAATGAAGCGAACGACAGATATGAAGAGTATTCAGCCGGATGAGGTACAGAGCATCCAACCAGATGAGGTTTGCATCTTCATCCCCACAATGAATGAATCCCATACCATAGGTGATCTGGTCGACGAATTCATGTCACTGGGATTTTCCAATATCCTGGTACTGGACGGCCACAGCAAGGATGGTACGGCAGATATTGCCAGGGGGAAGGGTGCCAATGTCGTAATGCAGACCGGTAAGGGAAAAGGACAGGCTGTTATGCAGGCCTTTGACATTATCGACAGCCAGTATGTGATCATGATAGACGGTGATGGTACATACCTGCCCGGTGAAGTTAACCTCATCATGGATGCACTTGCAGAAGGGGCCGGACATGTCATTGGTGACAGGTTTGCAAACCCGGGTAAAGATGCCTTCACCAGATTGAACAAGATAGGGAACAGGATCCTTAACAAACTCTTCGGATTCGCTTATGGGGGATGGCTCAGTGATATTTTATCCGGATACAGGGGGTTCACAAATGAGACAATCTCAAATATGGTACTGAACCAGACCGGGTTTGAGATTGAGACCGAGATCACTGTTGAATGTGTCAGGCAAGAGGTAGATATCAAGGTAGTACCCATTACTTACCTGGCCAGGCCCGGAGGGGCGGCCACCAAGCTAAATCCTCTAACAGACGGGTTAAGGATAGGGAGTACGATATTCAAAATGGCAAAAATGAATAATCCTTTATTTTATTTTAGTGTGATGGGGGGTGTGACCATTCTTATCGGTCTGGTCATAGGTGTATATGTTGTGAACGAATGGATTGCCGGGGTCACACATGTTTTGCTGGCGATGTTGACCACACTTATCATAATAGGTGGAATACAGATGTTCATCTTTGCCATGATGGGTGATCTTATCGCTTCTCTTCACAAGGAAACAATGAGGGCTATTAGAAAGCAAAAATAACAATCGGAGTTGTGGGGGCACTATCACTATGTCCGTCAATGTGCATCAGAACACACTATCACTGTGTCTGTCAAGGTGCATCAGAACACACCATTACTATGTCCGGCAAGGTGCATCAAAGCACTATCATTGAATCCACACATTCACCAGCAAGAAAAACATATTAAGAAGTAGTTGAATATTGTTTAAATAGGAGAATATCCATCAAATGGGATTTATGGGATTTATCAGTACATTAACCGGAGGTTAAGAATGGTTGTAAAAAAGTATGAAGCTAATGGTATTACGCTTGAGATAGATAATGACAAATGTGTAGGTGCTGGCGAATGTGTGGACGTATGTCCGGTAGAAGTATTTGAACTGGTTGACGACAAAGCCACGGCGCCCAATATCGAAGAATGCACTGAATGCTGCCTATGCGTGGACTCATGTCCGGCAAGCGCCATTAGTCATAATTCTTGTTGATCTGCTGTAACTTTACCGGAACATATTCATTCCGGACAATTTCCTGTATTTCCGGATAGCTTTGAGTTTTACGGGTATTCAAGGGTATTGCCGGATAAGAATGTGATGTTTGGTAATTCCGGGTAACAAATCTTCATCCGATCATATCACCAAACTTATCTTTTCTTATGCTGTAACTACTTCAGGTTTTAAGATGGAAAGAAAAGAGTTCAGGGAACTGATATCATCACAGCATGCCAGGCAGGTTATCAGCCAGATACACCTTGAGCCCGGGATACTGGAACTGGGATTAAAAGAAGCCCTGGGTAGAGTGCTGGCTGAGGATATTACTGCAGAGGTGGATGTCCCGGGTTTTGACCGTGCCTCTATGGATGGATATGCCGTACGTGCAAAAGATACATATCTGGCAAGAGAGGACAAGCCGGTAACACTAAAACTTGCCGGCAGTGTCGATACAGGCTCTGTTCCTGATGTTAAAGTAGGCAAAGGTACGACAGTGGAGATATCCACCGGTGCAATGATGCCTGTCGGTGCCGATGCGGTAGTGATGGTGGAATACACCCGGACTGAAGGCAGCAGCGTCCATATTATGCGCCCGGTCTCTGTTAATGAGAATGTTATCCATGCGGGCTCGGATATCATGGTGGGAGAAAGGGTGCTGCAGGCAGGTACCAGATTGACACCAAGGGAGATCGGTGTGCTGTCTGCTGTGGGGATACAACATATAAAGGCCAAGAACCTGGTCGTAGGAATAATATCAACAGGCTCGGAACTTGTCCCGCCAGGCAGCAAACTGGGCCCGGGTATGGTCTATGATATCAATTCATATTCTATTGGTGCAGCAGCCAGGGAATGTGGTGCAGAGGTCAAGTACTATGGTATTGTCAGGGACAACCGTCCCTACATGGAAGAGATACTGGGCCGTGCCGCGGATGAATGCCAGCTCGTAATAACATCGGGCAGCACTTCGGCTGGTGCAGGTGATATGATGTACCGTATCATCGGTGAGCGCGGTAAGGAACTTATCCATGGTATCGATATCAAGCCAGGAAAACCTGTAATAGTCGGCATAGTGGATAACACACCAGTGTTCGGGCTGCCAGGTTATCCCACATCCGCACTCACAATTTTCAATGAATTCACTGCACCTCTTATCAGGCATACCCTGGGGTTATCCAGTTCAAGGTCCACGGTAAGGGCACAAATGGCAGTGGATTATCATTCACCAGGGCGGCGGCAGTTACTAACAGTGGGTCTTGTAAGAGGCCAGGCATATCCGGTAGATAAGGGGTCAGGTGCCATAACAACACTGGCAGATGCAGATGGTTTCATTGAGATAGACCCTAGGGTAGAGATGCTTGATGCAGGTGATGAAGTGGTGGTCACCCTGATGGGAGATGTAAAATCCCCAGACGTGCTTTTCATAGGCAGCCATTGCCTGGGTTTTGAGGCACTGATGCGCCTTTTGCCCTTTAGTTTGAGAATGATAAATACCGGCAGTACGGGAGGAATGATAGCGGTAAGAGATGGGATCGCTGACATGGGCGGAGTGCATCTAATGGACGAAACAGGGAAGTACAACCTTTCGTTCCTCAAGACCTTTGGACTGGATAAGGTCGTGCTTGTCAAAGGTTACCTGCGGGACCAGGGACTTATTGTAGAACCTGGTAGTGATATTGTGGGATTTGAAGACATTGTGGGCAGAAGGATGATAAACCGTACGCGGGGTTCGGGCACAAGGGTGTTTACGGATATGAAACTAAAGGAAGTTGCCAAAAAGAGAAAAACAGGATTTGATGAACTGTGTGCTGCAATCGAAGGATATGATACAGAGGCCAGAACGCACAGTGCAGTTGCTGCGGCTGTCCGTTTGGGAAGAGCTGATGTGGGTGTAGGGATCAGGTCGGCGGCTGAATTGAACGGGTTGAAATTCGTCTATATTGCTGACGAGGAATATGATTTTATTGTGCAGAAGAAGTTCATTGAAAGTGAGATGGGGAAGGAATTCCTTGATGTACTGCAAAGCGACGAATTTTGTGCCAGTTTGCCCGCAGGCATGAGGACATACAACATGACCGGTAAGGTCATGGATATGTGATATACAGATCATACATTACATTATTACAGTAAAAACATTCAGGACTACATAATATGCAGTCGAAAACCACAAAATTAATATTTAATACAGATAATGAAATACAATCAATTAATATAATACAGAGGCAATTGTTTTATCTCTTTGTGTTGAATAACCATATCAAGTAAACTTTATGTATATATGAATTATTAAGAGAAGTTTATAATTCTATCAGGCTGAATGTATCTTCCCTTTAAAGAAAGTAAAAAATGGTGGAAATTACGGATGGGAAATATCAAAATAGGGATCGTAGGAATCGGTAATTGTGCAAGTTCATTGATACAGGGCCTTGAGTACTATAACAACAGGGACCGCAACGATTCAAATGGATTGATGCACTGGGATATTGGCGGTTATAAGCCTAATAATATCGAAGTAGTTGCTGCTTTTGATATTGACAAACGCAAAGTGGGTGTGGATGTTTCAGAAGCCATTTTTAAAATGCCTAACTGTACAACAACATTTTGCAGTGAAATCCCAAAAACAGGTGTAGAGGTAAATATGGGTAAGGCACTTGACGGCTATTCTTCTCATATGGCGGATTATGACGAAGATCGTACATTTATTTTGTCCGATGAGAAGGAACCATCAAAGGATGACGTGGTAAGGATATTACAGGAATCCGGTGCTGAGATGCTCCTGAACTACTGCCCGGTTGGCTCTGAAGAAGCTTCAAAATTCTATGCCGAATGTGCCCTGGAAGCAGGTGTGGGTTTTATTAATAATATTCCTGTCTTTATTGCCAGCGATCCTGTGTGGGCGGCAAAATTTCAGGAAAAGGGTATCCCAATAATCGGGGATGACATAAAGGCCCAGATCGGTGCCACCATCACACACAGGACACTGGTGGACCTGTTCGAAAAGAGGGGAGTCAAACTGGATAGAACTTACCAGTTGAATACAGGCGGCAATACTGATTTCCTCAATATGCTCAACAGGAACAGGCTTGCTTCTAAGAAGACATCAAAAACAGAAGCAGTCCAATCAGTACTTTGTGAAAGACTTGATCCTGACAACATCCATATCGGGCCAAGTGATTATGTTCCCTGGCAGAAGGATAACAAGGTTTGTTTTATCAGGATGGAGGGCAGGCTTTTCGGCGATGTTCCCATGAACCTCGAACTACGGTTGTCTGTGGAGGACTCCCCCAATTCGGCAGGAGTATCCATTGATGCCATCAGATGCTGCAAGCTGGCTCTGGAAAGGGGCATTGGTGGAGCACTTTTATCTCCGTCATCCTTTTTCATGAAGCATCCGCCGGAACAATATACTGATGATGTGGCATACCAGTACACAGAGGATTTCATAGCAGATAAAAGAGAGAATTAACTTTGGTACACTTTTGAATTAGTATACATTTTGTCCTATGGCATAGAATTCATATACATTTTGTCCCATGGCATAGAATTCATATACATTTTGTCCCATGGCATAGAATTCATATACATTTTGTCCCATGGCATAGAATTCATATACATTTTGTCCCATCGCACGGAATTCGTATACATTTTATCCCAATGCCCACGGAATTCGCATATTTTTTATAGTGAAATCATATATTAGTATGCATGAGCGAGAACCTGGAGAATATCATAACTAAGGGATTCCATTCCTGGACACGCAACCTTAACATCTGTATCCCATTGCTCATCAACTATGTGGTACAGTTCACTGTCATGTTCTTTGCTGCCATAGCAGCAATGTTGTTATTTTTCGGCCAGAACCTCTCAGGTATGGCTTCCATGACAGAGGATGAATTATTTGACCTGATGTCGGTTTCCATTATGGAGAATCTCGCAGGCGTAATAATCATAGCCTTTTTGGTCATCCTTATACTATTACTGTTCGATGCATATTTCTTTGCAGGTGCGGTTGGTATGAGCCAGAACGCAACAGCAAATGGTGATACCTCTGTCACAGATATGTTCAATGCAGGCAGCAGCAATTTTATCAATATCTTTTTGGCCAATTTCCTGATAATGCTGATGATGATCGCAGGGATCATTTTCGTGGTGCCAGGTGCCATTTTGACCAGGAACTACATGGAGGTCCTGGAATCCACGCAATTCACATCCGGCATACTGCTACTGCTCATGGGCATAGTCATGTGGGTCATATACCTGCTGATCCTGAATGTGGTCCTTGCAATTGTGCTGTATTCCATAGTGATAGAAAGAACCGGGGCCATGGATGGGATCATAAGGGGATATGATTTCTTTATGGATAACAAGCTTAGTGTATTTGCCCTGTGGCTGTTCATCTTCGCAGTTTCCACTGCGGTGGCAGTTGTTTTCTTTTTTGCGGGCGAGGTAATTGCCCTTATTGGCAGTGACGGGTTGAACATAATCTGGTCACTGGGCAGCCAGGTATTGATACTGGTGACCATCCAGCCGTTAATAGTGATCTGGTGGACCCGGCTGTATATGGTCAGGACCGGAAAGGACATACATATTGATGAACTCCTGACAGGTGATTGGGAGTGATCAGGGTAAATAATATTTAACCTCCCGACATTACAAATCAAATCTTAAACAAACATCTGATAGCAAGCAAGTGATAAACTATGGATATATATGACAGTGTTATCGAACTGGCCAAGAGGCGCGGCTTCCTCTGGAACTCATTCGAAATTTACGGTGGTACGGCCGGGTTCTATGACTACGGGCCTCTGGGCGCCATGCTTAAGCGCAGGATAGAGAACATCTGGCGCGATATTTACGTCATTAACGAAGGTTACTACGAAATTGAGGTGCCTACCATCGGTATAGAGGACGTGTTCGTAGCTTCGGGACACGTTGGCGGGTTCTCAGACCCGCTGACCGAATGTGTGAAGTGCCACGAATCCTTCAGGGCAGACCATCTCATAGAGGATTTTGCCAGCAATCCTGACACGCTAACCCCGGATGAACTTTCTGTTATTATCAAGGAGAATAATATCAAATGTCCTGACTGCGGTGGCGAACTGGGCGGCGTGTACGAGTTCAACCTCATGTTCAGCACATCCATCGGTCCCGGCTCCAAACGTGTCGGTTACCTGCGTCCTGAAACCGCACAGGGCATGTTCGTGGATTTCCCCAGGCTGCTGCGCTTTTACAGGGAAAAACTTCCCTTTGGCGTCACTCAGATAGGAAAAGCATACCGCAACGAGATATCACCGCGTCAGGGCGTTATCAGGCTGCGGGAGTTCACCCAGGCAGAGGCCGAGATCTTCGTGGACCCCAGGGACAAGAGCCATCCCCGCTTTGACAGCATCCGGGATTATGCGTTGATCCTGTATTCAGACCCGGCCCAGTCATCAGGCAAGGACCAGATCGAGATGAGCCTGGGCGAGGCAGTGGAGCAGGGTATCATCGCCCACCAGTTCCTGGCATATGCACTTGCAATGACCCACCAGTTCCTGGTGCGAGTGGGCGTATCCCCTGAACGGATGCGTTTCAGGCAGCACATGAAGGATGAGATGGCCCATTATGCAATAGACTGCTGGGATGCCGAGATACTGTCGGACAGGTTCGGCTGGGTAGAGATCGTGGGTATAGCCGACCGTACCGACTATGACCTTAAAGCCCACAGCAGGGTAAGCAAGACCGACCTGTCTGTGTATGTGGAATATGATGAACCCAGGGTTGTGGAAAAAGTGGTGGTCAAACCTGATATGGGTAAGATAGGACCTGCATTCAAGGGCAAGGCAAAGGCTGTTTCGGATGCATTGAAGTCAATGGATGTCAAAAACGAGTCCGATCCAACAAGAAATAAGATGATCAGTATCCAGGTTGACGGGGAACAGGTGGACATACCTCCTGATATGTACGAGATACAGCAGGTGACCGAAACCATACACGGTGAGAACATCGTGCCCCATGTAATTGAACCCTCATTCGGTATAGACCGTATTATCTATGCAGTGCTGGAACATGCTTTCAGGGAAGAGGAAGTGCATGGCGAAGACGTGGTGAAGGGTGAGGACGAGGTACAGGGTAAAGACAAGGTGAAGGGCGAGGATGAAGGCAGGATCGTACTGGGACTGAAGAGCGAAGTAGCGCCGGTACAGGCTGCTGTGCTACCGCTGTTGACACGTGAGGAACTTATAGGGCCTGCACGGGAGATGGAATCCGCACTTAAGAAAAATGGCGTGATGGCGGCCTATGATGATTCGGGTACCATCGGCAGGCGTTACCGCAGGAATGACGAGATCGGCACGCCGTATTCCATTACAGTAGATTACGATACCCTGGAGGACGACACGATCACCATCCGTGACCGCGATTCCATGAAGCAGGTCCGCGCCCCTGCTGATACCATCGCAGACACCATACATGACCTGATACAAGGCTATACCAGATTCGAGGATGCCGGTACCCCAATTGCATAATAATTGATAATATTACATAATTATGTCTGTCATTCTCTCAAAAGAGCTGCTCCGTAAATCCATTCACTTAGCAGGGATGTTCATCCTGGTGGTATACTATTTCACAGACCGTTTTACTGTCCTGTTCTGGCTTGTCCCGCTCGTATTCGTAACACTGCAGTTAGAATGGATGAGACTGAGCGGATCTTTCAGGTATCCGGCAGTCCTCCTGCGCCCATCCGAAGAGCATAGGGTGGCAGGGTATGTCTATTCTATTACTGCAGCCTGTATTGTTATTGCACTGTTCCCGAAGACCATTGCCATAACTGCGCTGACCATGGCAATCCTGGGTGATTTTTCTTCGGGTATAGCTGGTGCCATGTGGGGTAAAAAAGCAGATGTGAGGCAGATGCGCCTGCCAATAAAACCGGTACCAATTTTGCTGGTAATGCTGCTGGTAAGTTTTTTTACCGGTTATCTTGCAGCCCATGCGCCCGGACTGGCACCGCTGCCAGTTTATTCAGTGGCGCTGGGCGCCCTGGGTGCGACACTGGCCGACGGCGTACCCTGGCAGATACGCGGACGCGTGCTGGACGATAACCTTACCATACCACTGGTATCTGCGGTATTGATGCTGGTATCTACGGGAATTTAAATGTTTAGCAGTGTCAGGGTGTTTTTTAGCACATATAGTATTAATGGCAGAATAACAGGGAGTTATATAATATTATTTTAAACTTATACATATATACTTTAAAAAGTATATAATCTATTTTTCGAAAATCTTAAATATATCCTGCGCACAACTAATTAATTAAGGTTGTTGGATTATATGACATTCAAAATTGTCATTTTTGTTTTTTTCACTGTTTTAGTATTTGGCATTGGTATAGCTTCTGCTCTTTCAAATTCGGGTGGATATGATTGGAAATATTATAGAGTGATTACCATTGAAGAAAACTCTGGAAATGCATTGAATGACTATCAAATATTTATCGAACTAAAAAAGAAGGATTTCCCAGCTGAAGCAAAACCTGATGGTTCCGATATAAGATTCACTAAAGCTATAAAAGAACTTGATATGTGGATCGAAGAATTTGACACCAATGTGAAAACTGCAAAAATATGGGTGAAAGTTCCAAACATTTCAGCAAATAGTGAAGTCAAGATTAGGATGTATTACGGGAATGAAAAAGCAGGAATTAGAAGTAATAAAGAAGCTGTTATGGATTTTTATGACGATTTTAATGATGGGACATATACAGATAAATGGGAAGTAGCAGAAGGAAATTGGACACAAAGCAAAGGAACAATAATGCAAATTGATAACGCAAAAAAAGCATTATATGCTAAGGATGTTGCTATCACAGATAATATAATAATTGAATCTAAATTGAGAGGTTACCAAATTGGCGTGGCAACTCGGATGAATGACTCTTCGAATTGTTGGTTCTATCATATAGATATAAAATATAAAAATTCGGTTTGTGTTTCTATAATATCAGATGGAAATCTCTTCCAAACTAGATATGCCCCAATTTCAAATATGAACAATCGGACATGGTATATTATTCGTGGCACAACTTTGGGACCAACTGCAAAAGCAGAACTTTTTGATTCTAAATGGAACATTCTCAACTCTGCTGCAGGTTACTCAGATAATGAAACTGGTAATAGGGTTGGACTTATCTCCGCCCAAAATAGTGAATTTGATTGGTTTAGAGTACGCAAATACACATCCCCAGAACCTTCCACTTCTATATCTGAAGAATATAAGATAAAGGAAATACCATCATTGACTTTGACAAAATCAACTTCTTCATCTATAATCCAAGAAGGAGAAAACATAATAATATCAAACATGGTTGAAAACACTGGTTATAATAATGCTATAAACGTAGAAATTGTAGATACAGTTCCCAACGGCTTTGAATTTATAAGTGGACCGAGATCATTATTTCTCGAAAGGATAGAGCCGGGAGTAGATCAAAACTTCAAATATTCAATTAAAGCAACAGAAGCTGGAAAGTTTATGTTATCCCCTTCAACAGTGATTTATCAAGATGATAAAGACACAGTTTTTTTCAATGAATCAAATCCCATAACTATTCAGGTAGACATTACTCCACCTTTAACAAGCTCAAATATAACAAATGAAACATTGTTGGATAATTTCTCAACTGATTCATCTATGGAGAAAAAGACTTCTGGATTTGGAACATTATTATTTATTATAGGATTACTATCAGCTGTATATTTTTTAAATAGGAGGCCACCTTCTCTGTAAACTCGGAGACGTTTCCATTAAACAGTTGGGAGGCTCTTTTTGAAATCTAAACTAAGAAACCAGAAAAAATTAATTATGTTATAATCTAATATGGTGAGATTGTCGGAAAAGTACCTGAAAAACGTCTAAATTGAAACTTCCTGAAATATCGTTAAAACTAAATCACTATGCTGCACCCGGTCAAGTTTAGACAGTAAAGCTAAAATATTCGAAAATTAGACTTTTCCGACAATCTCATGGTGGTTACACGAAATGAACTTGAAAATTTTGACCCTTATTTTTTTTATTTCTTTATTATCTAATGTTGGCACTGCCTCTGCACTTTCAAATTCGGGTGGAGGAGATTGGAATTATTATAGAGAGATTATAATTACAGAAAATTCAGGAAAGGCTTTAAAAGACTATCAAGTTTCACTCAAATTTGATCCTTCAAATTTTCCAGATAATGCAAAGCCTGATGGCTCTGACATTAGATTTACTAAGAGTGGAGAAGAGCTTGATATATGGATTGAAAAATATGATCCGAATAAAAAAAATGCAATGATTTGGGTGAAATTTCCAGAATTTACAGCAAATGGGGAAATGAATATTAAAATGTATTATGGAAATGAAAAAGCAAGCAGTGTGAGTGATGTAAATGCAACGCTGGAATTTTTTGATGATTTTGATGACAAAACGTATACAGACAGATGGCATGATAATGAAGAAAATTGGATCGAAAGTGACGGAACAATAAAACCATCTGATGAAGCATCGAATTTCTTTTTTTATTCGGCAATATTTATAAAAGATATCACCCTGACAGATAATATAATTATTGAATCAAAAATAAGAGGTAATAAGGTTGGTGTGGCAGGTGGAATGAGCGGCACCAATTTGCTTTGGGAATTTTTATTGAACACCGGAGATATCAAGTCGGTACACATTAAAAAAAATCCAGAATCGATGCATCAATTTAATACGTCCCCAATATCCGGGATTAACGGCTGGACTTGGTATATTATCCGTACTACGATTTCAGGAGGGTCTGCAAAAGTAGAAATTTTTGATTGTAATTGGAACCTTATCAACACTGTAACTCTCAGGGATAATGATATTAAAACCGTGAATAAGGTAGGGCTTATATCGATTTATGACGGTGAATGGGATTGGTTCAGAATCCGTAAATATGCCTCCTCTGAACCTACCGTTTCTGTATTAGCAGAATATAATATTGAAGAAACACCTCATCTCATACTTGCAAAATCAGTTTCTCCGCCCATAATTTTAGAAGAAGAGGGGGCAATATTATCAATCACGATCGAAAACATAGGCGGTAGAATTGCTGAAAATGTAGAAATTGAAGAAACAATCCCGAATGGTATCGAAATTTTAAATGTAACGGATTTAGTGAACTTTGGAAATATAGAACCTGGAAATAAACAAACCTTGAAATATTCGCTAAAAGCAACAAATCCAGGGAAATTCATATTCTGCCCTGCAATTGTGACATATAACGATGCTGAAGGCAGATATTTTTCCTCTGATTCAAATTCGATAATTGTTCAGGTTGCCAATGTTTCCTCTATTTCAATAAGTGCTGAAGTACCGAATGTAGAATGGTATAAAAAATCTCAGACAAACATCTCTACTCCATCCATCCAGCAGACCTCTGATGGTGGATATATAATAACTGGTACTACTTCTACTGCTGACATAATCTTGCTAAAAGTAGATGGAATTGGAAATGAAGAGTGGAATAAAACGTATGGAGGCCAAAAAAGGGATGGAGGTTTATCTGTTCAACAAACATTTGATGGAGGATACATCATATCTGGATATACGTTTTCTTTTGGGTCTGGTGAAAATGATGTATATCTTATAAAAACAGACATGAATGGAAATGAAGAGTGGAGCAAGACATTTGGCGGTCCTTCCAGAGATAAAGGGTATTGTGTTCAACAAACTATAGATGGAGGGTACATTATATCTGGCAATACGCAGTCTTTCGGGGCCGGGGAGAATGATATCTACATCATTAAGACAAATAGAAACGGAAATGAAGAGTGGAACAAAGCGTTCGGGGGTCAGAATTTGGATGAAGGTTATTACGTCCAGCAGACTTCTGATGGAGGTTATATTATAACCGGTAAAGTTGATGTAAATAACTTTTACCTTTTAAAAACTGATGGAAATGGAACTAAGGAGTGGGATCAGACGTTTGAAGGGCACTGTGGGTATTCTGTCCAGCAGACTATTGATGGGGGGTATATAATTGTTGGTAGTAGCCAGTTTTTCAGAACCCGTTTGACTGATATTTACCTTTTAAAAACTGATGGAGATGGAAATGAAGAATGGAATAATACTTTTGGGGGACCGAGCTTGGATATGGGTTATTCTGTTCAGCAGACTTCTGATGAAGGATACATCATAACTGGTAAAGCTGATGGGAGTAATATTTACATTTTAAAAACAGATAAGAATGGAAGTGAAGAATGGATCAAGACAATTGGCGATTTATTAGGAGAAATTCATATAGGTCGTTCAGTCCAGCAGACTTTTGATGGGGGTTATGTAATAGCAAGCGGTGGTTCTGATAAAATCTGGCTGGTAAAATTATCATCAGAAGTTGAACCATCAGTCTCACCTGCAATAAATAAAACAAGTGATTCCGATAATAAAATTTTTGGATTCGAAATTACATTCTCTATCACAGGGTTACTGGCAGTTGCATATCTTTTCAAAAGGAATAAGTGATATAGAATAAAATTAAATTTTTTTTAATACTTGTTGCCTGCACCTCATTCAAAAGACTAAATGCAAACAATCGAGCCTCTGGCAAAATGGATATAACAGCTTTGAAATGCCAATAAACACCTAGAAAGTGTCAGTTTTTCTAAAATTTCATTATATGGGTTTGGATTGAGGGTATTTCAGGCAATTTTTGATACAATATATGCACAAACTCAATAGAATTAATTCAACTGTATCGAAATGTATTTATGATAGGTGCTAATGAATACGTTACGATTAGATCCTATTTTTTGTTATTTTTGGATTTTTAGCAATAATATGTACCTAAACAACTGTAATAGTTAGAATTTACTTAGAATTTCAATTGAAGGATTTGTAAATGAATTTTTTATAAATACACGCCTTAAATACCTCATAAATCAAAAAATAACGAATATACTCTGGAATGCCAGAGCCTCAATCTAATGGCAAAATGACTATTGAGCATCAGTCTTTATACACCGTTTTTCAAAAACGGAGTTCGTGACCACGAAATGGTCAACTTTATACTCAAGTGGCAACAGGTGTTCTTCGTATTTTAATCCTACGTGTCTAGTGTCGAGTCAACCTTTAAGTGTCGAATTATGAATGGCATAGGGCACAATTCTAAAATCAAATTATTTCAATAATTATATTGGACGAAGATTAACCTGATTTACTCAGATGCAACCTTAAATCTGCGTAAATCTGTGTTAATCTGCGTCTTAAAAATAACTGGTAAATGGAACAATGTCAGATCATATATCGAGCGATATTGTATGGTTGACTCGACACTAGTAAGTAATAGAAGCTTAACATATACGTATCTATGTCAAATTTTTTTCACAAGTTTCAAGCGAGTTTCTTTGAATAATTCCCAAATCCTGGTTTCATCGCACAATTTTTCATTTTCACTGCATTTCCCTTCTGCTTTACATTCCAATGCCAGCTCAATGGCCCTTTTTCAAGATCAAGCAGGTTTTCTTCAAGTGTTTTTTTAGAAATTTCAAGCAATTAATTATTTAAACTATACCACATAGAATATATTCCATGCGGTATATAATCCAAAGCATCTATCCCGTACAAGAGCGAAGGTCTTTTACTGACAGAGAAGCTGAACTTGCCATGCTTGCTAAAAATAGCGAGAGAATCTTAGACGGCTCTGGCAAAAACATATGCTTCATAGGTCTTCGCAGAATTGGTAAAAGTTTGATACTTAAGGAATACATTTCAAGGGAAAAAGATAAACATATCCTTCCGGTTTACATGGACCTTGAGCGCCTGGACACCACACCGGAATTTTTTGCAGTCCAGTATGTGGGTCAGATATTGCGCTGGTTCCTGGACGACGTAGATATAATCCCTTATCTTGATGTTAATGGTCTTGTTAAAAAAGTAGTAGACACTAACAGTAATACGGCTGTAGAAACAGTTCATTCGATGTTCGATGAACTCAATAAAGCAAAACCAAATCAGCGCTTGTTACTGGAACTTGCATTTATTTTTCCTGAAAGGTTTGCGAATGAACAGGATATTCATATCATACTTATGCTGGACGAGTTCCAGCGAATACATGAGATTGATAATTTTCCGCAAATACATGACATAATCGGTCTGCTGCGTTCCATAATCCAGACCCAGTCAAGAACTCATTATGTAGTCGCCGGTTCTGCGATAAGGATGCTTGAGAAGGTGTTCGGGGAAGCAGACTCCCCGTTTTTTGCCCAGTTCAGGGTACAAAGAGTGGCATATTTTGAGAAAAAAGCAACTTTTGACCTGGCGCAAAAGATAACAGGCATCAGCGATCCAAGGGTCCTGGGGAAGATACATGACCTGACATTCGGGCATCCGTATTACATTTATTCAATTTGTGAGCGCCTGAATGAACTTGGAGAGATGAATGTGAACGGGGCCAGAAAAGCCTTTGCACTTGAAACGCTGCTTAAAAATGGCAGCATAAATCTTATGTGCAGGTATTTTTTCGAGAACAGCATGTCCAGGGTTCGCGGAGATGCGCTTATGAGGACAATACTTCACCAACTGGCAAAAGAAGACGGAGTAAGGCTTACGGATATCGCACAGGCTATCAAACGGAAGGACGGGGTCACAAGGAACCTGCTTGAACGCCTGATAGATATTGACCTGATCGTGAAAGAGGATAAACGCTATTATTTCCGGGACCCGGTCTTACGATACTGGATAATGAATGTTTACGAAGGTGTTGAGTTTGATACCATGCCCGGTAAAAGGGTTATAGAAGATATGGTGCGTGACATTGAAGAGAAGTTCGAGAAAGCATCTACTGAACTCGGTATTGCAAAAGAATATGAACTGAAGTATGCTCTTGAGAAGTCTCTTGGATTTCATTTTGACAAATATTTAAAAGATGGTATCGAGTTCGACCTGGTAGGTGTAAATGACGATATTGTGCATATATTTGAGATCAAATGGCGCGCTAAAGAAACAGGTTACATGGAAATCGAAAAATTCATGGCAAAGACCACAGCATCAGAATTTGCAAAACATCCCAGGAAACTTATATTGATAAGCAAGCGCGGGTTTACCAGGCAGGCCACAGAGTATGCCAAAAGCAAGAAAATAATATTGGTTACACAAAATGAGATTCCAGCGATCAAGGAACTAATCGGGTAGATCGAGTTGGAAACTATACCACATAGAATATATCCTCTCTGGTCTAATTCGTTTTAAAATTCTGCAATAGCGTAATCGTGTTCTCCACTCCCATTGCCACGCCTTCCACCTCGATACCGCCTTTGCCCTTGGCGCCGTCCCCCACAATGTAAAGTCCCGTAATGGGCGTGGTATTGCCCAGGTCCGAGCCCGAACCTGCCCGGTTCACAGGCCAGCCGTTCCGGTAGGTCTGGACCATCAGTACCTCATAGTCATCTTTGTGGAATATATCCTCAAGGTCTTTCAGTCCCAGTTCTATCTCAGACTGGATGTCGTCGGATTGTAATGCCTGATGTGACATGATCAGATGTTTTCCAGGCGGTGCCAGGGACGGGTCTATAGAGGTAACCTCATTGATCCCGTTTACCCGCCTGGCATAAGGCGTGAGCAATACACCGCTATGCCCTATCAGCGGCATGTTTGCGCCCAGGCATATCTTGATACCTGGCGCTGGTCTGGTCGAATTCAGTGCTGCTGTGTATTCTTTGAACTCATCTGTGTCAGAGTGGTCATATAACTGTGCTGTTAACTGGTGCCCGATATCGCTTATGAGCACATCCCCCAGTATGGTCTCGCTGCCAGTCTCCACTCCCACTGCCCTGTTGTCCACTATCAGTATTTGGTCTACCTGGCGGTTGGTATGTATTATGCCGCCGCCTGAGAGTATGACCTGTTCAAGAGCATTGATAATGGCACTGCACCCCCCCATAGGAACGCCTGGACCGCCATAGCGGCGCATATTGTCAATTATTGTAAGCATCTCTCTGGCAGATACATCATCACAACGCATGCTCAATGCCCATCCACAATAAGCATTTGCAAATTTGATGAGCCAGGGGTCCTTTATGAATGGGAAGAACCAGTCTTTAAATTTTTCATCACCGGGTTTCACGAATCTGGATTTGGCAGTGAGGTAGAACAGTTTCAGTTTGTCAGTCAGGGAAAGGGGGCTGGAGAATTTTTCAAAGGATATATCCCTGAAACTGCCGTTATCAGGCATCCTGAGCATGGCCGGGGGTGATGAGGGGACGATCTTAACATCAGCCCCTACCTGCCTTAGCATGGATGCCAGCGGGCCCCGGGAGCCGTGAGGTATCATGTGCAAGGCGCCAGATGTCAGTTTATAGCCTTTGTAATCCAGGTTGATGAACCGCCCGCCGATAAGGGCTTGGCGTTCAAATATTTCTACCCTGTGTCCTGCCTTTACGAGCCGCGCTGCAGTGAGCAGGCCGCCTAAGCCCCCGCCTATTATCAGGGCTTTCATGCCCCATCCTCCCTTATGGCACCCAGCGGGCAGTATGGTATACAGATACCGCACCCGGTGCAGTTATCACTGATACTTGCTCTGCCCCATACTGAAATTGCCTCGCTGGGACAAAATACTACACACTGGCCGCACCCTACGCATTCTACATTGACTATCATATTATCCAAACCGCTGGAATGTTTTGGAAATTGTCTTTATTGTACCTTAAAGTTGCGCAGATAATGCCATTTTCTTAATTGTCCGGATGAAAAGAATTATTGTAGATAATTAGTCTAGTGTTAAGTCAACCATCAAGTGTCGGATTATAAAGGGTATGGGGTTCAATTCTAAAATCTAATTATTCAATAATCACACTAGACGCCGATTAACAGCTGATTAACGCAGATGCAACCTTAAATCAGCGTTAATCAGCGTTAATCTGCGTTAATCAGCGTCTTGAAAATTACTGGAAAATATAACCGTGTAAGATCATATATGTTGCAATATTGTATGGTTGACTCGACACTAGAAGAAGTGGTGGTAAACCAAAGTCTCAAAAAAACCAAATATATCTGGCTAAAAAATCCGGATAACTTAACCGAAATGCAAAAAGAGACATTAGGTAGCCTCAAAGACATGAATTTGAAGACTGTCAGGGCTTACAACCTGAAGCTAAGTCTTCAGGAATTCTAGAGTATCAATGAACACCTTCTTGCTGAAGATTATCATAAAAAGTGGTATTTTTGGGCTACGCATAGCAGATTAAAACCGATGATTGAGGTTGCAAGAATAGTGTATATACGAACGCGGATATGCTACCTGAAAATCTGCGTCCATCTGCGGTTTTATAATATTCACCAACATATATTGTATACTAAACCGTATCTGTTTTTTGTAACTTTCTGCCACAGAGAGCACAGAGAGCACAGAGGTGCTTTTTCTGCCACAAACTCGTCTCTCTGTGCTCTCTGTGAGCTCTGTGGCAGTCATATAGAGTTACAAATTATACTTACGGAGTAGTATAACGGTCTCGACTTGTTACAATCGGTGATTTTTTATTTACTAATATTATAAAAATATGCCGCAAAAATATTATAAAAATCATCAAATAAGATGATTGCTTTTGCACAATCATAGATTTTAAAGTGAAAAGAGATTAATTTTTATATAATGTAGTTGTTGCTGGTGGTATGGAGTATAGTGGTAAATGCGGACAAGATGCAAAATCAGTATCTAGAGCACTATTTACATGCCTGGGAGTTAATTCCGGGGTATAGGTGACTCATAAAGGGAGTATTGATAAAATGAAAAGAAAATATGTAATTGTTATGGCATTTTTGGTAATCGTGAGCATAGCAATAGGCTCCGCTGCAGCGAAATCGACAACTCCAACGTCAGATCGAGTGTTGTTGAGTTACCCCAATGAAATA
>Ga0255430_10060_pt1 | contig 19831 bp, 20 predicted proteins | sample ANMaggSeSYBR02G3_FD_182660 | JGI IMG/M metagenome (GOLD analysis project Ga0255430, IMG submission 182660) | Sediment cell enrichment communities from methane seep in Santa Monica Basin, California, United Staets - ANME aggregate JGI... | ecosystem: Environmental > Aquatic > Marine > Cold seeps >...
GGGAAATTAAAATTTTATAGATGAAATGGTACAGTAAAAGTGAGAACAAAATAGACACCGTTACAATTCGTGTTGGTGAATTTAATTAAACCACAGATGAACACAGATTTTCAGGCAGCACATCCGCGTTTATCGGCGTTCGTCTGCAGTTAGTTTGATAATACCAACATGTAATGTAACGGTCTCACAAAATATGAACATTAAAGTTAGGTTTAATAAAATCCTATTGCCAGCAATAGCTGGTTTTGTAATCAGCTCAATATATTCTATATTTGTACGTAGTGCATTAATGCATTTTATTATCACAAGAAAATATAAAAAAAATGTACAATATTGATGTTGAGTATTATTTACAGGCCTCGGCTCTTAAATCCGGGGTGTGTGACTTAAATGTGATGCCGTAATGCCTGTCGATTATGGCGGATTAAAAACAGGCAGGAGGAGGTGAAAAAGAAAAATGGCAAAAGTCCTGATATTTCACTATACAGAGGAGGGTAAACTTCCAAAACTAAGCAAAAAGGAACTTGAGGACATTATGGCGCAGTTATATGAGGTACTTAAGGACTATCCTGAGGTAAAGTTCAATGGCACATACGTAGACGAGAACGGGATGGGTATTTGCGATTGGGAGGCTCCGAATGCGAACATTGTGAAAGAGATATTAAAGAAAGTACTGGGGGCTCCACCAGCCGACCCTGCAATTGTGGTTAAGCGAGTATTGTAATAGGCACATATTCCATGTAAGAGGAATAAGAAATGCCTATCACAGGCTTGAAAATGTGCTATGGCGATTTGGGAATTCCAATTCGCCCATTTTTTCTTTTTTCCAAAGTGCCTTTTAATGATACGAGGAATTATAAGGACGGGGCACTGACGCTGGGTGAGGTTTACCAATTGCTTTGGGCAGCACAGTGTATCACACATCAAGGTGGATACAGGACCGCACCATACACATGAATAAATTTAGAAATGTGTATACTAACAGAAATACAAAAACCATGAGCAACATCCATGATGCCCCGTACAGAGCGAAGCGACGTCTGGGGTCGTAACTGTTGTATGGAGAAGAAGCAGAAATGAGTGAAAAATAAATGTTGTTTTTGGATATATGGACTTGGGAACCGGAAAAAAGAGATGAAGTTGAAAAAAGGGCAGATGAGTGGAAATGTCCTGAAGAGATAAGGGAACATAGCTATTGGATTGACCTCACAGGAAGTCGAGCCTTCTATCTTTATGAGGTAGAAGATCCTAAAGTTATTCTGGCAGCCAACGATTACTGGACTGACATTGCTCAACTTGACAATAAAATCAGACAACTACAGGAATAACCATAATATATTTATGCCAGTAATACTTTAAATGTGAAAATAATACTCCGAGTAATAATTTTCAGAATAATACAGGAGAATCACTCAAATGCCCGGCAGATTCACTGAAGAACAAATACAGCGATATTTACGCAACATCATGCTCCCGGAAATAGGCAAAAAAGGCCAGCAAAAACTACTTGACTCAAAAGTGCTCTGTATCGGTGCCGGAGGTCTGGGTTCCCCGGTCATCCAGTACCTTGCCGCCGCCGGAGTAGGCACACTTGGCATCGTCGACGACGATATGGTTGACTTAAGCAACCTTCAGCGCCAGGTCATACACGGCGGGAATGTGGATAAACCCAAAGTGGCCTCGGCAGCCGAATTCGTGGAGAAACTGAACCCAGACGTTAAGGTTGTACCCTATGAGACCCGGCTGGATGCCGACAATATCTTAGACACCATCAAGTATTATGATATAGTGGTCGACTGTTCTGATAATTTCGCCACCAGATATATGGTGAACGATGCCTGCGTGCTGACCAACACCCCCCTGTCACACGGCAGTATCTTCAGTTTCGAGGGGCAGGCCATAACAATTATCCCAGGGAAAGGACCATGCTACCGCTGCCTTTTCGAACATGCGCCACCCCCTGGTGTGGCCCCCTTAAGTAATGAAGTGGGAGTGATGGGTGTGCTGCCCGGTATCATTGGTGTCATCCAGGCCACCGAGGTAATAAAATACTTGCTTGGAATCGGTGAACTACTACTTGGCAGGATGATATATTACGATGCCCTGTACATGACCTTTGATGAGATCAAGATACGCAAAAACCCACAGTGTCCCGTGTGCGGTGAGGAGCCAAAGATCGACAGCATACAGGAAGAGATCTATTGTGGGTCATGCCGGATATAGAAAATACCTGAATGCACTACCCAATTGATTCGAAGAGAAACAATATTATCAGATCAACAAGAAAATCGTCCTAAATTCACTGTGTTTATATGTGGTCAAAATATCAAAGTTCAAGAAACAGTATAGAATCACAATACCGCCGGAGATAATAACCGCCCTGGGTTTCACCATGGGCTTCATGACATGCTTGTTCTGGGTATCATTATAAACATTATTTCTGGAAAATTTAGATACATTTAATATACTTTCTTAAATGATGTGTGATTATTCAGATGAAATGGATTATAAATGTCCACATGAAAGTCTAGTAGACAGTGATTATTGTATTTTCCACTTAAAAGATGATGATAAAAATGTTGATGAATTTAACAGTGGTATAAATGAATTATTAGAAACAGAAGAAGATTCAATTGACTTTAGTGGTTTTTATTTTCCTCCTGATTCAGCTAATTTTACAAATATATATTTTCAAAAAAATGTTATTTTGAAAAATGCAACATTTTGAGATAAAGCAGATTTTGAGGGAGCTAATTTTTCAGCATTATTTCATGCAACCACGGTACATCCCCATCACAGAAGACCGGACACCGAAATCGTATGGAAAAGGCACAGGCATCAGTGAAAAAAATTGGTTTGTTGAAAAACATAACAAATAAATTTTAGCAAATGTTTTGTATTAAAACTATGTTTTAATAAAATTATAAAAACCGTTATGTTTAACTCAACCTGAACATTTAAAAAATTTTAATGGAGAAAGAGACTAAACTAAATGAATATACTCCAATACGAATCAAAAATATGGGCAACCGCAGATTTGTTACGCGGCAGTGGTATCAAAGAATCCGAATGGCCATCATATATGATGCCATTTTTTGCCCTTGCTATGATTGAAAGCCGTCTTGTTAGAATGTTTGATGGTTTAAAAGCTGAAATTGGAGAAGAAGCTTTTGCCAATATCGACAAAGATGACCTGTACGATATGATTAAAGATCAGGGGCAAGGCTACAACCTATATATTTTTGAGCACAACAAGACCTTAACCGATATCTGCAAAAATGATAAGTCGTTCGATATTGATTTTGATGCTTATCTCAATGGTTTTGATGGTGAAACAAAAGATTTGCTTGGGGTGGATGTCAATGAAGGCGAGAAATTCCTTGATATTAAGGGGGTGATTAGCACGCTAAAAGCTAAAAAAGTGCTGATGGGCTACACCAAACTATGGGCGGAGATCGACCTCAAACCATTTGACAATTCCGAAATCACCACGCTTGAAGAACACATCAAGCGCAAATGGGCAGACATTTCGGCGGAAACAGCAGGGAAGCATTACACCCCGGATGATGTGATTTCGTTGATTGCTGAAATCATAGCTTCCAAAATTAAAGAGGCCGATACACTGCTTAAAATATACGACTGTACCTGTGGCGGCGGCAACTTGTTGTTTGGGGTTGAAGACCGCATAAATCAAAAATTCAAACGCCTCACCCAGACCTATGGTCAGGACTGTAACGACCCGCTTTGCGCTCTTGCTAAAATTGAAAGTCGCTTTCGACTTGATTCTAAAATAGAATATGGTAATACCCTGGTAGAGGATAAGTTCTACAACGAAGAGTTTGATGTGGTCGTTGCCAATCCGCCCTATGGCTTGAGCTGGAAGGGGTACCAAAAAGACATTAACAATGACAAAACAGAGCGATTTAAATTCCTACCATCGGTCTCAGATGGGCAACTTTTATTCATGCAGCATCTTATTTCCAAGCTTGATGCAGTCGGCATGGGGGTAGTGGTACACAACGGTTCCACCCTGTTTAGTGGCGATGCGGGCTCGTCAGAAAGCAATATCCGCAAATGGATGCTTGATAGCGACATTGTGGAAGCGGTGATCCAGTTACCGACAGATGAGTTTTTCAACACCGGTATTTTCACCTACCTCTGGGTGCTGAATAAGAACAAACAGCCACAGCACAAAGACAAAGTGATGCTGATCAACGCCAGCGAGAAATTTAAGCCGCTGAAAAAGAGCAAAGGTTCCAAGCGCAGAGAAGTGGATGAAGCCAGTCGTTTAGAGATTGTTGAAACACTCAAAAAGTACCAGAACAACGATTACGCCAGAGTATTCGATAAGGAGTTTTTCTATTTCAACAAACAGGCTATCATGCTTACTAATGTGGATGAACATGGCAACAGTTTTGAAACGAAGTTAAAGGAAGGCAAGAAGAGTGAAAAACTTACGCCAACCAAACTTACCAACGGCGAGCGCGAACTGACCGGGTTTGTTATAACGTCTTTTGATACCACTCAATACGATTCTTTAGCCGATGCTTTTGCACAGGATATTAAACCCATTATTGTATCGCTGGATTATAAAGAACAGCCACTTGTTATCACAACTGCTACGGCACAATATTGGTTTGATGCCGAGCAGGAAACCTTGATCAAAGAAGTGAATGGTAAAAAAGAGTGTCTGGGCTGCGGTAAAATAGTGGTGAAATCTGCATATAAAAAAGCAAGCAAAAAAGAGCCAGAGCGCATCGAGATCAGCGTTGAACTCACGCCGGATTACCAGAAAGATTATGAGATCATCCCTTTTCATAAAGACGAAGCCGCTAATCAAGCGGAGATTGCGGACTTTATGGCGAAATACATCACCAAGCCATTCACCTACTTAGAAAATGTGGTGGGTGTGGAGCTGAATTTCAATAAGATATTTTATAAGCCAGAGACACTGCGCGAAGTTGTGGATATCCTGGCTGAGATCGATGCGCTTGATGGTGAGTTGAAGGAACTGGAAGCGGGGCTGGTGCTTTGATTGATAATAGTGATATGACGCCAGTTGTTCCTGAGTCTGATCAGGGGGATATTTTTTCTCGCATTGTTTCAATAATAGAAGAGGCGCGATCAACTGTTATTCGAACAGTAAAATACAAAGGTCGCATGACCTGCGACCTTTTCACAGAACCTCTCATGTTTTCACTACAGGGGGAAGTATGAGTAAGGCTGCAATGAAGCGATATGATGCTTACAAAGTTAGTGGGGTTGAGTGGATTGGGGAAGTGTCGGAGCATTGGGAGATTAAGCGGTTGAAAGATATTACCCTTGTAAAAAGAGGTGCATCACCCAGACCGATTGATGACCCTATTTATTTCGACGAAGAAGGAGAGTTCTCTTGGGTTCGCATTGCTGACTTGTCAGTAAGTGAAAGATACTTACTTTGTACTAAAGAAAAACTCTCTGCATTAGGCGCTTCGTTAAGCGTTAAACGATACTCAGGAGATTTTATTCTGAGTATTGCTGGGACAGTTGGCAAACCTATTATCACAAAAATAAAATGTTGTATACACGATGGTTTTGTATGGTTCCCAAATCTAAAGGTTAATCCTGAATTTCTGTATTATTGCTTTTCAACTGGTTTGCCATATCAAGGACTAGGTAAATTAGGTACACAATTAAATCTCAATACTGAAACAGTTGGACTTATATCCGTACCAATCCCATCTGATGAAGAAATCAATAATATAATATGTCACCTTGACACCAAAACCGCCCACATTGACCATATCATTGAAACCATTAATACCCAGATCGATAAACTCAAAGAACTGCGCAAAACTTTAATTAATGATGTTGTTACAGGTAAAATTAAGGTGGCATGATGGATATACAAAAACAGGAATCGTTTCAGACAATACTGACTCTTATTCAGGATTCCAGGAATCATGTTTTTGCTACCGTAAACAGAACTCTTGTTGAACTTTACTGGCGTGTGGGAGAGTATGTCTCGAAAAAAGTTGATCAGGAAGTTTGGGGGAAATCAACGGTTAAGGAATTATCTTTATTTATTCAACGAGAACATCCCGACATTAAAGGATTTACTGCATCCAATATTTGGAGAATGAAGCAATTTTATGAGACCTATGCGGAAAATCAAAAACTCGCCTCACTGTGGCGAGAATTGTCATGGACACATAACAGGACAATATTTTCTCGTTGTAAAACGGATGAAGAGCGGGCATTTTACCTCCATTTGACTACAAAAAACCGTCTTTCAGTCAGGGAAATGGAGAAGCAGATAAGTAGCGGTACTTTTGAACGAGCGATGCTTGCTAATGGCAAATTGTCTGAAACCGTCAAAAAACTACCTCAAGAAACAGAATCAGTATTTCGTGACAGCTATCTGCTTGATTTTCTCAATCTTCCCGCAGAACACTCCGAAAAAGATCTACAAAAAGCGATTATAGCATCGCTGAAAAAGTTTATACTTGAACTGGGTGGTGGATTTGCATTTATCGGAGAGGAGTATCGCTTACAGGTGGGAAACGACGATTTCTATCTTGATCTACTATTTTATCACCGCAATTTGAATTGTCTGGTTGTTTTTGAGTTAAAAGTGGATAAATTCAGACCTGCTCATTTGGGACAGTTGGAGTTCTATCTTGAAGCACTTGATCGTGATGTGAAATTCGAACATGAAAATCCCTCAATAGGTATTCTTCTTTGTCGGGAAAAGGATGATGAGGTTGTCAAGTATGCACTCAGTCGTTCATTTTCTCCCGCTGTTGTATCGGAATATGAGACAAAGCTGATTCCACGTGAAGTGCTAAGACGAAAAATGAATGAGCTATATCAGATATTGGAGGGGGGTGGCGATGAGAATAATTGATAAATTCTTTAGTCCAAATCAGTGTTATATTATAATTAAACAAGAGAAAAACAATAACATCATACAATGGCTGATTAATAATGTAACATCAGATAAAATCAAGGTGCCTCAATGAAAGAATCAAATCGAATTGAACTCAAAAGAAAGCTCAACGATTCTCTTGAAAAAGAAGTTGTGGCTTTTCTTAATTATCGGGAAGGTGGCTACATTTATATTGGAGTTGACGATGCTACCGGCAAGGTAGTGGGAGTGTCAAATCCCGATGCGGTTCAACTTAAGATAAAAGATCGTATCAAAAACAATATTATGCCCTCTGCTCTGGGTATTTTTGATGTTATTGCTGAACAGCACGATGCTAAAACAGTTATCAAGATCACTGTTGCCAGTGGTTCTGAAAAGCCATATTACTTAAGAAAAGAGGGTATGTCTGAAAGAGGTTGTTTTATTCGAGTTGGCAGTGCATCAGAACCGATGCCGTTACGCATGATCGAGGATCTCTTTTCCCGCAGGATTCGTAATTCCATCGGGACAATAAAGTCTCGCAAGAAAGATCTGACCTTTGAGCAGTTAAAAATCTATTACAGCGAGACACCTTTTAAACTGAACGACAAATTTGCACATAATCTGGAACTACTTACCGAAGACGGTGAATTAAATTATGCCGCTTATCTGCTCTCAGATTCAAATGGACTTTCCATAAAGGTTGCAAAATATTCCAGTCTTGACCGTGTTGATCTGATCGAAAATGAGGAATACGGATATTGTTCTCTTATCAAAGCAACCAAACAGGTTCTGGCTAAACTGGAGATCGAAAACAAAACGTTTGCCAAAATCACTCCTAAAAAACGACAGGAGCGCAAACTTATTGATCCGGTTGCACTTCGTGAAGCTGTCATCAATGCCATGATCCACAACAATTATGCCAATGAAATACCGCCCAAGTTTGAACTCTTCCCTGATCGCTTGGAGATAACGTCTGCAGGTGGACTTGTGCCGGAATTCGATGAAAACGAATTTTTTATGGGATACTCAGTTCCGCGTAACAAAGAACTGATGCGGATCTTTAAAGACCTTGAAATGGTTGAATACCTTGGATCAGGTGTGCCGAGAATTCTACAGAAATACCCACGCTCGATATTCACATTTACTCCAAACTTTCTCCGCATTACTTTTCCTTTTGAGAATGGTCAGACAGGTGGTCAGACAGGTGGTCAGACAGGTGGTCAGACAGGTGGTCAGACAGGTGGTCAGACAGGTGGTCAGACCTTGCTCACTGAAGCACAACTAGCTGTTTATAATATCTTAAAAAAGGATAACACGGCTTCACGTCAATCTATTGCTGATAATCTAGGAATTAACCCTTCAGCCGTACAAAAACACATAGATTTACTGAAAAAAAGTGGCTACATACAAAGGGTTGGTACTTTCAAGGGTCATTGGGAGATTTTAAAATGACTCATGGACTACACATGCAAGATCAGTTTTTGATTCCATTTTTTAGGGAATGTTTTGGTTATAACGAGGTAAAACATAATACAGTAACTTCATCCGCATCACTTTTCCATTTTAGTGGGGTATGGGGGGCGATAAGTTCCACTTTAACCGACCAAGCTACCATGCAAGCTGAAAAAGTGCTCCAATTCTGTATAGAGCCACGAAGCCGTAATGAGATACAGTCATTTCTTGACCTTAAAAATCGTGACTATTTCCGAAAAGAAATATTGAATCCTCTTATCAAAGAAGGAAAACTCGCTCTCACCATACCTGATAAACCAAAAAGTCCCAAACAACGTTATATCGCAAGCTGTGGACATAAGGGGAATGAATAATGAACGAACTACACCTGCAAGATAAGTTTTTAATTCCGTTTTTTAGAGACGACCCTGGTTACCGCAAGGTAAAAGCCAATACGGTAACAAACTCTCTGATTACTGGCAATAACAAGGAGGCATGACAGGATGAAACATGAAGATGATATTCGCTGGGTGCAGCGTTTTGATAATTACCAAAGAGCCCTGGCGCAACTTGCAAAATTTATTAATAAAGGTGAACTGAATGAGCTGGAGGAGCAAGGCCTAATTCAAGCCTTTGAATACACCCATGAACTTGCGTGGAATGTGCTGCGCGATTATTTGCGCGAACAAGGAAACCCAAATATACATGGCTCGCGTGATGCGACGCGCGAGGCCTTTAAGCTGGAATTGATCCATGATGGCGATAGCTGGATGGATATGATCATAGATCGCAATCGAACCAGCCATACCTATAACCAGGAAACTGCACAGGCGATTGCTACCAATATTACCGGGCGTTTCTTTACTTTGTTTGTTATGCTTCAGGAAAAAATGCGGAGTTTACAGGATGCTCACTGAAATCGCTCCCCGTTTTGGTCTACAGGAAAGCACCATTAATCGCATCAATACGGTGTTTTCCAAGTATCCGGATATTGAACAAGTCGTGCTTTATGGTTCTCGCGCTAAGGGCAACTACCAAAGTGGTTCGGATATTGATTTAACGTTGATTGGGGATGCGCTAAGCCATATACAACTTACCCGCATTGAAACACAGATAGATGATTTGCTACTGCCTTACTCCGTCGATCTTTCTCTTTTCAAGCACATTGATAATGTGAACTTAATTGATCATATCCAGCGCATAGGCATTGTTTTTTATCAACGAGATGAATAATGAACGAAATACACCTGCAAGATAAGTTTTTGATTCCGTTTTTTAAAGAAAGTCTTGGATACCGCGATGTAAAAGCCAATACGGTAACAAACTCACTAATTATATAAGAAGACTTGCAGGAGTTTATCTCCTAAACCGAGCTGAATGCACTACCCAATTGATTCGAAGAGAAATAATATTATCAGATCAACAAGAAAATGTTCCAACATTCACTGTGTTTATATACATCCAATTCCACCTAAGCCCAGGTGAGATACAATTACTGGCAACTGGTACTCAACTGCATGTAAGCACTCAGTCAACTACTGTGGCTGGCTTGTAGGCGACCTTGAACGCTTTAAAAAGAAAAGCGAAGCCTCTGTCAGTCAGGAATTCATGGATAGCCTGAATTTTTGCGGATTTGATGTTGAACCCTACGAAACCCAAATACTGGCTATATCGGGTGCTTTAATCTCATTTATACTGCTTATTGTCATAGACCTTGTACTTTTCAAGTTCATGGTATTCGACTCCACGACCATAATCTTCATGGTAATGACCACTGTGCTCATACCTTCAGCCCTGCTGCTTTATCTCAGCGAATATCCCAAGATCCATGCCAGGTTCGAAAAAATACACTCCCTGGGAGATATCCCTGAGATACTATCGTACGTTGTCATGAGCATGAAACTAGTATCGAACATGGAACGTGCGATCTCTTTTGCAGCTGCCAATTCAGATAGGCCCCTGGCCCGGGACCTGCGTAAACTGATCTGGGATATGCATGTGAGAGTATACACCGACATCGATGATGCCCTCATAGCCTTTGCCAATCAATGGGGTAAGAATAGTGAGTACTTCAAGCGTGCACTGTACCTGGTTAAGAGCAGTACAAATGAGCCTGATGAAGCACAGCGTGTGATGACACTGAACAAGAGCCTGGATATTGTGTTGGAGGGTACCAGGCATATGATGGAAGGGTTTGCGGCCAGGCTTAAGACACCCACCTATGTATTGTACAGCATCTTTATCCTGATCCCGCTGGCACTGGTGGCGCTACTTCCTGCTGTGAGCATTGTGGGAGTGCGTATCAATGCTATTACCCTTATACTGCTCTATGACCTGATCCTGCCACTGGCCACTTTTGCATATGCCGAGTATATATTGCTTCAGCGTCCTGCTGCCTTCTCGCCGCCCAATATCCCGGATGAACACCCGCGCCTTGTAAACATCAGGAGTACCAGACGTAGTACAATGATATTATCAGTAACAGTAGCGGTATTGATTGGTGCATCCGGGTATATTTGGCTGCAACTGGGCAATCCGGGTGGCATTGTAAGTACAGGTGTGATGACCGGACTCGTGCCTGTTTCGTTCCCAGTGATCTGGGGTGTCACAGCCCTGATATCCATATATGCATTCATGGTCTATGCACCATATAAAAGTATCAGGGATGAGATTAAGGAGATAGAGCGCCAGTTTGCAGATGCCCTGTTCGTGCTGGGACGCCGGATCAGTGAGGGCCGCTCCCCGGAATGGGCCTTTATGCAAACCGCCCAGACCATGAAGGGTACCGGCATTGGAGAAGCATTCCAGAACGTGGCGCAGAACATCTCTTTTCTCAGGACAACGCTGGCAGGTGCAATCTTTGACCAGGAGTACGGTGCGTTCAGGAATATATATTCAGAGCGGGTGCACACCACTATGCGGCTGTTTACCGAAAGTGTATATAAAAGTCATGAGGCAGCCGGTGTTGCTATTGTAAAACTGGCAGACCACTTGAAAGAGCTGCAAGATGTTGAGGATAATATTAAAAGCTCACTGTATGATGTGACATCCACAATGAAAACGACGGCTATAATATTTGCCCCCCTGATCGCAGGTGTAACCCTGGCCCTTTCAGAGGTTATCCAGAAGATACTGCAAGATATTTCACACGAGTTTAGCAGGCTGCCTGATGATATCAGTATTTCATCTATCATGTCAGATGTGGGGGGTGGGATGGAACAGAGCATCCCACCTGATGTGTTCATGCTGGCAGTAGGATTTTATATTATCATACTGGTTGTTATCCTGATCAGGTTTGCAGGGGGTATTGAATACGGCGGGGATAAAGCACAATTCATGTATGAACTTGGAAAGGGGCTGCCTTTGTCGATTTTGGTCTTTACAATTTCCATGGTTGTGAGCAGGGTACTTTTCGCTTCAATTGTGTGAAAAAAATAGGGACAAGTTTTTACCCGGGTACAGTATCCATTTCAAATCAATTCGTAACATTTTTTAATAAAAACACGGATAACTTAGTTGAATATGGCTAAACGAAAATTGATTTGCGAATCGGGCACAGAAGGAACGTATATAAGTAAACAAACCCGCTTATTTTGCGGGTTTGTTGCAGTACACATGGCACAACTCCATATACTCATATTCCTGCGCACGCCAGCGATCAGTACATTATATATTTTCTATACTACCACGATCTCCCGGCCTCTGGACTCTGCCTTTATCTCCGGATTATAGTAGGAGTAGGCACTGCTGTCGGGTATTATAGCCTTTACAGGGAACTGTGCCTGCACCTGAAGATCAAATAAAAGTTCCTCACCTCCTGGCAGGTCATCCACATACAGGATGATCTTGCGGCCCGCTATCTCGTACCTGCTGATAAGACCATCCGTTTTCAGTTCATCCAGTGTAGATACCACTGGAGCAAAGCCTGTAGGTACTGCCACATCCAGGATAAGCATGCCTGTTGAATTGGCTCTTCCAGTGTAGTTCACCCTTGCATGAACATCAACGATGTCGTTCACTGCCACATCCGTAGCATCGTACTCCACTTCAAACTCCAGGTCAGTGAATACAGGTTCAACAGGCAGTATCACATTGAACCGCTTGACAAGCTGGTAATTGATATCGCCCTTGCCTGATATGCTCAGTGTAATTAATCCTGCGGATCCAGGGATTTCCACAATCTGCAGCACATCGTAGTTACCGGCATCCACGCTGACCTGGGTGATCTTCTTTCCATCTACTGTGACAGTTATCGTGGCATCCGTATCCTTTGCCTGGGTAGCGGCTGCCGTCATCAGTGCCTTGAATGCCAATACCGTATCCTGGGTGCTGCCATATCCGCCAAGGCTGTTGCGCTGAGCAGATAGCCATTTCAGGACTTCATTGGCACTGGCGTCCCTGTGCTCGATAAGTACAAGTGCGCCGTATGCAGTCACTTCAACATTCTTGCTGGAAGGGGGCTGCCAGTACATTTCCCTCATTGGCTCCACAGCAGGTTCCAGTTCCCAGTACATGCCGTTCTCGTCCTGCTGTGCCAGGTCCATAAGCATGTCAAGTGCATCATCTGCCCGGTCGCTGCCCATGCGTTCCAGTACCAGTGCAGCCAGTGCCAGTGCATAGGGGTCGTCCTGCTGGTCGTCAAGGTTATCCTCCAGGAATTCCTGTGCATTGTCAAGCGGGCCACTAGCCCTGCCGTATTCCAGCAGTGACAGTGCTGTGTAAGCACTCAGCGAGTACTTGCCGCTCATTCCACCTAAGATCTCCTGGTGGTGCACGAACCCTATCTGGTCCCAGGAACCATCCTGGTTCTGGTGGTTAACGATCCAGTCAGCAGCCCCATTCAGTACCGAATCATCTATGGTGGTCACATCCCTGGCACTACTGAAGGACTGGAGCACAAAAGCGGTAAGCCACAGGCTGCCTACAGGGTCGCTGTCCCCGAATGCTGAGAACGAACCGTCCCTGTGCTGGTAGGTCAGTTGACGCTGGTACCCGGTAATGATAAACAACTCGGCTTTGGCCTGTATCTCGGGATTGGTCTGGCCGGATGTCTTCAGGTATCGCAGTATTTCCACATCCGGGGCAAAGAACATCATGTTCTGCTCACCGCAGCCGTAAGGCATACCCAACAGGTCGTCCACGCCGCTGATGGATTGCGCCACCAGGGATGGGGTGAAGGTGAGCAGTACTTTGCCCGAATCGGCGACAATACCATGTGGCAGGGCCGCATCCAGTATCACATCCTGGTTCTGCAGGATGCCGTTTATCACTATCTCACGCCGGGTCCCCTCAGGCTCAACAATGATCTCTTTCTTTACAGCATCAGCGCGGGACGTGGTCTGGCCTGTGATCTCTACCAGTTGTGTACCCACCTGTGTGGGCCTGATAGTGAAGCTGACAGGTTGCACACTGTTGGCAGAGACGCTTATCTGGCTGTTACTGCTGCCGATAATATCAAACCAGTTGGTGCTGGCCAGTGTAACAGTCACCTGCTGTTCCTTATCCAGATAATTATACACCTGTACAGTGACAAGGAACTCCTCTCCCCTTGTCACTTCATAGGGCAGGTCAGGGTCTACAAAGAAGTCCTGGAACACCTTCAGGCCGGTCTCTGCAATGCCAAAACCATCAGGGGATGAGGAAACTGCATGGAGTCTCCATGTGGTAATGGAGTCAGGGGCGGTCAGGTCAACTTCTGCCCTGCCATAGCCATCGGTGAGCAGTTCGGGCTCCCATACCCAAGTCTCTGGGAAGAACTGCCTGACCCGCTCCACTTCGGCCAGTTCACCCTGGTCATGAGATATGGGTGCAGCCGTAGGTACGCCCGTTGCCTGGGGCGCAGGCGCGGAGTCCATGGCCTCTTCCATCACCATCACATCTCCAAAGAAACCACCTTTGCGCATCCCGCCTTCTACTTCCGGTTCGTGCACCTGTTCAGGTACGTCAAGGTTTGGGGATTTCAGTACCTGCAGGCCCGCCTCTTCGATAATATCCTGTGCACCCATTGGAACCGGGGTCCAGTACTCTGGATGTGCTTCAGCCTGTGGTTCCATGAACCGCTGCTCCAGTTCGTTAAATACTTGCTGGAGGTTCAGCCGTCCCTCACTAAGGGCGAACACTGATTCGTCCACTATGGAATATCCTATCATTGACCTGGAGCCGGCATCGAAATTCACACTCACATCGCCGCCGGGTTCAACTTCATCCTGGTCGAACGAAACCTGCAGGTCAACAGGTGCTTCCATTATCACGTCAAATGGCAGGGTGTCTGCCGATACTTCGCTGTTGGGATTGATGATGTAAGCCACCACTTTAGCTTTGGGGCTCATCTGGGGTGTGACTGTAAGGCTGATGTTGCGCTCACTGCTTGTGGCAGAGAACACTGTCCTGCCGCCTGCCACGATATCATAATAGACAGTACCGGGGTTGGTGCTGTAAACAATGAAACTGATGGTATCTCCAACTTCAGGGATGCCGCCGCCATCCTGTACCAGGTGCAGGAAACTGCCGCTTGGCGAATAAACGGCACCCAGGTTCATGCTCTGGGATGCATCGCCAGAACTGGCATGGATATATGCGTTCCGGACATCCTCAGGTGCCTGGAATTCGGCAAGAGCTACACCGTTGCTGGTGGTTACGGTGGAGGACTGGGTCTGGTAATTGTAGTTCGTATCCATAAATTCAATTTCGATCTCCACTTCCCGCTCCAGGGGTTCACCGTCAGGGGTTTCAGTGACAACCAATATATTAAAGGGCATGCTTGGCTTGACCAGCCTGGATTCGGGTATGATCTGGAGTACTACAGGTGATTCAGTGATCTTTAACAGTTTGGTAGTGGTTTCGGTGTGGTTCCCGGTATCTGTCACCGAGATATTCAGGGTCAGGCTGCCCATGCCCCCGGCACCGTAGGTGCCGGCTACCCATCCGGCTTCCGGGAGTTCGAATTCTGCGGACCCGTCTTTCAGTTCCACTTCATATGTGGCATATTCCTCCCATACTCCAACGTACCTGGAGGCAACAACACTTACCCTGCCTTCCACTTGCTTGCCAAAGAAGTAGTTTGCATCTACTGTGCCGGTTATGGGATCATCCACCAGGAACCAGTCCCTGGGTGTGGTCACATCGACCTGGAACTTGGGGAGTACGTATTTCTCGACCCTCAGGTCAAGCTGGGTCTGGGCCTGGCCCATCTCAGCTTTGACCTTCCAGGTACCGAGGTTCACTTCGCTGGCCAGTGGCATATCAAAGGATGCTACGCCGTATTCGTTGGTGTCCAGGGTCTCCTTGAAGATCTTGATGCCTTTGGCATCCGATATCTCAATTGTGCACTGGCCTGATACTGGTATTAGGTTGTTGTTCAGGGACAGGATGCGCCCGTGTATGGTCTGGCCTGGTTTGTAGATTGGCTTGTCTGTCTCAAGGAACAGGGCGCTGCTGTTGGCGATCCTGACACTGCCGTTGAAGGTGGCATCGGAGCCTGCGGGCTGTGCCACCAGGGTGTATGTGCCTGGGTCCAGGTCTGGCACGTCAAAGGTTGCCACGGCATGACCTGTGGGACCGGTAGACCCGCTGGTGAGTGTGGTTGCCACTCCGGTGGCGTCTACGAGCATGAAGCTGATGCTTTGCTCAATAGGTGCGCCTTTGTCTGTGGCTGCTATGGTGATGGCTGATTCTCCGCCTGTGAACATTACGCGGGGGGCCAGGATGAGCAGGTCGCTGCCTGTGTAGGTGGCGGCGGGGTCGTATGGACGGGCGGGCTGGTTGATGAGGTTTGAAATGGGTTGGGTGATGGTGGGGAAGACCAGCAGCAGTATGAGGGAGATGGCTAACAGGGATATTATTATTGGGGTGAGCTTGTTTGAGTTCATGGTGATTACTCCGGATGGGGGATTGTTTAATGGGAGATTGGCGGGGGACTTTATAAATATTGTTTAGACTTCGAATGGGTTCGTAGTTATAAAATGGAGTGAAATTGGAATTTTTAATTCCAAAAGCCTTTCCCCACCTCAGACTACTCCCCAGGCACCTTCATTATCCATACCGTCGCATGCCTTGCACCGTTAAGTGAATAAAAAAAATTCAATCAAACCAGCGTCAAATCCCCGAATGTCTCAAAGTGCTTCCTGTCAAATATTTTGATAAGGAAATCGGTATCCACAAGGATCAATATCGTATCTCCTCTCTTTTTTCAGACAGCTCTTTCAACACGGCGTTTTTATCTTTGACCTCAATAAAACCACGCAGTTCTTTTAATTTATCCAAATTCCGCCTGGATATTACCATCCTCTCAAAAAAATCACTGAAACTCTCCCTGGTTCCCTTAATGGACAGGAGCATCCTGTAAACATCTTCCTGGATAATGATTGTTTTGGAGGTCATAGTTAAACATATATTTATTGATTACTAGTAAATAAGTCATATCATAAACACCCAAAATTAAAAATATGTGGAATTATGGTTTAAAGTCAATTTCCAACAGATTTCAAGAAAATCCAACCCTCTCCACATACAGGTTCCTGTCCCCCACCAGAGGGAAATTTAAATCGTTTGTCATAGTAACCCTGAGTGTATGATTACCTGCATCAAGCAGCACATCCCCGAAAGACACATCTATTCTTGATCCGCTGGCCACTTCTATTTTATCCAGTACCACACCATCAATTTCGATACTACCGATGGCCCACTCCTCCGAATTCTGGGGCCAGTGGGCTTCCGAGGCCCATCCGCTCAGGGTTACACTATAAGAAGTGTTGTGTGCAATCCAAAACGTGGCTACCAGTTCCCTGCCAGGACCAGTGCCCGGTGATGAATTTATCCATTCATTGAATTTTATTACCAGAGGCGGCGGTGTGAATGCAACTTCACCTGTTCCGTTATGTAGTCCAGGGGACTGTGCTGTGACCACACCCAGGCCCAGTTCTCCTGAGGTCAGCATCACGCTGCCACTACCGTGAGCATTAGTGACCAACTGCACGATACTGAGGTTGCCCCTGCTGCTGGTCAGGTTTACAGTCCTTCCCATCTCATGTACCCACCGACCCTGGCTGTCGACCAACTGTACCGTAACCCTGCCTTCAGTAACATCATCAGCAGGGACAGAATCCGGATTTACCGATACAAGCAAGCCATGGGACAGCCCACCAGTACTATTTGGGTTAATATACGCATCCAGATTATCGGTCACGTGTGAAAGTGTGTATGTAGTGCCCCTGTCATAGACCAGTTCAAAAGTCACAGACTGGCTGCCGCCGGTGAGCACAACCGCCTGCCCCAGTCCGTCCACAGACCTGGACAACCACCTGCCGTTTACTAATTCGCCTTCGCGAATGTGGACCGAATCCTGGAGCTTTACCAGCCTCTTGCCGTCGCCCATTAACTTATAGTAGATCACGTCACCGTTATCTGTCACCAGACCCGGCGGCGTATCTGTGAGAATGCCATTATTGTCAGGGTCGGGGTCCACTCCAAATGATATGTATTCCAGGCGTTCGGGCAGCAACAGGTCAAAGCTCCTTGTATTGCCAGTGGCAGTGTACGGGTCGGACAGGTCCCTGGCATATCCTGACTGCATAAGTTCAATACCGGATTTAACCTCACCCAGTTGACTCTCCATTAAAGCGCCATCCATTGGCGGTCCTACATTCTTCAGGCCAATTGCCACAAGCGCAATGATAATTCCAACCAGGACCAGGTAGACCACCAGTTTTAATGGAATAGTATCAATACCATAAAACTGACCGGCAATACCAGCGAGATGCTGCGACATTATGTTAGCAATAGAAAGAAGGGGCATATTTTCATAAACGAGAGGATGGGTAAGAGGCTGACCCTGCGGCATTTTGAGAAGATGATCGATAAGTGGGCCAAGCTGCTGAACATCCAGAAGCTGCAGTCCATCAAGCCCACCGGCAAGCTATACTATCTGATTACGTTAATGGGACTGAGTGAGGCAGGAGAGAGGCACCATGATCTTAATGGAGGTGATCCTGATGTGTCTGCGAAGGCTGCAGGGCACAGTAAGTTATGTTGAAACTATATTAAAATAATTTAACATTAATATATTTGCAAATTTTAGAGTTTTTTTCCGAAATATATAAATAATGAAAAATAGTTCAACAAAACCAATGGCAAATATGAAATTAACAAAAGATAAAATTGTCGAAGAATTATTTGAATTTATAACTGATTATTTTGACAAATTTAAATGTAGTAAAGCTGAGAAAAATTGGTGGGAAAATCATAAATACAATAGCAAAAAAGGCAGATATGGAAGCTCTTGGTCACCCTTTATCTCAACATTTTTTATTACTTTTGGATCTAAACAAAACTATAATATTGGAGCTTCTTATACCTACGAAAAAGGTATAAAGAATTTTATCAATGATAATCTCAATAATAAGTACCAATATCAAAAGCCCCTTTCTAGAGGTTTTGATGTATCATGGCATAATACACAATATGAATTCATATTGGGGATGGAACACGAAGAAACAGGAAGTACAATAGAAGCAAATTTACAAAGTATATTTGAAGAAATAGAAAAATTAAGAAGTTATAAAGGAAAATTTAAAATTATTGTTTCAAGACCTCGTCTAAGTACGACAATAAATACTTTCCCAGAATCAATGAAATACTACAAAGAGGAAATCGAAAAAAAAATATTAAAAATCAACTGTCCTGATGAGGAAAAATGGATTGTGATTTTAATAGCTCCAGAAACGAAAAAATTATATAAATCGCATGATGAAACAAGGATATTATACAATTGTTATATATTAGAAAAGAAAGAGGATGAAAAAGAAGAACTTAAACTTTTTTTTGAAAATAGTTTCAAAGTTACAATGAATCAGAACCTAGAGGTTATAAAAAAAGTTTAAATATCAATCAATCTTGATGCTCTCAATTTCGATTAGTCAAGTTACGGATTTTTCAAGAATAAAATAAAAGGAGCTTGTTCATAGTTATATATATTTAATTTTATTACTTAAAAAAGTCCAATAAAATTCTACGAGTTTCTTTTCTAGTTGCATAGTACATCATACCAGTATGAACTCCATTTCAACCTTATTGGTTGATGCGTATACCTGGTGCAGATGGTCGAGCATTGGAAATGATTTTCTGCCGGATCCCATTTTTAAAAATTTATACCCAAGAAAAAGATTATATAAAAATATAAAAATAAACGCAAAGGATAGAAAACTTAATAAATTCTTATGCTAGTACTGTAAATTAGATTAATGAAAAATCTTATCGCATATACGAAACTCATTATCTACCTGTATAACACAACTATATCCAGCGGTTTGGAAGATTATCAGGACCATTAAGAGAAAAACAAAGCATAAAATTAAAAAATAATTGAAGGAAAATTTTATGATAACAAAACAAGCATTAGGCAATACTATTTTTGGAATGGCTGACATTCTGAGAGATAAAGTTGAAGACTACAAATCGTATATGCTCACTCTTTTTTTCTTTAAGCGTCTTTCT
>Ga0255430_10062_pt1 | contig 19663 bp, 22 predicted proteins | sample ANMaggSeSYBR02G3_FD_182660 | JGI IMG/M metagenome (GOLD analysis project Ga0255430, IMG submission 182660) | Sediment cell enrichment communities from methane seep in Santa Monica Basin, California, United Staets - ANME aggregate JGI... | ecosystem: Environmental > Aquatic > Marine > Cold seeps >...
TCTATAAGGATTTTGGTCAGAAATCGAAACGACTTTATAAATAAAGACACTCATACAGACCTCCAGTTTTTTGTAGTAATAAATGATTGTGCGGATCTGGGAGAGACTGGGGGTGAGATTCCCCTGGGCCACTCGACTTATTTAGGTTAGGCAACATCATACCCGATTTTTAGGGCTTCCTTTTTAAGAGATTCAAAATAGATATGTAATGCAGCTTGGATATTAGGATTATCAACATATCCTATAGATGCTTTTTTATAGGAAGTACTTTCAACTTGAGTTATTTCATTTTCCGATAATCCTTTAGACTGCAACATAAGGATACATTTTTTTCGTGCTTCTTCAAGTTTCGAAATATCTTTTTGTATACGCTTTTGGAAAAACTTTTTAAACATGATTTGTCTCCTGAAATAATTTTACTTCAAGGTCTTTAAGAACAATGTTTAGGACAAATGATTATACGGATCTGGATATCATAACCTTTCTGTTGAAGATACCTTGCCAACAGTGCTACTCAAGAATCAGATAATTTTTATGTATATAAAGTTTGCATATCGCAATTTTTAAAGCGTTTCAATTTTGTTACGTAAATAGCAGCTATACGTAAAGCGGAGCTGAGAGGCCGGGCAACGATGGCTATCAATCTATGCGAAAGCTAAAAACTTTCGTTCAAATAAGCCTTTTCTAAAGTGTGCCGAGCCTTGCTGCCGTCCACCATCATGTTGTTATACTTTGATTGCGGATTAATCTCTCAGCGCTTACTTTTGGATTTTAATTTTATGGTAACAAACCAAGTAGCGTTTGCATTAGACTCTGTAATTAAAACCATTATTCCTTCAGATTTAGGATCATAATTATCTATTAACACACTAAGCTCTTTCCAGCTTAATAAGCGTATCGTCTCTTTTTTTTAAACTCACTTCCATACAACAAACCTTTGATTATTAAAAAGTATAATGGAAATCAGTCGTGGGCCAAAATCTTGTCGCGTTAGCGCCCAGCGCTTTTTCCCGTCGCCTGAAAATGGGCATATACTAAAACTATTGAGCTTATATCACCCGAACGAAGGTTTGAAAATGCATGATATCGTTTCAGCTATTATTTTTTAGGAATTTTTCAGAAAGTGAGCGAACCCTTTCAGGTTCCGCTCATACCTGGCAATAGCGCCTGGCGAATCGGAAAATTTCCTTTCAAACTCTATTGTCCAGGGCGGATCAGAAAAAAGCTCAAGTACTTCCGCCGCCTTTTTCCCTTTGGGATAATCGTACATAATAACCAACATTCCGGCAGCTTGCAGGTCACTGTAAACGCCCGAGAGTGTACGAGGCGACTTTCCCTCAGACCTGAGATGGAGTAAATAGCGGGCCATGGCATCTACAATAATATTGGCAGTATTCTTGCTTATATCATAACTCTGCCGCCATTCATCTACCCAATCACTTAACCCCGCGCGAATTATGGGCGATTTTAAACTTTCCTCCCGGATACTGACAATATAATTCTGCAGATCGTCAACAGCTTCATCAAAAGAACTGTCAACAAATATCAGGACTTCATCGGCAGCACGATCCAGGCTTCGAAACTCACGACACCCAGTGCCGTTACGGCCGAATCCACCCCTGGTTTTGATCCTCGGAGAAGGGGTAAAAAGTGGCTCCGAATGGCCTGAGCGAGTCTGCATGTCAAGGGGATGTGCCCATAAGAGCAGTAGCACTCCGGAACGTCTAACCAATGTTCGTATCCCCTTGTCTTGTTGAAGCAGCCAAGGGATTGCTATGATATCGGCAGATCGCTTAGTAATCACTTCCGTCAAGATCTCCTTTTGCGATAGGAGTGACTGTTCATTAATTACGGGTGTAGAGAGATCGAAGAATCGTAACTTAAGTTCCTGGCATGCCTTTTTTCCCAGGTCGCTTTTACCCGCCCCGGGAGGACCGGCAAGGAAAATCATCGGAATTGACCCCTCAGAATCAGGTTTCATCGATTGCTCCTATTCATCATATCCATTCAATCCTTTAATTATCGGTAAACGTTCACCTGTGAATGCCCAACCCTGATATCAGAGATGTTTTAAATATCACAACCCAACAAAATAATCCAGTATATCGATTATAATGCAGTTGCTTGCAATATAGAAAAATCCTAAATTCCCCGAAATAAATTGACGCCCCCACTAAAATCCTATATCGTACTAATATAATAAAATATTTCAGGAGAACCCCATGAATAAACTTGAACTAATCCAGGCACTGAAAAATAATAATGACCTCACAACAGACGAAGCTAAATCGGTAGTAAATATATTCTTTAATGAAATATCAGAAACTCTTGCAAAAGATGAGCGGGTAGAAATACGTGGTTTATGCAGTTTATACGTAAAGAAATATAAGTCATACACCGGTGGGACAGACGCGCAGGCTCATTCGCCAAAGCACGAGCGGGTAAAGTTATTTTTGACCGAGCCCTTAATCTCATATTTGAGTTTTCAAATTTCTGATTATACGATAAATAAACATTACTGGATTAAAATTGAAAACAACAAGTATTAACTGGTCAAATACCATTTTAGCTATATTAAGCGGCTTGCTTTTAACCGGTTCTTTCCCGAAAATCGGCATTGACTGGCTTGCGTGGTTTGCCCTTGTACCACTTCTGATTTGCTTAAAAAACAGCTCATTAACAAATAGTTTTCGCCTTGGTTTTATTGCAGGTCTTGCACATTACACTACCCTTGCATGCTGGCTTGTCTATACTATGCAGACTTATGGCAATCTTCCTCTTTATCTATGCGTATCCGTTCTTTTCCTGTTATCATCTTATTTAGCTCTCTATATGGCTGTCTTTTCAATTGTTGTTAAAAGATTGTGTCCAAAGCCTGGGACATGTCTTTTTATAATCCCCTGTTTATGGGTTTCTCTGGAATATATTCGCAATTATCTTTTCTCAGGATTTCCCTGGGGACTGCTTGGATACTCCCAATTTAACAGGTTGCATCTTATACAGATATCGGATATATTTGGAGTATATGGAGTATCATTTCTGATTGCTCTGGCTAATGCGACAATTTTCCTGGCGTTTCTTTATATTACGGGAAGCAAATGGAAAGAAGTGCGGATTAAAAAACGTCTTGCCGGAGGATTGATATTTGTTTTTATCTTGATCACAGGTCTTGTTTTCATTTATGGAAAATGGCGAATTGAATCAATTGATAATCTAATCGCTGCTTCAAAGTCTTTAAAAGTCACAATTGTTCAGGGAAATATCAAACAGTCAATAAAGTGGGATTCAGCATTTCAAACAGCAACCACAGAAAAATACGTCAATTTATCTCTTTCAGCCAAAGAGGAAAAATCTGATCTTGTGGTCTGGCCGGAGACAGCGACTCCCTTTTACTTTTTGTACGACAGGCTGCTGTCAAAAAAGGTTCAAAAGGGAATTTATGATACAAACACGGATTTTCTGATAGGCAGCCCTTCTTTTGTCCGCAAGGGAAATGTTATAGAATATTACAATAGTGCCTACCTGATAAGCCCGGATGGAAGGGTATGCGGAAAATATGACAAGGCGCACCTTGTTCCATTTGGAGAATATGTCCCTTTTAAAAAATGGCTGCCGTTTATTGGTAAAATGGTTGAAGCTGTTGGAGATTTCAGCGCGGGGCAGGAAGGAAAAACTATCAAGTGGAATAATTGCAATCTGGGGTTACTGATTTGTTACGAAATCATTTTTCCTGAGCTTTCCAGGGCCATGACAAAAAATGAAGCAGTATTACTTGTCAACATCACTAATGATGCATGGTATGGCAGATCAAGCGCTCCTTATCAGCACTTTTCCATGGCAGTATTCAGAGCAATAGAAAACAGACGATCCCTGGTAAGGTCGGCAAATACAGGCATAAGCGGATTTATAGACCCTGTTGGAAGAGTTATGGATTCGACACAGCTCTTTCAGGAAAAAGTCATAACTCGATCTATTCCAATAATACATGAGACATCCACCTATACCAGGTTTGGTGATCTTTTCGCCATTGCCTGCGTGGTAGTTATGCTTATATTTTCAATATTGTATAAAGGTAAAAAATAATAATTAAGGTAATAGTTCACCACGGAACGACACAGAGTTTCACTGAAAATTATAAACAATGAGTAATTTACAATTATCTTAAAACAACTCGATTGAGAGTGGGGTTATTGTTCAATTTTGGTGCAGAGACGTTCGCAATGTTGAGAAGAATATTTTGATAATTCAGTGTAATTCCGTGAAAATCCGTGGTGGACTATTAATAATTAAGGAGGAAAAAATGTCTATAGAACTCAAGCAAAATATAAAGGAACTTTATCTTAAATTAGAACATCTGAAGGACTATCTTTGACGTAGAAGAAAAATCAAAAAGACTAAAAGAAATTGAGAACCTGATTACAAAAGACAGCTTCTGGGATAAACAAGAAGAAACCACATCAATTCTAAAAGAACGGGCATTGCTTACAAGCAAGGTCGAAAGTTTTAACAAGCTTTTTAATGACCTTGAAGAATGTGAAATACTGCTGGATATGGCTCTCGATGAATCAGACACAGATACCATCGAAGAAGTCTCCCTCCAAATCAAAGCAATAGACAAAGAAATCAGTAAACTTTCACTCGAGCTGATGCTTGATGAAGAAGATGATAAAAATAATGCTATTGTTTCAATCAATGCAGGCGCCGGCGGAACAGATGCTCAGGATTGGGCTGAAATGCTTTTCAGAATGTATATGAGATGGACTGAACGAAAAGGCTTTCAAGTCAAAATAATTGACTTTCAGCCTGGTGATGAAGCAGGGATTAAAGGTGTTACTTTTACCGCAAGTGGAGAATATGCATATGGATACCTTAAGGCAGAAAAAGGAGTTCACCGCCTGGTTAGAATTTCTCCATTTAACGCCAGCCGCAAAAGGCAGACATCCTTTGCGTCCGTATTTGTTTATCCGGAACTTGATAAAACAATCGTTATAGACATTGAGGATAAAGACCTGCGCATTGATGTATTCAGAGCAAGCGGAGCCGGAGGCCAGCATGTTAATAAAACAAGCAGCGCTATCCGTATTACACATATGCCTACCGGGATAGTTGCGCAGTGCCAGCAGGAAAAATCACAGCACAGAAACAAAGAAATGGCCATGAAGGTGCTTAAAGCAAGGCTATATCAAAATGAAAAGCAGAAGCAGGATGAAAAAAAACAAAAACTGCATGAAAGCAAGGATGATATAGCATGGGGCAGTCAAATAAGGTCATATGTCCTCCATCCTTACCAGATGGTCAAGGATCACCGGATAAACCTTGAACTCGGCGACGTCAACAGCGTTCTTGATGGAGCAATAGATCCTTTCATAGAGGGTGTACTTCTTTCACGATAGTTTTATGAATCCTATTGATATTATTGATAAGTACTACAAAAGCAATTCAAGGGCATATGAAATCATAATTCAGCACGGCAAACAAGTCACAAGAAAAGCCCTTGATGCCGCCAAAAAGGTACCCCAATTAAACCCGGACCTTGATTTTATAAAAGAAGCTGCGATGCTGCATGATATCGGCATGTTATTGACGAATGCCACTGAACTGGGTTGTAAAGGCAAAAATCCGTATATTTGTCATGGATATTTGGGCCGTGAAATACTAGAAAAAATCGGGTTCCCAAGGCATGCTCTTGTCTGCGAACGTCATGTTGGCGTAGGTATAACAATAGAAGATATTAACAAATATGCCCTTCCACTGCCAAAGCGCGATATGCTTCCTGTTTCAATAGAAGAGCAGATAATATGCTTTGCAGACAAGTTCTTTTCTAAGAATAGGAATTCATTAGAAAAAGAAAAATCTGTTGAAGATATAAAGCAATACCTTAAACACTATGGGCTTGAAAAAGTTAGAAGGTTTCAATCCTGGCTTGATCTGTTTGAACGGACATAAGAAAAGACAGTGCCTGAAGTTAATGGAAAGTAAAAAATGAAACAAAATTCAGATATACTCATTTACCGGACAAAAGATAACGAAATCCGGATAGAAACCCGTTTAAAGGATGAAACGGTTTGGCTTACCCAAGATCAAATGGCAATGCTTTTTGGGAAAACGAAATCTACCATAAATGAGCATATTAAAAATATTTATGCAGAAGAAGAGCTGGAAGAGAACCAAACTTTGAAAAAATTCGGAATTTCCGAATTTCAGCAGAAAGCGCCAAATTACTATAACCTTGATGTAATAATTTCAGTTGGTTACAGAGTAAAATCCAATCAGGGAACACAGTTCAGACAATGGGCAACAAATGGCAGACTGATAAAAATGAATAAATCACATAAGGATAGATTGTGAGAGCGAAGCGAATCACGATCTTATTCGGTTGATAAACAAGCACGGCGTATCTGTATATTAAGGAATAAGGGGCAGGAAAAGTGTGTCGTCAAGAAGCATACTTTTTTCAAGGCACATGGCGTTTAAAAATACGAATATCATTACAAATGTGATGATATCCATATCCGTATAATTAGTTGATGTCCCCTCGTACATCCTGGGCGTTCGGCAACGCGAAAGTAAGCTTCACAAAATTCACCATGAAATTAAAATAGGGAAAAAGTAGACAATGAATCATGACCAATTGGTCGGTATAATCCAGCAAGGTAGAATAGAATGGGTCTGCACATGCTCTAAAAAGGATGTTGGAGAAGGGGATCAGCAGAGCATCTGTGAAACATATCATTTGTACAGGAGAGATGATTGAAAATTATCCTGATGACAAACCTTTCCCAAGTGGATTATTCTACGGAATATGGCAAAATCAGCCATTGCATGCAGTTATTGCCTATGATCTTACCGAGCAAAAGATATTCTTAATCACAGCTTATTGGCCGGATGAAGAACACTTTGAAACAGACTTTAAAACCAGGAGGAGCTAATGAGTTCAACTAAAAATATTTGTCCACTTTGTGGAGGGTTTAAAAAACAGGGAACTACAACATTCACGGTAGACATGGAAGATACTCTGGTGGTGATCAGAAACGTACCAGCAACGCTATGTTCGTTATGTGGGAACGAGTGGCTTTCTGACGAAATAGCTACAAACATTGAAAGTATAGTGAACGAAGCTAAAAAGATACATCGTCAAGTGGAAGTGACCCAATATCGCAAAGTGGCATGAGATAGCCGAACAAAAAAAATGGAGCAGGCCCTGAATGACTTTCCTGGTTCACATATCAATAATGTTTTCAATGAAGGTGAGCTGGATAAAAAATCAGTTGTCGCAAAATTTGCGACATCTACCCTGACACATAGGGCCGGCAAGGCACGGATTCTTTTCGATCACATGGCTGCCCATAATTACGAAGGTGCAAGTATTTTCTGGGTAAGACATTTGGCAGCGTTTGATGGGGAAGAAGCGGCAATCAAACATTGGCAGCTCAAACGCAATGGGAAAAAACGAGGAATTGTGGAGGTTTTGATACATGATTCATAACGAAGAAGAGTATAAAACGACACAGGAGAGGATCGCCTACTTCCAAAAGCAGGTCTCACATCTTCGCAAGATGGAAACAAATCTGGAGAATTATCGTATGTCAGCAACCAGTTTTCTGGCAGAGATAGACCGCATGAACTTGGAACTCCGAGAGTACTTGTGGGCGTATCCAAACCAGCTTGCTGAAAGCCAAAAGACTGCGTAACAAGGCCGAACCATCTGCTTCACTTGACCGCAGAAGCCGTGCCGCTTTAGACTAATTGTTGTTTTACGACAGTTCATCACTTTTTTGATAGTTTTTCGGATAGCGTCTGCGGCAAGTGAGCAGTACGATGTCAATAATACCAATATTTATACGCTAAAAAACTTTTGATTCTGTATCGCAATAATGATACATGTATTAAGTATGAAAGAATTCATCGCATACGAAGGAGAAGCTTTAACCGTTGAATGGTTTTTTGATAAAAAGGGGAAGAGTGAAGCACTTGATTTTTTTGAAACTCTTTCTAATGCCCAAAAACGAAAAACATTGATGCTTTTCAAAAGAATTGGCGATTTCGGTAAAATATCAGACATTACAAAATTCAGAAATGAAGGCGAGAAAATATTTGCTTTTAAGCCTCAGCCAGACCGGTTTCTATCATTCTTTTTTGTAGGGAAAAAGATTGTAGTAACAAATGGATTTCGTAAAAAGGGTCAAAAATTGCCTCAAAAAGAAAAAGATTTGGCTCTAAAAAGAATGAAAAATTACGACTCAAGGGTGAAAAATGGAGATTATTATGAAGAATAAAAAAAAGTCAACCTTTGATCGAGTTATGAGCGATTCAGAACAAAAGAAAAAATTTGAAAAAGAATATGTGCAATTTCTTTTTTCTGAATTGTTGCTTGAAGCTATGGCTGAAGAGCATATTAGCGTAAGAGCACTTTCCAAAAAATCCGGCGTCTCTACCTCTGCAATTCAAAATATGAGATCAATGAAGTCGACTAATATAACCATTAAAACGATGGCATCATTATTAAAGCCATTGGGTTATCAATTAGCAGCCACAAAAGGTAGAAGGACCGTAAAATTAACCGCTTAAAAAAAATCCGCTTTGGCTCCTTTGTTACCGACAAGCCGTGTCCACAAGACATTGATATCTTTCTTCTGATGAAGGATACTTTTGACGTTCAGAACGTTTCCAGCAAGGTACGGATTCTTTTCAAGGCACATGGCGTTTAAAAATACGAATATCATTACAAATGTGATGATATCCATATCCGTATAATTAGTCCGTCATAAGACTACTGTGGAAAAGAGAATATTATTGCCAAATAGTTCCTGATTATTGTATTATATAAAATATGAATGAGATATTCGAGAGAATTCTGAGACTGATTGAAGGTAAGGAGGTTATAATATCCGACCATGGTTATGATGAGCTTGCGGAAGACAACATTTTCGTCAGGGATATCATGGCAGGAGTTTCGGATGCATTAGTTATAGAAGATTATCCTGACTATCCAAAAGGTCCATGTGTATTGGTATTACTGAAAGATCGTTTTGACAACCCGATACACGTAGTTTGGGGAATCCCCAAGGGGGCTTTTTCACCGGCCGTTTTGGTTACTGCTTACAGGCCTGATGCCGATCTGTGGACAACAGATTTTCTGAGGAGGATATAATGAAAAAAATACGACGTACAAAGCTCGTGTACGAGGGACAATATGTTGCCGAGGTTGATGTCGAATTGATCGATATGAATAAAGGATGGTCCCCTTATTTATCTCTTGATGATGCATACAAGCTGGATGATATTCGCAATGCATTGCGGCTGGGTGACGTTAAGAGTGCGGCGCAACTTGCTCGCATTTTTACTCTCACCCCTATCGCAGTATAGTAATTTGCCGGAGAACAAGCGGATCAACTCTGACTGAAAAAGCCAGGCCATTTTTAGATTTCTACTCATTTCATCGTTTATAATTACCTCTTTACTTTTAACCATCTTTTTGCTTGCTTTTTCAGCAGGTTATCCGTGTCGTTATACAATCAAACACTTGGTAATAAATTACCAGGCTATTTTCAAATGTTCCCACGGGACAGAATAAGAATTTGCCTGACTTGTGGATATGTCCACAATCAAGCACAATTTATGAAATTGTTAACTATAGACTTTCAGATAATTAATTTCACAAGGCCAGAAGGAGGAAGGCGTATTAGTTATACGTCCACGTTCCTAACGCAGTGAAATTAATTATCTGAAAGTCTATAACTGAATTTACAGGCTGTCCCGCCTTACGTTGGTAGTCATTATCAATCAGCACGCCGAAGGCGTACCACAACTTTAGGCATTTTAGGCACTTTTATGGTACCGAATTCATTAGGCATAAAATGGAAATTTCTATACTATAGACTTTTAGGAGGTACGGTTTGTCAAACAAAATTCAACTCACGATCAACGGAAAAAAAACCACAGTAAAATCCGGCGTCACTATTTTACAGGCAGCAGAAGAATCAGGGATAAAGATACCAACCCTTTGCTATCAAGAACACCTCAAGCCATTGGGACGATGCCGTTTATGCATAGTTGAAATTGAAGGCCACGATCGTATGGTTACATCGTGTGTCGCAAAGGTCAAAGAAGGAATGGTTATAGATACCAATTCGGAACGGGTCCGCCAGGCCCGTCAAAATAAATTAGAATTGATTCTGTCAAAACACTATGGAGACTGCGTAGCCCCATGCCACCTCACATGCCCGGCAAACGTGGATATCCAGGGATATCTTGCGCTGCTTGCAAACGGTCAATATCTGGAAGCATTAAAACTCGTTAAAGAACGCTGCCCAATGCCCCTGGTAATCGGAAGGATATGTCCCCATCCTTGTGAAACCGAATGCCGGAGACAAAGAGTTGACGAACCTGTTTGTATTAACTTTGCAAAACGTTTTCTTGGTGATTATGAACGAAATAATTATAAAAAATTAATTACATGCCTCCCCGAGCCTTCAGGTTACAGGGTTGCCGTGGTTGGAGGAGGACCGGCCGGGCTCTCCACTGCCTTTTATCTGAGGCAAATGGGCCATGAAGTGACTATATTTGAGGCCATGCCTGAGTTGGGCGGACAATTACGATATGGAATCCCTGATTACCGCCTTCCAAGACACATACTTGATCTTGAAATAGAATCAATTCTGCAGATAGGGATTGAAGCGAAAACCAATGTGGCCCTGGAAAAAGATTTCACCTTTGACAGCCTGTTTGCAGAAGGTTACAGCGCGATTTTTTTAGGCATCGGGTGTTGGGGTTACCGCAATCTGAGAATACCAGGAGAAGAACTTCATGGCGTAATTGAAGGCACAAAATTTCTTACAGATGTTTCACTAAGAAAAAATGTCGAAATTGGAAACAGGGTGATTGTTATAGGCGGCGGCAATACCGCAATTGACGCAGCACGAACTGCTTTCCGACTGGGAGCAAAAAATGTCGCTATATACTATCGTCGATCAAGAGTAGAAATGCCGGCTCTTGCAGCAGAGGTTGATGCTGCAGAAGAGGAAGGAATCGAAATAAATATACTTGTCGCTCCTTCACGGCTTATTGGTGAAAACGGCAAGTTAAAACAGATGGAATATATAAGTATGAGGCTCTGCGAAAAAGATTCCAGCGGAAGGTGCAGGCCGGGACCCATATCCGGTTCAGAAAAAACAGTTGATGCTGATACTGTAATAACTGCTATCGGCCAGGTACCTGAAATGTCTTGTTTGCAGAATGATGAAATTGGCCAAGAGTGCGAAACCACACGCTGGGGAACAATTGTTGCGCACACGGGAACTCTTCAGACAAATGTAGTAGGGGTCTTTACCGGAGGAGACGTCTTTACCGGCCCCAAGACAGTGGTGTCAGCTTTTAGTGCGGGCAGGCGAGCCGCTCACTCCATTGATCTGTTCCTGCGCAAAAAGCCTGTAAAATCCCCTAAAATGCCTTTTAACATAAGCAAAGGTCCCCTTGATAAAGTCGATTTACAAAACTTCGTCGGTGTTGCAAAGAAAGCAAGGGCAAAAATGCCGGAACTTCCTGCAGGTGCCCGGCGCAATAACTTTGAAGAAGTAGATTTGGGGTTTTCAGAAGAAACTGCCGTCCAGGAGGCAAAGAGATGTCTTTCATGCGGATGTATTGATGCCTTTGAATGCGAATTGAGAAAATATGCCACAGAGTATGGGGTAGATATTTCAAACATTGAAATCTGGCAGGAGAAAAAGTTTGAAATAGACGAAACTCATCCTTACATCATAGTTGATCCGAACAAATGCATTAACTGCAGGCGATGCATGCGTAATTGCTCTGAATACCAGTGTTCAGATGCAATCAAGTTAGAACCACTTGAATATGATCAAAAAGGCAAGGCAACATTTTTCGGACCTGTAATCAACGACAATTGTGTTTCATGCGGTTTATGCGTGAGCAACTGTCCCACAGGCGCCCTTATTGAAAAAACAAAAAAACAACCAGGCCCTTTCCATCTTGAAACTACTTCAACCACTTGTTCTGTATGCGGCTGCGGATGTAATTTGATATTAAACCATATTGGCAATGATCTGGTCAAAATAACATCAGATCTGAAAAAAAAGCCGAATTACGGCCATCTCTGTATTGATGGAAAGTTCAGATATAAAGATGCAAATGGAAGAAAAAGGCTGGATAAGCCGTTAGTCAAGCAAAACGGGCAATTTATTCCTGTAGAATGGGATGAGGCGATTTCCCATGTTGTTCAGCGGCTCAAAACGCTTCAAAAAACATATGGCCCTGAATCTTTTGCAGGGATTGCAACACCGGCATGCACAAATGAAGAAGCATATCTGTTTCAGAAATTTTTAAGAGCTGTACTTAAAACTTCAAATATCGATTTTTTCAATAGCCAGTCTGAAATAGATATTTCCCCTGAATTCATTTCGCTGTTTTCGACTACGTCTGAATATAGAACTATTGAAACCGCAAAACAGATTCTTATCACCTCTGACAATCCAGTTGCTCAATATCCAGTAATCGATGCGCTTGTCAGACGCGCTCAAAGAAAGAACAAAGCGACGGTCGCTTTTGTGGATAAAGCATTACCTGATATTTCAAACGAACTGCCGACCGTTTTTCTTTATTCAAAGGAAATCTTTAAGTGGGATACAAATCAGCTTGAACAACTTCTTTCAATGTCCGGAAAGGGATTTTTGCATCTTTTTCCGCTTGTTTTTAAATCCAATGGTCTTGGCTTGCTTAATATGGGCGTTTCACCAAACTTCTTCCCCGGACAAAAGCGGGCAAATGATATTGAGGAACGCAAAAAATTAGAAACTGCCTGGAAAACAAATCTGCCTGAGCAGCCAGGATTATCAATAGGCAAAATACTGGAAAAAACTCTTACAGAAGATATTCGCGTAATTTATTTGATGGGAGACATTCCTGAAGATATTGAACATGACGACACAGTAAAAAGCTCTTTTTCTAAAGCTGAACTCTTTATAGCTCAATCACCTTATCGTTCACGATTATTGTCCACCGCAGAAGTAATCCTGCCTCCACTTCCACTTGAAGAGTCAGAGGGAACCATAACAAATATCGAAGGTAGAATAAGTCCGTTATCTGTTCCAGTTTCTATGCGTGGACAAAATAAACAGGGAAGAGAAATAATAGCACAGATCTCTGCTCTAATGGGTTATCCGATGACTTTAAACGGTTTGGATGCAATAAGTTTTGACAGGATAACAGGATAAACAAGATGTTCTTAAAAGAATTAGTAACTTCTCAATAAGTTTCTGTGCCAAACGTCATTCCCGTGAAAACGGGAATCCAGAAAATCCGAAAAAGTACTGGATTCCCGCCTTCGCGAGAATGACGATAAAAATTTAATCCAGAATATCCTGTAAATCCTGGTCAAAAAAATAATATTTAAAAGCGCTAAACTGCTGCAGAAATTAATTAACATATTTTGTCTTAAGATGCCGTATTACACTCTTTATTACCCTGGGGAATGAAAAAGAAATATCATTCAATTTTTCCGGGAAAAGATATTTTTTCGACCTTACATCAGAAACATCATCTCCTTCTATTTGAATATCCCTTAACCTGCATCCATTAATGCCGTATTTTCTGGCGGTTTTAAGCAACGGCACCCTGGCCGGATTTATATTGAATACATCACAAATAACCCTGTCAATGCTTAGACAGTTTATTCCGGCAAAGAGCAGGCCGGCACGTCTCACAGGCCCGCCGCGAGGGCCTTTCTTTTCCATAATATCTATAGCATCAACAATGGTAAAGCATGGACGCACCTGCTCGTAAATGGCAAGAAGCATCAATGAAAATTTTTCGTGACTGGCATGGGCTTTAAAATGTTTCCAAGCCTTAACCTTCCCGGAAACCAGACCGAAAAGATTTTTAACCGCTCCTGAAAAAAGCATCTGGCTGTGGGCCTTAAACTTTGGGATATTAATTATTTTATCAAAATCTCTGACTGTATCAGTTATTCGTATTTTATCATTAAACGATCTGTTTGCCCTGAAAGATACAACAGGAATATTGTCTTTTTTAAGCAAAAGCAGCAACCCGCAAGCTGCAGCAACCTGATGGACACTCCCGAATGCCGGGCTGTCTCCAACCGCAGACAAACCGCCGGCCGCTATAACGATATCCGCCACAGATTTCACAACAAAGGGATGTGTTGTAATGCCCGACCTTGCAGAATCTTTTACCAGCAAATTCGGTTTTAGCAGGATCTTTTCGCCCTTCTTTACAAGTGATTCAATCCCGCCAAAATATGAAAATGCTCTTTCGATATTTTTGGTCAGATATAGTTTGTCATAGTCAGGACATTTTATTATTATTACTCTGTTCATTTTATCACTATGTATAAGATCCATCGTAATTATTCAGGAGTACTGCTAACTCAAAGAAATTTTATTCACCAGTCGCAAAGAACGCAGAGAAACTTTTAATTTTCTGTTTACCGCTGAGAGGGCGGCAAACAGAAAGCTTCAGCCTTCGGACCTCAGCCTATGCACCTGAGTAGTTACTATAATGTCTGACAAGATCTATGAAAGCAACCTCAAAATCTTGATATCTCTAATCTTTAATGCTACACAACATTGATTATAAAATAATATGGAGGTAACTACTCAGGTGGATAGGCTGAAGGCTGTTAGGAAAAAACGCATTAAAAGCCATGTTTGATGCAAGAATCAGACCCGCCCGCCTCGCCTGAGCTCGCGATGGCGGGCAGGTGTTTCCGCCAAAGTACGGCAATTGTGCTCTTCTGACCCCTTCAGCCTTCAGCTTAAACAGCTTCAGCCTGACTACGTGAGTAGTTACATATGGAGTTAAAAAATGAAATTATTTGACAGCCACTGCCATCTTGATGACCGTGTATATGACAAAGATATTGATGATGTAATAAAACGCGCAAATGAAGCTGGTGTTTCTGCAATTATGATAGTTGGAACAAACAAGGATTCTTCCAATAGAGCTGTGGAGCTGGCAGAATTCCATAGTGGTTTGTATGCCTCTGTAGGTATTCATCCACACGATGCAAAAAACTGTTCAGAACAAGTTCTTTCATATCTGATTAAACTTGCCAAAAGCAAAAAAGTCCGGGCATGGGGAGAAATCGGCCTTGACTTTAACCGCATGTATTCTCCAAGAAAAGATCAGGAAAAATGGTTTGTCAGGCAGCTTGAAAGCGCCGACGAATTAGACCTTCCAGTTATTTTTCATGAAAGGGACAGCAATGGCAGACTTCTTGAAATCCTCAAAGAAAAACATGGTAAGGAAAGAAAAGGGGTCATTCACTGTTTCAGCGGGAACAAATCAGAATTATATCAATACATAGAGCTTGGTTTTTATATCGGCATAACCGGAATATTAACAATAAAAGGTCGAGGCGCTGAACTCAGAAAGCTTGCTCCCCTTATTCCGGCAGATCGCATACTTATCGAGACAGATGCGCCATACCTTACACCGGCGCCTGAAAAAAATCGTACTAAACGCAATGAACCGGCATTTGTTAAGTCAGTCCTTATTAAACTGGCAGAAGCAAGAAAAGAAGATCCGGAATATCTTTCTGATATCATATGGGGGAACACCTGCAACTTATACTTAAACGTTGCTCGAAATTTACAATAAATCTCTGAAATGCTTAATAGCCAATGCTTTTGACGATAAAGCCTCTTCACTATCCTGAAAATAATGAAGAGCGGAAGAAACGACCTCTTTGCAGCGTATCCACGCTGAGATCTCGAATCGTTGACAATTGTTTTGGATCATAGGAAGGCTGGAAATATAACAACGTATGGGTAACGAAGTCATAATTCTGATATTTGAGGCGATGGTGGTTTATTTTCTGGTCCTTTGGACCCACTCGTTGCGTCACCGCTTCGGTCTCGTGTGTTTTTACGCACTGATCGGCGGGCTCACCGCTATCATGTCTTGGGTGACTGATGCAGGAGTGATTATTCAAGCGGCCGGAATTACTTTCATGGTCGGATCAACAGTTTTCTATACTTCACTGCTATTGGGGATTTTCGTCGTTTATGTTTTTGATGGTCCCAAAGCAGCCAGGATTGCCATTTTCACTGTGGTTGGAGTTTCTATTATGGTGCCGCTAATAGCTGTAGTTCTGCATTATCAAAATAGTATCTCTGGTAATACTCCACTTGTTGCCGTACCGTTGCCAAGTCTCCGTATCAATACAGCCTCTGTGGTTGCAACTTTGCTTGATCTTATTTTTTTAGCTATTGCATGGGAGTATCTTGGAAAACCTAATCTTAAGATACGGCTTTGGCTTCGTGTCTTTCTAACCCTGCTCGGAGTTATGTTGTTGGACGTGATTCTTTTCGCAACCTGTGCCTTTGCAGGTAACCCCGATTATTTAAGCATCATACAGGGGACCCTCATCAGTCGAATCCTTATCTCAGTTTTTGCCTTACCATTCTTGTATGGCTACTTGCATTGGCAAAGCAACAAAAAGGGAATTCAAATTGAAAACCGACCTGTTCTTGCTATTCTGAAACAGGTTGCTGAAATCGAGATTGAACTTGCAGATGCACAGCACGAAATCGAGAGACGGATAAAGGCGGAAAAAGAACTGGGCAAGGTTGTACAGGACCTCCAAAAAGCCCTTTCAGAAGTAAAGACCCTTCAGGGAATTTTACCTATTTGCTCTCATTGTAAAAAGATAAGAGACGATAAAGGCTATTGGAAACAAATTGAATCTTATATTCGCGATCACTCTGAAGCCGACTTCAGCCACAGTATATGTCCTGAATGTGCAAAAAAATTTTATCCTACGATATTTACGACGGAGGAATAGAGCCCTTTTTGCGGCAATCGAGTTAAAGCCATGAATGTTATCAACCGTGTAAAAATAAAGCCTGGTCAATGTGTTCTGATAGTATTGAAAAAAGACCAGCGATCTGGAAAATTAACGGAAGGTATAGTGAAGAACGTTCTGACAAGAGCGCCGACTCACCCTCATGGTATTAAAGTCCGTTTAGAAAGTGGTGAAATTGGACGGGTGAAGGAAATATTAGAATAAGGGGATATTGTTATGTCTTGAACAGTGAATAACAGGTACTTATTTTTATTAAAAAAAGTGGTATTGTTAATTTTGGATAGTTTTATATTTGAGCAACTTCTCAAAAAGTTCTGGTGATTTTTATGAAAAATATTCTAATTACAGGTGGTTGTGGGTTTATTGGGTCTAATTTTATTCATTATCTGCTTGAACAACCTGATTTTACCGGCAGGATAATAAACGTTGATAAATTGACCTATGCCGGAAATCCTGAAAACCTGACGGGAATTGCTGAAAGATTTTCTGAACGGTATGATTTTATTAAGGCAGACATATGTGATCGTGAAGCCATGTCTGAAATTTTTAATAATTATAAAATCGATACTGTTTGCCATTTTGCTGCTGAATCGCATGTTGACAGATCAATTGCCGAGCCGGATTCTTTTATAAAAACAAACATTTTCGGCACATTTAATCTGCTTGAACTTTCCAGAAACAGGGTGGATCTTTTTCATCATATAAGTACTGACGAAGTCTATGGCTCTCTTGGAGATGATGGTTTTTTTACCGAGGCTACCCCCTACAGCCCCAATAGCCCATATTCAGCTTCAAAGGCATCTTCCGATCACCTTGTAAGGGCTTACAATAAAACATACTCTTTGCCGGTAACGATTTCCAATTGCTCAAACAATTATGGCCCTTATCAGTTTCCCGAAAAACTGATTCCTCTTATTATACTAAATTCCCTTGAAGGAAAGCCTCTTCCGATTTATGGCGATGGCAGGAATGTAAGAGACTGGCTGTATGTTGAAGACCATTGCAAAGCTGTTTGGTTAATAATGAAAAATGGAAAACGCGGTGAAACATACAATATCGGCGGCAACTGTGAAATGCGCAACATAGATGTTGTCAGGATGATTTGTGATATTATGGACGAGATGGTGCTTAGAGATGATAGTATGCCAAGAAGGGACATGATAACCTTTGTAAAAGATCGGCCAGGTCATGATCTAAGATATGCCATTGATTTTAGCAAACTGCAAAGAGAATTGGGCTGGCAGCCTGATGAATCGTTTGAATCAGGAATAAGAAAAACCATTAAATGGCATATCGATAATAAAGGTTGGATAGATAGAGTTAAAAGCGGTGAATATATGTCTTGGATAGAAAGGCATTATAATATTTAAAAGCGCTAAAGTGTTACAATCGTTTCAATATGTTTAAGGGGCAACCTGATGATGGGCTGATGGAGTCTGATTTAAGATGCTATCCACTTCTTGATTTGCAGAACAACATCCTTTTCCCATCTGTTTGTAACACGCAGGCTTATAAAGTGTTTATAAAGATTGTTCATTAAAACAAAAATTTTTTCATAAAGAAAAACCTTTTCAAGTAAAACCCCTTCAATATCCTCTTTGGTTTCAACATGTCCTGTTTCCGGTGTTTTGAGGCTTGAAATATTGAGGTTCTCACCTTTTATATTAAATCGCCATTCATTATTGCCTGCTTTGTAAATAAGATTGAGTTCGGTTACAACCGCTCCTTTTTGCAGGGAGAGGATTCCTTCTTCAAGCCCGGCCTTGTCGCCCTTTATGGTAATACTTTCAATTGAATCGTTTTTATTGTTTTCAAGCACAATGCAATTTCCAATATCAAGGGATACAAGTTCTTTGTCTGATTCTTTCAGTATCTCCTGCCGGTTTTCCATGACGAACCACAGCCAGGTGAGAAATTCATAACCTAAAAATTTATATCGATTGTAAGATACGGCTACATCAAGCATGTGCTACTCCGTGAATTTTGTGGGCGAAAGTTGTAATAAAAGATCTCGATCAGCATCTGAAAGGCCGGATATAAGATCGGCAGTAGTGTATGGGAAGAGCCTGATAAGGCTGAGCCTGAATGATTTTGAAAACAGTGTTTCAAGTTCTTCATTGGCAGCTTTCAGGTTTGAGAAAAACCACAGCCATGATTCTTCCATGTTCCAGATCAAATCATAAATATTGGGCGTGGCTGGAATGCGAAGGCTGAGAACATCAATCACATGATCTTTGATGGACTTTTTTTCGTTTCTTGATAAATATTTCCGGCCGCTTTTCTCAAGTTGTCTAGCCATTTCAATGGCATAGTGTTTTTGTATGACTTTGGGCGGTATTGATTTCCTGTCCAGTCTCATTGAAAAAACCAGATATGGACCGATTACAAAGGAGGAGCCTTCAAAATCAGGGATATATGGATTTTCAAATGATGTCCATCCGACAGTCTTTTCCAGGGGATGATCATCTATTTCCTGGATGGCATTTTGTGTAAGGCCGTTGTAAACTTTTTCAAGCACAGGTTTTTCAGGATTGCTTTTAACTTTATAACGCGTAACAGATACTGAAGAAGATAATATACCCATAATTCCCCTATTTTTTAAAATGGCAAAAAACAAAAAAAAGGTTCCGGCCTTAAATTACCGAAACCCTATATTTTCCAATTTCCTAAGTCAATTTTGGAAAAAAAGTCTCACACGATTCTCACACGGAAAATTACCCTTTTCTTTTTGTTTATTCAACTATAGACTTTCAGATAATTAATTTCACAAGGCCAGAAGGAGGAAGGCGAATTAGTTATACGTCGACGACTGATAACACAGTG
>Ga0255430_10064_pt1 | contig 19398 bp, 19 predicted proteins | sample ANMaggSeSYBR02G3_FD_182660 | JGI IMG/M metagenome (GOLD analysis project Ga0255430, IMG submission 182660) | Sediment cell enrichment communities from methane seep in Santa Monica Basin, California, United Staets - ANME aggregate JGI... | ecosystem: Environmental > Aquatic > Marine > Cold seeps >...
GGTTTACGTTAGCAAACTTTGGACGAAGCGATAGCGAAGTCGTTTATCCGCTGTTATGTCTCCCGTTAGGGTAAATTGCGAAGCGATTTGAGTTCCGCCGCCAAGCATTTTATGCTTCTTTGGCATCTCTATACGCATCGATAGCTAATGCTGCTATCCATAAAATACCTGCAAGATTTACCCATACATTGGTGGCTAAGCTAAGTGCGGCAGGATCTGTGAAAATCCAAACAAAAGTTAAAAGTTCTCCAACCAAAAGCAGTGCACCAAATAATTTTCTTTTGCCAACATAGATATATCCCAGTCCAGAAAGAATAATATTCAGGACTGCTGCAAGCCAAGGTTTTTTTGCCATTTCTTTTTTACCCCCTTCATAATTATTTTCTCTATTTTTATTTTTTTATAGTCTTTCACGATTCATTCTTCAGCAATTCGCATCACTTCTTTCTTTTCTTCTTCTGCTGCCGGTGCATGATCTCATGTGGTCAAGGTTTTTAATTCCCCGTCTTCTATCCAGTTAACCTGAATCGTCTTATCTACTGATGTTTTTGGTATAGTCAACTCTCTTAAATACTCTGCATCAAATTCTACTGATACCGCGCCATCCGGAAGCAGATCTACACATTCTACCACCGTTTTTCTAACTTCTCTGTCGTGTGCGGTGTCTGTAAATATCACAGTCACGGTTAAGTTCTTCAATTCTTCATTGCCTGTGTTACAGACCGTCCCGTGTACCTTTACGCTCTCCATTCCAGTGAGGTTGTCTGTTGCCCCCTGTGTACAAACTATGTCATAAGAAATGCGTACGCCACTATCTTCTGAAATGCTACCGCCGCTCTCTTCTTGTACAGTAAAGTAGAAAAGTGAGAATCCTCCTAAAATAATTCCTACGATTATCACGCCGAAAGTGATTGCTGCTATCATTACACCGATTATCAGTATTTTGATTTTATGTTCCATCTTTTTTATTCCTCCCGCTCATCGCTTCGCCTTGTTCATGCTGTTTACCACCTTTTGTTAAGTGGCTGTCGATTAATAGACGCATATGATTACATAGGTAGAGTAATAATACTTAAACCCTTTGATTAGTCGAAAGGCTTTATGGTGAAGTGTGATATCTAACAATAAAACGCAAAACTTGGTAGGTGCGGAGGAATGCGTCCTCTTGACGATTTAAGTGCAAACTTTAGAGAACGAGTTCCAACTGGAAGCGCAAGACGTCGATTATTAATTCCACCAGTGTTGGATCGAGAGGGGGATGAGCCGCCGTGAACGTGCAGGGATGCCAGCACCGTGCGGTAATACTTGCGAAGAAACGCTCCCGCAGTTCAAACTGGCGCATGTTCACCACACGCACAGACTACAGGATTAAGCTGATGAGTTCCGGGCACTGCTCCCCATGCATCCACGAGGCACCGCAAAAGCGCCTGCCAGCCCCCATGCCACAATGACGTGTTAAGAAGAGATCGGGACGGACACCCGGGCAGAGCCCCAACCTTCCCACACTCGGAATAAATTCCTAGGCATCCATTTCTAAGATGACTTGAACGCATGTCTGCTCTGCAACATGTCTGTGGACACTACAACGTAAACGTATAAACAGGCGTCACAGCAGTATTGCCCGATTCATCTTTGGCTGTTATTCTGTAAAATATCTGGGTACCGGATTCATAATACTGTGAATGAATACTGTCTTCGTATGTATCGTTTCCATGGGGCTGCATGGTGCCGTAACCACCACCACTACCACCATGTTTATAAAATCGCATATGTTCTAATGTTACTTCCGATATGGTGACATTGCTTGTAACTTTTGCGCTTATCTCAACAGAAGAAGTTGCTGTTGTTGGCTTTTCAGGCGTTTGTATAACATCTGTAATGGCAAGAGAAGTTATGTTACTTCTTTCAACGTGACCTACCTGAAGAATGTATACCTCTGAAATCTTATCTCCTGCTCTTATCACATACCATTTTTCTGTGCCGTCTTCAAAAAGATAGGAAAATGTGAATGAATACTTATTATTATCAATCGAAGTCACTGTTCCGTCCATACGTCCTGAAGAATGCAAAGAAGCACTAACCCCCAAAAACGGAGAACCACCAGATATTTCTGCAATAACCGTTATCGTATCTCCTGGTTGTGGATTCTCCGGTGTTTGCGAAACACTGATTATATTAATATCACCTGATGGCGTAAATCCCCAAATACATATTCCTGCGATTATTACAAGTACAGCGACAATGAAAACTATTGTTCTTTTGCTATCTTTCACAATGGAAGTAATGTCGCCTGGCTGACCGATGCCAAAATAGGTTTTCACGTGAGGTTTTGTAAGATAAAATAAAATTAGCCCATAGATCACTAAAGGGACAATGTACGCCACAATAATGTATGGCATAAAGATTTCACCTGGACTTGGATACGAGGATAAAGTACCAAAAAAGATCAACGTTCCACGGACCTGCAAAATGATCCCAATTACGAGCATGATCATACCTAAAAACCAAGACCACCGTAATCCCTTCAAAAATCCATAAGCAAGCGAGAGGAGGAGTATAGCCATGATTATAGACCGAATCCATATGATTCGCAGGAAATATGATGTCATATGAAGATACATATCGTTTGAAAGAAGAACGATTAAATTACAAACCCCTGCTATTGCACCGATAAATGCCAATATTGCTAATATTGTCACCCCTAAAGGTCGTTTCGATATTATCATAACTATTGGAATTGCTTGATTTTCATTGTGATGCCTTTTCTTGCCTAAACCATTATATCAGGATTGGAGGATATTCTATTGCTAGTTTATAGTTATTTTCTCCAATTTCGCCTGATTACAATTACTAATAAAAGTGTCATTGTTGCCAGAAAAACCTCAAATCCGGCAGTCTTTTCGCCAGAACTAACATTATTTGTAACTTCGGCTTCCGGATCATTTACCTGCACCAGGAAACCGTAGGTTACTGAACCTATATCTTTCCATTTGGCACCCACGTTCAAAACGTAAAGCCCGGGCTCAAGAGAAAGATTTATATCCAGCTCACGCTCTGAAGGCAGCTTGTACCAATTCCCCCTGTTCCCTTCGAAACGCCACGCTTGAACATCATTTACAGCCTCTTTAAGTTCATCATCATCCGTGACTCGGGTAGCACTAAATCCTAACTCTTCCGGGGGTTCCTGAAGGAGGAGAGTTAGATGTGCTGTAAACGGTGACCGGGTAAGCAAAGGCTCTGCTGGTGTTATAATGCCAATAGTATCTGCACATAATGAATATGTCTCGTTTTCTACCTTCCAGCAATAACTACCGATTCCGGAAATCTGTTCATTCCCGTTTATCTTAAGGATTGCCGGAGGTGGATCTGCACTTGCGTTGCCAGCAAGCAGAAAGAGGGACAGTATCGCTATTCCAGCCACTATTATGATATTACTCAATCTTATTTTAATTGAAAACATATCTAATCACATATTCATCATCCGACAATAATAAGAGGTTCTTATGTCGTTTTTTTATTTTAAAAAATGTTTAAACCAAATGAACCATGAAAACCAACCGAACCAAAGGTATCCAAGAGGATCATTCGAGGTTATGCCTAAAAACCCCAAAAATCCAAAAAAACCTAAAAAACCCCGATATTTCTTTATTACTTTTTTATCATAAGATATTTCTCTATTTATTTCCATATTAATCTCCTTATATATTAAAAATTGTAATCATGATGTTCACGTATGGATTTCTTTATAAGACTGCTTAACTCTTCAGCGTTTACTTCAGTTAGTTCACTCTTTTCTAAAATGTCTTCGAGGATCTGCACTTTAGTCCATCCGTGTGTTTAGTTGAAATATAAAACTATCAGTCAGGTTACAACAAATTGAATTTCATAATATTGTTCCCCTATTTTGGTGAATTGATATTCAATATATCCACTTTTATAAACTTTTAACTCATCGTTTATTTCCCAAATAACATATTCAGGACTGTTAGCTTTATTTTTTATGAACCAGCTATCATATAAGCTATTTTTTTCCCTTGTAGTGATGGAATACTTTTCAGACAATGGAAATCCATTAGATTCGAACGTGTTCATTAATTCAGCATCGATAATGTTATCATTTAAATTATTTTCAAATTTCATGTCAATACTAAATAAATATTCACGATGCTTCATTCTAAAAAAATCAGATAACCTTTCGAATTCATCTGAACTTAATGTACGTCCCTCACCACTTATTGATCTTATAAGTTCAGGATATTCTTTTAACTCATCATCAGTTATTTCAAAGTATGTACCGTTGCCAATATCCTCGATTTCTTTAATTTCTATTTCTGCGTTATACTCACCGGTACAGCCAGAAATAAAAACGATACAAATTATTGAAATAGAAATTTTCAATAATTTCTTCATTTTTAATTTGTCATCCAATTTATTCATCTCCTTAATTTCAATTGATTTATATTAAGTAATTATTTTTCAAACTTCTTTTCTCACGATTCCATTGTCATTATGACTCATTGCCGCCCAACCAAACCCACCCAAAACAGCAAGCCTATAACCGCCACTGCTGCACCAAAACCCGGCATATCCGGAGTCTGTACCGGTTCACCATCAGTTGGTGCATTTCCACCTTCAGGTTTAACAGGAACCCCACCATCAGTTGGTGTATCCCCATCTTCAGGTTCAGCAGGAATCCCGCCAAGCTTTATCAGCCAGAAATCGGTGCCCTGTTCACTGAACCAATCTTTGTCACCGGCTACAACCAGGCCACCGTCAGGAGCCACCAGGACAGATCTGGCCACATCATCTTGACCAGTCCCACCAAAGGCCATCTCCCATTGCACATATCCGTCAGGGTCGGTACTGACCAGCCACATATCATAGGACCCAGTTCCCGACGACCCGGTCTTACCTGCGATTATATAACCGCAGTCAGGGCTTTGCAGGATAGAATAAGGCCTGTTATCCTCATAATGTCCAAACGTTCTGTCCCACATCTCCACTCCTTCAGCATCTGTCTTTACCAGCCAGCAATCGTACCCATTCCCATGCAGTGAACGTCTAACACCTGCCATGATAAAGCCGCCATCAAGGGTCTGTTGGACAGAATATGCCCTGTCATTATAATGACCTCCGAATGTCCTGTTCCAGATCTCTATTCCATTATTGTCAGTTTTCACAAGCCAAAAATCGGATGAATCTATTCTGGTTGAACGAGTATCCCCAATGAGAATATAACCACCGTCAAAGGTCTGCTGGAAAGAGTACAGCCGATCTCTGCCTTCCCCTCCAAATGTCCGGTTCCACTGTTCGGTTCCTTCCGCATCGGTTTTCACCAGCAAGAAATCTAGGTTATCGGAACCATATGAACGTGCACTGCCTCCAATTATGTAACCGCCATCAAATGTCTGTATGGCAGAGTACGCTTCAGAAAATTCATTGCCTCCGATGGTCCTTTGCCACTGCTCATTACCATTTGCATCTGTTTTGACTAAACAAGCTTTACTGCTTGTACTACCTGCAAGCATGTAGCCGCCGTCAGATGTCTGTATGGCAGAGTACGCTTCAGAAAATTCATTGCTTCCGATGGTCTGGTTCCACAGCTCTACTCCTTTGGCATCAGTTTTCACCAGCCAGAAATCGCCACCCGTTGTGCCTGCAAGTATGTAACCGCCATCAGATGTGTGCGCCAATGAGTACGCACTGTCATCACCCCGCCCCCCAAACGTCTTTTCCCATCTCATAATGGGGGGTGCCGATCGCTGGACTATAATTTCCTGGGTGATTGAACTCATATCATCATTACTGCCTGTCACTGTTAAACCCACGCTGTAATTGCCGCCTTCCTCATAGGAATGTGTAACTTTCTTTTGAGTGGTGTTCACGTAACTCCCGTCGCCTAAGTCCCACTGGTAATAGGTTATGTTCCCATACGGGTCATGACTCGCAGATGCATCAAAAGTTATGGTTTGGTTTGCGCCGGGATATCCAGGGTCATATGTGAATTGTGCCGTAGGACCCGGTCGTTCTGCCATTAATTTTACCAACAGGAGTTTTGAGTTTTTAATCCCTGAAAGTATGTAGCCACCATCCCCTGTCTGCAAAACAGAGTCAATTCTATCCCATTCCATTCTTATGTCCCACTGCTCGATTCCATTTGAATCGGTTTTTATTATGGGAGGGTTATATAAGTCACCCGTTATGATGTATCCACCATCAAATGTCTGCTGGAATGATTCTAATCCACTGCCTCTAAATGTCCGGTCCCATTGCACATTTCCGTCTTCATCGGTTTTTATTAGCCAGTAACGACCATCGAATGAAAGCGTCAATCCACCTAGAATATAACCGCCGTCTGGACTTAGCCGGACAGACGGATTGAATTCATGGTTTACTCCTCCAAAAGTCCTGTACCATTGCTCGGTTCCGTTTGAATCAGTTTTCACCAGCAAAAAATCACCATGGCCGCTGCCGAACGATTGAGTAATTCCTGCAATGATATAGCCGCCATCATGGGTTTGCTGTATAGAGTATGCCACATCAATGTAATATCCACCATAGGTGTTATTCCACTGTTCTTTTCCCTTTGTGTCAGTTTTCACCAGCCAGAAGTCCGAGTATCCGGCACCGTATGATTCTGTCCTGCCTGCAATGATATAACCGCCAGGGACCTGCTTGACGATGTGTGCTTTATCCTGCCCGATTCCTCCTAAGGTGTTATTCCATTGCATATTCCCATTCGAGTCGACTTTCACAAACCAGATATCAGAAGAACCTGCCCCGTACGAATCCGTATTCCCTATGAGAAAATAGCCCCCATCTGCGGTCTGACGGACAAACACCATTCCCTCATCACCGGTTCCTCCCAGGGTAAGGTTCCACTGCTCCTGTCCCTGCTTACTCATTTTTATCAGCCAGACATCATTGGGACAGTCATCCCAGCAGGCACTGGTGCTCCCTGCAATTAAGTAACCGCCATCAGAGGTCTGCAGGATAGATTTGACACGGTCATCACTGAATGTCTCTCCAAATGTTTTATTCCATTGCTCTGAGCCTGTTGGACCTATCTTTACCAGACAGATATCATAGTTACTTCTGGCATTTGATTTCGTATTTCCGGCAAGTATGTAGCCGGAATCTGCTGTCTGCTGTAAACTCTCAACACTGGTTATGCCGCTCAATTCACAGGTCCGGTTCCATTCTTCAGCAGGTGGAGAAGCCCTTGCATATCCTGTGCCTGTAAGTACCAGGACTGTCAGCATGACTGCAAAGATCAATATTACTTTCTTATTTTTAGTTGTGCCATTCATTCTTCTAACCTCCTCTATCCATTCCAATTCACACACACTTTGGACATAACTTACAAGAGCGATATTCTCTAAAATTGTTGGAAATTAAATTCAAATTCATCCACCTTTTCAGCCGGCAATCCAAGATCAGTAAACATATCCTTGAAAATCCGACGATATTCCTCTTCCGGGATTTGCTCTTTGGCGCCGAGTATGATCTCTGGAGCCACGCCGCCCAGCCGGTCTATTTTGATAATATACTCATGCCCGTTATCCTGAAGGGTTACCCTTGCATTCGGGATTGTGTAAGGTATGGTGCCAATCGTTTCATTCCCCTTATAGAATGTTTCCTTACACGATCCCCCTCCAACAGTAAGAGATAACGTGGAGTTGCTGCTTGTTTCTTTAAAATTATTATAGACTGCCAAGAGGTCAGGCGTCTCTTTTATCAAGATTTCAGGTTCTTGATCACGGTTGATAGAGTCTTTGAGTTGTGCTAGATAGTACTGTGCTTTTTGTTCATCGAAACCAAACATCAATTTAAACCGTTCAATGATCCATTCATCGCTTGGAAGATCTTTTAATTCAAATGGTGCATTGAGGCTACGACCATAAGTACTTTCACTGATGTTGAAAAAGCGTATTTTTGTTTCATCATCCTGTTTCTTTGGTAAAGTCGCCTCAAATCCCGAATCTTCCGTAAAATCAAAGTACACCCAAACAATTCGATAATCGTCACCAAGCCGCTCATCTAACTCCTTAATATTTTGAGGGTGCATCCCAATTGTATTTTTTGTATTGACGTGAACTATATATCCGGATTTTTTTGCATTGGAGATTATTTTATCATAATCTATTTCACCAAGATTGCTCCCCGATGTAGAATATTCGGCTTGACCGGAGGGCATAAGGAGCAATCCAAATGATGCGTACACCACAGCTAATAAACCTGCTGCGAGTATTATGGTTAAAGCGGCTTTTTTTATATTAGACCAATTTTTATACTTCCATATCCAGATGGCTCCACCTATAATTCCAATACCTGCAAATATCAGTAGAAGGCTGAAAATGCCGATCATATGTATTTCATCTCCATCTTTTCATTTTTTTGGGTTTTGATAATCGCGTAAACCAACCCGGTAAATAGTGTATATAGTGACGTGAAAAAAAATGCAAACGCAAAAAAAGCTAATGTCCCCATGCCACTTATTGTAAGTATAACTTCTTTTGACATCTCCAATTTGCCAGGTTCTTTACATTCATCAAGGTTGAGTGGTTGTTGTTCTTTCATGTTGATCCTCCTGTACAATATTACTATCAAGATATTCTACTGTGACAAACCTTAATCATCAAATACAACATAGTAGTATTTAATCTTTTCTATTAATAGTCAAGTTTATGCACCATTGATATGAAATTTCAGTTTATTTATGAGTTTGAACAAGCATGCAGGCGATTATTTCGTAGGGTCCGGCGCGCCCGAATACTTCACCCTCTTCATACTTGAACCCACACCTGTAAGAATAAGAGATAAGGCACCCAAGATCGAGGTCTGCCCCTGTGACAGGTATCCGGCTATAAAACCCAATGCACCGGCAGCAAATATGCCGGTTCCAATTGTTAATAACAATTGTGCCCTGTTAGCTCTATTTGGCAGCTTGAACCCGATTTCCATCATTTTGCACTCCCTTTTTGGCATTACCCCTTAATTATTTTTATTGAAGAGCAATCTTCAATAATCGTTCTGGACTATGGACGTACACAAAAAAGTCCTTGGCCGATAATAATGCGATGTTCTCCTTAATGTTGACCACTTTACCTTCGTATTCCCTGTTATCAACTGCCCACAGGACTTTAACCCGGTCTCCGATCTGTATTTTATTTCCTTTCTTATCTTGCATATAACTCACCAACAAAACACCCACATGTAAATTTCTTCAAATCTGTATAGATTTGTACTCATTAATTAGAACGTAACAATTGCTATTTATATCTTTCTATTAATCGACGGGTTTAAAGATTAAATGCTCTTATTTATACGGACCCAACATCCACCAGAATTGAAGTTATTCTATGCGCTGATAGAGGGGTTACTGGTAGTACGGCCCAGTGAATACCCCAATTTTCAACCACAAACAACAGAATTAAGCTGATAAGTTCCGGGCACTGCTCCCCATGCATCCACGAGGCACCACAAAAGCGCCTGACAGCCCACACACCACAAAGGCGGCCGGGCGATCGGGAGGGGCACCAGGGCAAAGTGAAGGCGATTATAAGTTCTATGGGGGAAATTGAAAACTGTTCAGGTTTATGAATAAATAACCAGAGCTGTGTTGTGCTTGATGCGACAACAAGAAAATATGGTCATCCTGGATATGATGCGAACCTTAAAGGGGAGAAAATAGCTCTTGATCCATTAACAAAAAAGTATATGTCTCTTGATTGATCTTTATGTTTATAAAATAAAAAAAATGAGAGATTTGATATATCATTCTTCTTTTACGTTTTTGATTTCACATAACTTTGGTAATTTTATTATGATCTATTGTATTTATTCTGCGATTAATTGTATCAATTCGGATGGTTCTATCCTGGAAGTCAATAATTTCTCCGACGTGAATTCTATTATCAAATCCCCATAATACTCTTACACGGTCGCCTATTGAAATCTTATTTCCTTTAGAGTCAGTGAAATGCTTATTGGGAGATATTTCAGATTTACTATTATTGTTGAATATTTGAGTTTTCATAATTCCAAACCTCCAATTATTTATTACATTTGACAATGTATTGTCAAATGTAAGTATGAACTTATAATTACTTAAACCTGTCGATTTGTGGACTGGATTGGTAAAATGTGTTTTGCTTTAAGTGAGAAGCTATCCGGGCCGGCAGCGGAGTAGAATAATGGATGGGAGCAGAATTAATATATGTCTAAATTTTTTATAAGCTTATTTCTAAAAATTAACATACTGATAAATGAAATTATAATTCCAGAAACTATTAGTATTAAACCAATTCCTCTCCCTTCTCCTACCCCAATAATGGTACCAACGGTTCCTGCCAATTGTCCATTTACTTCCAGGAGAGGATTAAAAACCTTATCTGCCAGGAAACCAGCTACAATAAAAGCCACAATAGAACCAAGATAAGTAATTGTCGAAATAATTGACCAAACACGTCCTTGTTTCCTGTTATCAATATTTCTTCGAATCAAAACTTCGATTGATGTATTTACAAAAGGTAAGACAGCGAAGAACATGAAACCCGCCATTGTGATAAAGATAATGCTTGTTGAGAGTCCGATATTCGCAAAAAACAGACCAGCCAGGAATAACGAAATGGATAATACTTTCACGTGTTTACTTTTACAGCCAAACAAACCGATAAATAAACTTCCAATCAACATACCTGATGCGCAGATAGATAGTGTAATCCCCGTAGTTTTTGGACTGGTTAACGAAAGAAGCATAGGAATAAAGAGTGATTGCAATACCCCTACAAAAAATAAAACGATCATTATGATACCAACTAACCAAACGACACCTTTGTTCTTAGAAAATTCATAAATACCTTCTTTGAAATCGGCAATAAAGTCTTGTTTTGGCTGCTCTGTTTTGTTTGTTCCTAAAGTTTTTCTTATCCAAATAATAATAACACTAGCAATCAAAAAGGTAGAGATATCAATCATAAAAATAAAGTAACTATTCAGCCATACAAATTATGGCTACTGATAACGAAAGTACATTTTGTAGCTTTTAATGAAACATTCATAGCTAATGTCTTACGATATCGATTCCATAGATTTAAAGAAATTATTGAAGTAAAGAGTAACGGCTTATGATAGTGTTTTATAGGCTGAATAGTTACAAAATAAATTCAATATCAATTATCGTTAGTAAAATCCCTGCTAAAAAAGGTGATATTAAATATTGAGCTGAGCTGGCTAGTTGCATTAATCCACTGGCTTTAGCATATTGATCCTCTGGAAGGAAATCAGTAACTAAAGCTTTGAAAGCCGGCTCTTGAAACGCGGAAAAAGTTGAACTGGTTGCAATTCCTAAATAAATTTGCCATAGTTGTATATCGCCCTTCAACATCATAAATAATATAAATAACAAACCAAGTGTTGCTCCCAAGTCTCCAATCAGCATCATTAAACGTCGGTCATAACGATCCGCTAAAATACCACCAAAAGGTTTTAGAAGAAATGGTGGAATGAAAACACAAAGAAGTATAAGCGTATAACTTGAAGCCGTATGAGTCTGTTGATAAACATATACTCCTAAGGCAAAGATAGTGAGACCACTACCAATCATTGAGATGAATTCTCCAAACCAAATTTGATGGAATCTGGAAGACAAATTTTTGGATTTAGGATCAATATTTATTTTTAACATCTCTTTTCTAATAATAAACATTAATCGCCGGTAAAGTTTTTACCGATCCATTTTAAATAGCCACTCTGAAAGTTTTTGTTCTCTCTGCGTGCCATCTTTATTTTCTTTCTTTAATTTTCCAAGATTGTACTCACCCTCTATTTTGCCATCAATCATAAAGAGAACCCGTTCTGTTTTTGATGCCACTTTAGCATCATGCGTTACTAACATAATAGTCGTTCCTGACTCGTTTATGACTTTAAACATGTCCATTATTTCATTTGCAGATTTTGAATTTAAAGCGCCTGTAGGTTCATCTCCAAATATAATTTTTGGATTATTAATAAGCGATCTGCAAATTGCAACTCTTTGAAGCTGACCACCTGAAGCCTGTGTTATATCATTGTTTGCAAGTTCGGCAATACCTGTTTTTTCCATCAATTCAATTGCGAAGTGATTAATTTCTTTACGGCTCCTGTCTTTTGCCATATATGCCGATATAATAATATTATCAATTATATCGAGGTTTTTTAACAAATTTATCTGCTGAAAAACAAATCCCATTTCGTGCAGTCGTAATGTGGACATTTCTTTTTCTGATAAAGTTGATAATTCAATACCCTTAAACACGACACTGCCAGCAGTCATTTTATCCATTCCGCTGACATTATAAAGTAATGTTGACTTGCCGGAACCGGATGGTCCCATAACAGATATAAACTCACCTTCTTTTATCTGTAGATTCACATTGTTAAGTACATTATGTTCTTTTTTATTTACCACATATGTTTTGCATAAATCTTTAGTATCTAATATATTATTCATAATGATTCCCCCGTTATTCTGCATTCATGTCAGACATATTAAAATTCTTCATAGACACAATACTTAGCAATGTTGTTATGGTTACTATGATGATCAATCCGAGCGGGCATAGAATATACGCATGATAAGGATTGATAATAAACTCGATCTTTGGTGCCCCTACTATTGATAATATAGCACTGATAATACTCTGGCCGATAGTATTTGAAAAAACTGTTCCGAGAATAATACCTGTATTTAATACAACTAATGCTCTTGTTATATACTGCAATTGGATATCTTTCAATGAAAAGCCAAGACTTTTCATAATAACTATTTGGGATGAATCTTTTGCAATCAGCATTTTTAAGAACAGTGATGTGATCAGCATTGCAACGAGAACTGCAATTATCACTGCCAGTAGTGTCAGAAGTTGTAACTGACTGGTTGTATTTTCAAATGTCTGATCCAGATAGCCATTTATATCAGTTACTTTTGCCGGATAAAATGCTTCTGCATATTCATCAATTTTTTCATCAGTATTTGTTTTAACATCTAAATTGACCATATACCACAATGCCGTTTCATGATTTGGTGCTATAGCTGCTTTTGCAGTTTTACCGCCATTAGTAATATCCTGGTAGATTCCACTCACCTGCATCATCTTTATCTGATCATCTACTACCAGTTGTATATTTTCACCAACGCTTTTTTCTAGTTCTCCGGCTATCAGATAGGAAAGAGCTATCTCGTTATCCCCTACTGGTGCAGTGCCTTCCAGATATTCCAATGGGAAAACAGTAGAATCTCCTGTTCCGACAATAAGACTTTCTTCATATCCATCTTTATTTATTATGTTGAACTTACATATTATTAATGTTGAAAATTTCTCTACATCCGGATCTTTTTCTATATAAGTAACCATATTCTCAAATCGTTCGATGATATTTTCTGTATACCGTAAATCAATAAGAATCTCACTGTCTCCCATACCCATATAAGTAACAAACTCGGGAGACTCGATTGTGTTAAGAAAATTTATTGGAACAATAATAATAAATGTACAGATGAAAAACACAAAGAACAGTAATGTGTATAATTTGAATCGCAGAAGAACATCCCTTAGCCCTATAAAGATATTAACGTTAAAGAATTTGTTTTTATAAAGGGGGAGAAAACTATTTCTTGTATATGATTCACCTGTGTTCCCCAATCGGAGAGCTTCTACTGCTGTAATTCTGTTAAATCTTCTCAGTGTTAACATGCAGAAAAACAGGACAATAAAGAAAATAAGAGCCGTTGCCAAAAATGGAATTATTAACTGTACAATACTCTTTGGCGCAGAACCTATATAAAGCATAATATTCGCAGAAAATATCTTATTCAAAAACAATGAAATTATATAGCCAGATACACAAGCACCTGCTGCCATAACAAAATACTTTAATATATATAATCTTTTTATATCATGTGGTAATATCCCTATGGCTTTCATTACCCCAATTTCCTTATAATCCTCTTCAATGGTTGCCAGGATGGTAAACCTCAGACAGAGGAGTGCTACAATATTGAGTAATAAACTGATAAACATAATTACAGCAGCAATAAGACCGTCAGTCAAAGCATTAAGAGTTTCAAGTAATTTATAGTCAATGGTCGGACCTTTTTGAGGCAGGCCGGATAATCTATAGGAGTTGGTGAACTCACTTATTTTGCCTGGATCATGTAATTGAAATCCAATCTGATATTCTATTACCCCAAAATTCTCTTTAAGATTTTCAAAATCCGTATCACTTACAACAAAACGTTTTGAACTTACTATGGATGGATTCATCTGTACATCCCGAATAAAACTAACCACTGTAAATTCCAGTTGAGCTTTGTCATTTTTGATTCTAACTGTATCACCAATTTTCAGGTTTTCTTTTTGCATGTAGTAGATAGGAACAGCTATTTCACCCTTTGAAACATGAATTACCTGACTTTGTAAATCGAGTAAGAAATCAAAAAGATTATTCTGTTTTACAAATCCCATTTCCATTACACCAGCTTCTTCCGGAGTAGGATTATCCTTAAAATAAACATTGAATTCGTGAATATTTATCGATTCAGCCGTTTGCTGAATTTTTACAAGTTCATTATCCTGAGTCCATTCGTCAATACTAGTCTGATTAAATTCTCCTGAATGATATTGGACAAAATGCGGTGCATTTGATTTTTCAAATAAATAATCTACTGAATTACTTAAATCAATAAACATATTTGAACCACTGGAAATAAGTGTTGCAGAGAGCATTATAAAGATAAAAACTGCTATAGTTATTATTTTTTTTTTTAGAAAATCTTTCTTTAACATCTTTAATAACATTACATCACTTCCAATACTTTCATCCGCAATATATTAATTCCAAACCTGTTCCTATCTAGTATTCTGACTATTCGTTACCATATCCCTTTTGTAAGGTCGGGCTTTTTATCAACCTGTATAAAACATTGTATGTCAATAATAAGTATTAAACCTTTCTATTAATCGAAGTGTTTTGAAATGAAATGCCTTGTTTGGTAAATTGTGTGTGGAATAAAACATCAATAGATGGTTTGAATATGAGGGAGTATTCATCTTTTTGCTATAGGTAACAATTGCTATTGTGAAAACAAATTGGCGATGAGTAAATCCAGAGCCAGGGTATCAAAATTTTGAGGGGATGTTGTATTCAATTCTATCTATTTTGAATTTTGCATAACTTAAATCACCATATTCAAGATTCCAGATAGCTTCTAAGTAGAAAGGTACTTTCATGCCATCAACAGTTCTGTAGTCGCCACAATAACCTGTAAAGTTCTCCAGGGTATTATCTTTGTATCTTTTTGTTTTGAATTGGGTGATCTGTCCTTTTTCATTAAAACAGAAAACACATTCAATAGTCAGGTTTTTATCAGTAAAGATCACTTTAGCAGAATCATTATCTATTGGTTCCCATTGTAAATTCTCTGAGGGTAATAGTGCTGTAGGAAACAAAGGGGCTTCACCTAACCATCTGAGAAGTTCACCTTGATCGGTTTCTCTTCCCTTTGCATCAACAATTTTTATGAGGGATAATAATTTAACTTTAAGATTTCCCGTACCATCAATATAGACATCTTTTGCCGAAAAAAACGGGACTTTACCCAACCAGACAAATCCTGGCCTTTGCATTGTAAAATACTCTTCTCCTTCAATAGATGCCCAATTTTTGCTTGCTTTAAAATCTCCACTATGCTGTAATCTGGCATAACTCACGTATGCCTGATTTTCCTTTAATGTATAATTGAAATACCTCTGAACCGGTATTGGGAGGTCTTTGATCTGGTTTGAAGTGTAAACATTGCCGGAAATGTTTTCTGAATCTGCAAACAGTTTTTCAATATCTTTGTCAAATTCTGATTTCATCATTTTATCCCCCATTGTCAAAGTTGTGATTGAGGCAAATGCAACAACCCCTATGATCAAACATATTTTCGGGGAGTACGTATTCATTTTTTCACCCTTTATTTGTTAGGATGTACTTACGCAGAACTTTTCAGGTCAAAACATGTTGATGCGGTCGCCTCGGCGAGCATGAAAGTGGCTCAGCATAACCAAGTCGCAATAACAGTTGCGGATGAGCACTGCCAAGTGCAATATGTTGTTGTAACTGCGTTTTAAGCTGCGGCACTTCACATGGCTGGTTGAGATGCGCGTTCTCGATGTTCAATGTAGTTAAGGTCAATGCAATTCGTTCAAAGCTTCGTCCTACATCGACCCATGATCTTTTATCATTCTTTTCTGAGATAATGACCATCAGTGCAGAGGAACTTCGTATGTTCTTCTCATCTGTTCTTGACTGGCTTTTAGCACTTACGAAAATCCTCATAAACATTCGTCCAAGCCAGCCCGGTACAGAGGGACTTCCCATGGCTCGTGATGTCAGGCCATCAAGATGCTTCTCCGCCTCCGAATCACTGAAACGGATCCATGAAACGATTTCATCCATGAAGGCATTGTCATTCATCTGTATCCTGTTGCCTTCCCTGACAAGATCAATGATCTGCTCAATGTCGTCATCAGGTTCAGTCAGCATCAGGCAAGTAACTCCATTTTCTGTTGGTACTGATCCTATCTTCTTCAGGTCTGCTGCGGGGATCTGCTGTTTATTATATTCACGCCGGTTGGTATGCCGTTTGGGAATAGCCTGGAATAGATTGTTATCTTCGGCGGCATTGCTATGCTTCAGCGTGACTAAAAGACATTCGTCAGGTTCACCTGCTGGAAAATATTCAACTTTCGGATCATAACCTGCATATTTAGCGGCGATCACGAGGTTTTCCAGTGCACAGCCGAGGCTGATATACAATTCACGATTGTCCGGATCAACCACTGGCAAGCATCGGGTGGAATCCGGGAAGATCCTGATGCAGTCTTTAGTGATCGAAAATTTCCATGGCTGAGTGTTGTGCCCGGACGGTGCCAGAGTTGCATAACGAATGAATTCGACCATTTGTTGCATTTGATCTTCCTCTGTTATTATAGGTAATTTTCTTAGTTTCAATCAAATCTTTTGACAGGATTTACAGGATATACAGGATTTGATCGTATCCTGTCCATCCTGTTTATCCTGTCTAAATTTTCCATTTACTTGAAAATTCTGGTATCACTATCCTGTTATAGCATTATTTCCCGGCTTACATGTCTTGACAATCGCATAAACCAACCCGACAATCGCACTTATGGATAATATTGTCATGGGGAAGAAACCGAATTCGAAACCTCCTTCTATGATATGATATTCAAAAATCGTGAAAAAACTATTCGTGGGTCCGATTACAAATGATTCAACTCCTAAAATATCCAGGGCCATTGGCGCTATGATCATTAAAAACCCCGTCGCAACAATACAGAGCATGAATACTTTAGAAAATCCTAAGCCGAATCCGGTTGTTGAGATATTCATGGTTTTATCAGTTTCTTTGCCATAAATTATCAACCCGGATTTTTTATCTTCCAGCAATACATGTTTCGGACATCTCAGTACGTTACGTATCACCCACATATCGCCTACTGCTCCGGAACCATTTAATACGAACGGTATGATCATCCAGTGCGCGATCGATGGGAATGCGGCCATGATCCCGATTGCAGCTAGGGATATCACAACCAACGGCGCAATAGCGATCACTATGAACTGGTTGCGTGTAAAAATAGTTTTTGTGGTGGCGTAGAAATAGGGGAGAATATAATGTGCAATACCGGCACCATACCTCGGCTTGCCACCGTATTTTGACATAAATGCGCCATGGATGAGTTCGTGCAGTACGAATGTACCAATGACGAGAGCTACTGAAATAAGAATTGATCCGCTATTGTAATTTAAGTTAATCTTCCCGGTAAATAGTGTATACAATGATGTGAATAAAAAACCAAACGCAATTAAAGCTAATAGCCCCATGCCATTTAGTGTATATACAACTTCTTTTGTCATTTCTAATTTTCCAATTTCTTTACGTCCATTAAGGTTTAATTGTTGTTGTTCATTCATGTTGATCCTCCTTTATGTTATTATTATCAGGCTGGTTTACTGTGACAAACCTTAATCAATAAATACAACACCAGAGTATTTAAACTTATCTATAAATAGTCTGGTTTGCACATTATTGTTATAGATATTTGATTTATTCGCGGGTTTGGATATACACGTGTTACCATTCTAATCATTATAATATTCATAAATAGCAATGCCAAGCATAAATCCTGTTCCCATTCCTGCACCAATATTGTCCATTGCAACACCTATGCCAGCTCCAAGGACTAAACCAATTCCCATACATAGTCCCATATTATACCTTTCTTTTTTATGTCCATTAAGGTTTAATTGTTGTTGTTCTTTCATGTTAATCTCCTCCTTTTTCAACTTCTTACAGTTTCCTTAGTTTAACCGCAGTCCCATAAGCCAGCAATTCTGCAGCTCCTGCCATTGTCTGAGATGTTGTAAATCTGACATTTACTACGGCATCTGCATCCAGTCTTTTTGCATCATCTACCATTCTGCTCATGGCTTCTGCCCTTGCATCTGCAAGCATCTCCGAATATCCGCGCAGTTCGCCTCCAACTATGCTTTTCAAGCCAGCCATGATGTCTTTCCCGACATGCTTGACTCTTACAGTATTTCCAAATACGATCTCTAAAGTCTCAACTTCATATCCCGGTATGTTTTGGGTTGTTGTTACTATCATGATCTCATCTCTTGGCGCTTCGCGTGCTGGCAACGCCAATGCTTCGTATTCCTGCCTGAGCCATATTGATCCGTACTTGTGTAGTGATTCGGTACTCTGGAATGGCGAATAGGTGCTGCGCGGTGTCGATGCTCTCGTCCTGCTGATGTAGCAGTGCTCTCTCTAGGATATACCTGAATGGGTTTTCATCCTGATGCTGTTCGTTGCTGTGGGGGGTGTGGTTGTTCATGTTATCTACCTTATTTTGTCATGATTGGTCGATTAATCGACTTGTCTGGTTGTTAATCGGACGTGTTGATACTCAAGTCTTTCGATTAATCGAACGGTATTATGATAGAATGCTATACCTGATAATAATATGTATATCGTGATACAGATATTTTCAGGGAGTACGTGTTCATTTTTTTCACCCATGGTTCTGACCAAATTTTAAGCCCCAACCACCCCACACCCACAATCAGCTTGCTCAGGCGTCATCGGTGGTTGGGAATTCGTTATTCATCTTTATTTTTGTCTTAGTTGTCCGTTATACACCCCCATATCAAGACCACTGCGATTATCATATAAAGCAACCATGATGAAATAACTAGAGCAGAGATCCCAACTAAAAATCCGATGGAAAAATCACTGATAAAACCTTTCGGTGAAGTGTTCACAATACCATAAACAACGATAGC
>Ga0255430_10066_pt1 | contig 19246 bp, 20 predicted proteins | sample ANMaggSeSYBR02G3_FD_182660 | JGI IMG/M metagenome (GOLD analysis project Ga0255430, IMG submission 182660) | Sediment cell enrichment communities from methane seep in Santa Monica Basin, California, United Staets - ANME aggregate JGI... | ecosystem: Environmental > Aquatic > Marine > Cold seeps >...
AAGTTGGTGCTAATATGCTGGCCGGGACCAAGCCTGAGAGGATCATGGATTGTGCGAGGAGTATGATGGATAGGGATCGTGACTGGGATAATCCATTCGGGGATGGGACGGCAGGGGAGAGGATCAGGCGCATAATGACAATGAGTTTAGGAAATGGTATAAATAATTAGCACATCGTGACACAATACAAAAATTTAGTGACTTTAATAATTATATTAGACGCAGATTAACACTGATTTACGCAGATTTAAGGTTGCATTGGTGTTAATCAGCGTCTGAAAATATATTGAAAAGATGCGGGTAAAAATGAGGGATTTATGGACGATTATAAGCACAGTGATATAACCAAGGAGATTATTGGGGCAGCTTTTGAAGTACATAATACCCTCGGTTCTGGATTTTTGGAGAAGGTATATCAGAATGCGCTTATGGTTGAATTTAAGTTGCGTAAGATAGGTGCAGAAGCTGAAAAACCTATTTCAGTATACTATCGTGGTGAAATGGTTGGAAATTATATTGCTGATATCGTAGTTGAAGATAAGATTATAGTGGAAATTAAAGCAATAAAAGCGTTGTCTGAAATTCATGAGGTTCAGCTTGTGAACTATCTTACAGCAACAGGTATTGAGGTGGGGCTTCTCTTGAATTTCGGAAAGTCCGTTGAAGTGAAACGCCGCATAAAGGAGGTAAATAAATCAGCTTTTTGAAATTGTGGTGATACTGATCCATGTTTACAAAAATCTGCGTTAATCAGTGTTAATCAGCGTCTAAAAGAAAATAAAAGACGCAGATTAACGCTGATTTACGCAGATTTAAGGTTGCATTGGTGTTAATTATCGTTTAAAAGAAAATTAAAGACTCAGGTTTGCGCTGATTTTGGATTACGTCAGCGTCCTGGAAATAATTGGAAAATAGGACAGTGACAAGTGTCGGGGAAAATTATAAAAAATTAGTAAATCATTAAAAATCATAGGGAGGAGTTAAAATAGAAACAAACAGAATACTGGTTACAGGCGGTGCAGGATTTATCGGGACAAATCTTGTTAATGAACTGCGAAGCAGAGGACATGAAGTTATTGCACTCGATTATTTCAATACTGAAAGGGACAATTACATCCGGGCAAATGTGAAAAATTCCAGACAGCTGGAAAAGGCATTTGAAGGCCGGAAATTCGATTATGTCTATCATCTTGCTGCTGAATATGGCAGATGGAACGGTGAAGATTATTATGAGAATCTGTGGGAGACAAACGCAATCGGTACCAAACATATGATCCGGCTTCAAGAGAAACTGAAATTCAGAATGATCTTTTTTTCCAGTGCTGAAGTATATGGAGACTACAATGGTATCATGACAGAAGATGTAATGGAAAAAAATCCTATCGTCGATACATACCAGATGAACGACTATGCGATTACGAAGTGGGCCGGGGAATTAATGTGCATGAATTCGGCCAAGATGTTCGGTACTGAGACTGTGAGGGTCAGGCCTGTAAATTGTTATGGTCCAAAGGAGCATTTTACTCCATACAGGGGTTTTATTCCAAAGTTCATCTATCACGCTTTACATGACAAGCCCTATGTTGTCTATAAAGGCCATAAGCGAATAATCGATTATGTTGAAGATACTGTAAGGACCTTTGCCAACATAGTGGACAATTTCATTTCTGGTGAGGTATATAATGTAGCCGGGAAGCCTGAATGGGAGCGGGATATCAAGGAATATTCAGATATAATCCTTAACGCTGTTGGAAAGGACGATTCCATTGTAACCTATGAGGAAGCAGAGCCTTTTACGACAAATATAAAAACTATCGATTGTTCAAAAGCAATAAAAGACTTGAAACATGATCCAAAGGTCACTCCTGAAGAAGGTATCAGAAGAACAGTGGAATGGATGAAGTGGTATTACAGAATAGGTGATTAAAGTGGAAGATGTGTATTCAGAATACGAGGATAAAGTTGTATTAGTAACCGGTGGTGCCGGATGTGTCGGCAGTAACCTGTGTAAGAAGATATCTGAATTGAATGCAAAAAAAGTTATTATTCTTGATAATCTGTCGTCTGCTTATGAATGGAACATTCCGGATGCAGAAAATGTTGTATTTATAAACGGGGATATTCTTGATGATGAAATGCTAAAGCGTGCTTATAAGGAGAAACCCGATTATGTATTCCATCTGGCAGCACATTTTGCAAACCAGAATTCAGTAGATAATCCTGAGACTGACCTGATGATTAATGGGATTGGAACGTTAAAAGTATTACAATACGCTCATCTGGCTGGTGTAAAACGATTGGTTTATTCATCTTCAGGCTGCGGGGTTTATGGTTTGGAGTCAAAAATGCCTTTTGAGGAACATGATGTTTCTATCAGCCTGCACACGCCATACCAGGTGACAAAATTGCTGGGTGAGCTGTACACGAACTACTTCCACAACCTATACGGGCTCCCTATCGTTAATGCGCGGTTCTTTAATGTGTTCGGTCCGGGCGAAGTGCCAGGGAAATACCGCAATGTCATACCTAATTTCATGCACTGGTCCATGAACAGCTTACCACTGCCGATCACAGGCGATGGAACAGAGACCAGTGGACCTATGTAGACGATATAATAAACGGCCTGCTGGCGATGGGGATCAAGGAAGAGGCAGTTGGCGAGGCCATTAACCTGGGGTCGGGTGAAGAGCAGAGAGTCATTGATATGGCAAATATGGTAAACAAGATTGCCGGTAATGAGTCGGGGATCGTTTATATGGATAGAAGGGACTGGGATGTTAAAAACAGGCTCTTATCATCCATTGATAAGGCAAAGAGACTGCTGGATTATAAACCGCAGATGAAATTCGAGGATGGATTGTAAAAGGTGCATGAATGGTTTGTTGATAATCAGGATGATATTAACAGTAGCGCTGAGTTCTAATATGATAATTGTCAAAAGACACTGTCCCATTTTCCAGTTATTTTCAAGACGCTGATTCACACAGATTTACGCAGATTTAAGGTTGCATCTGCGTTAATCAGCGTAAATCTGCGTCTAATAGTATTTTTGAGATCACTGGATTTTGGAATTGTGCCTTGTCAAAAGATATGAGATAATGATTGAAAATATAGAGTTATTTATACTGTGGAAGGTATAATATATGAGTATGTATTTATCAAAGAGTCTTCCAGAGGTTTTGGTACCGAAATATTACAAGAGTGTTGATAATCTCGTTGAGGATGCATTCAGAGCTCTTTTAAATTTGAAGCCGGGGTTGAAGGTCGAGATGGCTATTGAACTTTATTTAAAGGAGGAAGTTTCGCTTTCAAAAGCTGCTGAAATAGCTGGCATGGATATGGAAGATTTTAAGGAAATACTAAAAGTGAGGGGGTTAAAGGTTAGCAGTTATATTGGCTCAAAAGAAGATATCGAAAGCGGATTAAGGTTGATATGATTGCTCATACTTGATACTGATATTGCCAGTGCGTTTGCAAAGGCAGGACATTTTGACAGGCTGATACAGCTCTTTGGAAAAGTCGGAATAACTCCGATGGTTTACGAAGAGCTGCAGGCCCCTTTGATGCACGGATATGCATTTCCCGATGAGATATTTAATAAGGCAGAGTTAGTCACTGTTTCAGGGGAAGAGCAAAGAGATTACCTGAAGCTTAAGGAAGAACACTCTAAAATTGGAAAGGGTGAAATAGAAAGTATGGTTGTTTGTAGAAAACGTGGATTCTTATTTTCATCATTTGACAAAAAAGCCGTATCTATGGCAAAGGAATCTGGTGTTAACGTCATAACAGCGGGTGCAATTTTTCATGGATTTCTGATCAAGGGAATTGCAACTAAAAAAGAGGTTTTGAAGATCCTGCAGGATATTGAAACTTCTGATAACCGTTTGCTTGAAATGGAATTGTAGAGCAATAATGATGAGAGGATAAATCTAAATGAAACTCCTTGTCCTCCAAGAAACTGACTGGATCAAAAGAGGTCCCCACCAGCAGCACCATCTTATGGACCGGGTCTTCTTTGAGCAACTTGGGCTGCCAGATGCGAGGTGTAATCTGAATGTTGGGTCAGGAAGGCATGGGGAGCAGGCGGGGAGAGTGCTTACAGGATATGGAGGGGTGGTTTGAAAATACTGCAAATCGTTCCATATTTTCTTCCGTATCATGGTGGGCAGGAGCGATACGTCTACAACCTGAGTAAACATCTTGTGAAGATGGGGCATGAAGTTCATATAGCAACCTCGGATTATCCAGATAATGGAAAAGATGAGATTATTGATGGAATCACAGTTAAACGATATAAATGTTTTGCAAGACCTCTCAGAAATCCATTAACCCCAAGCATGTTTCTTTTAGGAAATGAGATTAAGAAATTTGATATAGTTCATACCCATAACGAACACAGCTTTGCTGCCATGGTTGCGGCGTATCTCAGGAGAAGGACAGATGTGCCACTGATTTTAACCTGCCACGGACAATTAATATTTGGCAGTAAGATGGCGGATTATTTTGAGAGGGTGTATAGCAGGATTATCGGGAGAGGAATTTTTAAAGCCGCAGATAGAATAATATCACTATCGTCCTCGGACTTGAATTATATTTCATCGCTTGGGATCGACTCAAAGAAAATAAGCATACTTCCAAATGCCATTGATCCAGAAGAGTTATTTAAGACGGATTCAGGCACTTTCGAAGCTGACAATCCAAAAAACTCGTTTCTTCAAGGGTTAAATGGAAAAAGAATAATCATGTTTGTTGGTCCTGTCATACGGCGAAAGGGTGTGGAATATCTGATAAAATCTATTCCCGAAGTGCTTAGAAAGACTGGAGATGATTCTGTTTTTCTATTGGTTGGTGAGGGGGAGTTTTTGAATCAAGCACGCCAACTGACAAAAGAGATGCAAATAAACGATCATGTAATATTCACTGGACGACTCACAGAAGAAGAACTGATAGAGACCTACCGATGTGCAGATTTATTTGTTCTGCCCTCGCTATCTGAGGGATTGCCCACCTCTATACTTGAAGCTATGTATTTTGGCTTGCCAGTAGTAGCAACAGACATCCCTGGAGTTAAAGATCACTTCAAATATGTTGCTTTGTTGGTTCCACCGAAGAACGAGGATAGATTGGCGGATGCGATAGTTAAATTGCTTGATGATGCCAAATTGAGAGGAAGACTGTCAAGAGCTGGGGTGGAATTGGTTAAGAGCAAATACACATGGGATGCAGTGGCAAGCGAGTATGAAAAGATATATAAAAAGTTAAATTTACTTCGAGTGGAGGCAAAGTAATGGGAGAAAAATTAATTGGAATTTTTATAGATGCGTTAAGACCTGATTTTATAAGTGAAAAGGATACACCATTTCTATATACTATATCTAAGGAAAATCCGTGCATGGAACTTGAGACAATTTTAGGATATTCCGATGCAATCGATATAACAATTTTTACAGGGACATATCCAGATGTATATGGATATTGGATGAAGTACCACTATAATCCGAAAACATCTCCGTTCAAAAACATGCCATTTTTAAGTGTGTTCAAGTTTATAGATTATATTCCATCAGCATTTATCCGCAGCGGTATCAACTTCGTTCTTCGCAGCACTTTTTATAAATGGTTCTCAAAGAAGCTTGGATATAATGAACTGGCATCTTATAATATACCCTACAAACTCATCCATAATTTTGATTTTACACTAAAAAAATCATTTTTGGATGAGGAACCATTTGAAGGCATCCCAACAATTATTGACATATTGAATACCAACGGTAAGATCTTTTACTATACACACGGCATCAAATCAGATACCTTTGAAAAATTAGAGAACGTTGATTTGGGGATAGTTTACTTAAGCGATATTGATTTTGCGGCTCATTTATTCGGATTGGAGTCACCCAGATTTACAAAGAGTCTTAAAAAAGTAGATGAAAAAGTAAAAACCATCTTTGGAACTTGTAAAAAATTCAATCCAAATACAAATATCATAGTTTTCTCAGATCATGGTATGGCAGATGTCCATACGATACTCACGTTCAAAGAACTTTTCAAAGATAAGAGACTTGGCGATCGTTACTTATTTGCGCTTGACGGGACTAAGGTTCGGTTTTGGTATTTTGATGAAAGCATTCAAAATGAAATACACGAGTTGTTCAAGGATAAAACGTATGGTCATTTTTTAACAGATGATGAAAAGAAAGAATTTAGAATTAAATTCGATCATAATCTGTATGGAGATGATATATTTCTACTTGATCAAGGATATTCTATATTTCCCAATTTCATGTCTTGGGCTAAGCCCAAGGCTATGCATGCGTACCACCCCAGCTATAAAGAACAAAGAGGGACTTTAATTCTTCACGGAGACGCATTTAAGAATACTGATAAACATAGAGATGAAACTCCAGTAAAACTTGTTGATATCATGCCTACAATTCTTGAGGTATTGGGATTGGAGATCCCCGATACTGTGGAGGGGCAATCTTTAGCAGGGTGTGCAAAAGATGATGAATAAAAAACCAATCTTGAGCGGGGACGAGCACGAAATAATATGCAATCAACTGGACATAAAGGGTGTAAAATCAATCGTTCTTATCGGCAGCCGTGCTACAGGAGATGCGAAAAAAAATAGCGATTACGATATATATGTTGTAGTATCGACATTGAGCGTTCCTTTCGTCTATAAAAATATTAAAGAAAATGAAAAAATATTAGAAGATATGCTTGGGGCTAAAGTTTCCATAGCACCATTGACATTGAACCGAATCAGAAAGGGAAATGACCTGCTACTTTTTAAAACAAAGAAAGAAGGAATAACGATATACGGTAAAGATTATTTACCGTTTATTAAAATAGATCGGGTTGAAGATATTCCATCCGATGAACTATTTTCTTATCTATTTTCGTCTGTCTATTTCCTTGCAGAGCATTTAGATCCAGAAAACATGTCAAAAATAGAGGATAAAGAGTTCATTTACAATATTGCAAAATCCATCATGTATTGTGTTGAGACTCAATTACTTATACTAGGAATTTATGAAACTGAACAAGAGGATGTGATTCGAAGAACAAAAGAAGAATTAGACATAGATGATTCAATCTTAGCCAATATCTCACTTTCTCAGTCCATCTTAAATGGAAATTTCTTGGGTGTGGAGGACTCTATTAAATTTTGGTTTTCAGCAAGGAACTATATACTACTGGTATTTCAGCAATTGGCAGAGATGTTTCTCGGTGTTAAAAATAAGTCGATTGTCGATGTGATTGAATCATTCAAGAATGGTAAATGTTCTTTCATAAAGAACCTCCAATATTCAATTCTTGTATGGATAAATAAGAAAAAATTTCCCATATCCCACTTTTTCACCAAAAAATCAGTTGAAAAATATTTGTGTTCAAGTATTATCTATTTAATTTTATCCATAGAAAATGGTTTAAGTATAAACAATGAGTTTTTAAATCATTCGTATCAAACCCTAAACTCAATTGGATTATCTTCTAATATACTTGAAAATATAAACAAAAAAAGACAGTGGAATGAAGTTAAGCACCAAATTCAGGAACATTGGTCAATGGCGCATGGAAAAAGTGTAATCTAAAAAATTGTAATTATGTTGTCCAAAAATCGAATGGTGGGATTTAAAAATGGATACTGATAAAAAATTGAATGGACTTAAAATAACCTGTATAGGTCAAGCCGGTCTGGAGGATACGCATGGCGGCGCAACACGCTTGAAAACCACGATAAACCTTTTGAAGGGACTGGGTGCTGAAGTCAATCTTATCACATATTCATTCTATTCTGATAAATTCGGTATCGAGCAGAAAAGAATTGATCCACTATTACAATCAACTACTGTGTGCGTACCCAATAATTTACCAAAGTTCTTAAAGGCATTTTCTGTTTTACCTGTTTTCTTGTATGCGTGGAAGTCCTCAAAAAATTGTGATCTGATATTCACAAATTTCAGATGCATATTATGTTCTTTTCCAGCAACCATTTTAGGTAAGATGCTCAATAAACCTGTAATTTTAGACTACCTTGACATAGACCGCATGGTTCCAGATATTATTTATAGATATGTTGCGAAAAATTCTAATCTTGTTTTTGCGATTAGCCACCAGTTAGTTGATAAAGTTAAAGTATATGGTTGCAAAAATGCGGTGTATGTGCCAAATTTTGTGGATCCTGACCGCTTTAAAGTCGATCCAGCAACTCGAGAGAAAAAAAGGACAGACTTGGAGATAACAAAAGATGAGATTGTGATAGGGTATGCTGGATCTTTCTGGTACGTTGAAGGAGTGCCATTTCTTATCCAAGCATTCAAAAATCTGACAAAAAAACATCAAAAAATTAAATTAGCTATTATGGGGGCTGTACATCAACCAGATATAGATGATGATGTGCCGGAGCTCGTAAGAGACATTGGCATTGAGAATAAGGTTATTTTAATTCCTCTGCAACCCGCTGAAGAAGTTCCAAAGTTTTTATCTGCATTTGACATATTATGCTGTCCTAAGATCGACTGTGATGTAAATAGGTTAATAATTCCTATAAAAATTATTGAATATTTATCTATGGGCTTGCCTACGGTTGCTTCCGCGGTTGGCGGGATTCCTGGTACGATAAAAGATGGAATAGACGGTTTTCTTGTTAAACCTGGCGATGTTAAAGATTTAGAGGAGAAATTGGAGTGGATTATACAGAATCCAGAGCGGGCGAAAGAGATGGGAGAAGATGGGAGAAAGACCGCGATAGAGAAGTATAGTTATGAAGCGATTGAAGATACGATTAGGCAGGCGATAAGTGAGATTGTAGATAGAAAGAAGGAGAGGAAATAATATGAAAATTCTACAAGTCACAAACTTCTTCAAGCCATCATGGGAATCAGGGGGTCCTGCAAAGGTAGCATACGAAATCTCGAAGAAGTTGGTAGAAAGAGGACATGACGTAACAGTTTACACAACTGATGGATTTAAATGGAGGTTGAATGTAGAAAAGAACAAGCCGGTGGATGTTGATGGAATAAAAACATATTATTTCAGAAATGTATCCAGTTATCTGGCAAGAGAAAGGGTTTTCCCAACTCCCTACTATGTACCAATAGTAGCAAGAAAAAAGATAATGAATTTTGATGTTATACATATACATGAAGGTAATACGCTGGGAGTTGTTGTTCATTATTATGCAAAGAAATATGGAGTTCCTTATATATTACAGGCGCACGGCAACCTCGCTCACAAAATTAATGGAGAAAGGAGTGCAGTCGGAAGAATATGGGATGCTTTCTTTGAACAAAGAACATTGCGCGATGCATCAAAAGTGATTGCGCTAACCAAGACCGAAGCAGAGCAGTACAAGAAGATGGACGTGGATAAGGATAAGATCGAGATCGTGCCGAATGGGATTAATCTGTCTGAATATGATAACCTGCCGAAGAGAGGAGAATTTAGAAGGAAATATTCGATAGAAGATGATGAGAAGATTGTTTTGTATGTGGGCAGGTTGAATAAGACTAAAGGTATCGATTTGCTTATAAAAGCCTTCGCAGATGTCTTTAAAAGATTAAAAGACGTTGAATTGGTGTTGGTTGGTCCAGACGATGGATACCAGTCTGTATTAGAAGAGCAGGTACAAGAGTTGAAAGTGGATAATAAAGTTATATTCACCGGTTTCGTTAGCAATGATGAAAAGATGGCTGCATTTGTCGATTCAGATGTTTTTGTTACGCCAAGTTTCTCTGGTTTCCCAGTAACTTTTCTTGAAGCATGTGCTTGTGGCATGCCAATAATTACAACAAATAAAGGGGACGAACTTGATTGGATTAACGATAAAATTGGATACGTCGTTGAATACGATAAAGACCAGTTGCGGGATGTGATGATTAAGATTTTGAGTGATGAAACATTAAAAAAGAACTTTGAAGAAAAAGGTAAAAATTTGGTGGGAGGGGCATTTAGCTGGGATAAAATAGTTGAGCAGGTGGAAAATGTGTATGAAGAACTAATTATGAATCAGAATGACTAAGATATTAATAAGTAATACCCAAAAGTTATTGATAGCTCTATTATCTTTCATTTTCATAATAAATTTAGCTATCTTTTTAGATATCCCATTCTTGAGACAAATCCTTGGATTCCTTTTTCTCACCATGTTACCTGGGTTATTAATCCTCCAAATCATGAGGTTAATCGAAATAGGGTCCACTGAGAAGTTTGTGCTGTCGGTAGGACTAAGCATCTCTTTCTTAATGTTCTTTGGATTATTGATAAACAATTTATCACTCAGTCTCGGTTATGAAACACCATTAGCAACTATTCCACTATTAATTTCGTTCAATCTTGCGTTCATTGTATTAGCGATTATTGGATACAAAATAAACAAAACTTCAATTTTATATCTTCCAGATATCAATTTAAGCACATCAGAAAAGGCTTTTTTGATCGTTCCGATTCTATTCCCCGCATTGAGCATATTTGGAATGCATCTGATGAACACAACAGATAATAATATTATTTTAATGTTTCTGCTGTTTTTAATCCCAATCTATGTTGCTTCCGTCTGTTTTTGCAATCATAAATTCCCAAAGAGATTATATCCTGTTGTGATATTTTTAATTGGCATATCGCTTTTGCTTTTGATGTCACTGAGATCGAATCACATTATCGGGGTAGATATCCATACGGAATATTATTATTTTCAAACAACTTTGAATAACTTACATTGGAGTGTAGTGAGGCATTCCACGCTTGATGCATGTCTTGCTATTTCTTTATTGCCAACGATATACCAATCCATTTTAAATATAAGCGCGGAATTTCTATACAAAATTCTTTATTCATTATTATTTTCCATTTCCCCGTTGATTGTATATATCTTATCAAAAAAATATATCGGAGAACTCTATGGCTTTCTTGCATCATGTTTTTTCATGTTTCAACAATATTTTTTGTTTGCTGAATTTTATCCACGCACGCTCACCGCAGTACTCTTCTTCGCACTTGCGATGTTAGTGCTCTTCAATGACAAAATAGATCCGCTGAAAAAGAGGATTTTATTCATCGTGTTTATGGCTTCATGCATGGTATCCCACTATTCAACCACGTACCTATTCTTCTTCATCATGCTCGGAACTTCCATAGGGTTGGAAATATTATCAAAGAAATACACTGTCAAAAAGGTAGTAAGTTTAACGATCACGATCTTATTCTTTGCCTTGATCTTCTTCTGGTATTCTCAGGTAACAGAGGCTGCGTTTAATTCAGGTGTCCGTTTCATCGAAAATACGCTTAGTAATTTGAACAAGTTCTTTATAGAAGAAATGCGAAGTAGCACCATACAATCGGTGATAGGAGAAGGAATCGGAGAAAAAGGCATCCCACATAAGATACAGTTCTTACTTACATGGCTAACCTTTATATTTATTGGTATTGGACTCATCACATTGATAAGAAGATACAAGGAAATGTCATTTCCAGAACTGGATTTTAAGAAGCCAGATTTTTTAAAAGATAAGTTTGAGGTGGGATATTTTATGATTGCACTTGGTTGTGCAGGATTATTGGTTGTGATGGTTGCGCTTCCTTTTGTTTCAAGTGGATATGGCATAGGTAGATTATATGCTCTTACGACCACCATCTTATCCTTGTTTTTTTTGATTGGGGGGGTAACGGTGTCGAGGTATTTGAAGGTCCCGGCGTGGTTAATTATATTGTTAGTGTTGATTCCTTATTTTCTTTGTGTTACAGGTGTTACTTATCAGATGTTTGGCGTTCCACGTTCGATTATTTTAAATTCAGAAGGGGAGCAATATGATCTGTATTATATACATTATCAGGAGAGTTGTAGTGCGAAGTGGTTGGGAAATTATGCCTCTGAAAAGACTAAAATGTATGCTGATTTTTATGGGAGTAGGAGATTGTTGAGTCAGGGTAAAATTCAGTCACCCCAATATCAGTTTCCTTGGCTCTCAAATCCAGATATAGTTGATGGATATACCTACTTAAGATACTCAAATATCATGAATGGCGAATTGATAGGACGTTATAGTAAAGTATATAATTTGACCGATTATCAAGATTTGTTTCTCAAAGAGAACAAGATTTATTGTAATGGTGGTTCAAAGGTATATAGATGACAAAAATATTAGTTACAAACACAAATTGCTCGTGGAACCGGGGATCGGCTGCTCAAGTTATCAGTACATCTGAAATACTTAAAACTTACATTCCCGATGCGAGTTTTACGCTCATCTCATACTGCCCTGAACTCGATACAAGACAATCCACGAAATATAATTATAATCTAAAAGTTGTTGGTTATTTCAGTGAAACCCCACGTAAGATGTTATTATTTTTGTATCATAAATTTAGTGCCTTATTTCGATGTGTGGCATATACAATCCAACATAAAATTGGTTTGAGCGTGAATTTATTGTTGAATGAAAAGTATTTGAGGGAGTATATTGATTCTGATGTGGTAATTAACCTGAGTGGAGATTCATATAGTGATGGTAAAGGTGGTAATGCTGCATGGAATAGCTTGGAGGTATTAATCGGAATACTTTTGAAAAAACCGATAGTATTTTTCTCTCAATCCATAGGACCTTTTAAGAAATTGACTATGCCATTAGCTAAATTTTGTTTAAATAAAGCGAATTTAATAATTGTAAGAGAAGAGATAACCAAAAACTATTTAGAAGAGATTGGAATCAAATCACCAATTTATCTTACCGCTGATTGCGCTTTTATTTTAGAGCCCGCACATTATGAACGAGTTGAGAACATTCTACTAAAAGAAAATATAAGTATCAAAAGACGATTAATTGGAATATCAGCAAATGTAATGCTCGATGACAAAGAGAATAAATATGCAAATTCAATGGCTCAACTAATTGACTACGCCATTGAAAAATTGAATGCACAAGTAATTTTTGTGCCTCATGTCTTATCGATGGATGCAGGTGGAAGAATTGATGATCGAGTCATGGGGGAAAAGATTTACAAATTGATAAGAAATAAACAAAATATCAAGTTGATTAAAGGGGAATATTCACCAGAGGAATTGAAAGGAATTATTAGACTGTGCGATCTATTTATTGGAGGACGGATGCATGCAAATATCGCGGCGATTTCAAGTTGCATTCCCACGATAGCAACGTCATGGAGTCACAAATATTCTGGAATTATGCAGACAGTGGGGCAGGAAAAGTATGTATGTGATTTCAAAACAATGGATTTTGAGGAATTAAAATCAAAAATAGATGATTTATGGAATAATAAAGAAACGATACGTGAAGAGTTGAAGGTTAAAGTGGAAGAGCAAAAGAGATTGGCATGGTATAGTGGGGAGTTGGTTAGAGATTTGTTAAATCGACAAAAATGATTATTTTTTACTTAATAATTTCGACTTGTAATGGCTTGCAGTTTCCAGTGAGAATCGATAAAAACTAATTAAACTCCAAAAACAACGTTTAGATAGAATATTGTTCTTAGAATAAAATAGAAGGGGGTAATAATAGTCAGAAAAATTTAATTTTAACAAATCTTGATGATATATTGGGATTTTCTTTCCAAATACTCTTAAAATTTTAATGCGCGCGCTCAATCGCTTTTTTACGACATACAATGATTGAGACTGTAGAGCTACATTTTCACTTACTTTTTCCAGCCCCATTTCTTCTTTAGAAACTGCTTTGTCTAAAATCTCTTCAAATATTTTGTTTCGAGAGATAATCAATGAAGTTCCGATATTATCGCTTTTCGTCAATTCTGGCATCCATGCATCTGCAAATGAAACATCGGATAACTCGCATATTTTATCATTGCATAGTGTGCAACGTGTCGGGAAGAAAAATGAACTAAATATAATGCCCCAATAACCAGAAGAGAATTGTGGGATAAAAAATTCATTTCCATCTTTTGTTGTAATCTTCATTCCACCGGGCCATCCTTCGCCACGATAGTCCAACTTTGCAATTTCTTCTTTTTTTATTTTCAATTTTTTGAGTAAGAACTCTGTTGCAGAGAATGTGGGCGTATGATCACAGACGATTCCAATATGCAAAACAATTTTCTCTTTTAGTTTTTTATTTATTTGTTCTGATTTTCTCACACCATGAATGTGGCAAGGTAAACCAATAACTGCAAATTTTTCTCCTTCTTTTGAATTTAGAATTTCTTTCAATGCTACATTCGCAGGAACGGGGCAATATTTAGATTTAGATGCTTCGATCACCTCTTCCTTTGTTCTTGCGATAAACGGCTCAGGCTCTAAAGGACTATCCTTTCCCATCCTCGTCACAAGGGCGCCATCTATTATTCCCTCCTCTAATGCGAAGATCAGTACTTGTGTAATAAGCCCACCGGATGAAGAGTTATACCGAATATCGTAATCTGTTGAATGTCCGACATAGCAGTTTAAATAATTCCCGATCAAAATATCTTCTGGTTCTTTGCCAAATACCTCCAAATTCAACCCTTTAAAATCAACTTCATGACCGGGGCAGACCTTATAGCAGACGCCGCAGTTATTACATTTCTCTTCATCCAATTCAGGAACGTAAATTCCCTTCTTTTCATTTATTGTAAGTTCAATAGCCCTGTTAGGACATAGTGCGGTGCAGGTTCCACATCCGGTGCACAACCCATCTTTTACAACAGAAGCGATCGTGTTATTTGCCATGTCCTTAACCTATTTTAACGACCTGCTTAAATATATTCTTATCCTCTTGCGTAAATGTTCTTAACAATAGCAGTATCACAAAATACACGAGACTTGCAGATAGTACTAGCAAAAGCAAATTAACATCATTAAAATAAAATACAAATCCACCCATCACCAAAGAAGCAACCAACGGCTTTATGAAATGTTTATGCAGCCCCAACTCCCTGTAATGCTTGTTGATAAAGTAAATGAAAACAAAATACAGAAATATCTCTGACAAAACAGTTGCAATGCTCGCACCAATATAACTCAAATAAGGGATCATTGCAGCATTCAATACAATATTAACCAGAGCGCTGAGACCAACGCTGACTGTGCGATGGCTCTGCCTGTTTATCGAAGTCAAAAGCGTTCCAGTTATGCTGCTCACAAGTCTGATCGGGATGAATAACGCAAGAATTTGAAATGCGATTATTGAGTCGGAATATTGACCAGCATAAAATAATGCTATAAACCGTTCTGCAAGTACAAAACATCCTATACCAACCGGGAATCCAATTATTGCCATATATTTAGAGGATAAACCTGTGAATGCTTCTAGAGATTCCTTTGAAGATACGAAATATCTTGACATCACGGGATAGAGGGCGGATATGACCATGGTTGAGACGATACCAGTTATTGCAAGCAGTGGGACGTATGCAGCGTTATATATTCCAACCACAGCATCATCCTTGAAAACTGAGAGCATGACTGTATCTATCTTAAAAAATAAGACACCAAACAGCGCATTTAAGCCAAACGGTATCGACCCGCTAATAAGCGTTTTCCAGAGTGGAAAGTTAATCGTTGGTTTCGGTTTTGCAATCTTTATCAAAACAACGGAGAAGCTTAGGAGAACATCAACAATCCCTACAAATACATAGACATACCCCAATTCGATTAAACCATATCTGGAAAAGATAACGAAGAATACAAGTGAAATAAGTATTATCTTTTCAATTATCATCACAACGGCAACATATTCCATCCTTTCATGAGCCTGAAATATCGATTTGAATGTCTGTGCAAAAGAGGTTAAAATGGTATAAATTCCGAAGAGATAGACTATATAAATCGTATCTTGTGGGTACTCCATCAGATTAATTGTTACTGCAATAAAACCAAAAGCAAGAAAAGATAATAAAAATTTGATTATTGAAATGTTTGTAAGATATTCATTTGTTAGTTCTTTGTTTCTTGCAATTTCCCTTACTATCAGATTGCTGATCCCGATATCCGAAAAGACCACGAACAATACCGTAAATGACAATGCAAAGCTGTATTTACCAAATCCCACTTCGCCAAGGTATCTTGCAATGTAAATTAATAAGAAAAAGCCAAATATTGAGGTTATAACTTGTGAGATGGCTAATACACCGATGTTCTTCGCTATTCTCTGGATGGTGTTCATTTACTCACCTAAAGGGGCTAAAGCCTCTTATGATAAAACCCCATCCCCTCATCAGCCCCCTCTCTACCAAACACCTCTTCACATCAACGAGCACCATCCATGCAAATTGCAATCGGTAATATATGATCTGTAATCCAGAGCCCTCTCACCAAACCCCTCAATCTCACTCCTACCAAGCAGTGTATCCCACCATAAACCTCAACACCAAACTTACGGAGCCCCTCAACAATCCCGACCGCAGGCGACTCCCTCGCATCCCCCACATTCTCCTTATACGAAAACCCCAGCACAACAACCTTAGACCCCTTCACAGCCTTCTCGCACTCATTCAGCGCATCCACGCAGTTCAAACACATGCAGCGGCATATAATCATTAACAGCCCTGCCCGCAGTGATAACCTTCGAATGATACCCCAGCTCCTCAGCCTTCGTCACTAGATAATAAGGATCAACAGGCAAACAATGCCCGCCCACACCCGCACCCGGATAGTACACATTAAAATTCCACTTGGTAGCAGCCGCCTCGATCACATCCATGAGATCGATGTCCATCCTGCCGAATATCCTGTCTGAAATTTTCATTTTCTTATATGAAATTAATTTGCTTGTATGTGGATGATAGTAAATCATGGGTTTATCGTGGAACTGGAGGAAGTGTCTATTTGTGACTTTGGTCTGGGAGTAGAGGCGTGAGCCAGTGCCGCCTGCGCGGGTTATGCCTTTCATGGTTGTATTGGTCCTGATAAACGTAGAAATAAAGTGTTGATTCTGGTGATAAGTTAGTTTAGTATAGGTAATAAATATTGCATTAGTTACTTAACTGTTATTATTTGATTTTTTCTAACATTCTTTGTTTTGGGGCGCGTGTGAGGCGCAGGCGATGGCTGTAAAAATATATAATTAAAGTGATTGTAACGCCACAGAGCACATCGATAGTATATAGCGTTTTTACCATTCTCTATGCTCACCGTGAACTCTGTGGCTGATATTGGAATGCTTCAAGCCCTGCACCCGCTGCCCTTAAGGGCGGCAGGGTGCAGCCAGCCGTGGTGGTTTCGTATGGCTTGGGTCCGGATAACTAAGACTGCTAGTGTCAAGTCAACCTTCAAGTGTCAGATTATGAAGGGCATAGGGTACAATTCTAAAATCAAATTATTCAACAATTGCACGAGACGCAGATGCAACCTTAAATCTGCGTTAATCAGCGTTAATCTGCGTCTTGAAAATAACTGGGAAATGGAACAGTGTCAGATCATATATCGAAAGAATTTTACGACGGGTGAGTGGGTGAGTATGTCTGCTGGTTTTGGGCTGGGGAGCGTGGTAGTCGCAGCCAGTGACTATAGAAATATATAATTTAAGTAATATCATATCGACAAATTAAGCAGTGAATAGTGCTGCAGTATTTTTTGCTATTCTCTGGATGGTGTTCATTTACTCAATCCAAATTAAAGTATCATATGCAAAATCCCCATCTACTCCGCCCCAACCCCTCTATACTCAAACCCAAGCCTCCTCACCCCATCCCGATCAAACACCCGCCTCCCATCTATCATCACCGCCGTGCGCATTCCCTCCCTCACCCTCCGCAGATCAATCTCCCTGAACTCCCTGTGAGCAGTCATCAACACAATCGCATCCGCACCCTCAATAGCCCTATAAACATCCGTCCCAACTTCCCCATACCTCTCCAGATCCCCATCCTCAATATAAGGATCAACTATACACACACAAGCCCCCTTCTTTCTCAATTCCTCAACAAAAACCTCAACCGGACTCTCCCTCGCATCCCCCACATTCTCCTTATACGAAAACCCCAGCACAACAATCTTCGAATTCTTCACAGCCCTCTCGCACTCATTCAGCGCATCCACCAGCAGCTCAAACACATGCAGCGGCATATAATCATTAACAGCCCTGCCCGCAGTAATAACCTTTGAATGATACCCCAGCTCCTCAGCCTTCTTCACCAGATAATAAGGATCAACAGGCAAACAGTGGCCACCCACACCCACACCCGCACCCGGATAGTACACATTGAAATTCCATTTGGTAGCCGCCGCCTCGATCACATCCATAATATCAATGTCCATCCTCTCGAATATCCTGTCTGAAGTTTTCATTTTCTTATATGAAATTAATTTGCTTGTATGTGGATGATAGTAAATCATGGGTTTATTGTGGAACTGGAGGAAGTGTCTATTTGTGACTTTGGTCTGGGGATAGAGGCGTGAGCCAGTGCCGTCTGCGCGGGTTATTCCTTTCATGGTTGGATTAGTCCTGATAAACGTAGAAATAAAGTGTTGATTTTGGTGATAAGTTAGTTTAGTATAGGTAATAAATATTGCATTAGTTACTTAACTGTTATTATTTGATTTATTCTAATATTCTTTGTTTTGGGAGCGTCTGAGGCGCAGCCGATGGCTTTAAAAATATATAATTAAAGTGATTGTATCGCCGCAGAGCACACCGACAGTGTATAGCGTTTTTACCATTCTCTATGCTCACCGTGAACTCTGTGGCTGATATTGGAATGCTTCAAGCCTTGCACCCGCTGCCCTTAAGGGTGGCAGGGTGCAGCCAGCCGTGATGGTTCATGAGGCATCGGTTCCAAGGGCAGGGGAATTGAGTAATTTTAGGCCGGGTGAGTGGGTGAGTATCTCTGCTGGACATGGGCCGGGGAGCGTGGGAGGCGCAGCCGGCGGCTGTTGAAATATATAATTAAAGTGATATTGTACCGCAAAGAACGCAAAGGACGCAAAGTTAAGGTAACAATGTCTTTGCGCTCTTTGCGAACTTTGCGGTGAGTGCTTTTCATACTAAAACTACACTTTAGCTGCACTTCACCTGCGCCCCCCTGTGTACCTTACCAGCAGCCAGTCCTGTGGTTTCGAGTAGCCTGGGTGTGGAGAATAGTTATTCGATATGCTAGCCCTGCACCCGCTGCCTGTAAGGGCGGCAGTGTGCAGCCAGCCGTAGTGGTTCATGTGGTATTGGTTCGGAGGGGCAGGGGAATGAGTGATTTTAGGACTGGTGAGTGGGTGGGTATGTCTGCTGGTTGTGGGTTGGGGTTGCGTGGTAGTCGCAGCCAGCGGCTGTGTAAATATATAATTTAAGTGATATTGCAC
>Ga0255430_10070_pt1 | contig 18807 bp, 14 predicted proteins | sample ANMaggSeSYBR02G3_FD_182660 | JGI IMG/M metagenome (GOLD analysis project Ga0255430, IMG submission 182660) | Sediment cell enrichment communities from methane seep in Santa Monica Basin, California, United Staets - ANME aggregate JGI... | ecosystem: Environmental > Aquatic > Marine > Cold seeps >...
CTCATGCTATTCAAGCCTATTGGCTTCTGGGCGCATCTTATCCCCTCGCACACCCTTGCCCTATCAATCAAAATATGTGCATTTAAATTGAACAACAATTTACACAACATTATGCCATATATCAATCTTACCACAGATTGCCATATAGCTATTGTAAGTATTGTTCATTGCTGGGAAGTTGTTAAAAAGGACATTGCCGGACAAGATGTAAAATCAGGAGACTTTTTATTATTTAGCATGAAAGTACCCTTGGGTTCTTTCATCTTTTTGTGCATGTTATTCGAAGAATTTCATGTATGTTTACTATATTAATTTAAGTATTTCGCAAACTATATAAGTATATATATATAGCATTTCCAGAATAAATTAAAAAGTTTCTACGACGATATAAACTGCGTGCTCGGAAAATAGCTGGCAAGCCTAAAACGTCTGGAGTTAAAATAAACAATTGTTCATTTTGCATGAATAATGTAGTCTTAAAACCGGAAAGTCATTGAATTGTAAACTGTTGCACGATAAGGGTTATGAAAAGCTTGAGCTGGATGTGGTTAAAGTCGCAAGTCCGGTTCTTAGAAGAGGGAGAGCGAGAGCGAGTAATCGCTCTTTCTTATTCGGCTGTCTTGAAAATTACTGGAAAATATAACCGTGTCAGATCATATATGTTGCAATATTGTATGGTTGACTCGACACTAGTAGATGCCACACCCAAGTGTTGGATCTTTATTGTTGCCAGGTCGCACAACAGTAGTTAAGCACACACGATACAATTATCTTCTATGGATATAAGCTGTCGTGACTGCCCAATCCTCACATTTATTTATACTCAAATCCTTCAGGTACCACATGACAGACATCGTGATCATCGACTACGGCTTAGGCAACCTTCGCAGTGTCACCCGCGGTCTTGAACATGCCGGGGCAGCCGTTACCATATCTTCAGACCCGGCCGCCATGCACAGGGCAGACGGCGTGGTGCTGCCCGGAGTGGGTGCATTCCAGGACGCCATGCACAACCTGGCCCCGTTTAAGGACAACCTGATAGAGGTAGCAGGAGCAGGAAAACCCCTGCTTGGGATATGCCTCGGGATGCAGATGCTGCTCACCCGGTCCGAAGAGGGAGGCCAGACCGACGGACTGAACCTCGTTCCCGGTAAAGTCGTACGCTTTCCAAAATCGGTGGGCAAGATACCCCACATGGGCTGGAACTCCCTTGATATTAAAAGTGATCACCAGTTGTTCAGGGACATACCAACCAATACTTATGCATATTTTGTCCACTCCTACTATGCAGACTGTGCCCCGGAATACGTACTGGCATCATCCGAATACGGCATAGAATTTGCCGCTGCTGTCGTCAATAAGGAAGGCAACGTGATGGGGACCCAGTTCCACCCTGAAAAGAGCGGGGACTTGGGGTTGAAGATGCTCAAAAATTTTGTAGGGATGTGTTAAGTTTTGGACCCGGATATTGACCGCTGGTTCCCTTATCCTGGATACAGGTCCCACCAGCGTGAAATGCTGGAGGCAGCGGCAGAAATAGTACGCACCGGCGGGCACAGCGTATTTATGGTGGATGCACCCACCGGCAGTGGGAAGACCAGTATTTTGTCGGCTCTGCTTGCTGCCAGGAATGATCAACAAATTGTGGTTGTACTGCGCACTGTAAGCCAGGTTTCCATCTATCTTGACGAGATTAAGAAGATAAGGCAGAACACCAACAAGCGTCCAAGGGTTGCATACCTGGTCGGCAAGGCAAAGACCTGCCAGTTGAGGGATGAGATGGACAGCGTCTACATGGGATGTGATCTGCTAAAGATCATGACCAGGCAACTGCTGGAATCAAAGATGCGGGAATATATGTATCTGGCTGGAAGGTCACAGGATACGGTCTATGACCCTTCAAAGGATGAATCGCTGCTTGAATTGATAATGGATGAGAGGGAGGGAGAGCGTTCCTGCTGTCCATATTATTTGCTGTCCAAAGAAGCTTATCTCCTTGATGGGGAAATTAAGTTTCGCAGTTCCAGGAAAGCCCAGGAAGTTGGCCGGGCCATCGGGGACAATATTATTTACCTGGACGAACTGGACGAACATTGTGGTGATATGTGTCCCTATGAAGCTATGGCATTATCAGCAGAAGATGCTGATGTGGTTATCCTGAACTACAACCATGTGTTTGATGATACCTACAGGGATGCCATGTACAACTGGCTGGGACTGGATCCTGAAAAGACCATCCTGCTTATAGATGAGGCCCATAACCTGGGGGATACTGTGCGGGCTGTGAACAGCGATGTCCTGTCCCAGTTCTCTGTTAAAAAAGCCATAAAAGAAGTGGAATCTTCCAGGATGAAGGCAAGGAAGGCTGGCCTGAACAAGAGCCTGGCTGTGGCAGAGCAGATACTGCCCAGGATAATGAAGTTCATGGAAAAGATGAACGAGAAAGGCACATCATCAGAGGAGTGGTTCGACCCGCACATGTTCTCGGATTTTGTGTTTGGTGAAAGCCTGGTGCGGGAGGATGATAGGATGGTGGCTGAACTAATGAACCTGGGTGATGTGATAGCCAGGCAGAAGGAAAGCGGATCAGAATCTTCAGAGATGCACCTTCAAAAGGTAGGTGACTTCCTGTTCATGCTGAACTTTGCAAAGAACGATGAGGCTTACGTACCACTGAAATATACTGATAAACGCCAGGTGGGGGGTAATACCTACACGTCCACTACACTGGAGATACGCAACCTTGACCCCAGCCTGCAAATAGAGAGCGTGGTAGGCCAGCACCATGCCACTATAATGATATCTGGTACATTCTCGCCGCCTGAAGCATATGAGCTGTACTATTTTGCTAAAAACGGCAGAGCAACCATAATAACACTCCCAAACCAGTTCCCTCCTGAGAACAGGTTGGTACTGACAGCAAGCAGGGCCACCACACAAAGTTCACTAAGGGATGATCGGGATAATGTGACTGAGATACAGCAGCATCTGGAATCGTTTATTGCTGGTGTACCCGGAAATGTTGTGGTCTACTTTACTTCATATAATCTGCTGAACCAGTACATGGATATTTGCACCACGGTTGCAAAGGCAGCAGGCAAACAGATATATCTTGAACCCAGGGACTCGAAAGAGGTGTCATCAGTGCTGGCCAGATTCTTCCAGGCCGGGCTTAAGAGTGCCACAAAACCAGGGGTACTGCTTGCAGTGGCAGGCGGCAAGATGAGTGAGGGTATTGACTACCGGGGCGAGGCTTTAAAAGGTGCTATGGTGGTCGGACTGCCGTTGACTGCATATACTGAGATACAGAAGACTGTGAATGAATATTACAAGAGCAAGTACGGGAATAAACAGGGGATGTTCATAGCTTATACCCTGCCTGCAATGAACAGGGCACTGCAGGCACTAGGACGGGTACATCGTGCAGCAGATGAAGATGGAGTGCTGGTGCTATGTGATTTTAGGTTTGCGAGCAAGGGAGGGATGGGGGTGCGGGAGTATCTGCCTGATTGGATGGACAGGGAAATGAAAGTATGTTCTGGCAGGGAAAGTGCGCAACTTATCGCTGATTGGGTGAAGCATCATAAGCGTGCTGAGGTTCCACTGGAAACAAAGGGGTTATTGAATGTTGAAACTGACAACAATGAGGTACAAGAACCCATTTTACAAACTGGTAAAATTAAAAAGACCAGGCTTTTAAATATCCTTGCTAAGATTGCCAGGTCAAAGGAGAGATTCTATCTCGGCACTATTAATAATCAACTCAAAAAGGAGGATAGGCTGGATTCTACGCAGTTGAAGGAGATGTTCACGGATGAGGATTTTTCTCGTCTGGGACTAAAAGCCTGTTATGTGCATTCCATAGGTGAGGTGGAAGTAAAGCGTATCCGAAAGAACGATAAGTAGATAATGGATACAATAGATATTAGCGTAAATCGCCCAGTAACTTTTTGCCGTCGTGGCTTAGCCTGGCAGAGCGACTGATTCGTAATCAGTAGGTCGTGGGTTCAATTCCCACCGGCGGCTTGTTCGCTTATTTTTCCTGCATTATCAACCTTATGCTACTGATTTCAACTTAATATCTTCCAAATAAACCATTTCAATTTTTTAGGACCAGTCAGGACTTTTCATTAAAACATGGAATACAGTAACCTTTTCCATCCTTTTCCTTGATCCTTGTCTCCATCACCGGCTCCCCGCACCTGGAACATGGCACTGATTCATGTATCCGGGCATGCGATGGCAGTTCAATTGTAACGTCCCGTATGTCGAACAACTCATTTTCATCTATACTCAATATCTGCGCAATCCGCTCATCACGGTCCTCTTTTTCGAACATAGTGCCCTTCAGGCTTACCCGTACACCACGGCCAAGGGGGCGGAGTGCGAGGGTATATACATGCTTGCCGTAATCCCTGAAAAAGAAGTTGCCCTTACCAAAGGTGCAGCCGGTCATGTACTGTATGGCATCCACTGCGCAGGAATTGTTCTCCACAATTGCTATTAATTCTTCATCCTCTGAGCGCATGGTATGAATTCGCTCCATACCTGCCTTTGCAGCGCGGTAGCCAAGTACCAGGCCCGGACAGAAGTGGCCGTGGAAATCGATGATGGGTTTGAGGTCAGGGGGAATATAGGGCTGTGTCATTGATGTAGGATTGGTTGCGATGAGGTTAATAAGTTTCGCGGAGGATGGACTATTATAATGCTTGAATGATGTGGTTTAAGGAATCAAGAAAATGCTCACTTCGTTCGCATTTTCTAAACATGCAGGAAAGCATATATTTTCCTACACATTATCATACACATTAAAAAACAGACTCATAATCCTAAGTATCGTAATTCTAATAATTGGTAATACATTTATGATACCTAAAATCAGGGTTTTAAAACGCAAGCAAAAACAGCCACAATGGAATGAATAGAATCCAGACATATCCAAAAGGCACCATTATTGCTAATATATTAGTAATAACCCATCTTCGTCACTATGAATTTAAACCGCCATCAGTGGACCGTACCATTTTTAAAATCTGTTCCACACATTCTTGACCCCGATCGATTTCAAGTATTTGTTCATTCCAAAATATTTGCAATTGAATGCATCCATAATGTTTTTTTGCGTATTCGTCATGGTCGTAATTTTCAATTTCACCTTTCTCCAATGATTTGTTCTATATGTTATAACAATTATATAATGTTCACGGTTTGGAATTCTGTTCTACATCTGGAAAAGTTAAGGAAGTATTATTTTGGTGAAAATCGAGAGGAGTGGACGTTAGAAAAGATTATTTATGGATGAAAACTGTGAATTCTGGTGTGATACTGGAGAACATGGGTAATAATGCAAACAATCTTGGCGATTATGATCGGAATAAATCCTACCGAATAATAAAACATTGTTTATCTGGCTTGACTCCAAAACTTACCCCAACACCCCGATCTGTGTACCCCTGACCGACCTGCGGTAGCGTTTACTGATCTCAACAGTCTCATCCAGATTATCTTTGGTTACCCAAACCACGTGAGGAAAATCCGAACCCGTAAATGCATGCCTGAATGCATTGTAGATAGCAATATCAACCTTCCCCCGCTGGTAAAGTTCCTTAATAGAAGGCCAGCCCCAATCAGAAACCAGTGCTTCAACCGCCCCGAGCCCGTCCCGTTCGAACACCTCCACTAGCAGTGCCGTAACCATGCAGTTTCCTGACATCACAGCAACATTACAGTTGGATACTGCATACTCATTGCCGTTGAATGATAAAGCCAGTCCTCCGGTATCCCTGGTAAGATCCAGCATTTTCCAGTCAGTGATGCTGTCGCCTATGGTGGCTGATTGTTTCATATCCAGCCCTTCCTTATCAAGAGCACTTATCACTGCCTCATATTTACGGGTGCCACCTATCGGTTTTATCTCTTCCAGCACACTACAAAAACCAGTGGAAAGGAGTATATCCCAAAAAAAGCTATCCATCTGCCTGATAGACCGAACAGTATTGTCATCAGGCACATCCTCCCCGGCATTCGTATCAATATCCAGGGGCTGCATGGATATGATGGTCCGGGCCATTTCCCTGACAAGGTCCTTATCGGCACCTGACATCTCACTGGCATATTCATCAATGGGAAACCACGTACAGTATGTATTTTCTTCAGGTACGCCTGCCAGGTAGGCCGTGTAATGTACATACTGGTGGTAACTGGTACTGATGATATTTACCGTATAGCTGCGTCTTAGCAGCTCTATTGCCTTGATGGAACCGGCAATGAAATTTGCATTATCCTTTGCCTTTTTCACAAGGAAATCATTATCCAGGCCGAAGGCTATCAAAAACGGTGCAATCAATGCAAGTGTGTTTCCGGGCTCATAGTCCTTCTTATTAACAACGTATGCCAGGTAATCGTCATAAGCACTGATATTCGTAAAAAGTTGATCTCCTCCTTCAATCCCCTGGTGCATAATGTCAAAAGCATGGTCTGCCGTGACCCACGGTCCTTCCCAGTCTGAGTTGATCATTGAAACCCCTTGTTCAATTTATGTCAATAGTATGTATTTCTACATCCATGTATTTTTACACCCACTTCAAATTTATTACTAATACCTCAGAACAATTCAAATATCCCGATCCCTGCCAGAGTGAGTGCAGTCACCACAATCCCGGCTATCAGTACGCCCGTGAATATCGCAAGCAGGGCATGCCTGAATTCAATACCGAACACGAATGCAGCAGCGCATCCCGTCCAGGCTCCGGTGACAGGCAGCGGCACTGCCACGAATAACGTAAGTGCCAGCGTACCATATTTCTCGAACCTTGCATTGTGCTTGTGGTGAGTGCGGGTGAACAACCAGTTGAAAAATATATCCCCAATTTTCCAGCGTCGCAGGAAATCCGATACCGGCCCAAGGAACAGCAATAATGGAATGACAGGTATCATATTACCGATCACGGCCAGGAAGTACGCTTCAGGGACAGCCATACCGTAACCGCCAACCTCGGCTGGGGCAAGTGCAAGTGGTATGGCACCCCTGAGTTCTGCCACCGGAAGCATGGAAATAATAATAGTGGCTGCCCAGTCCGGAATCCAGGAAATAAGAGCAGCAATAGTGGCGCTAACTGTCATTTCCTTTCCCGGCCAGGACAAAATAAGCAAGCAGTGCCTCTAACTGTATCCGTTCATTGGCACCTTCTGTCAGCCTGAAATCTATCTCGCCGATACGATCCATCAATTTCACTTTCAGGATATCAGGGATGCTCTTGTCGAACATGGTCCTGTGTATCTGGACAATAATATCCTCACCAGATAAGCCCTGGTTGATAAGTAAAGTGTCCAGCTTGGTCCTTGCGCCGATAAAGTCCCCGCTCAGTGCAAGATCTATGAGGCTGCCGATCTCCTCTGGTCTGGCAGTGGCAGTGATCTGGTAGATTGCTTCCATATCAATCTTCTTATCCAGCAATCCGGCTGCCTGTAGTGCGTTAATAGCCTTTCTCATATCACCCATGGATACGTATTTTATAGCTTCCATGCCCTCGTCGTTGACCTCAAGCCCCTCTATCCCTGCAATATGGGCTATACGCTGCTGGATTGCTTCAAGTGAAATTGGCCCGAACCTGTATACTGCACACCTGGACTGGATTGGGTCTATGATCTTTGATGAGTAATTGCACGAGAGAATGAACCGGCAGTTGCTGGTGTATTTCTCCATGGTGCGCCTTAGTGCGCTCTGGGCGTCAGAGGTAAGTGCATCGGCCTCATCAAGGAAAATGATCTTAAAATCTGCTTCGCCCAGTGGGGATGTGCGGGCAAAGTTCTTGATCTTGTTACGTACTACATCGATACCGCGCTCATCACTGGCGTTTAGTTCGGTAAAGTTATTTGTCCACGTGTCGCCGAACAGCTCCTTGGCAACAGCGATGGCTGAAGCCGTTTTGCCAACGCCGGGTGGGCCGGAGAACAGCAGGTGTGGCAGATTGCGGGATTTCACGTATGACTGGAGGCGTTTTACTATTTCGTCCTGTCCAACCACATCTTCCAGGGTGTGTGGACGATATTTTTCAATCCAGATCTCTTCTTTAATTTACAGAACCTCCTTGTGGGATGGATGTATATATGATTTGATGGGTATAAGGTTTGTTAAAACATTTCAGATAATAACATAATAACATATGTTCTTTATCAAGAAATTTGATGGACGTGTTGATCATGAGAATCTGGGACATCCCACCTGACAGATTTTGCCGGAACCACTTGCTTGGTGAGCACAGGGAACTCCATGCTGTGTGGTCTATCATCACCAATGGCAAGAAAGCATATGCCAACCATCCTGAGATCACAAGATGGAGGGGGAGGCTAAAAGCCCTGTATCTGAGGCATGAGGAACTTGTCAGGGAGATGAAGGCAAGAGGTTACAATCATCATACTCCACTTGATCCGGTACTTGCAACCGGCGAGGGTGTACAGAGCATTTTTGTAGTTACTTGTGAAGAGCAGATAAGGATTCTCAGGGAAAAGGAGTGCGGATGCAAAGTTTAGCAGGTCTTCCCTCAAATAGTATATTTTTCAATATCCTCAAGCGTATTTACGTTTAAAAATGTCTTGAGTTCCGGGTCCAGCTCCCTGATCTCATCCATTTCTATAAGCACCATATCTTCCAGATCAAAGATCGGCGCCAGAATGAACCTTTCACCCTGTTCGATAGACTTTTCGGTCCTGGCCAGCATAGGTCCGGTATGATATACCGCATGCAGGGGTTCAAATATTCCATCACCTCTTAAAGGCAATGCCCCATCATGTCCCTGAGCGCGTTTGAACAAGAATTCCACCACCCCGATGTTGAGGAGAGGCATATCACAGGCGACAACAAAAACGTATTCACCGCCAGTGGCCTTCAGTCCTTCAAGGATGCCGGCAAGGGGCCCCACATCAACATATTTATCCACTACGATTATTAGACCTCTGGCATATTCTTCAAGGAGTTGCTTTTGCCTGTCATCCCTTACTGACACAATTATCTCATCCACCACTCCTTCAAGGACTTCGATGGTATGCTCTATGATCGGTTTACCATTTATGGGTATCAGGGCTTTTTCCTTATATCCGAGCCGCTTACCCCGGCCGCCAGCCAGTATTATTGCAGAAGTATTGATCATATTGCTTGGAATTTTGAGACACAGATTACACTGATCACACAGATTAATAGTTGTTGTGAAAATCAGTGTAATCTGTGAAATATGTGTATATATTAATTTTGCATTTTGCCATGCTTTTTGAAATGGATACCATATTTTGATGTATATTCTATAGAACGTTGGTGAGACCTTCCCAATTATCATCCACCTGGCGATCTTAGTGTTCCATAAACTCTGTTATCCGGGTGGAATGGTACCTGGATTTGAGTCCTGTCAGGTCCAGCAGGTTTTTCATAATGCCGTTGATGACATCAGAGCTGTGCAAGATCACACCTGCATCATGTCCGTTCATCTCATATGCTTTGTCACCTTCAGGGACATCAAACCTGCTTATATCCTCCCTGAACTCCTTGAGCCTCTCATTCTTGGATTCCCTTACATAAGAGCTGGTTTTTGGCGTTATCCCGACAAGGCTTAGTTCATACCTGAAACACGGCCGGTTCAACAGGCTTGTTAATATATATACTGCAACCGGGTACCTGTAACCTGGATCCACATCCTTTAAACTATTCTCCAGTATCCGGTAGATGTCTGTTTCCTGCCCCCTGTAATTATATGAATATACCTTTGAAGGGGGAATTTCTTGTTCTACAAGGTAACCAGTGTCACATAACGCCCTGAGGTATCCTGTAATGATCAACCTGTGCTGATCATATCCTTCTGATTTCAGTTCCCTGGATATGCTACTTATGGAAAGCTGGCGCTCCTTTAGCATATTTGTGATTACATTAAAGAATTTCTCAGACATGTATAATAGTTGATATTGGTAACAAACCTGATAAATACTTTGATAAATAACACCAAAACAACCATTTGTCACAGATGGACTACTGAGTGAATAAGAAAATATGGAACTGCATTATAGTTCTTGATCACAATATCAGTTGTATGAAATTGAGAAACATATATAAGAATGTATAATTTTCTATATATATATATATATTATTGGGAATCGCGAGAACAATTATCAGTGGTTTTTTTTGGTTTAGCGAAGTTTGGTTATTTTTGTGTGGTCATATATGGATATTCTACGCAGTGTGATGTCTACTTCTACATGTTTCTGACCAATTTTGATAATGTCTCCCACATGAACCTTATTATCAAAGTTCCAGAGAACTTTTACGCGATCACCAATTAAGATTTGTCTTCCCCTGGAATCTTTCATTATAGGACCACTTCCATTTATTGAATTATTTCCTAAACCCTTTACTATATCAGCAAATATTACGATTTCAATTTGATTAGTTATGTTAACAGTTTATAATTACTTTGTATTTAATGTTATGGGAAAGATATAAAAGAGGCCTTTAGATAAATAACTCAATCTGCTCTTTATCCTTATCCTGAATGACAAATACCCCACGTATGAGTTTACGATATGGGATATCATACAGGATACCACGTTTACGGTAGACGTATTTCCCATGATGTGTGCTGGTACACATGTCTGCCATATCCTGGAATGGAACCGGTAAATAATCTTTGTGGGTGAGCGATGCAAGAACATGTTATTCTAGGAAGGATCATAGGTTTTTTCCCTTTAAGAGAATGAGGTTAAGAATTATCAGCATATTGCATCTTTATTGGCTGACTGGAGGTTACAGGGCAAAAATGATTTAGAAGAACCGGAGCAACTACTCTGGCAAAAATGGTGCATGAGCTAATCAAATACAAATCCTATACTGCATGATAATATGTCTCATTCTCTTTTCAATCATGAACAGGCCGGTGAGTTAGACTGGTAAAGGATATCATCAGGCTAACAAAGCTTAGTCCTACAGCGACAAAGAACACTGCAGTGAACCCGAACATGCCTGAGAGGGTGCCCCCAAGCAAAGGCCCTGTTATCATGGACAGGGCGATCACCGAATTAATATATCCAGCCGATGTCGCCTTATCCTTATTGCGCATGAGGAGCAGTTCAGTGGAACCCACAAACAGGAATGACCAGGATATGGCTACCAGGAACATACTGGGTATGATGTGGTAATAAATAGTGGCAGGAACCAGGGTGATAAATGCCAGTATAGACAACAGGTATCCAGCCTTTACTACAAGTTCCATGTTCCAGCCGTCCAACCGCCGCATTATTAAGAACTGGACTACTGGATTTATAGCAAATAGCAGTCCTATCCAGAACCTATCCGCTCCCAGGCTGACCATGTACAGCGGGAAAATGGTCCAGCATCCAACTGCACCTGTATGCCTGATGAAGAACGGAAGATAAATACTCCAGTTATTTTTAATTGTGGAAAATGAAAAGTAATTCACTTTTATCTTATTCACTTGTACTTCAGGCATACGGACTGCGATGATGAAGGATAATATCACCATCAATGAACTGACAAGGAATATCAGGTCAAGATCCCCTATCAACCCTGCCCCGAAAAACCCGAGCGCCCAGCCCAGGGCACCAAAGGAGCTAAATTTCCCAATGCTGCGCTTAAGCCCGTGTACATGCATGATAAAGGCTGCCGGATACATACCCACGCATATACCCAGCAATCCACGCAGCAGTGCAAGGCTCAATGGATCGTATGCGAATATCTGCAGGAAATAAGCTACGGCCGAGCATGCAAGTCCAAAAAGCAGTAGTTTTTTAATGTTCCATACATCTGCCGCTTTACTGAAAATGTAGGTTGAAAAGAACAAGCATGCACCGTACACACTCATTATAATGCCTACCTGAATGTAGGTTGCACCCATCTCCTCAGCCAGGTTGGGGATGAAAATAATGGACATCATCATGGATGCACTGGTAAAAAACTGGATTGAGTTAAGCCTCATATCAGGGTGTAAATAGGAGGGGATATATTTCAAGATATGCAGCCAAATGCATCAGTTGTCTTGCATTGCAGCATCGTTTGTCCTGTGTTGCAATCAATTGTCCTGCGTTGAAGATATAAATAGTGTGATTTTGCAAACCAAAAACCTATATACTATATTCTCGTATGTGGATTCCTCTGATTCCACTGTGCGCCGATAGTGTAGTGGTTATCACCGTGGCTTGCCAAGCCATGAACTCGGGTTCGAATCCCGATCGGCGCATATGTGTTTTTTTATGTTGTAATCATCTAAGGCAAACCTTATAGAATATTGAAACAGTAACACAGATTACATGTCTCGAATACTCATCAAGGATGGTTATGTAATTACTATGGACGGCCCGCCGATTGAGGGAGGGTATGTCCTTATAGAGGATGATAGGGTAGCCTATGTAGGCCGTGAAGAGCAAAAAGCGGACCAAGTCATAAGTGCAAAGGGCTGTGCTGTTATGCCAGGGCTGGTAAATGCCCACACTCATGCTGCAATGACACTATTCAGGGGCTATGCAGATGATATGCCTCTGCAACAGTGGCTGGAAGAACATATCTGGCCGGTAGAGGCTCATCTTACGGATAATGATGTGTATACCGGAACAATGCTGGCATGCCTGGAAATGATACGTTCAGGTACCACAGCTTTTGCTGATATGTATTTCCACATGGACCATGCGGCCAGGGCAGTGGATGAATCAGGCATACGTGGATCCTTATCTTATGGTATGATAGAACTGTTTGATGAAGCTAGGGCAGAGACCGAATTACAGGAAGGGGGACGGTTTGTGAGACAATGGAACAATGCCGCCGATGGTAGAATTACTACTATGTACGGGCCCCATGCACCCAATACCTGCAGCCGGGAGTTCCTGTCAAAGGTCAAGGAGCAAGCTGCTTACGATAATGCCCGCATCCATATACATATGCTGGAGACCGAGGCCGAACTGAACCAGATGAAGGAACAATATGGAATGTGCAGTGTGAACATGCTGGATGAGATCGGATTCCTGGGACCTGATGTGCTTGCTGCCCATTGTATATGGTTATCTGCAGGAGATATGGATATCATGGCAGAAAAGAATGTCAATGCAATACACTGCCCTGTAAGCAATATGAAGCTGGCATCAGGGATCGCTCCGGTACCTGAACTGTTAAGCAGGGGCGTGAATGTTGCACTGGGTACGGACGGATGTGCCTCTAATAACAGCGGGGGAAGGTTGATATTGCTATCTACAATGCATTCAGGCATGCATTTACGGGTTCGGATTTTCCTCACGTGGTTTGGGTAACCAAAGATAATCTGGATGAGACTGTTGAGATCAGTAAACGCTACCGCAGGTCGGTCAGGGGTACACAGATCGGGGTGTTGGGGTAAGTTTTGGAGTCAAGCCAGATAAACAATGTTTTATTATTCGGTAGGATTTATTCCGATCATAATCGCCAAGATTGTTTGCATTATTACCCATGTTCTCCAGTATCACACCAGAATTCACAGTTTTCATCCATAAATAATCTTTTCTAACGTCCACTCCTCTCGATTTTCACCAAAATAATACTTCCTTAACTTTTCCAGATGTAGAACAGAATTCCAAACCGTGAACATTATATAATTGTTATAACATATAGAACAAATCATTGGAGAAAGGTGAAATTGAAAATTACGACCATGACGAATACGCAAAAAAACATTATGGATGCATTCAATTGCAAATATTTTGGAATGAACAAATACTTGAAATCGATCGGGGTCAAGAATGTGTGGAACAGATTTTAAAAATGGTACGGTCCACTGATGGCGGTTTAAATTCATAGTGACGAAGATGGGTTATTACTAATATATTAGCAATAATGGTGCCTTTTGGATATGTCTGGATTCTATTCATTCCATTGTGGCTGTTTTTGCTTGCGTTTTAAAACCCTGATTTTAGGTATCATAAATGTATTACCAATTATTAGAATTACGATACTTAGGATTATGAGTCTGTTTTTTAATGTGTATGATAATGTGTAGGAAAATATATGCTTTCCTGCATGTTTAGAAAATGCGAACGAAGTGAGCATTTTCTTGATTCCTTAAACCACATCATTCAAGCATTATAATAGTCCATCCTCCGCGAAACTTATTAACCTCATCGCAACCAATCCTACATCAATGACACAGCCCTATATTCCCCCTGACCTCAAACCCATCATCGATTTCCACGGCCACTTCTGTCCGGGCCTGGTACTTGGCTACCGCGCTGCAAAGGCAGGTATGGAGCGAATTCATACCATGCGCTCAGAGGATGAAGAATTAATAGCAATTGTGGAGAACAATTCCTGCGCAGTGGATGCCATACAGTACATGACCGGCTGCACCTTTGGTAAGGGCAACTTCTTTTTCAGGGATTACGGCAAGCATGTATATACCCTCGCACTCCGCCCCCTTGGCCGTGGTGTACGGGTAAGCCTGAAGGGCACTATGTTCGAAAAAGAGGACCGTGATGAGCGGATTGCGCAGATATTGAGTATAGATGAAAATGAGTTGTTCGACATACGGGACGTTACAATTGAACTGCCATCGCATGCCCGGATACATGAATCAGTGCCATGTTCCAGGTGCGGGGAGCCGGTGATGGAGACAAGGATCAAGGAAAAGGATGGAAAAGGTTACTGTATTCCATGTTTTAATGAAAAGTCCTGACTGGTCCTAAAAAATTGAAATGGTTTATTTGGAAGATATTAAGTTGAAATCAGTAGCATAAGGTTGATAATGCAGGAAAAATAAGCGAACAAGCCGCCGGTGGGAATTGAACCCACGACCTACTGATTACGAATCAGTCGCTCTGCCAGGCTAAGCCACGACGGCAAAAAGTTACTGGGCGATTTACGCTAATATCTATTGTATCCATTATCTACTTATCGTTCTTTCGGATACGCTTTACTTCCACCTCACCTATGGAATGCACATAACAGGCTTTTAGTCCCAGACGAGAAAAATCCTCATCCGTGAACATCTCCTTCAACTGCGTAGAATCCAGCCTATCCTCCTTTTTGAGTTGATTATTAATAGTGCCGAGATAGAATCTCTCCTTTGACCTGGCAATCTTAGCAAGGATATTTAAAAGCCTGGTCTTTTTAATTTTACCAGTTTGTAAAATGGGTTCTTGTACCTCATTGTTGTCAGTTTCAACATTCAATAACCCCTTTGTTTCCAGTGGAACCTCAGCACGCTTATGATGCTTCACCCAATCAGCGATAAGTTGCGCACTTTCCCTGCCAGAACATACTTTCATTTCCCTGTCCATCCAATCAGGCAGATACTCCCGCACCCCCATCCCTCCCTTGCTCGCAAACCTAAAATCACATAGCACCAGCACTCCATCTTCATCTGCTGCACGATGTACCCGTCCTAGTGCCTGCAGTGCCCTGTTCATTGCAGGCAGGGTATAAGCTATGAACATCCCCTGTTTATTCCCGTACTTGCTCTTGTAATATTCATTCACAGTCTTCTGTATCTCAGTATATGCAGTCAACGGCAGTCCGACCACCATAGCACCTTTTAAAGCCTCGCCCCGGTAGTCAATACCCTCACTCATCTTGCCGCCTGCCACTGCAAGCAGTACCCCTGGTTTTGTGGCACTCTTAAGCCCGGCCTGGAAGAATCTGGCCAGCACTGATGACACCTCTTTCGAGTCCCTGGGTTCAAGATATATCTGTTTGCCTGCTGCCTTTGCAACCGTGGTGCAAATATCCATGTACTGGTTCAGCAGATTATATGAAGTAAAGTAGACCACAACATTTCCGGGTACACCAGCAATAAACGATTCCAGATGCTGCTGTATCTCAGTCACATTATCCCGATCATCCCTTAGTGAACTTTGTGTGGTGGCCCTGCTTGCTGTCAGTACCAACCTGTTCTCAGGAGGGAACTGGTTTGGGAGTGTTATTATGGTTGCTCTGCCGTTTTTAGCAAAATAGTACAGCTCATATGCTTCAGGCGGCGAGAATGTACCAGATATCATTATAGTGGCATGGTGCTGGCCTACCACGCTCTCTATTTGCAGGCTGGGGTCAAGGTTGCGTATCTCCAGTGTAGTGGACGTGTAGGTATTACCCCCCACCTGGCGTTTATCAGTATATTTCAGTGGTACGTAAGCCTCATCGTTCTTTGCAAAGTTCAGCATGAACAGGAAGTCACCTACCTTTTGAAGGTGCATCTCTGAAGATTCTGATCCGCTTTCCTTCTGCCTGGCTATCACATCACCCAGGTTCATTAGTTCAGCCACCATCCTATCATCCTCCCGCACCAGGCTTTCACCAAACACAAAATCCGAGAACATGTGCGGGTCGAACCACTCCTCTGATGATGTGCCTTTCTCGTTCATCTTTTCCATGAACTTCATTATCCTGGGCAGTATCTGCTCTGCCACAGCCAGGCTCTTGTTCAGGCCAGCCTTCCTTGCCTTCATCCTGGAAGATTCCACTTCTTTTATGGCTTTTTTAACAGAGAACTGGGACAGGACATCGCTGTTCACAGCCCGCACAGTATCCCCCAGGTTATGGGCCTCATCTATAAGCAGGATGGTCTTTTCAGGATCCAGTCCCAGCCAGTTGTACATGGCATCCCTGTAGGTATCATCAAACACATGGTTGTAGTTCAGGATAACCACATCAGCATCTTCTGCTGATAATGCCATAGCTTCATAGGGACACATATCACCACAATGTTCGTCCAGTTCGTCCAGGTAAATAATATTGTCCCCGATGGCCCGGCCAACTTCCTGGGCTTTCCTGGAACTGCGAAACTTAATTTCCCCATCAAGGAGATAAGCTTCTTTGGACAGCAAATAATATGGACAGCAGGAACGCTCTCCCTCCCTCTCATCCATTATCAATTCAAGCAGCGATTCATCCTTTGAAGGGTCATAGACCGTATCCTGTGACCTTCCAGCCAGATACATATATTCCCGCATCTTTGATTCCAGCAGTTGCCTGGTCATGATCTTTAGCAGATCACATCCCATGTAGACGCTGTCCATCTCATCCCTCAACTGGCAGGTCTTTGCCTTGCCGACCAGGTATGCAACCCTTGGACGCTTGTTGGTGTTCTGCCTTATCTTCTTAATCTCGTCAAGATAGATGGAAACCTGGCTTACAGTGCGCAGTACAACCACAATTTGTTGATCATTCCTGGCAGCAAGCAGAGCCGACAAAATACTGGTCTTCCCACTGCCGGTGGGTGCATCCACCATAAATACGCTGTGCCCGCCGGTGCGTACTATTTCTGCCGCTGCCTCCAGCATTTCACGCTGGTGGGACCTGTATCCAGGATAAGGGAACCAGCGGTCAATATCCGGGTCCAAAACTTAACACATCCCTACAAAATTTTTGAGCATCTTCAACCCCAAGTCCCCGCTCTTTTCAGGGTGGAACTGGGTCCCCATCACGTTGCCTTCCTTATTGACGACAGCAGCGGCAAATTCTATGCCGTATTCGGATGATGCCAGTACGTATTCCGGGGCACAGTCTGCATAGTAGGAGTGGACAAAATATGCATAAGTATTGGTTGGTATGTCCCTGAACAACTGGTGATCACTTTTAATATCAAGGGAGTTCCAGCCCATGTGGGGTATCTTGCCCACCGATTTTGGAAAGCGTACGACTTTACCGGGAACGAGGTTCAGTCCGTCGGTCTGGCCTCCCTCTTCGGACCGGGTGAGCAGCATCTGCATCCCGAGGCATATCCCAAGCAGGGGTTTTCCTGCTCCTGCTACCTCTATCAGGTTGTCCTTAAACGGGGCCAGGTTGTGCATGGCGTCCTGGAATGCACCCACTCCGGGCAGCACCACGCCGTCTGCCCTGTGCATGGCGGCCGGGTCTGAAGATATGGTAACGGCTGCCCCGGCATGTTCAAGACCGCGGGTGACACTGCGAAGGTTGCCTAAGCCGTAGTCGATGATCACGATGTCTGTCATGTGGTACCTGAAGGATTTGAGTATAAATAAATGTGAGGATTGGGCAGTCACGACAGCTTATATCCATAGAAGATAATTGTATCGTGTGTGCTTAACTACTGTTGTGCGACCTGGCAACAATAAAGATCCAACACTTGGGTGTGGCATCTACTAGTGTCGAGTCAACCATACAATATTGCAACATATATGATCTGACACGGTTATATTTTCCAGTAATTTTCAAGACAGCCGAATAAGAAAGAGCGATTACTCGCTCTCGCTCTCCCTCTTCTAAGAACCGGACTTGCGACTTTAACCACATCCAGCTCAAGCTTTTCATAACCCTTATCGTGCAACAGTTTACAATTCAATGACTTTCCGGTTTTAAGACTACATTATTCATGCAAAATGAACAATTGTTTATTTTAACTCCAGACGTTTTAGGCTTGCCAGCTATTTTCCGAGCACGCAGTTTATATCGTCGTAGAAACTTTTTAATTTATTCTGGAAATGCTATATATATATACTTATATAGTTTGCGAAATACTTAAATTAATATAGTAAACATACATGAAATTCTTCGAATAACATGCACAAAAAGATGAAAGAACCCAAGGGTACTTTCATGCTAAATAATAAAAAGTCTCCTGATTTTACATCTTGTCCGGCAATGTCCTTTTTAACAACTTCCCAGCAATGAACAATACTTACAATAGCTATATGGCAATCTGTGGTAAGATTGATATATGGCATAATGTTGTGTAAATTGTTGTTCAATTTAAATGCACATATTTTGATTGATAGGGCAAGGGTGTGCGAGGGGATAAGATGCGCCCAGAAGCCAATAGGCTTGAATAGCATGAG
>Ga0255430_10050_pt1 | contig 18654 bp, 12 predicted proteins | sample ANMaggSeSYBR02G3_FD_182660 | JGI IMG/M metagenome (GOLD analysis project Ga0255430, IMG submission 182660) | Sediment cell enrichment communities from methane seep in Santa Monica Basin, California, United Staets - ANME aggregate JGI... | ecosystem: Environmental > Aquatic > Marine > Cold seeps >...
TTTGAGACCATTTGCTTTCTCGAACATAATTTTTTGTCTTGAGGATTTTTTCAACCCATATACCCGCCAAAATTCCATTCCGATGGATGGTTGACAACTCCAGCACGAACCATGTTCAAATCAATATATGCAATGCATTGAATTAGGTGACGGTCACTTGATACAGCAGTTGCATGATAACAGTCTTCCCAAAAAGCGCCGTTTCGATTCTTTGCCTCAAACAGCCATTGCAACCATCGGCATCGATCTCTGGCAAATTTAAGCAGAAATTCTTTTTTATGACACCGATGCGTAATATGCCAAACGTGACCTGGAAGGAAATGCCGTTTTGCTTTTGACATCTGCCTGTGCTCTTCTCTTAAAAGTGTGTTTTTGGCCCTAAAAATGGCCATTTAAGGCCTTATTTAACGCAAGATTTTAACGTTTTATATATTATCTCAATAAGTTGCTGTGGTCCGACCCCCATTCACCTGTCATTGTGCAACCTGGGGGACATCCAGATGTCCCTGATATCGTGAATTCATCATCCTCAGTTGATATTTTAATATATAATGTGGTCAGCTCGTTTCCCTGGAATTAAAAATTTCCAGTCTTATATAATTTCACTGCTTTTGCAATCTCCCGTTCAATCCTTGAATCTACCATTCTTACCGTCAAATCTGTTTTTTTAACCTTCATAGCATCTGCGATTCTGCAGGCAGCATCTACAGCGGTGGAAACCAATTGAATAGGGACAGTCGGGTTTGTATTTTCTGCAACCTGAGGGAGTTGTATATCAAATAACAGATTTTTACTTATCAATTTTAACGGTTCAACCGGCAAATTTGGAATAAGTAAACGTTCCCGTTCATTAATCAACTCATCAAGATTTTTAATAATTGTCCAAAAATTATCGTTTTCAGATGAACCAACAGGGCGTATCAAGCTTCGTGCGGCAATAAGGTTAAAAATGGATTGAGCCGTTGCCGAACGTTGATTCAATTTTTCCAATCGTTCAACAGCACGGGTAGGATTGAATTCCTGCAGCGTTATATCGTGTAATTTTTTCTTGAGATGATCAATATTATATTCAGACAGATTTGCGGCTTCATCCAATTGAATATGTTTTAAATCATTCCATGATGTTATCAAACAAACATCGGTTTTATTCTGCTTGGTGATTACAGCAGCCACATATGCCACAACTTCGACACCTGTTTCAGGGACTTTCTCTGTCAAACGTATGACGGATTTGGGCAAATCAAAGGCTTCAAATTGATCTAATAGTTGATCAAAAAAAGGATCTCCATAGGATGCAAAATGAAGCATTCCTTCAAGTTCTTTGACACCTTGATCATATAATGTTCTATCAATAGTCAAGGCAGCGCCATTGGGAATTCCAATAATTCCCCGAAGTGTTATCAGCGATCTTTTTTCATTTTGAGATACTGTGCAACCAACATCTTTGAGGTATTTTGAGCTTGTTAGGCAATCCCATATTGAACTTAAATCTACGGGGGGCGGGTTGTTTAAACGTTTCTTATGTAATCTGACATAAATCTCATACAAATCATTTACTGGAATTTCCATACTGGCAGTGCGTCTTTTTTGCAGTTCTATTCTTTCTTTTGCTCTTTTTTCCAACTCTTCAGGGGTGAGGAGTCCTGCCGCAAGGTCGTTAAATTCATCCGGATGAACAGGCAGCATTGAAATCTGTTGAGTTCCCACAATGCTGCCTGCCTGAATCAAGCGTTTCAACAAACGATCATATACTATCTGTTCCGCTGAGTCGGCATAACATAAATTCAATACATAGATACGATCAAATCTTTGCCCGATACGATCAATACGTCCAATGCGTTGTTCAACCTTCATAGGATTCCAGGGGAGGTCATAATTGATCAGAAGATCGGCTGTTTGAAGGTTTAGGCCTTCAGCAGCAGCGTCCGTACAGATCAGGATATCAATTTCTTCCCTCATAAACCGGTGCTTGATTTCTTCCCGTTCAATACCTCGAAGCTGTTTTGTGACAGGGTCAACATATTGACCCCCTTTTCCGGAATAGGTGCCAATGAGTATTGATTTATCAATGCTTCTCAGTCTGTTTACTATATCCTGCAATGTGTCATAAAACCTTGTGAAAACGACTAACTGTTTTAATCGTCCACCTGGCAATTTTCTGTTTTTATTATCAAGGACATTCAGTAACGCTTTAAACTTGGATGGAGGTTCAGATAAATCTTCAAGTGTGTAAAACATCTGGGTTAATTTATCTTTTTCCCACTCCAGGTCTTTAAGTGAGCGGTTTTTTAAAAATGCCCTTAATACATCATCGTCAATATCTTCATCACCCGTAAACATCGATTCAAAATCATGGAGATCACCCACTTCATCATCATGCCGGGACAAATGATTTAATGCTGCGGCCACACGTTCCCTGCGTCTGCGAACCGTTTCACGAATTGCATATAAACTGGATGCAAAGCGCAATCTCAAAAAACTTAAATAAAATCCTAAATTTTGTGTTGGGTTGCCGGCAGGGGTATTTGCTGCAATCTGTGATGTCAACTCTTTACAGTAGGTTTCCAACTCATTATAGGCCTGCTTTTCCAATTCATTAAAAACAATTCGGGGGACGGGTAATATTTCACGCTTCGCCAAATTAGCGCCAAGTTGTCCTTTTTTGCGGTATATTTCCAGCAAGGGCCTAGTATGTCTGAGCATTACCCTGGATAAAGGAGCTGCTGAAAAAATAAGCCTTTGGATGTTCCTCCGGTCTGATCCTCTCGGTATCCGTCCTCTTTCTATCCACTGTTTTGTGGTTGTTTTTATTCGACCATCAATGACAGCTTCTTCAAGATATTTTTTTAAAAATGGATCATGTTGGTTTATGGTCATGATAGATCTCCTGAGCAGTTCCCATTGGGATTCATTTATCTCCTGATCTCTCACGATAGCGCCTAACGCCTCATAGTATCCCCATGTTAAAAAAGGGTCCAATTGAAAGGCACCTACACGATTGGTCAAATTTAAAAGATCAAAGATTTCGATCCAGTCAATTTGCATAGGCGTTGCAGTTGCCAGCCACAATGATTTGGTGCGTTTTCTAAGCTGTTTGCTTATTGTTTTATATAAATTTCCAAAACCGGGATGAACACGGGTTCCGTTCCTTGGATTTTTTCTTCGGGCATAATGTGCTTCATCTATCAGGATAATATCAAATAAATCAGATTGCAAAATGTCAGGATGTCGATCTTTCCGACTGATCAATCCTGTGGATACAATACATAAATCAGGCTCCAGCAGGCTCTTTGATGGTTTTGTTTCTTCAAAGGGAAAAATATATTCATGTTTAACCGCAGAACCTGAAAGAGACCTTGCAAAGGGGAGGAAGAACTTGGAGGCCATCTCCCGGTGCCACTGTTTAGTTAAACTTGCAGGGGGGCTAACAAGAATTCGTTTGGCTAAGCCAGATAAATATAAAGATCGAAAAGCAAGGCCGGCTTCAATGGTTTTACCCAGGCCAACCTCATCGCACAGCAAATAGCTGTATGGCCAGGTCTCAATAAGCCTTAACGCAACAATCTCCTGGTGGGGCCAGGGCTCTACTGGTGAAGTTTCCATGCCCACATATCGCCCTCGCGGCAGTTTGGGTCCGTCTTTTATCAGTGCAAATTTCAGTCTTTCAATGCCTGATGGTGGTTCCTCCTCCGGTTTAAATAAGGTGCTACCATCAATTTCTGTTAGAATCTTTACAGATTGTCCAATACGGATCATTTTCTGCCTTACCGCTTCAGGCAGGGTCATAACACGAAGATATGGAGACTGATCGTTCCATATGGTTTCAAATACAAGTTCAGCCTCATCTGCTCTCTGTTTTTCAATATTACTCCACCAGTCCGCATGGACATCAATATTTTCTGCGTTCAAAACCAATGCGGTGCGAGATTCATTCAATGATCCTGAAATGTATAATCGCCTATTATCCTTATCTTTGAAAACAGCCCATTTTTCATGAACATATCCATCTGTTGCGGTTGTAAATGAAATGGATTTGCCGGTATTTTTATCTATCCGAAATGCGACACGGACTTCTAAATACCCTTCAGCCACCATCCATGATAAAAGTTCAACGCCGCGGGCAACTTCTTCCGGCCATGTCTTCCGATATTCCAATTCACTGTTCAGACGCTCTGACATTCGCTGCATGTCGCCCTGGAGTATGGCATTTACATCATCTTCATCAAGATCAGCACCGACAATGAGCCGCATCTTTCCACCTGCTGCTGTAAAAGCAGAAAAACCTTGAGACGCAGCCGCCAAAGATGTTGATCTGAAATATCCGGCCACACGATCATATTGTACGCTGAGAGTTAAAGCGGGGATATAAAAATCATGCAGAATGTTTACAGGACGTCCTGTGCTGCCCACAGAGGATGTTTTGTAGAAATAGTTCCATGGCCTGTTTTTAAATCCATTTTGTTTATTATCAGGATCGGACATTATGAATCCTTATTTTCTGAGGAGCGCATGAAATCCGGCATCTTCTGCTTTGTAAAGATTTTGGACGTCCTTTTGAGCGAGCCCTTAGTTTGCTCTGAAGTTCGTTTTCTCGCTGATACTATTTAACACATCTTCAACAGATGTTTCGGTTGATTCAAATACTTCATTCCCAATGTGTTTGTGGTGCGGAAAAGTCGAAACACCTGGCCAATGATTCGCGTTGTCCCAACGACAAATCAAATTTCCAGAAGAATCTGTCCAATGATAAGCATACTTTCTCTCTTTGTTTTCAAAAACATATTCTTTTATGAAAAGCTTCGATTCGTTTGTGAACGTTAATTGCGCCTTAAACCGAAGCATCTCTCCTTCTTGCTCATACAGGGAAACATGAAAAGATTTAATAAAACGTTCGTGCTTGGCGATTAGATCAAGCATATTCCAATTCCTGTTTTTGTTTCTTAAGTCTATCAATCGCCTCTTTTGCAAAGCGCCAGTCTAAATAATCGTCTTCTTCCGTAAAGACCTCCTCATTTTGCAATCCTTCAACTTTTGCCTGAAACGTCTTAAAGGACATATGATATTTGGCCCCAAAACGCTTATTCTCCGCCTCATATTTCTCAATTCTGGCCATAAGCATAAGCAAAATCTGATTTTTCACAAAGGATTTCAAATTCTTAAAGCCAAACTGAGCAACTATTGCCTCTGATCTTTCTGCAAATTTCAGTTCTAAAGAAGTATCCACTTTATTGCCTCCAATTGGGTATAGACTTTCAGATAAATAATTTCACTGTGTTATCAGTCGTCGACGTATAACTAATACGCCTTCCTCCTTCTATCCTTGTGAAATTAATTATCTGAAAGTCTGTAGTTTTAGGATGGACGTTCCCTATATTCCAAAAACAATTGCATTCCCTTCTTTTCTGAGGTCTTCGTCCGTCATTTCGGATGCCCATACGTTAATCAGATTTTTTATCAGGTTTTCTTTGCCTTCAGCGTGTCTGGACAGATAACCGCGAGCAACGGGAACATCGCCTTTGCGAAAATTCATGATCAGCCCATGGAGAATGTCCCATTCGGTTTGGGGATTTTCAATCCGTTTTTGATTACGTTCATCAGGTCTTGCCAATCTGAGCTTTGATCCTTTTTTGATAAGGGGCGCGTGAAATCCGGCATCTTCTGCTTTGGCCTGCCGGGCTCGTCTGCCGGTATTTGACTGGGTATTAATACCGATAAAGCGTCCATCAGATGTATATCCGCCTGTTTTTGTTTCCAGCCTGATATTCAGGGAACGGGACAAGTTCAATGCTTCATCATAACGAAATTCCTTTAAGCCATAAATTCCATACAAGGTAAGCGCCATGGATGCTTCAGGTGACAGATCCTCAACATTCAATTGACCGTCAGTGATCCTGTAAATCTGGTTTTCAGCAACCACCCGGCTGGCTTCATTCATTGCACGGACAGGACCAACCGGTTCATCACCATCTAAAACAGGCCATTGTTCAGAAAGCACTCTTAAAGCCCGGCCATAACTTGCAACCATTTCATCCACAGGGTTGAGTTTTAATACCTTGAATTCTTCAAGACCCTGTTTTACAGCCTGGCGGATTTTCTGCTGAACGCCGGTTCCGCCAAAGCCGCTCCATGTTGCGGGTTCATTTTGATCAATATTTCGTTTTCGGCATGATAAAAATACTGAGCTAATAGCTGAGGCTGTTTCTTTGGTATGAATACCGTGCTGAGTTTCAGATTCGACAGGGAACGATGCTGTTATATTCCAGCCGGTTTCTATTAATGATTGGGTTAAGGCTTCCCATGCTGTCTGGCTCTTATGTGTGAACATAACTGTTAAAAGCCCGGTATTTTTTATAACACGCCTGCATTCATTAAAAATTTCGCTCATCATTCGCTCATAGTTTTTATGAGCATTTCTACTTCCACCATCACGATTTGGATTGGCAACTGCTTCATCCTGTTTGTTGGTAAGACGTCTGTTAAAATAGTCAGGATATAAGTCGTTCAAAGTGCGTTTTTGCCATACATAAAAATAGTCTGATAACTCCGCATATTGAACATTATTGTAATACGGAGGATCCATGCAGACCAAATCCACAGACATATCCTGGATATTTGATAAATGAGCTGCTGTACCATTATTTATGGTGACAGTATTTTGGGTAGGGAGTTTGCTTTCAGAATTTGATAGTTCTGATAGCCCTTTATATGCATCTACAATTTGTGATAGCCCCCAGGCGAATCCTGAATTGGGACCAGTAAATATCATTTCGCCAAATGTCCATTTTAATGAAAAATCATGACGACCAAAAGTACCTTTAATAACACCCCTGGTGTATTCCCATCTTGTCTGCCGGCTATTATAGTCAACCCCTTTATCAATAGCGAACTGAAGATAAGTAACAACAGCTTTACCTTTATCTTCACCCAATCCATCAATGATTTGAGGTTTCAAACGATTCAGGTCTTCAACAAGGGTAAGGTGTCCCAATAATTGACGTGATGTGAACATATCACACCAGCGAGACATTCCATATATTACAGGTCTCATATCATTGCCTTGAGGAAACTTTTCCGTCGGTATCAACCCAGCCTCATCCCAACGATCCCAATTATCCTTCAATCGTTTATCCGCCTCTTTTAATGCGGATAAATCTTTCTCATTGGGTGGTCTGAAGAACCTGACCTTTTCGGTTTTTATTTCTCCTTTTTTCGCACCGCTTTTATATCTTTGCGGTTTTCCATCCTTATCAAGTTTGGGTTGAAATCGAACAGCTACGATACAATACAGGAGATCTTTCCATTTTCCTGTGGGTGATTCACCACGAGCTTGAGATTTTATTTCATCGGCATCTATGGCCTGTTTACAGTGAATGCAATGCCCAACCCCTCTGTTTACAGTCGCAAAACCTGGGTCTTCTCCTTTTGGGCCTTTTTCCTTAGAAATACGATAGGTCTCGAAACGGACTGTTCCATTGTTTTGTTTTCCATCAGGTATGATTTTTACGCCCCATTGTTTACCGGATTGTTTGCTCAACCAGCATGTGTTCAATAGCGGTGCATTTCCATTGCAATGTGGGCAGGTGACTTGGCGGCAGTAGATTAAACCAATTTGGTCGTACTCTATTGTATCAAACTGCGGTATTATTTCAGGACAATTCTTACAATGGGTCTTCAGATGTATCTTTTCTTGTCGAGGAAGAGGTGAAAATGGAGTTATATCGTCCATTTTCTTTGCAACATGATCAACTAACTTCTCACCCCAATATTTAATATCTTCAATTAAACTGACGCCAAATTTTGCAGGGTATTCAAGCGTTGCATGGAGTATAACTGAAGCAACAGGATTTAGTTCGTTTGCTATTACCTTGTGACCAAGACGTAAGGCTTCAAATGGGATAGAACCTCCGCCAGATGTTGGATCAAGAACAACTTTAGGGTTCTTTGTCAATTGGGGTGAATTTGTAAATGCTCGCTTATAGCCGTATAAATCTTCAGCATCCCATTTTAACTCTTTGCCTAAAATTTGTTTAATCCCTGGTAATTTCGCGAATTGAATACGTTCATTAACCTGTGCTGGATTTGCTGCTACAATTTTTACCGATAACGTGGCGCCTATTGCTGGAAAGGAATCTGGAATCTCAATTGAATCCTTTTCCCATTGTGTCAATATAATTTCGTTAGCCAAAGATGAATCTGTTGATTTAAGATTTTTAATAACTAATCTATTTTTCCTTCGTCGTTCATTTTCTTTCTCCAACAAAGCCAGAACAGAGCTATCAACAGGCAAAACTTCTTGATCATTCTCATTCTTTTTTATTTTATCAAGCAACTTTCCTATCAGCGTCCATTCAACCCCATTGATCTCAACCACTCTTTTCTCAATTCCCAACTGTCTGAGGAACCAATCCGGATCAGTATCAGCCGGCAATAACGATGCGAGTATTGCCGCGCGACTTGGCGTTAATGGCCGACGCGCCCACCATACATGCAGATAATATAATGGGGGCAATGCTGAACTGGCGCCTCGCTCTCTTTGTGTTTCAGCTCCAACCTGGTGGCAGGGGAACCCCGCCTCTATGAGTCTCATATCATCTTGAAAAGAATTGTTCATATTCTTCCTTTTGTCTTGCAGCTCAATATTTTTGTCTAAAATCCTCCAGCATCTTCTCAACATTTGGATCTTTTGGATGACCTGACAGCATTGTCTTCATGCCGGCCATTGCCCATCGGTTGGCAGCATCGCTAAAATGTGAAATTCTTGAATACCAGTAACTGGATTCTTCCATAGTGAATCGGTCTATCCGCCTGGCAATCAATTCCACACGATCCATCTCTTTTAGACGTTCCTGCAATTTGAAAATCAGAACCAGTTTATAACCTGCTTCAAAATCCAAAGGAAGATTGCCTCGAAATGTAATTCTTTTCTTATTGATATATTGCTGAAGTTCCAGCGGAATATCAGCATGATTATTAATTCGGGCAAGTATTATACTGATGACCGGCAAACATCTGCGTTGAGACTGACCATAGATTATCCCGCGTTCTTTCAGAATCGACCTGATCGACCTGGGCGCTTTTAAGTCCTGGGTATCAGTTCGCTGATCAGGCATAATTCTTTCTTTCACTATAAAAACAGGAGATGCCTTATCCCTGTGATCAGTGATCCTTAGTATCCACGGCGCTTTTGACAACTCGGATTTCACTTTTTGAGCGTAGTGCAAATCAATATTTTTTATCTTTGTATTTTTGGTCAACATATAATTTAAAATCTATCTCTTAATCACTTTGCGGATTTCTTTGATAAACGGACAATTATCCTGTGGTTTATCTATATCAAGCTCAATTATCGTATCATCTCCCATTTTAACAAGGCTGGCCAATACTTCAAACAGTTCACTTAAGTCTTTGACAGACTCTGGAGGTATTTCCGTTAAATCAATTCGAATTTTTCCACCTTTTGGCAGAATCAGTTCATGCATGCTCATCATATCTATGGTAGTGCTTGCACCGCGTTGATATATTGAACCGATCCGTTTCAGCATCTGAAATAAAACTTTTGTATCATCAGCGCTGCCAAGGTGTATTTCGTTGTCAGTCTTTTTTATCCATCCCTTTTCTGAAGCCTTTGCTTTGGTAATGATGACATCTTCAGGTTCAGGCTGGTAAAACATGGCACCTGTTCCTGAAATAAGTTCAGGTTTCTCTTGCTGTTCAAGCTCTCCCTTGCAGGCCATTAAACGATCATCCTGAACAATACCGGCAACTGCCTCATTTATCGCTTTATCAGGAACATCACCATATTTCTGTTTAAAACTATCAACAAGTTCTGAAATTTTGACCTGTTCTTTTTCTACTGCGATTTGTTTAACATAATCCTTAATCTTATTTTGATCTATTTTGTCTTGCTCCGACCATCCCCGTTGTCTTGCCCCTTCCGGTGTTAAGATAGAATATGCATCTGTTAAATCAACGTTAAACGGTAATTCCTTACCTTCCCGACTGTAGAACTCATCAGGCTTGACACTTTCGTCGGTTCCCATCCGGAAAACACACCATACCCCCTTGGAAACTCCAGCACGTATCAACTGATCAAGCACAACAGGAGACTCAAGAATAGGCCATTTTCGTATTCTGGAAAAATTTTCTCTTAGTTTTTTTACAGACACAACATCCTGCCGGGATAGAAATATTTTTTTAAGGTTGGACAGGTCAGACTGTGTTGTATGATCCGAGGTTACAAGTTCTCCTTCATCAAGAAGTGTTTTACGAATCTGTTCTAAAATTGATTCGCCCCCTTCAGCTCCGCTTGTCTTGATTTCTTTGCCTATTATTTGTCCACTTGCCGAAGGAAACCACAAGCTATGGTAACTTGCAGACACAGAAGTGATTAGCGCATTCTCTCTTTCACTGAATCGTTTTTTAAAATTATCTTCATTTAATTTATTCGGATTGATACCATGATTTTGTGGATTTTGATTCAATCTGCGCATGGCCAATACAGTGCGGGCCAAGTCTCTCAACGTTTTAAAAGATTTTAATGACGCAGAATCGGCTTCTCCAAAAATACTTGTTTGAGACTGTTTATCAGTTTTAACTGCAACTGTATCAGGGATAAGCATAAAGATTAGATTTTGTTCTATTCTTGGAATATTAATGCCTGCAAATATGATACATTCTTCAACATCAATTGATTTTGCCCCAAGCGATATCAACGCCAAAACAGGTTTTCCCTTGTTATCCGGAATATGTTCGGGCGCTGTCACATCATGCATAACATGGAAAGTTTTGATATCTGCCTTGATGATTTTTCTTGCAGTTGAATCTAAAAGGTCATTAATCTCCTCATTGCCAAGTGTTCTTCTTATTTTAGCCAATGCAATATTTACTGAAGGTTCAAGACTTGCGTAGTAACGTCCCTGGTTAAATCTTAAATAAAAAGCGCTGTTGCTGATCTCTTTTAATGCTTCATTCACTTGAGGTGGTGTCAACCCGGGGAAAGCCACATTAAACAGCGCATCCTGTTCAGTTAGTCCAAAAAGATTTGAGGAAAGACCTGAATCCCTGCCGACCAGACTGTGTAAAAAAATTGTTTTCCAGGTATATTCGTACATTGGCCATCGTTCCGGATGCGGATTTTTTTGATCTGCAATTTCAGCATTGCTGCGTCCACCATCAATTTGATCTGTATCAGCTCCGCCAATATCAGCATTCAAAACAGGTAAAAGATCGCCGCTTCCTGTACGACCAATAATTTCATTGACCGTTCGCGCATCTCTAAAATCTATATGGCAAGCGTGGATCATGGGAATGTTCACTTGTTTTTTCCACAGGTTTCTAACGGCCAAAGCCAATACTCTCAATACACCTCTGGTTCCCTGAAAGTTTTCCGATACAGCCAGCTTATGATTTAAAAAATTAATCAAGGTCGGATGAAATGGGTATAGGGATATCATTCTATCTTTGTAATCTGTACGCGTCGCCTCATCAGGTAAAAGGGAAGTATTTTTCCGGTATAGATTTTCGTATGCCTTAGCTGTTTCCTGAGCCGCATTCGTATCAATTTTTGTAAACAGTCTCTTTGCAAGTACTCGCGATATTTCTGCTGCCTGGACAGGTACAACTGCGGTAGCATCTCTAAAAACGACACTGGTCACACTACCGATAGCCTGTTGGCCGATTCCAAGGGCTGCATCTTTGGTTACATCTTTTCCAACTACTTCGCCAAGAAGTTTAGCCAACTGTTCGGTCTGGTTTGCAAAAGCATCTGTGGCGCTTGCGAGTGTTAACAAAATAGCTATATTGGGATTAGATCTAGCATAGCCATGAAGCCCCATAAGAAATGCAGCTAATTGATCACCACCATCAGGATATGCAGCAGCGAGCCTCGCGGTGTACTGAGCCAACTCATCCAGCATTAGCAGGATTTTTCTGTTTCCAAAAACCTTATCAAAATAGTTTTTACCCGGAGATGCATATGATGATGCTTCTTCCTCTATTTCCATATATAAAGATTCACCGCCGATCCGGAATGCAATCTCACCCCATAAAGTATATGGAAGAAGGACAGATCCTTTTGGTTTATGCACAGGCAGTTCATCTCCGGCAATTCCAACAATAGCAACAGAGCCGGGTTCTGGAAGATATTCATTTGATATCAGATCAGAGGTAAAAGAAGATATTTCAGTTCCTTTGAAACCAATGTGAGCACATGCAATCAGAGTATGCGTTTTGCCTCCCCCAAAAGCTGTTTCAAGCCTGTGAATCGCCGGAACAGTGTTATCGCCTGCCAGACGAGCAAAAACCTCGAAGATTACCATCTTCAATCCATCTGTGGGATAGGTTGTTTCCTGAAAAAATTGTTGCGCATCTGTATACATCGGATGCATTCCAGAGCTATGACCATTGTAATAACGCAGAACCTCGCTTATTGAGGCTGTAAATATTTCCGGATTAAATGTTCCCCTTAAAATGTCCTGTCGCGGTTCACATGTCTCCATAATTGTCTTAATAGTCATGCTGCCCCCAAGAATATAATTTTTTAAATTGTATAGCGCCGTTCTTTATGATTTTTTATTAATCCTTTAAAATTTTTTGGTTTTATTACAATCCGTTCCAAACATCAAGGTTATTTCAATTCTAAAATAAGGACGACGGGTACCCATTAAAGGGCGGGTCAAGAGAAAAAACACCTCTCCATGAAAAAAATTGTGATTTTTTTCGCTTGTCCTCTCCATCTCGCACCAGAAAAAGTGTCAGCTCTTCATTCTTGACAACGATAATCCGTGTGTGAAGAATGAAGAACTTACCCCTGTCTTTGTTAGGATAGGCCATCTTGCACCGTCTGCGGTAGTTTTCTTCGAGTTGTAGGAGTCCTTTCTGGTAGGCATCCAGTGATTTTTCTATTCCCTTTTGTACACGAGTCAACTTCTTACTGCGTGGGTAATACGATGTTTTTATCATTTAAAATATTCATATTTTGGTCATTGACATTATTTAGGCCTAATCCGGACACACCACTCCGTTAGATCCTTTGGCCGGTTTTGAAAAATCATGAGGCATAAGCCTCAATTGGATACTCAGGATCGTGAAAGAGATAGTCCTCACAGGGCGGAAGCTGAGAATCGGTCTTCATTCGCAAAAGTCCTCGAAATAGCTCGCTATTCCTGCGGTTTTGCTCAACCTGACTCGGTGAAAAATCGTTATTTGTGGTCTTTCGAGGTATAATATTGACATTGCCCCTTATTTATGCCATTAGATAGCTAAAACAAGGGGCAATAATATGAAAAGGTTCTCAGAACAATATCTGGTCCAATGGATCAAAACGCGGCGAAGAAAACCTCTCATCCTCCGTGGTGCACGGCAGGTTGGAAAGTCTACGCTTGTACGGCAGTTTGCCAACCAACAGAATTTGTTATTGAACGAAATAAATCTGGAACGACATCTTGAGTTGGACAAGGTCTTTGCGACGCTCGATATAGCCATAATCCGCGGAGAATTGGAGGCTCTTGTGGGTCGCTCGATCACCGAACCGGAACATCTCCTTTTTCTGGACGAAATCCAGGCGACACCGTCAGCGATCCAGGCGCTCCGATATTTTTATGAAGACCTTCCGGATATACCGGTCATTGCGGCGGGGTCTCTACTGGAGTTCACTCTTGCCGATCACAGTTTCTCCATGCCGGTGGGACGTATCGAGTACCATCACCTTGGCCCGATGACATTCCGGGAATTTTTGCAGGCCATCGAACCGGCTTTATGTCGTTATCTTGATGAATTGGAATTTGACTCCATGCTGCCGGAGTCCGCTCATCAAAAATTGCTGATGCGCCAGCGACAATACCTGTTTGTGGGGGGTATGCCGGAGGCAGTGCTGGTATTCCAGGAAAGCGCTTCGCTGGAGGAAGCGGTTGCCGTACACCGCCGCATCGTCGGCACCTATGAGGACGATTTTGCCAAGTATGTCCGTCACCACGAGTTGGCGCTTCTCCAACGCACATTTCAACTAATTCCCCGCCAGGTAGGGCAGAAGGTCAAATACGTAAACTTCTCAAGGGAAGATCGCTCCCGTGACGTAAAGGCCGCCATTGAGTTGCTTGCGAAAGCCCGCGTCTGCATCCGTGTTTTCGCCAGTCATTGCTCCGGCATTCCGCTTCATGCCGACATCAATGAGTTTGCCTACAAACTCCTGTTTCTCGATGTTGGACTTATGAATCATGTGTGCGGTTTGGATTGGCCGACATTGAGGAGAATGAACGATGTGCAATTGATTAATGAAGGCGCTGTGGCCGAACAGTTTATCGGACAACATCTGGCCTACACCAGCCAAGGCGCAGAGCCTCCCCGACCGGTCTACTGGTTGCGAGAAGGACGCAAGACAAACGCCGAGGTTGACTACGTGATTTCCTGTGGCCCTAATATTTTTCCTGTGGAGGTCAAAGCGGGACGGAGCGGAACGTTGCGTTCTCTGCACCAGTTCGTGGCATGTGGAAAATCGCGAAAGGCCGTTCGGTTTGACATGAACCAACCCAGTCGTCAGCAAGTCACCTATCAAGTGCCGACTGCCGGCAAACACCAAAAAACGTTCTTTGAACTTCTTTCCTTACCACTGTATGGTGTCGGAGAATTAGCGCGGTTGCTGGACCAGGAATGAAATTACTTTTACACACTCATGAAGTCCGAAGGGAGGGTTGAGACAAACCTCTCCACAAAGTCAGGGAGCTTTCCGATCATTCCCTGCAACTCGTCTGAGAAAAACGCCTTGAGGAGGGCGGTGTTGTTCCATCTGATCAAGTGAGAGTAGGCCGGGGAGTTTACCTGCGTCAGGTTTTTACGGAAAAAACCCTCAAAAAAAGCCCTGGCCCCGGCATTTGCTTGAGAAAAAATATAAGGATAAAGCCTTTCAAGGAGCATGGGACGAAGTTTGGAGTTGGGCTGACGAGCCCAAAACCGCCGCACCCTATCTTCCTTAAAAATATTGTAGCCCGCAAACACCTCATCTGCCCCTTCACCTGTTAGTACCACTTTAAAGTCATTTTTGCGAACCAGCTCGGAAAGCATAAAGAGAGGAGCCGGGGCTGTACGAAGAATCGGCGTCTCTGTGTGCCAGATGACCCGGGGAAAAATTTCTCCAATATCCTGTTCGCTGCAAAGTACTGTCCGATGGTCAGTCCCAAAAGCCACTCATTCTATAGACTTTCAGATAATCAGCGCCCCACAATTCCCTTATTCCCAACGCACTCGTTGCCCGGAAACAGAGCAAACTGCGAGCCGCTTCCCTTGTGGGACATACGAGACGCGTGGAGTACTACAAATATCTCAAAGTCTTGTTTATCAACCTCAAGAGCCTTTACATAAGAGGATTTTGTCTAAATAGCTTGTAATCTCCCTGGAATCTTCCATTAATAGCACACGGTTTAAAGCTTTCTTTGTATAAGTCAATCTTACTTTCCTGATTAAATCTTTTATGACGGGAACAGAAGCAGGGTTCATGCTGAGTTTGTCTGTCTCAAAAGCTGTAAAAAGATAGGCGCAACGAGGATTCGAAGCCGCCTCACCACAGATACTGACTTCTTTGTTGTTTTTCTTGCAGATCGAAACCACATCGAGGATTGTAGAAATCACAGCAGGATGGAGAGGATCATACAGTGATGCTACCTTCTGGTTGTTTCTGTCCACCGCCAGAGTGTATTGGATAAGATCATTGGTACCAATACTCACGAAATCCACATAGTGAAGCAATCTATCCAGAATTTTAACAGCACCCGGAACCTCGACCATTATGCCGATATTTATTGTTGTATCAAACGGAGCCCCTCTTTTCTCCAGTAAATTCTTTTCTTCATCCAAAAGAGAAGTAATGCTCCTGACCTCGCCTACTGATGTTATCATGGGAAATAGTATTTTTATGTGCCCAAAAGCCGATGCTTTTAATATAGCTCTTATCTGTGTTCTGAAGATATCATCCAGCTCAAGAGAAACCCTGATCGATCTCCAGCCAAGATACGGATTCTGTTCCTTAGGGTAATCGAGATAAGATAAGAATTTATCCCCGCCGACATCGAGTGTACGGATAGTCACCGACCTTCCTTCCGCGCCTTCTACTACCTTTTTATATAATAAAAACTGCTCATTTTCCGATGGAAATTCCTTTCTAACAAGAAAGGGAAACTCAGTTCTGTAAAGTCCTATATGCTCAGCCCCGTATTTTTTGACCAGTTCCAGGTCTGACAAGAGTCCTATATTTGCGCCAAGCCTGATTTCATAACCATCTTTTGTCTTGGCCACCAAGTCTCTCAGGACATCGAGTCGTTGAAACTTATTTGCCTTTTCTGCCTTTAACCTGGCGTATTCGTCAATGATCACCTGCGGAGGTTTGCTGAAGACAAGACCCGATGTCCCGTCAACGATTAAAAAATCGTTTTCTTTTACGGTATCCAGCATGTCCCTTACACCGATCACCATCGGTATCTCAAACGATTTGGCCAGAATCACCGTATGAGATGTCTTCCCACCCCTGGAAAGGACAACTCCTTTTAAGTTGTCCTGTCTAAGGCCGATAAGGTCTATAGGCGAAATATCAGAAGCAATAACAACTGTTTTACTTGCAAATTGTCTGGATTTGCTTCCTTCATATCCAAGGAGTTTTCTCAACACCCGCTTGCCTATATCCTCTATGTCAGAGCTCCTCTCTCTTAAATAGGGATCCTCCATGCCGGAAAAAAACTCTACATATTTCAAGACAGCCTTTTTCAGGGCATATTCGGCACAAGAGCCTTCTTCCTTAATATGCGCTATTATTTTCTTTTTAAATGACCTGTCCTGGAGCGCCATGACCTGGGCATCAAGGATAGCTTCATCTTGCCCTGACATATCTTTTACGTGTTTTGTAAGAGCTATGATTTCTTCCTGAGACCGTCTAAACGCAGCTTCAAGCCTGCTGATTTCAGACGAAACGTCCTCTGTTTCCTCATATTCTATCTGGTCAAAGCCGATACTTTCCCCCAGATAGTGCGCTTGACCTTCGGCAAAACCAGGCGATACAGGCATGCCCCTGATCAGACCCTTTTTTCCCTTTTTTGCTGTTTTTTCAGCGTGTATTTCTACTTCTTCTAACAGCTTTTTCTCTATGTCTCGCCTGTCCTGCCGCTCCTTTTTCAGGTCATCAAGAAGACCGGTATACGCTACTGTAGCGGAGATTTGGCTGGCTATGGTTGAAAACAGGGCAATATCGGATTCTGTAACAGCATCTTCGTTCACGGTTTGAACAACAAGCACGCCGAGCGGATTCTGGAGGTGGACTAAAGGGACACCCAGATATGTGCTATAGATCTCTTCACCGCTTTTTTCGAAAAAATTGTATCTGGGATGTGTAGCAGGATTTACAACAAAGACCGGCTGCATCTCTTCCAAAACAAGACCGGTAAGTCCTTCATGAATGCTCATTCGAACTCTGCCTATGGATTCTTTACGTAATCCGACGGTTGCCTGTAATACAAGAGACTGTTTATCTGTATCCAGAAGATATACGGAACATACATCTGTGTTAAATTTGCCGGCAACAAGTTCGACAATTTTTTCCAGCGTCCTGTGCGGTCGGGAAGATTCGGTTATTATCCTTCCGATATCTTCCAGTATGGAGACCCTGTCTTTTTTCATTTTTATTTTACTCCTTGCATTCCTGTCAATCGGTGGAATGTATCCCACAATCTGTCAAATCAATTGAGACCCGCCATTCTTCTCACTTCAGTTCCTGAAACAATCTATTTGGAGGAAGGATGCGAGCGAAAGATAATCGATAGGGTTGCTTAACGGGGGAAACAACAAAGCAGGGAACTTCCGGATAATTGTCATGAAAAGATCGTAAACCGGATAAATCGCTTGATGAGGGTTGGCGCTTAAATTTACATTCGATAGCGTATAAAAGTCTTGAGCCACGGCCGATGAGAAAATCGACTTCGGCTCCATGACTTGTCCGCCAAAAAAACAGTTTCCAGTCTTTTTGATCGTATTCATTGAGACGAACAATTTCCTGGAGTATCCATTGTTCAAAAAGGCGCCCCTGTTCCAAAGGGGTGGGTGGATCTTGAAGACTGCCTAAGAGAGCTCGTGTTACGCCATTGTCGAAAAAATAGAATTTCGGTTGGTGGCTCATGCGTTTTCTTGCACTTTTCAAATACGGATAGAGAAAAAAACCGACAAGCGTATCTTCCAGAATGGAATAATATTCCTTCACGGTCGATAACGCCACCTGGCAATCACGGGAAACAGCGGAAAAATTGACTTGTTCAGAATATTGGGCCACGGCAACATCCAAAAAATTTTGAAAACCTTGCAAATTACGCACCAGGGCTTCTGCCTTGATTTCTTCTCTGAGATAGGTGATGGCATAGGCTCTCAGGAAATCACGGGCTTCCTTTGTTTTATTCTGTTTGAGGGTGCTGTAGATTTTTGGGAGAGAACCGTATGACAGAACCCATTGAAGGTTAAAGTCACTGGGCAATTCGTCAAGGGTTAACGGGTGCATTGTACGATATAAAGCCCTTCCTCCGAGGAGATTGGAGGCCCCGTGCCGTAGTTTTCGGGCAGAAGAGCCGCACAGAATCCGATATTGCCCTGTTTTCAACCATAGCCAGCCAAATCTCCGCTACAGTAGCG
>Ga0255430_10072_pt1 | contig 18580 bp, 14 predicted proteins | sample ANMaggSeSYBR02G3_FD_182660 | JGI IMG/M metagenome (GOLD analysis project Ga0255430, IMG submission 182660) | Sediment cell enrichment communities from methane seep in Santa Monica Basin, California, United Staets - ANME aggregate JGI... | ecosystem: Environmental > Aquatic > Marine > Cold seeps >...
TAGATAACATCGGAAAGGCAAGGGACGAGAAGATGTGTTCCCAAAAAGATTTGAAAGTACAAAAACAGGCAAAAGTGGATATCAGCCGTGTTGTCGTAATGAATGGATAAGAGGTATTTGCGAAAAACCAAAGGTAAAATGCGCTGACTGTGAAAACCGTGACTTCATACCGGTAACTGATGATATAACAAGAAATCATCTTATGGACACTGATGTACATAGCAGGTCTAAACGGGATTATACTATTGGTATATATCCATTATTAACAGACGAAACATGCCGGACGATTTTATCGTTTGCATGATATGAAAACAGAGGTAATTATATATGATTATGCGGACTTAAATGTTCAAATAACTAAATCATAACCTTTTGATATGATTGACAAGTTATTTTCGGTTACAGTGCAGCGAAGCGGCATAATATAGTTTTTTACGATATCATCAAAAATGGAAAATGAATAATTAATCTTGGAGAAAATAAAAATGGATATTAAACAATCTTTTGAGATACTTGAATTGGACCGTGGTGCATCGACAGATGAGATCAAACAGTCCTATAAAGATATAGTCACTGTTTGGCATCCTGACCGGTTTTCTAACAATCCCCGTCTGAGACAAAGGGCTGAGGAGAAATTGAAAGAGGTGAATGCAGCATATGACACAGTGAAATCCTATCTGTCCTCAGAACAACGGATGGAGCCAAAGCAGGAAAATGCCCAACCAGATGCCGCACCATATGATAAAACAGAAGCTGTGGTTGAAGCGGGCACAGGCATTGCTTTAAGCCTGTGGTCCTATCTTTCTTCATTATTTAAAAATGTAGTGACAGATGTAAAGACTGGGATGGAGCAAGGGAGCTTGGACCAATCGCAAAGAGGCGCCGGTTGCGGAGGAAGAGGCAGAAGAAGAGACAAAGGTATGGGAAGGCGTGGTGGAGGTAGAGGAAAAGGTCGTGGCTGATCATCTAATCTTTTTGGAAGATTAAATCGCTTCTATAGACTTTCAGATAATTCATTTCACAAGGCCAGAAGGAGATCGCCCCCGGGAAATGCTTTTGGAGAAAGGCCAGGATGCTCTAAGTGTTGCCGCGCTGCTGGCTACTTTTTGAAACGCTTGCTTTAGTTATTGCTCGGACTGGTTCTTGTCCTAAATGATGAACAGATTGCCAGTATGCAGGAAGAGCGCAAGACTTTTTTGACGGTCATAAAAAGTGAATGAACAACTGGAGAAATACATGGCAAAAGCCAAAAAGAACAACAACACCGAAGAGCCGATTGAAAAACAGCTCTGGAAAGCTGCCGATAAGCTCAGGAAAAATATTGATGCCGCGGAATATAAACACATTGTTTTGGGTTTGATATTCCTGAAGTATATTTCTGATGCCTTTGAAGAATTATTCAGCAAGCTCAAAAAAGGTGAAGGCGAATATGCCGGAGCCGATCCGGAAGACAAGGACGAATACAAGGCGGAGAATGTCTTTTTTGTGCCGGAAATTGCCCGCTGGTCTTATCTGCAATCTAAAGCCAAATTGCCGGAAATCGGCAAAGGGGTTGACAGTGCCATGGATGCCATTGAAAAGGACAATCCTTCGCTTCGGGATGTGTTGCCGAAAGTCTATGCTAGGGGCAACCTTGACCCCACCAATCTTGGCGGTTTGATTGACCTTGTTGGAAACATTGCTCTTGGTGATGCCAAAGCCCGAAGCGCTGATGTGCTGGGTCATGTGTTTGAATATTTCCTCGGTGAATTTGCTCTGGCGGAGGGCAAAAAAGGCGGCCAGTTCTATACCCCGCGAAGCGTTGTTGAATTACTGGTGGAAATGCTGGAGCCATACAAAGGTAGAGTGCTTGACCCATGTTGCGGTTCCGGCGGCATGTTTGTGCAGTCGGAAAAGTTTGTGGCCGACCATCAGGGCAGAGTAAACGACATTTCCATTTTCGGACAGGAGAGCAATCAGACCACCTGGCGGCTGGCAAAGATGAATCTGGCGATTCGGGGCATCGACAGTTCTCAGGTGAAATGGAACAACGAAGGCTCTTTCTTGAATGACCGTCACAAGGATTTAAAAGCCGATTATGTGATCGCCAATCCTCCGTTTAATGACAGTGACTGGAGCGGTGATCTCCTCAGAAAAGACGGCAGATGGCAATACGGCACACCGCCCACCGGTAACGCTAATTATGCCTGGATACAACATTTCCTTTATCACTTAAGCCCCAGCGGCCAGGCAGGGTTTGTTCTGGCAAAAGGCGCTTTGACTTCCAAAACATCCGGTGAAGGAAATATCCGTAAAGAACTGATTGAAGCACGCCTGGTGGATTGTATCGTCAATCTGCCCGCCAAGCTGTTTTTGAATACCCAGATCCCCGCCAGCTTGTGGTTCTTGAGCCGCAATAAAGCCAATGGCAAATTTCGCAACCGCACCGATGAAATCCTCTTTATTGATGCTCGCAATATGGGGCATTTGATTAACCGCAGAACACGGGAGTTTTCAGCGGAAGATATTGCCGCCATCGCCGGAACCTATCACAACTGGCGTAATCCAGACGGGGATTATGAAGATGTCAAAGGGTTCTGCAATTCCGCAGCCATTGAACGAGTCAGGAAACTGGATTATGTGGTGACACCAGGCCGGTACGTGGGCTTGCCGGATGATGATGATGATTTTGATTTTAATGAGCGGTTTAGTAAGCTTAAGCAAGAGTTTGAGGAGCAGTTGAAGGAGGAAGCGAGATTAAATGTGCTGATTGCTGAGAATTTGGGGAAGGTGAAAATTAAATAAAAAAGATAAAAGCAATGGTATCGCAAAATGCGATACGTCATTAAAGAAAGATATGAAAATCTGATGAAAATTGAGGTTAAAAATGGGTAAGCCATTAAGTCCTGATAATGATTACATTAATTTTTTTACTGAAGTCAAGGAACGGATACGCCGTTCCCAATATGAAGCCCTAAAAGCTGTCAACAAAGAATTAATACAGCTTTACTGGGATATTGGACGGATGATTGTCGATAAGCAGCAAGAGCTTGGCTGGGGAAAATCGGTTGTAGAGCAGCTTTCAAAAGATATTCAGGAGGAATATCCGGGAATTCAAGGGTTTTCTGGCCGAAACCTCTGGAATATGAGATTTTTTTATTCTGAAATTCAGCAAAATAAAAAACTGCAACCAATGGTTGCAGAAATTAGCTGGACAAAAAATATCCTGATTCTGACCAAATGCAAAGACCCTCTGGAGAGGGAATTTTATATGTTACATGTCAGGAAATTCGGCTGGACCAAGGATGTCCTGATTCATCAGATTGAAAACAAAACCTATGAAAAGTACCTGATGAATCAGACCAACTTTGATCAGACCCTGCCTGAAAAATACAAACATCAGGCAAAGCTGGCGGTAAAAGACCATTACACCTTCGATTTTCTGGAGCTGGCAGAAGAACACAGCGAGCATGAACTGGAACAGACCCTGGTGAAGAATATCCGTAAATTTCTGATTGAAATGGGCGTGTGGTTTACCTTTGTGAGCAACCAGTTCAGGCTGAAGGTTGGAGAGAAGGAGTACTTTATCGATTTGCTTTTGTTCCACCGAAAGTTAAAACGGTTTATTGCTGTGGAACTGAAAATCGGTGAATTTAAGCCGGAATACAAGGGTAAAATGGAGTTTTACCTGACTGCTCTGAATGAACAATATAAAGTAGATGATGAAAATGATGCGATTGGCATTATTGTATGTAAAAGCAAAGATAAAACAGTTGTGGAATATTCTCTCAAAACAACCACTCAGCCGATTGGCGTGGCAACTTACAGCACCTCGCCTTACCTGCCGGAAGAATACAGCAAATATCTGCCTGCGCCGGAAGTGATTGCAGAACGACTGGCTATTGTTAAGGATTTGTTTGAAGATGAAGGATAGATGGCTGGAAACGGAGTTTGAGGAGCAGTTGAAAGAGGAAAAGAGGCTGAATGTGTTGATTGTTGAGAATTTGGGGAAGGTGAAAGTTGATGGGTAATGCTTTTAGATTGTCGAAATGTGAGTGGCAAGAAACAGAATTTGGAAAAGCTCCTGCACACTGGGAAATTGAAACAATAGGGGCATTATCAGAGAAAGTAACTGATGGCTCACACTTTTCACCAAAGCCACGCTCAGCAGGAAAATACATGTGTTCCGTCAAGGATATGACTTACAACCGTTTCGATTTTTCTAATTGCAAACTTATTTCTCAAAATGATTTTGACAAACTTGTAGTTCAGGGATGTAAGCCGGAAAAAAACGACATCCTAATCTCTAAAGATGGAGCAAACTGCCTTGATCTCATTTTTGTGTTTGATCAGAAAGAAGATTTGGTTCTTCTTTCATCAATAGCAATTGTTAGACTACTGCCAAACATTGATCCAGAATTCGTATGTTATTTTTTATTATCGCCTGCTTGCCAGTATATTATGAGAAATAACTTTGTGTCAGGTTCCGCGATTCCAAGAGTTGTAATAAAAGATTTTAAGAAGGTCTCTATCGTTCTTCCCCCTCTCCCCGAACAAAAAGCCATCGCCTCAGTCCTTTCCAGCCTTGATGACAAAATAGACCTGCTCCACCGCCAGAACAAAACCCTCGAAGCTATGGCGGAAACGCTTTTCAGGCAGTGGTTTGTGGTGGAAGCGCAGGAGGATTGGGAGGAAAAGAGGCTTGGCGATATTTTGACAACAATAGAATCTGGATCAAGACCCAAAGGTGGAATTGACCCTAATCTAAACCATGGTATTCCGAGTATAGGGGCCGAAAATATTAATGGGTTAGGAAATTATAATTTTAGAAGTACCAAATACGTTACCTCAGAATACTTTGAAAAAATGAAAAGAGGCATAGTACAAGATTGCGATGTGTTAATTTATAAAGATGGTGCATATATAGGCAAAAAAAGCATGTTTGCCAAAGGATTTCCATTTAAGAAATGTGCAATAAATGAACATGTTTTTATACTTCGAACTAAGAGTATTTTCCTTCAACTCTTCCTGTATTTTGCATTGGAGCAGGAAGAGTTGGCATTATTAAATGCAAATTCAGCACAACCAGGTCTTAATCAAACCACAATGAAGTCTTTTGAAATTTTACTACCAAATTCAGAATTAATTGAAATGTTTAGTCAAACAATAATGCCTTTAATTGACAAAATATTTTTTAACGGTAACCAAATCCGCATCCTCGAAAAACTTCGAGATACCCTGCTACCTAAACTGATGAACGGTGAAGTCTGTATTGAATATGAAAACTAAGGCGCTGTAATAAATGGAGAGGCTAAAAAAAGTAATTGAGCAATACGGAAGATGGTCAGAACTGACTATTTACACAGAACGGATTGAAGCTCATGCATTTGCTGATTTCAGTCATGCCATAGAAAATGCCAAAGCACTTTTAGAAACAATCGGCAAGGAAATTTGCAACTTAAAAGGTGTTGAGCTCGAAGCAACCGCAAGCATCAACAGTGTATTGAAAAAGGCTTTTACTGCCATTGGCTACACAAGCAGCAGTCTGGTTGTGCAAATTTCATCGGCTTTGGCAACCATCGGTCAGAATATTGGTGAAATTAGAAACGATATTGGTACAACATCCCACGGCAAATCTCTGGAAGAGTTAAAAGAAAGAAACAACAAGGTTGATGAACTGACCAGGGAATTTCTGATTGATACAACGGTTATAGTTGCATCTTTTTTGATAAGAACCTTTGAAAATGAAAATCCCTGGAGCAAAAAAGAAACTGTGGAAGCCAAACAGCTCTATACCGATAATGAACCATTTAACGAATTCTGGGATGATTCATATGGTGAATTTGAAATGGGGGACTATTCGTTTCCAGCCAGTGAAGTACTCTTCAATGTCGATTACAAGGCTTATATGACCGAACATCAGGCTTTTACAGAAGGTGATGAATGGAAAGAATAACAGAAAGCGCAATAGAAAAATTCGCCATCGAACTCCTTGAAAAGCAGGGATACCAATTCATCTATGCTCCTTCCATTGCCCCGGACAGCGACACACCGGAAAGACAAAGCTTTGAAGATGTGCTGCTCATGGAGCGATTGCAAACAGCCGTCGGCAGGATTAACCCGTCTATTCCCGCGGATATCCGGGAAGACGCTATCAAGCAGATCCAAAGGCTCAATTCCCCGGAACTCATTGCCAACAATGAGGCCTTCCACCGCATGCTGATCGAAGGAATAAGGGTCGGCTATCAGAAGGACGGCTACAACCGGGGTGATCTGGTCTGGCTAATTGATTTCAAGAATCCGGAAAATAACGATTTTTTGGTTGCCAACCAATTTACCGTTATTGAAAACAATATCAACAAACGCCCGGATGTGATTCTTTTTGTTAATGGCCTGCCTCTGGTGGCCATTGAGCTGAAAAACCCGGCGGATGAAAACGCTACCGTAAGGTCGGCATTCAAACAGCTCCAGACCTACAAGCAGGCAATCCCCGACCTGTTTACCTACAATGTATTGATGATTATTTCCGATGGCCTTGAAGCCAAAGCCGGGTCCATCTCCGCCGGATTCACCCGTTTCATGGCTTGGAAAACAGCGGATGGCAAGGTGGAAGCCTCCCCGCTCATTGGACAACTGGAAACCCTGATCAAAGGCATGCTGGATAAGAAAATTCTTCTGGATCTGATCCGTCATTTTGTTGTGTTTGAAAAATCGAAAAAAGAGGACAGGGAAACAGGCATCATTACCATCCAGACAGAAAAAAAACTGGCTGCCTATCATCAATATTATGCTGTAAACAGAGCTGTTGAATCTACGTTAAGAGCCGCTGAATATTTGCCTGAGCAGAAGAAAGCGCAATCGGAAATGATTGCGGAATCCCCTGCAAGTTATGGCCTGCCGGGTGTAAAGAAACAGCCTTCAGGAGATCGGAAAGGCGGCGTGGTATGGCACACCCAGGGAAGCGGTAAATCGCTTTCCATGGTTTTTTATACGGGAAAGATTGTCCTGGCAATGGACAACCCCACGGTTTTGGTCATTACCGACAGAAACGATCTGGACGACCAGTTGTTTGATACCTTCGCCGCATCAAAGCAATTGCTACGGCAGGAACCTGTGCAGGCGGAAGACAGAGGCCACTTGAAGGAGCTGCTCAAAGTCGCATCGGGCGGTGTGGTGTTTACCACCATCCAAAAATTCCAACCCGATGAAGGCAATGTTTATGAAACCCTTTCGGAAAGAAGAAACATCATTGTCATTGCCGATGAAGCCCACCGGACCCAGTATGGTTTTAAAGCCAAGACCATCGATGCCAAAGATGAAAACGGCAATGTTGTCGGCAAAAAAATTGTGTACGGTTTTGCCAAGTATTTGCGGGATGCGTTGCCCAATGCCACGTATCTTGGATTTACCGGAACACCCATTGAAAGCACCGATGTCAACACGCCTGCTGTATTTGGCAACTATGTTGATGTTTACGACATACTGCAAGCGGTTGATGATGGGGCAACGGTCAGGATTTATTACGAAAGCAGACTGGCGAAGATTAACCTCAGTGAAGAGGGCAAAAAACTTGTTTCCGATTTAGATGATGAATTGGAAGTGGGCGAACTCACAGTAACCCAGAAAGCCAAAGCCAAATGGACGCAACTGGAAGCGCTCATCGGCAGTGAAGACCGGATAAAACAAGTTGCTCAGGATATTATCAATCATTTTGAGCAGCGGCAGGAAGTTTTTGAAGGCAAAGCCATGATTGTTGCCATGTCCCGCAGGATTGCCTCTGATTTATACAAGGAAATCATCAATATCAAACCGCAATGGCACAATGATGACCTGAAAAAAGGTGTCATTAAGGTGGTGATGACATCCGCATCCTCTGACGGCCCTGAAATTTCCAGACACCACACCACCAAAGAGCAGCGCAGAGCATTAGCCGATAGAATGAAAGACCCGGAAGATGAACTTAAACTGGTGATTGTCCGGGATATGTGGCTGACCGGTTTTGATCTGCCTTCCATGCACACCCTTTACATAGACAAGCCCATGAAAGGTCATAATCTGATGCAGGCCATTGCGCGGGTGAACCGTGTTTATAAGGATAAACCCGGCGGGCTTGTTGTGGATTACCTTGGTATTGCATCAGACCTTAAAAAAGCATTGTCGTTTTATTCCGACAGCGGCGGTAAGGGCGACCCAACCATTGCACAGGAAAAAGCGGTGCAACTGATGCTGGAGAAACTGGAAGTCGTTTCCCAGATGTTTCATGGGTTTGCCTATGAAGAATATTTCGGGGCTGACACAGGGAAAAAGCTATCACTGATACTCGCTGCGGAAGAACATATTCTGGGCTTGGAAAACGGGAAAAAGCGGTACATTAACCAAGTAACCGCCCTGTCCCGGGCTTTTTCCATTGCTATCCCCCACGAACAGGCCATGGATGTTAAAGATGAAGTCTCGTTTTTTCAGGCGGTAAAATTCCGATTGGCCAAATTCGACAGCACCGGCTCAGGTAAAACAGACGAAGAGATTGAAACAGCCATCAGACAGGTGATTGACAAAGCATTGGTAACCGAGAAGGTTGTAGATGTTTTCGATGCCGCCGGAATCAACAAACCTGATATTTCAATACTTTCAGAAGAATTCCTTTTGGAAGTCAAAAACATGGAGCATAAAAACATTGCTCTGGAAGTTTTGAAAAAACTGCTGAATGACGAAATAAAAACCAGAACCAAAAAGAACCTGATACAAAGCAAATCCCTCATGGAAATGCTGGAAAATTCCATTAAGAAATATCACATCAAGATTTTAACAGCAGCAGAAGTCATTGAAGAATTAATTGAATTGAGCAAAGAAATTCAGAAGATGGACAAAGAGCCTCAGGAAATGGGGCTGTCTGATTTTGAATATGCTTTTTATACGGCCATTGCCAATAACGACAGCGCTCGTGAGTTAATGGAAAAAGATAAACTGAGGGAATTGGCAGTTGTGTTGTTTGAAAAAGTAAGGGCCAATGCTTCCATCGACTGGACAATCAAGGAAAGCGTAAAGGCAAAATTAAAGGTCATTGTAAAAAGAACATTACGGCAGTTTGGCTATCCACCGGATATGCAGAAATTGGCAACTGAAACAGTTTTGAAACAAGCTGAATTGATAGCGGAAGAAATTACGCGTGGAGAATAGCCTTTTTACCGTAGGGCGGACTTGCGGGACGCACATCAGTATGCAAAACCTATTCTTCCATGGAAGACAATTTTCTCGTCTGCAGAGCGGTTAAGCTGGGTATTTTGTCCAAAGAAGATGTTCCGGAGAAAGTGGCCGAAGCCATCAACCTTCTCCTCTGATCTTTTCGATCAGCTTTTCTATTTCTTCAGCAGTAGGGTTTTCGCGTCGAGTTTTTCATCACCTTGAGGCGGGGGCAAAATTCCTCTTTCAACTTTGTTCCAATTAGACTCATTGATTTTTTCACTTTACGAGTTTATAAATGACATCAGAAAGGCAAAACGGAAAATTGTTTTGGATATGGGAGTAAGTGAGGACAGAAACTATGAGATTTAGAAAATATTTCGACATTGAAAATAGTTATCGCAAAAAGTTTCTTAAAAGTCTTGCTGTGGAAAAGTTAGACCAAGGCGAATTTGTTGTTCAGGAAAAGGCGCATGGCGCCAATCTTTCTTTCTGGTATGACGGAAAGGATCTGAAATCCGCCAAGAGGAGCAGTTTTATACAAGATAACTTTTATGACTATATGCCGGTTGAAGACAAAAACAGGGAAAGAGTTAAAAAGCTCTATGCGATTTTAAAGAAAGAAGGCTGCGATTTTACCGAGTTGGGTGTATATGGTGAATTAGTTGGTGGAACATATCCTCACAAGGATGTGGAAAAGGATACTTCTGCCACAAGAATTCAGAAAGGTATTTTTTACACACCGCACAACGAGTTTTATGCCATTGATGTGGCGATAGACGGCCAATTGATCGATGTAGATAAGTTCAACCATGTCATGGAGAAGGCCGGTTTTCTGTATGCAAAAACTATTTTCAGGGGTACGTTTGAAGAATGCTTGAAATATTCAAACAGCTTTCCTTCTCAGATTTCCGTATGGCTGGGTCTTCCCGAACTCGAAGATAACATATGTGAAGGTGTTGTGATAAAACCGGCAATTCCCAAATTTCTTAGTGATAAAACAAGAGTAATTCTTAAAAACAAGAATGAGAAATGGGCGGAAAAAGCAAAGGCAAGGGATAGGCCCCAAAAGCCTAAGATGACGTTGTCTGAAAAAGGCGAGGAACTATTTAACGAGATGGAGAGCCTTATCACAGAAAACCGACTTTGTAACGTATTATCAAAAACCGGGCCGATTGGACAAAAGGAATTCGGCAAACTCATACAACTTTTTTCAAAAGATATACTTGATGACTTTTTCAAAGACTACCTCAAGGAATATAATGGACTTGAAAAAAAAGAGCAGAAGCAATTGACACGCAAACTGAGTCAAAAATCTGCGGAGCTGATACGCCTTAATTTCATGAACATCGTTGATGGAGAATTTTAGGCCTCTAAGCGCCGAAAGTATGATTTTGCATTGACGAGGCTGGGAATAATGGATGATACAGAGTCAATTTAGGTGAACATTTTCTGGAGGATTATAAAGATTGTATTTACAGGCCGATGAAAAGGCGATTAAAAAGGAATTGCTTGATATAATAGAAAATAGCCGAAGAAAGGTCACGCCCGGAGAACTGGAAAAAGCATTATCCAGGAAATATTCTTTAGAAAAAAAAGAAATAAGATCACTTATAAGGGGCTTGGTAACAGAAAACTTCCTGACATATACAAATCATTATGGCCGGACATTTATAGAGAAATCTTTCAACAAACCTGTTCGCATATCAAAGCATGTCATTCTGAAACCGCCGGGATTCTATTATAAACCCAAAGCAGATGATGTGGTAATTGAGATAGGGCAGGGCGTTTCATTCGGCAATGGTCAACATCCAACAACCAGGCTGGCAATAAGAGGTATAGAGTATGCTTTAAATAAAACAAATTTATTAAAAGCAAAAGATAAAACAAGCGTTCTTGATATTGGAACAGGCTCCGGTGTTTTGGGAATAACGGCATTAATGATGGGAATTAAAGATGCTGTTGGTGTTGATATTGATCCATGTTCCATAAAAGAAGCCAAGGATAATGCAAAAATTAACAAACTTGAAGATAAATTTGTAATTAAAAATATGTCCTTAGAGGATTTAAATACTAAGTTTACATTGATAACTGCAAATTTAAGATATCCGACATTAATGAATATATATCAAAAGGTCGTAGAAATAACTGAAAAAAAGGGGGCGGTTATTCTTTCCGGGATAAAACAGGATGAGGTTTCAGCCCTAATTGATTTGTACACGGGAAAATACTTTGAATGTAAATGGCAAAAATGCGAGAAAGACTGGGCGGGTCTTGTATTTTTAAAATGTCAGAAAACGGACTTGATAATATAGAATTTCCTTACCACTCAGATAAGGAACGGGGACGAAATAACTTCCCCAACTATGCATCACAGCTTCAGGCCACCTTTGCCCGATCTCAAATCACAAAAATATCAAAATAGCCCGCTATTCCATCAACTTTTGTGATTTGAGATCGAACAAATTTGACCCAAATCTATACGCCTACTTGGGAAAGTTATTTCGTCCCCGTTCCTAAGCAGTGAAAGAAATGATTTGCCGGCAACTCTAACCGGTCCATTGGTATGCCTACGCTTTTCGCAAACCTTGCTGCATCAAGATCTCGGCACATTTCTTCGCAAAAAATCGCTCAACTTAGTTATAATCCTCTTGATCTTATGTTGCTTATAATGTAAATGTTGACCAACTGGACAACATGTTAAATATAGACAACGATGAAAATTGAATCCGAAATAATTGAACAACTCAGAAAACGCATAAAAGATTTGATTCCTGTCAGGGGCCTAAATCTTTATATAGAGAAAATGCCTTTTTCTAATGAACCGGGGGATCCTGATTTTATAGCGCAGGTTTGTTTTAAAAACCAAAAGTTTAAATTAGCCGGCGAAGTGATATTGCAGAAAAATTTGCCGATTTTTAGGGATAAAATATTACAGTTGAAGTCCTATGTTGAGCAAAATCATGGTTTCGAACCAGTTATTATAGCGCGATATTTAAGCCAGGACAGAAGAACAGAATTAAAAAAGGCAGGTATAAATTTTTTAGACCTTTCTGGAAATGTTTTTTTAGAGCATGGGAGTTTATATATCGAACGTGTGGGTTTTCCGAATAGTTTTCCTGAAATAAGGAAAAGTAGAAGCCCTTTCTCCGATAAAGCTTCGCTTATTCTTCGGGCTATACTATCTGATAAAGAAAAACTGTGGGGTGTTCGGGAACTTGCCCAATCAGTAAAACTCGATCCTGGTTTTGTATCAAGAATGGCACGTGAACTAGAAAGCAGGAATTATGCTCTGCGGCTGAATTCGAAAATAAGAGTAAAAGATCCAAAATATATTTTGGAAGACTGGACTCGTGAATATAATTACAAAAAAAATCAAGAAGCTAAATATTTCTGTATGGCAAAAGACCCGAACGAGATAATAAAAAAAATACGCAGCCTGAATGTTCCAAACAAAATTAATCACGCATTTAGTCTTCATGCCGGTGCTAATATCATTTCACCATATGCTGTGTTTAATGAGATTCATGTTTATATACAAGACTTGGAGAGTATCGAGTTTTTCAAGGAAAAGTTGAAACTAAGCAAAGTCCAGCAAGGAGAAAATGTTATTTTCTTAATTCCTTATTACAAGCATTCAGTTTTTTATAAAAAGCAAAAAGTAAAAGAATCTTGGGTTGTTTCAGACATTCAACTTTATCTTGACCTTTATAACTATCCTATTCGTGGTTTAGAACAGGCTGAACACATATATGAAAAACGCCTGAAACAGCTCTTTGAAAGGTGAAGCTTTTATGTCAGAAAATTTTAAAACCGGCTTTCTGAAGGTCTTATGTAGCATTAGAGATTATTTGAAAAAATAAAGAATCTTTAGCTAATCCTCAGGCGGAAAGGTTGACATATGACCTCATTTAGGGAAGAACGGTGTCAGTCTTCAAAAACGAGCACATTTCCCGTTCATCCGAGGCAGACTGCGTATTTTTTCCCTTGACGGCTCCTTATAATATGTATTATGAATGTTTGTAATAATGTCCTTACGGAGGTGTATTATGGATATGGTTCGGTTAAACATCACCCTTCCGGCAGATCTGTCTCACCAGTTAAACGAATTAGTGGGCCCCAGAAAAAAGAGTAGTTTCATTAGTGAAACCTTGAGACAACGGATTGAAAAAATTCAAAATGAGCAAATGCAGAGGCTCATGGAAAAAGGCTATAAGGCCAGGAAAGCAGAGAGCCTTGCCATAACAAAGGAATTTGAGCCCGGTGATCTGGAGGGATGGGATGAATATTAAGAGGGGGCAAATATATCTTGTCGCTCTGGATCCTGTTGTGGGAAAAGAGATTTCAAAGACCCGCCCGGTCGTTATTGTATCCAATAACAAAAACAACGAATTTTCTGCAACGGTAACCATCTTGCCCGTTACTTCTAAGAATCTCCAAAATATCTATCCTTTTGAGGTACTTTTACCCAAAGGAACCGGAAAACTTCCAAAGGCCTCAAAGGTTAAGACAGACCAAATCCGCACTCTCGACAAAAGCAGGATCGTGAAATTAATCGGGACAATAGGAAAGAAAGAGATGAGCAAGATCGAAAAAGCCACAAAAATTCATCTGGCGCTACTTTAGCGAACCCTAAGGACACGAACAGAAATAACTTCCTCATTAGAAATTACCATCATAGCATTCTCAAAATAAAATACCCAATAGGAAAATTATGCAACTGTCAGATCAACAAAGAGATGCTGTAGAATATATCGGGACTCCTGCTCTGGTTGTAGCCGGCGCCGGCTCAGGGAAAACACGTACGTTGACTGCTAAAATTGTTCATCTTATGTCAAACGGCTATGAGCCTGAGCGCATTCTTGCAATTACATTTACTAATAAGGCTGCCGGTGAGATGAAAAGCCGTCTTGTTCGTATGACAAAAATCCCGTCAAACCGTTTCCCCTGGGTTAGAACATTTCACTCAGCATGTTTTAAAATCTTGAAAAAACATTGCTCCCTGCTTGGATATAACACTCCTCTACAGATCTACGCAGGATACCAGCAGCAAAAGATACTCAAGGATATTATTGTCGGGAAGTTGAATTTTGACAAAAAGTATGTCCAACCTGTTCTATCTCAGCTTTCCAGAGCAAAAAACTCCGGCAATCCTTTTGATTATCTTGACAATAAGCTTTACGCTTTCCGTATCAAATTGCTTGATGTTTTTAATCTTTACGAAAAGGAACTGAAATCAAATAATGCGGTTGATTTTGATAATATTTTGCTTTTGACACGCAATTTGCTTCGGGATCACAAAAATGTGCGCAAGCAGTACAGAAAAATTTTCCAGTTTATTCTTGTGGATGAATATCAGGACAGCAATAATCTTCAGGAGGATCTTACAGGGCTGTTGCTTCGAAACGGCAACCTCTTTTGTGTAGGTGATGACTGGCAGGCTATTTATTCATTCAGAGGAAGCAATATGAATCATTTCCTGTCGTTTCCTGAAAAGTACAAAGAGGCACGGGTTTTCAGGCTGGAACAGAACTATCGTTCTGCGGATGAGATTGTTCGGACGGCAAATGATCTGATCGGGCATAACGACTGCAAAATGGAAAAAAAGTGCTTTTCCGACAAGCACGGGGGACTGGTTGAGCTTTATGATTTTTTCAATGAAAAAGAAGAGGCTGATTGGGTTGCGGGAAAGATTAAATCGCTTCGCGAAATGGGTCTTGCCTATAGTAAAATGGCTGTTTTATATCGGACTAAATTTTGCTCTCTTTCCTTTGAGAAGGCATTCAGATCTTTTGGAATTCCCTACCAAATGTTAGGTGGAAAGGGATTTTTTGAACGTAAAGAGATTATGGATATAAACTGTTATCTTGCTGCAGCGGTTTTTGAAAAAGATGATGCATCCTTTGAGCGGATTGTAAATATTCCCAAACGTGGGATCGGCCCGGCCGCTATCAATAAGATCGCTCAGATAAAAACAGAGGAAATGAGCCTTCAGGATGCAGCGCGCAATGCTCTTAGAGAAAAGCTTATGGCTCCCCAAATATATAATTCTCTCAGTGAGGTAATCAGGTTGCTTGATGATATTAAGGACATGAAACCTGATGCTGCAATCAACGCGATATTGTCAAAAGTTAACTATATGGATTATATTAAGCATTATTCCAAAGCCAATTCCATGGATTATACCTCAAGAGAGGAGAATATTGACCAGCTTATTTATTCAGCTTCACTGAAAGATACAATTGTAGAATATCTTGAAGAAGCCGCTCTAATTAAGGAGGACAAAGAAGATGAAGAAGAAGAAGAAGATAAAAAAAGCGGAGTAATTATGTCAACTATACATGCTTCCAAGGGGCTGGAATACAGGGTGGTTTTTGTGGTTGCATGTGAAGAACAGCTTTTCCCTCACTGGAAAGCCATGGACACAGAAATGGGTCTTTACGAGGAGCGCCGCCTTATGTACGTAGCGATGACAAGAGCGGAGCACTATTTGTTTTTAAGTCATGCCGGCTACCGAAAGGGACAATCAAACCTCCGAAGCAGATTTCTTGACGAGATTGAAGAATCATTAATTGTATGAGTTAGGGCTCGGTCAAAAATTACTTGGTAGAATTTGCGCCCAAATTTGCCGTAGATTTAATCAATCTGATTGAACAAAACCGCAGGAATAGCGAGCTATTTCGAGGACTTTTGCGAATGAAGATCGGTTAAAGATATGGTGAAGTTGGGATGCAAAAATGTCAAGTTATTTTTGACCGAGCCCTTTACCACGGAACGACACAGAGTTTCACTGAAAATTGTAAACAATAAGGTAGCCGTTCACGGCTTGAAACTTGAAATTGGAAAGTAGAAATTTGGGAGAGATAAAATAGAAATTGGAAATTGGGAAGAACAGTGCAAAAGCATGAAGGCCAAATTTCCAATTTCCAATTTCAATGTTCCGTGAACGGTTACGTATTATTAAAAAAGGTCTTTTAATGGCAGAATTTTCATATCAGGATATGTTTCCTGTTGGAGATGATTATACAGAATATCGCCTGTTAACTCAGGAGCATGTTGTCACAAAATCCTTTGAAGGATTGGATATAGTAAAAATTGACCCAGAGGGGCTTACTCTTCTTGCCGAGCAGGCGTTTAGAGATATATCCTTTCTGCTGAGGCCGTCACATCTTAAACTGCTGGCAAATATTCTTGATGACCCTGAAAGTTCCGATAATGACAGATATGTTGCGGTTGAGATGCTGAAAAATGCGGTTATCTCTGCCGAAGGCGTATTCCCCATGTGCCAGGACACAGGAACAGCTATTATAACAGGTAAAAAGGGGCAGCAGGTCTGGACAAGCTTTTCCGATGAAGAGTCTCTATCAAGGGGTGTTTTTAATGCTTATACAAAAAACAATCTTCGTTATTCACAATTAGCTCCCTTAACAATGTATGATGAAAAAAATACAGGTTGCAATCTTCCCGCCCAGATTGAACTGTATGCAACACAGGGAGATGAATATGATTTTCTTTTTATTGCAAAAGGAGGAGGCTCCGCTAATAAGACTTATCTTTACCAGGAAACAAAAGCTGTTTTGAAACAGGGTGAGCTTATAACCTTTATGAAAAGCAAAATAAAGTCGGTGGGCACTTCAGCATGTCCGCCTTATCATCTTGTTTTTGTAGTGGGGGGAACTTCTGCTGAAGCGAACCTGAAGACAGTGAAACTTGCTTCAGCAGGATATCTTGACAGTCTTCCTTGCACAGGGAACGAATTTGGGCGGGCATTCAGAGATCATGAACTTGAAGCTGAGTTGCTTGGTATATCACAAAAACTTGGAATAGGCGCACAATTCGGAGGTAAATATTTTTGTCATGACATAAGGGTGATACGCCTTCCGCGTCACGGAGCATCCTGCCCGATTGGTCTCGGCGTTAGCTGCAGCGCTGACAGAAACATTAAGGCGAAAATTACAAAAGGAGGAATTTTTCTGGAAAGACTTGAGACTGATCCGGAAAGATATTTGCCGAAGCCCACCTGCACAGACCATAATGCGGTTAATATTGATTTGAATAAATCAATGGATGAGATATGCGGCATTTTAAACGGATATCCTGTTTCAACGCGCCTCTTGCTTACAGGTAAGCTTGTTGTTGCAAGGGATATAGCCCATGCAAAAATCAAGGAACAAATTGAAACAGGTCGGGGCCTTCCTGAATATTTCAAGAAACATATTGTTTATTATGCAGGTCCGGCAAAGACTCCTGAAGGCTATCCTTCCGGTTCCTTTGGGCCTACTACATCGGGGCGTATGGATTCCTATGTGCCGCTTTTTCAGGAGCATGGGGGTTCTTTGATTATGCTGGCAAAAGGAAACCGTTCCGGAATTGTGACAGAATCCTGTAAAAAACACGGAGGATTTTACCTTGGCTGTATTGGTGGAACTGCAGCCAGGCTGGGCAAAGAGTGTATAACTGATATTGAAACCATTGAGTATCCTGAGCTTGGCATGGAGGCTGTTTTTTTGATTACCGTCAGGGATTTTCCTGCGTTTATAATAATAGATGATAAGGGCAATGATTTTTATGAAAACCTTCTGAATTAAAAATTTTCAATGTCTTTTCTTAGTTCATGAGTAAAATCATAAACTTTGAATCTGAAGCAACTAAAATATCGAACATATTGCCTTGCATAAAGTATGATACTGGTAAACATGAGAAGTACCTGAAAAGCTATCACTGAAAGATCTTATTCTAAGCAAAATCATGGAAACTGAGCGCAAACATTTAAGGAAACATCGATAAAACAAGATTTTCATGTGTTGAGGGAGCGATCGCTGGACGAATTGCTTCACCACCAGCCCCACTGCTCCGTATCCTATTCAAGCAGCCATGCGATTTGTCGGCTTTAATGCACATCAAATAAAATATGGTGTTTGCAACCGTAGTGTCACCACCGGTCAAGAAACCAGCCAAAATCATCGTTTAAAAACCAGCCAAAGCGATCAAAGGGCGCACTTATGCGTCTTGTGTTGTTTAACAAAACACACTAATCCCTTTTGAGATTTCAAGACAAAAAATTTGTGGAGCACCGATTATCAAATAGTCAAGCTGATAATCAACCTCTCAAATCTTGGGAACGGGGACAAAATAATTTCCACAACTATGCGCCTGCTTGTGAAAATTATTTTGTCCTCCGTTCCTTATCTTAAAAACTCTATTTCAGGGTATAGAAATAATTGCTTTATCTTTTTTGTCGTTCTACTTTGTCCTCTTTCGATAACTTTTTCCCTCCATGATAAGGATTTCCGAGTTGTAAACGAGTCGGTCGGCAATCGCTGTGGCCACAGTGGTACTGTCAAAAATCTTTCCCCATTCAGAAAAGGTCAGGTTTGTCGTTATGATTGTCGACTTCCTTTCATGCCTTGTACTGATAACC
>Ga0255430_10073_pt1 | contig 18385 bp, 9 predicted proteins | sample ANMaggSeSYBR02G3_FD_182660 | JGI IMG/M metagenome (GOLD analysis project Ga0255430, IMG submission 182660) | Sediment cell enrichment communities from methane seep in Santa Monica Basin, California, United Staets - ANME aggregate JGI... | ecosystem: Environmental > Aquatic > Marine > Cold seeps >...
GGCCAACAACGCCGGCAAATCATCAATAATCAGAGCGTTAGATTTCCTATTCAATCCCTCCACCACCAAAGTTGACAAAGAGACATTTTGGAATTGCGATGTTGAACTGCAGATATGGGTTGAGGCTCTTTTCGACGAATTGTCTGACGCTGAAAAAGAGAACGAAAAATTAAAGCCCTTCCTTAGGCCGGACGACACTTTCCATATTGCACGATCAGCCACTTGGAAAATTGAGGAGCCAGGAGAAGAAGGTGCTCTCCCTGACGATGGCAAGCCCGTCATTAGCCAGCATTTCTGCAAGCCGATGCCTAAATATGATTGGCTCCAGGACGGTAAAATAAACGGAAAAAATATTGATGAGTGGTGGAAAGACAAAGACAACTTGAAGGTCGGGGATGCTAACTTTCTTGATTATGTCGGAGCGGCAAAACCCAAAGTGGTGGCTTGGAAAGAAAAGGCAAAGGGATTCATTGAGAACCATCTTTCATCTGACGATTTCATAGATGTCTGGAATGATAACCCTCAGGGCTATGCTGGTGTCCTGAAAGGGACTTTGCCTCATTTCATTTTTGTGCCATCGGTAAGAGACATCACTGATGAAGCCAAGGTCACAAAGACCAATCCTTTCGGCAAGCTCCTCTATGCAGTTTTGGAGAGTGTTACTGCTCAGCAAAAGGCCGAGCTGGAAACCACGTTAGAGGGTATTCAGAAGCGGCTTAACCGAATTGGTGGTGCTGACCGATTGGAAAGCATTGTGGAGACAGAAAGGAAGCTGAACGAGGTCTTGAAGGAGTACATGGCCTGTGATCTTGAGATTGAGTTTCAGGCCCCTTCAGTCGAGACGCTTCTAACCACGCCTCATCTGTTTGCGGATGATGGTTTCCGGAACATGGTTTCGAATAAAGGGCATGGACTTCAGCGGGCTATTATTTTTTCAATCTTGCGTTGTTATTCCGAGCTTGTGACCGGCGCAGGCGATGAGAAAAAGAAGCCTATGATTTTTGCCGTTGAGGAACCTGAATTATATATGCATCCACAGGCTCAACGAAACATTCGAAGGGTCTTCAGGGGGATAGCTGACCATGGCGACCAAGTGATGTTTTCCACTCATTCTTCGTTGCTTTTGGATGTTGCTTATTTTGATGAGGTCATACGTGTCGAGTCGGTCCAAGAAAAAATTGATCAAAAAAACACGGTCAGGAGCGTGGTTTGGCAATTGCCTATGGAGGCTATGATCAAAGATCTGAAGGCCAGACATGGTATAGACGCTACGGATGATTCTATGCGGGAATTGTATTCTCATGCCTACCATCCTAACCGGAGCGAAGGTTTTTTTGCGAAAAGCATCATTCTTGTTGAAGGGGCGACGGAGCAGTACGCTTTGCCTATCTATGCTGAAACGGCTGGCCACTCATTAGACTCTTTGAATATAAGCGTGGTCGATTCCGGAGGAAAAGGAACTATGGACAGGCTCTACCGGATCTTCAATGAGTTGGGCATACCGTGCTTCATGCTTTTCGATTATGACAAAGGCAATGATACTAAGAATATTGTGGACAAATCGAAGGAACTGCTTGAACTGCTGGGCGAAGATACCGATCCTCCAGATAAAATATCAATTGGTGTTAACGTGGCTTGTTTTCCGAATAAATGGGAAACGGATCTTGCAGCCGAAATACCGGATGTTGAGAAACTGACAGCTAACGCAAGAAAGGCAATGGGGCTGCATAGTGATTCTGGGAAGCCTTTGATTGCGAGGTACATCGCCAAGAAGCTTACATCCCAGGAACCGCCAATAATCCCTGATTCGATCCGTTCTATTCTTGAGAAAGCGGTTGTTGTGAAATGGAAAAAATGCTGTTTGTGTGAACTTCCGCAAGGAGGACAAGAATAGGCAAATAGGGGATGCATTAAACTAGCTACATAATGTATGTTCCAAGATCAAAATCGTGGGAGGAGATTAATTGCGAATTATGAATAAAGAGGAAAAGCCTAAAAACAAAAGGAAAAAATCCAAATGACAGAAACTCATGGATTCGGAGTTAACTGAACAGAAGAAAAACTCAAACGGGTAGAAAAATACCTGAAAGCTTATGCTACCATTATGAATAAGCAAAACTTTCGGTTTGCTTATATTGATGCCTTTGCCGGTAATAATGTCAAAAAACTCATCTATTGAATGGACAGAATCCACGTGGAATCCCATTACAGGCTGTTCTAAGATAAGCCAGGGATGTAAAAACTGATAGGACTTGCGGGACATCCTATAATCCTTCTGTCAAGCATAAGGTGTGCGTTTTCAATAAACGAATTTTATCCTGCAAACAGGGGATGTTAAGAAAAAAGATTTAATAAATGCTCCTTTTACGCAACTTCATCCGCAGGACATCAAGGGTGTTTTTAACCCAACTGAAATAGATGAAATTCTGGATATGACATATAAACTTGTAGCTTAGATTAAAAAGTGACTAAAGTTTGAAGTGAACTAAAATGGCATTACCGATAAACATAGACAATTTATTGACAGGCCAGATTGTTGAATGGGAACGGCTGGAATTCAAGGCCGGATGGAATCCTGAAAAGATACTGCATACTATCTGCGCTTTTTCCAATGATATTAACAATTGGGGAGGCGGGTACATAATTGTGGGAATTAAAGAGGAAAATGGAAGGCCTGCTTTGCCGCCAAAAGGGTTGATGCCTGAAAAAATAGACACCATTCAAAAAGAGCTGCTAAACCTGTGCAACTTTTTAAAGCCTAATATCTTTCCTGTTGTTGAACCTGTTATATTCAGGAAAAAATATATTCTGATTATCTGGGTGCCGGGCGGCCAAAACAGGCCGTATCAGGCACCAGTGTCTCTTGGTAAAAAAGACAATCAGTATGCTTATTATATCAGAAGATTCTCAAATACCGTAAAGGCAAGGACTGAAGAGCAGAAAGAACTGATTGCCCTTGCAGGAGCCATACCTTTTGATGACCGTATCCATCATTCTTCAGAAATTACCAGTCTGAAGCTGACGCTTATACAGGCATTTTTAAGCGAAGTCGGAAGCGAACTATACAAACAGTCTGCGGACATGCCTTTTGAGCAGCTTTGCAAACAGATGATGATTATTGAAGGCACAAGTGAATATATAAAACCGCGTAATGTGGGGTTGCTGTTTTTTAACGACCTGCCGCAGAAGTTAATTCCCCTGTCCCAGATTGAAGTGGTACAGTTCCCGGAAACGCCTGGAGATGATAGGCTTGATGAAAAAATATTTCAAGGCCCGATACACCAGCAGGTTCGTGATGTGCTGACCTATCTGAAAAATGTAATCTTAAAAGAGTATGTTCGGAAAGTGCCTGATCAGGCAGAGGCGATTCGATATTTCAATTATCCCTATGTTGCTCTTGAGGAAAGCATTGTCAATGCCATGTACCATAGAGGGTATGATATTAGGGAACCTGTAGAAATCAGAATTCATCCGGACAGGATAGAGATCCTGAGTTTTCCGGGACCTGACCGGTCAATCAAACAGTCTGATATTGCAAAAGGAAAACTTGTTGCCCGAAGATACCGCAACCGAAGGATCGGCGAGTTTTTCAAAGAACTGAAGATGACCGAAGGAAGATGTACCGGAATACCCAAAATAATCAGAGCCATGAAAGCAAACGGTTCGCCGCCACCGTTGTTTGAAACTGATGATGACAGAAGTTATTTTTTGACAACTTTAAAAATTCACCATCAATACATTAAACAACTAAAGGGGAATAAAGAAGCTTTTATCCAACCAAAGTCGCAGATAGAGTCGGGGGTAGAGTCGGGGGTAGAGTCAGGGGTAGAGTCAGAGCCATTAAGGATACAGATATTGCATTTGTTGAAGAAAAAAGAGCATTCAAAAAAAGAAATGGCCATCTCTTTTGGCCATAAAAAAACCTATCGTCATCTTGATGAAACCGTTAGAAGTCTGGTTGAAGCTCAAATGATTGCCTATACAATCCCAAACAAACCTCAAAGTCGTCTGCAAGAATACCGACTGACAGATAAAGGAAGGAAATGGCTGGAAGCGCTATATAGAGTGAAAAATAAGTATCAAGGGGTCGCAACATAAGTACCGCGTTTACACTCTTGACAATAAAGGACGGGCGAAAGGGTAACAGTTCGGCCTTTTTTAAAAAAATGGCAAAAGTTCACCACGGAACAACACGGAGTTTCACTGAAAATTGCAAACAGAGACGTTCGCTAATGATGAGAAGAGTGTTTTGATAATTCAGTGTAATTCCGTGAAAATCCGTGGTGAACTATTACAAATAAGGAAATAATATATATGATCATTAAAGAAGCAATTGAGGTTCTTAAAATAGAGGCAGAGGGCATACTTGGATTGACAGAGAGAATTGACGACAATTTCTCCAAGATGGTGGAACTTATCTTCAATTCAAGCGGTCGTGTAATAATAGGTGGTATCGGCAAATCCGGAATAGTTGGCAGAAAGATCGTGGCCACACTTAACAGCACTGGTACAAGATCAATATTTTTACATCCTGTTGAAGCCATGCACGGAGATCTTGGCATGGTATGTCAGGATGATATATTTATTGCTCTTTCCTACAGCGGTGAAACCGATGAGCTTAATATCCTTTTATCAAGCATATGCAAGATAGGGTGCAAGGTTATAGCTTTTACAGGGAATATACATTCAACCCTGGCAAAACACAGTGATATAGTAATTAACGTTGGTGTCGAAAAAGAAGCATGCCCTTTAGGCCTTGCACCTACTGCCAGCACAACCGCCATGCTTGCAATGGGGGATGCGCTTGCTGTTGTTCTCATTAATAAAAAACATTTTAAACCCAGCGATTTCAAAAAAATTCATCCAGGAGGCATATTGGGCCGGCGGCTTTCAAGTAAAGTTAAAGATATCATGTTAACAGGAGAGGCTGTACCAAAAGTTTTCGCTGGAACAAGCATGGAAATCGCCATAGATGAAATCAATCGTCTTGAACTGGGAACAGCTCTTGTAATAACAAAAGATAAAATCCTTACAGGTATAATAACCGATGGTGATATAAGGCGTATTATTGCAAATAAAAAAAACATTTTTGAACTTGCAGTCGAAGATGTTATGACAAAAAATCCACGAACTGCCGGCCCTGATTCTCCGGCTTATGATGCACTTAATATAATGGAACAGTATCAGATAACTATCCTCCCAATAACTAATTCAATTGGAAAAATTGAGGGTATTTTGCATCTCCACGATATATTAGGTAAAGGTGATTTTAAATTTAATGGTAAGTAAAAAAATTGGCAACTGTGAACTGTGAACCGTAAACCGTGAACTGTAAACTTTTAAATTATTGAGGTTGATTATGGATTATAATTCCATCGACGCAGAAATAGAGACTTTAGGTGAGCCCAAAATATTATCACCGATTAGAAAATGTGGAAAAAGCGCAAAAAGTCAAAATTTCGTTTCCGATAATAACAAGGTATTAATAGACGTAAAACTTGAAAGGCTTATAAAGACAGTCAAGGCAGGGAAAATACCCACATCATTTGAAATGGCTGGTCCCAGAAGTAAAATATTTTTTGATCCCGGCAAACTAAGGTGTGCAATTGTAACATGTGGCGGGCTATGCCCTGGTCTTAATGATATAATTCGTTCAATAGTTTTGGAACTTCATTACAGTTATGGGGTCCGGAATATCTATGGTATAAGACACGGCCTCCAGGGTTTTATTTCAAAATACGACCACGAGATAATGGATCTTAAACCTGAATCAGTTGTCAATATACTTGAAATGGGTGGTTCAATCTTAGGGTCTTCAAGAGGAGCGCAGTCAATAGAGGAAATTGTCAATACCCTTAAGAAAATGAACATAGGCATCCTTTTTATGATCGGGGGCGATGGAACACTTATGGCTGCAACCAGGATAATAGATACTATAACAAAAATGGGCCTGAAAATAAGTGTCATTGGAATACCGAAAACAATAGATAATGATATTTATATGGTATCAAGAACTTTCGGCTTTGATACTGCTGTTGAAATGGCCACACAGGCTATCAGGGGAGCCCACAATGAAGCTACAGGATATCCAAACGGAATAGGACTTATAAAACTTATGGGAAGGTATTCCGGTTTTATAACGGCAACAAGCGCTCTCGCTCAACAAAATGTAAACTTTGTGCTGATACCGGAAGTCGATTTTGATCTTGAAGGGCCAAAAGGTTTTCTAAACGCGCTTGAAAAGCGCATCCATCTCAGAAAACATGCTGTAATACTGGTGGCTGAGGGAGCAGGCCAGAAGTTTTTTGAAATCGATAAAAATAATGAACGTGATGAATCAGGAAACATCAGGCTCAAGGATATAGGGCTGTTTTTAAAAGACAAAATAATATCTTATTTCAAATCCAGAAACATTAATCTATCACTTAAATATATTGATCCCAGTTATATGATAAGGAGTCTGCCGGCAAATGCCAATGACCATGTTTTTTGCAGCTTTCTGGGACGCGACGCTGTTCATGCCGGCATGGCAGGAAAAACGAGAGTTCTAATCGGCCACTGGAACAACTATTTTGTTCATATCCCAATGGGTGCCTCAGCCGGCAAGCGAAAAAAAATTGATCCAAACGGTAAATTGTGGCTAAGTGTGCTTCATGCAACAGGGCAAAGTTCATTTAAAAATGACTAACCGTTTACGGTTGTCAGTTTACGGTTTACGGTTTACGGTTTTTTAATGAACCATGCACCAACTGCAGCCTTTTAACCGTGAACTGTGAACCGACAACCGTTACTATTCCAGCTCAACAAATTTATTACCCTTAATTTTAAGAAGATAAAGATCTTTCTTAAGCTCCCCGTTATTATCAAATGAAGTAAGACCTGTCACCCCCTGAAAATTACTAAGTTTCATTAGCTCATTTTTTACTGCGCTTCTGAATCGGACATCCGGACGGCTGACTATCTGAAACAACATCATTGCGGTATCATAAGCTACAGCTTCTATAAAATCGGGCTTCTCCCTGAAAGTCTTCTCAAAAGTCCTAACAAAATCTCTCACCTTTTCTGAAGAGCTTTCTGCAAAAAAGATATCGGGCATTATGGCATTCTGTACATATTGGCGCGCCATTTTGATTAAAATGTCTGAATGCCATAGATTGGTACCAAAAAGATATACATTATCAACATCATAAAATGACAACTGAGGAATAATAAGTCCTGCTCTTTTCGGTGAGTCAGGAATAAATATAGCATCAAAATCAATAACAGGCTTTGGCTCATCATCCTCTATAAGTTCCTCATCCTCCACAGAGCCCTCTTCCTCTATGGGCTCATCAGCCTTATTTTCATCCTTAACTTCTTCAAATTCATCGCTTTTATCTTCGCCTTCAATCAGCTCGTCTGTATTTTTTAGATCCTCCGGCAATTCATAGTAAAGCCCCACAAGTTTCTTTATTGGATCAGCAAAATCAGCGCTGTCAATCTCGTACGATTCAACCCCGACTACTTTCCCGTCATAAGCCATAACTTCATCCCAGAAAAGATTCATAAACACTTTACCATAATTTTCATTCGGATAAAGGATTGCAAAATTTTTCAGCTCAAGCTCTTCAATTGCATAAGAAACAATTGTTTCAACCTGCATTTTGGGGGTAAAAAAATTTCTGAAAACATAATCTCCGGTATCAGCGATATTATCTTTCTGGGTTATAGCAACTATAGGGATCCCCCTGCTTTGTGCTTCTAAAGCCGCAGACTCAGCAGTAAAAATTGGTCCGATAATCGCTGCAACATGCTCTTCAAACAACTCATTTACTGCATTGACAGCAACATCCGGATCAGAACCTGTATCCTTTATTATTATTTTAACAGACTGCCGATCTCCCTGAGCACAAAATTGCCCAAGTGCAAGTTCAATTCCTCTCAATGCCTTGACGCCAAAATCTTTGTAATAACCGCTAAGAGGAAGCAAACAACCTATGGTATAGCGGCTGTAAACAGCCTTTGCGCTGAGTTCTTCTATAATCTTTTTCGCCCGCCCAACATAATTATGCTTAGGGAACCTGTCGACAAAGTAGGAAAGCATCATTGCAGCGTCATCATATTGCTCCTCTTCAGCCTTTTTAAGGCCGTACAGATACATAAGCATACCTGCAGGCGGTTTATATCCCATGTATTTTACAATGGACATAATATCTGTCTTATCAAGCTGTACGACTGTCTCCTTAAGTTTCGAAATAACTGTCTCTCTTTCCGGATCTTTTGACTTCTCAAATGCTAATGTATAAAAATGCAAAGCATCCAGCGGTGAACCGATTGCAATATAAGTATCACCCACAAGAACATACATTCTCAGAATGTGAATCCTGGATACAATTTTTTCCAGAACGCTGTCAGCTTCCCTTATTACTCTTTCGTATTTACCCTCATTATAAAATGTAACCAGCCCTTCAACTCTTGCATCAGGCACAAAAGAGCTGTCAGGATATTCAACAATCAAACGTTTATAGCTATCACGCGCTTCTGCATAATCTCCAAGCGCTGTATAAATTGCCCCTGTTTTTATGAGCGCAGCATCGGCAAGAGGTCTGTCAGGAAATCTGAAAAGATACTCATTATAAGCATTAAGGGATTCCTCGTATGATTCAGCCTGATACAATTTTTCTGCTTTTGAAAACAACTCATCCCCAGGGCCAGGCTTGACAGGAACAGGCAAAAAAATATCTTTTAACCCGCATGAGCATAAAAACAGGACTGCTATTAGAACAAAAATTAAATTTATTTTTCTCATAACTCAAAATTGACAGCTTCGAAAAAGGTAAATAGTTCAGCCACAAAGGCACTAAGACTCCAATAAAAGTTTATAAAAACTACGTAACTACTCAGGTGGATAGGCTGAAGACTGAAGACTGTTAGGAAAAAGCGCAGAAGCCATGTTTGGTGCAAGAATTAGATGTTTCCGCTAAAATACGGCAATCGTGCTCTTCTGACCCCTTCAGCCTTCAGTCTAAACAGCTTCAGCAGGACTACGTGAGTAGTCACAAAACTACATGAAATTTTACTATTGTCAAATAATTGTTGCAAGAATGATTTACACACTTGCAAGAATTACAATCAACTTAAAATTTAAATGGAAGTTGTCATTCATAACAATAAGGTGTATAGCTCGATGCAAAAAATACATAAAACACATCTGGAATAGCAACCTGTGCGGTTAGCCATTAGCTTTTAGCGTTTAGCCGTTAGCATTGAAACAGTTTTATCCAAAAACTAACAGCTAATGGCTAATGGCTAACCGCACAGGTTGAAATAGTTTGGCCAGAATATTTCATAAATAATACCGAAAGTTACGAGTGCCTAAAGTGAGCTAAAGTGCCTAAAATGCCTAAAGTTAAGGAATGCGCCTCCGGCGCTGTTAATTTTATATGAATTAATGGAGCGAAGCGACACCTTAACTTTAGGCACTTTAATATACTTTAGGCATTTTAGGCACTTATGACTAACTAATTCATTAAAACGGTAAAACCTTTTTATAGCGTTGCTACCAGAGGTAGTGGTTTAAAGCGATTAATCAAAGGAGTTTTTATGCCCAGACGTAACGACATCAATAAAATATTAATTATCGGTTCAGGTCCAATAATAATCGGCCAGGCATGCGAATTCGATTATTCGGGGACACAGGCCTGTAAGGCTTTGCGAAGCCTTGGCTACGAGATAGTACTGGTGAACTCGAATCCTGCGACTATAATGACAGACCCTGGAACGGCCGATGTAACTTATATAGAACCTCTCAACCTTAAAGTATTAACAGAGATTATTGAAACTGAACGTCCCGATGCTTTGTTGCCTAACCTGGGCGGCCAAACAGGACTTAATCTTTCATCCGAGCTGGCAAAAGCGGGCGTTCTTGAAAAATACGGCGTTAAAGTCATCGGAGTTAACATTGACGCCATTGAGCGCGGGGAAGACCGTACAGCATTTAAGGAAACCATGAATCGACTCGGGATTGAAATGCCGAAAAATCAGACTGTTAACAGCGTCGAGGATGCGGAAAAAGTTGCAGAAAAACTTGGTTACCCTGTTGTAATACGTCCGGCATACACCATGGGAGGAACAGGAGGCGGTCTTGTTTACAATGTTGAAGAACTTCGTACAATAGCCGCTCGCGGCATAGCTGCAAGTATGGCAAATCAGATTCTGGTCGAAGAATCCGTGCTGGGCTGGGAAGAACTTGAACTGGAAGTTGTACGTGATTCCAAAAATCAGATGATCACAGTGTGCTTCATAGAAAACGTTGATGCAATGGGTGTTCATACAGGGGATTCATTCTGCACAGCACCAATGATGACGATCTCTCCTGAACTTCAGAAACGTCTTCAGAAATACTCCTATGATATTGTTGAGGCAATAGAAGTCATCGGTGGTACCAATATTCAATTCGCACATAATCCCAAAACCGGAAAAGTTGCGGTTATAGAAATCAATCCCAGGACTTCCCGTTCGTCAGCGCTGGCCTCAAAGGCAACCGGCTTTCCGATTGCTCTTATTTCAGCGCTTCTGGCCGGAGGCCTTACTCTTGATGAAATTCCCTACTGGCGGGATGGAACTCTGGACAAATATACTCCATCCGGTGATTATGTTGTAGTTAAATTTGCCCGGTGGGCCTTTGAAAAATTTCCAGGTGTGGAAGATAAGCTCGGCACCCAGATGCGCGCAGTTGGTGAAGTAATGAGCATAGGAAAAAATTATAAGGAGGCTTTTCAGAAAGCTATACGTTCGCTGGAAATCAACCGGTATGGGCTTGGATTTGCCAAAGACTTCAACAATAAATCATTGGACGAATTAATGCATCTGCTGAACATTCCTACCAGTGAACGACACTTCATCCTGTACGAGGCGCTGCGCAAAGGCGCTGATATCCAGGCTCTTTATGAAAAAACTCACATAAAAGCCTGGTTTATCGAACAGATGAAAGAGTTGGTAGAACTTGAAGATAAAATTTTAGAACACAAAGGCCGAATGCTTCCGGATGATCTGTTTTTGCAGGCTAAAAAAGATGGATTTGCAGATAAGTATCTTGCCGGGCTTCTTGACATTCCCGAAAAGGATATCCGTGAAAAACGCATTTCATTGAATATAGTCGAGGCATGGGAACCTGTTCCGGTAAGTGGTGTCGAAGATGCAGCTTATTACTACTCTACCTATAACGCATCTGATAAAGTAAAAGTAAGCGACCGTAAGAAGATTATGGTTCTCGGCGGCGGGCCAAACCGAATTGGCCAGGGGATTGAATTTGACTATTGCTGCGTGCATACGGCTTTTGCCATCCGCGATGCAGGATATGAATCCATAATGGTCAACTGCAACCCTGAAACAGTCTCCACAGACTACGACACTTCGGATAAACTGTATTTTGAACCTCTTACAGTAGAAGACGTATTAAGTATTTACGAAAAGGAAAAGCCTGAAGGAGTAATTGTACAGTATGGAGGGCAAACACCGCTGAACATTGCAAACGATCTGGCTGAAGCTGGTGTAAAGATACTCGGCACATCTCCTGAAGCCATAGATCTTGCAGAAGACCGTGACCGCTTCTACAAAATGATGCGAAAGCTGGGGATTCCCAAGCCCAAATCCGGCATGGCTCATTCATTTGAAAAAGCTTTGGATATTGCAAAAGATATCGGTTATCCTCTTATAGTTCGACCTTCTTATGTTCTGGGCGGACGCGGAATGGAAGTTATACATGACGAAGAAATGCTCAAACATTATGTGGCGGCAGCCGTAGATATTTCACCTCAGCGGCCTATTTTAATTGACAAGTTCCTTGAAAATGCCATTGAAGCTGAAGCAGATGCAATTTCAGACGGAACTGACGCATTTGTTCCGGATGTTATGGAACATATCGAGCTTGCAGGTGTGCATTCAGGTGACTCTGCCTGCGTAATCCCGCCCATCAGTATTCCTCCCAAACACATTGAAACTATCTGTGAATACACACGCAAAATCGCTATCGAGCTGAATGTCATCGGGCTTATGAATATCCAGTACGCTATCGCAAATGACACAGTTTACATTCTTGAGGCAAACCCAAGAGCGTCGCGGACCGTTCCAATAGTTTCAAAAGTCTGTAATATCTCCATGGCGCGGCTTGCCACACAGATCTTGCTGGGTAAAACAATCTCAGACCTCGGTCTTAAACAAAAACAGATCAAACATTTCGGAGTAAAAGAAGCGGTCTTCCCGTTCAACATGTTCCCGGAAGTAGATCCGCTTCTCGGCCCTGAGATGCGGTCAACAGGAGAAGTTCTGGGGCTGGCGGATTCCTTTGGCCTGGCATTCTTCAAATCACAGGAAGCAACACAGTCATCGCTGCCAATTGAAGGAACGGTTCTGTTTACCATTGCGGAAAAGGACAAGCCAGGTTCGCTGGAAGCTGCAAGGGTCTTCAGGGAGCTTGGATTTAACATACTGGCAACAAAAGGGACGCATCAATTCTTTACAGAACATGGGATAAATTCAAAACCTGTCCCGAAACTAGGATATGGCAGACCCAACCTTGTTGATGCAATTAAAAACAAAGAAATTCACCTGGTAATAAACACGCCGAGCGGGAAACAGAGCAAGACAGACAGTTCCTATATTCGTAAAGCAGCTATTAATTATAAAATCCTGAATATTACAACAATAGCCGCCTCTCTTGCTGCTGCAAGGGGAATTGCTGCTCGAAGGAGAGGACAGTCTAAAGTCAAGTCCCTGCAGAATTATCATGAAGATATTTTATAATAAAAGGCTATGAACGTCGAACGTCGAACATATTAAAAGATAAACGTCCAACATCGAACGTCCAACATCGAACGTCGAATAAGGTATTCTGACAATTTATAAACCGGCGGAGCGAAGCGATTTCATTATTCGATATTCAACGTTGGATGTTGGATGTTCGACGTTCAAAAAACGCTTTACTCTGCCGTTACTTGGTCACCGATGTCTTGGCACTTATCAGTTAACCGTCAACCGATAACCGTATTTAAACAACCTCCATGGTTGACGGCGGCTTCTCAGCAATATGATAAGTTACGCTGACAACACCCTGGACTTCTTTTGTAATGCGGTCAGCAAGATAAAACAGGGTTTTGTAATCAACTCTCATTGGGGTAGCGGTACGCGCATCAGTACTTTCCCAGCATCTTATTTCAATCTGTCTGCCGAATTCTCTCATGCCGTTTCGCATACCAGTCACTCGATCCTTATGCAAAATAGCCATATTCTGAAATGAGTCCATATCCCCAAAGACCTCTTCCATAATAACGGTCGCGTGCCTGACAAGCTCAACATCCTCAGGCGTAACAGCGCCAATAATTCTTGCAGCAAGTGCAGGCCCTGGAAAAGGTGGTCTGTTAAAAATTACTTCAGGAAGTCCGAGGCCTTCAGCAACTTTTCTTACACCATCTTTACGAAGTTGTAATAATGGCTCAATTATTTTATATCCGAATGTTTCCTGAGGATCAATGCCCAATTGTTCAAAGACATTATGCTGCCTCTTGATACCTGCAACCGTTTCATCAACATCAGTTAATATAGTCCCCTGAAGAAGATGCTTTGCTCCGCTTTCTTTAACAAGTCTCCCAAAAACCTTTTTATAAAAGGTCTGGGTGATGGCTTCTCTTTTTTTCTCAGGATCATCTATGTCTTTCAATGCTGCGAAAAATTCCTGCCTTGCATCAATTATTTCTACATTAACGCCCATTTCGCTGAAGATAGAAACTACTTCCTGCGGCTCATCTTTTCGCATCAAACCATTATCTATAAAATAAGTTTTCAGTTTTTTATCCAGAGCCATATGTCCAAGCAGTGTAACCGTTGAAGAATCAACGCCACCTGACAGGGCATTAATAGCTGTATCATTCCCGACGGCTTCAGATATCCCTGCCGCCTTATCTTTAATAAACTTTTCAACATCCAGTTCATTTGCCGTTATTTCACTGATAGACACTGTCTTTCCTCCTTATTAAATTAGTTAATCTTTTCAAGGCACAATCATATAACTATCGAGAGTCTGATTACATGAAAGACTATTTTTTATACTTCCGTCAGCGGGAGTCGAACCTACTGCATAGCCCATGAATAAAGGGTTTGCTGGGAGTCTAATTAACATCTAATCAACGTACTTTAAAGTTGTCGTTTATTGTAGAAAATAAAGATATCTAACCGATATTATAACCTTTTTATGAATTGCATGGGTTCGAGGTATATAGCAGATATTGAAACTCCTATCCAGGCTGGCGCCAGCATGACATATGGACATTCTGATAACGCTAGCCATCCAGGATTTCCGGTTTTGACGAAGGGATACCATGTTGCATTTTAAATGCCAGCCACAATGCCCCCTGAATTATTATCTCATCCCTATAGTTTAGTACTGAATTTCTATTCCGGTACTTAAAACGGGTATATGATTTCGAACTGGCATTGGATATTCGGTTCCCTATCACACCACATTCGAACAGTCCATCCAAAATTGTGTCCAGATCTAGGGATCGATATTTTGGGATGGCGCGGACAAACTTCTTGAGTGAAGAAAAATAGAATGTTCTCTTTCCCTGCGCTCCAAGTAGCCGGAATACTAGATCTATGTCTCTTTTGTCTATAAATCCATCCAATATGTCCCTAATCTCTGGAAGGAAATAATTCTCTGAATAGTCGGCTAACGCCTCACCAATGGATTTGGAATCAACACGAACTGAGGTCTCGTGCCTCTGGATGGCTTTCAGGAGCTGAATAAAGTCCCGCGGATTGTGCCGAGTATAATTGAGCAAAAAACCGATCAGTGACCCATTTCGATAAGACTTTTGAAAATATTCATGGAAAAGATTGACGATCGACCTATCAGACAATCTTGCCCGTCTATTTGCCAGTTTAACCAGTTTTGTTTCCATTGGATCGGATTCGCTTCCGTACCAGTCAAGCAGAATAGAACTGTCTTGCCGAATCTTGTTCTTATTTGGTCCCGGCAGTCGCTCGAACAAATCTGTCCGGCAGAGTAATATAATCTTTGCAGGAGTCCCACTTTGGTGAAAACAAGTGTTCAGTCTATTTGTCTCTGAGAGGAGAGCTGCCAGCGCTTCGTACTGAATATCCTCGAAAGTTAGTATGTCATCCAGACCATCAACGAAAAGCAGATGCTTACTTTGACTACGGAATCGAGAAATCAGACCCAGAAGTTTCTCTACCAAGAACGGAACAGGCTCCTTAATATTTGGTGACATAATTGTCTTTTTCGCCTCAAAGAACGGGGTGAGCTTCAGCTTGAATTCTGCTTTTGTAGAAATATTTACGAGGTGCTTTAATTCGGGAGATGGTATTAGCCCTAGTTTACTCAGGAATTCAACTGCGTGAAGGAAATCATCATCTGATCCCGTCGGCGAACCTTGGTCTGATCTAAAAGAATCTAAGACGTAAAGCAGCAAAATCCAAGACCAAGCGGTTGGATATCGGGATGCAGGCAGTTCGTCCGTGTTTATTATCTTGGCAAAGTTGACAAATGGGAAATCCGATAGGTAGACAGTTCTCACGAATATATTGCTTTTCCGCTCTGCTGTCAGCCGGATGTGTTGAGCCAGTGCAGACTTGCCCGAACCTTTGTCCCCTAACACAAGAAATCGTGACCCAAAGGATAACTCATGGGCAAATTTTTCCTCGTCAAGAAATCCCTCCAATAGCAACTGTGGGCACATAGCACTTTCTTGCTCAGCGCTTGCATAACCAAGTTGTAAATTCTTATACGGCATCAACGTATCGGCAGTGGTGCCTCTCACGTCGCGCGCCCCGATTCTGTCTCGCGTATCTGTGTCAACTCTGAATGAGACCCTATCTCCGAAGCGGAGGTTCTTGTAGGCTACGTCTATAAGATAATCCGAATGAAAGAATACTTTTCCAAGTTCAGGGTCGTCAGACTTGATGAAACCATAATGACCGAGCTTGACCAAGTCTACAATCTTACCTACGAATATTTTATCTCTAGGAATGTCCTTCATTTTATTACCCGCATCCCCTTTCTTGTCTCTCAAGATACTGTCGCAATCAAAATAATGCAAGTGACATGCATATCATTACCGCTCCGTAGTTGTAGTATTACAATGTGTTAAAGATAAAATTTTGGCACCTGTGCGATTACCTGAAAAATCCCCCGAAGTCCCCCTTTAAGAAAGGGGGACTTTTAGAAATTCCCCCTTTCTTGAGGATGGCAAGGGGAATTTTAATTGTATTGCCAAGATCATAATCTGCCAACCGCACAGGTCTAAATTTTGCAGATACGCGACCCGTTGAGGTTAGTTCCAACGGTTGCCTATCTCAACATTCTTGCCATGATAATAAGCCAAGAATTCAATAATTTTCATGCAGATAGGGTTTTTGTATATCACAATTTTTAAAGCGTTTCAATTTGTTACATGAATATAGGATTTACTTTTGCAAATGCATAACCAACGGGCCTCATTCCTTTCAAACTATCACGAACTTTTACGGAAAAATCCGCAGTTAATTCCCGTCTGGTTCATCCGTTGGTTATGCTTTGATAAATGTGGAGGATGATGAAATTCGATTCCATCCTCTTTGTTGGCCGCTCCTTATCCGGGGCTATTACCCGATCAAGCGCATCACCCGCTTGAGATACTTAAGCGGCGTGCGATACGGGGCGTACTTCATGCTGTTGTCAAACCTGATGGAACGATGCAGCACACTCTTGTAATGGGTGAAGGTCCGGAAGCTCTCTTCGCCATGGTAGCAACCCATGCCGCTCTCCCCCACGCCGCCAAACGGTAACGTTATGGAAGAGACTTGTGAGAGCGTCTCATTGATGTTGACACTTCCGGAAGAGGTTTCCTGCAGAATGCGCTTCTGGGTCGCTTTTTTATCAGAGAACAGATAGAGTGCCAGGGGATTCGGCAAGGACCGGATGAAATGGATCGCTTCATCCAATGATCTGTATGTCAGCACCGGCAGCAGTGGACCAAAGATCTCTTCCTGCATCACAGGGCTTTGGGGCGACACATCCTGAAGCAGGGTGGGAGCAATGAAAAGCTCCGATTCGTTGGTCTCGCCCCCAAAGAAGACTTTCTGATTTTCCATCAAGCGAAGCAGTCTCCGAAAATGTCGCCGGTTGATGATTCTTCCATAGTCGGCTGACTCCCGAATGTCTCTCCCGTAGAACTGCTTGAGCGTATCCCTGAGCGATGCCAAGAGTGCATCGCGGATGGATTCCTGAACCAGGATATAGTCGGAGGCAATGCAGGTCTGGCCCGCGTTGAAGAACTTACCCCAGCAGATGCGCCTGGCCGCCGTTTCGAGGCGTGCTTCCGGTGTGACGATGCATGGACTCTTGCCCCCCAGCTCCAAAGTGACGGGCGTCAGACGGGTTGCCGCCTTTTCCATTATGATCTTGCCTACTGCCACGCTTCCTGTAAAGAAGATGTAGTCAAACTCCTGATCTAGGAGCTGCTGGGTCTCCTCTGGACCGCCCTGGACAGCCGCAATGTACTCCGGCTCGAAATACCGGCTCACCATCTCCTCAATCACCTTGGCGGAATGCTCTGCGATGTCTGAGATCTTCAGCACAGCTGTATTGCCTGCCGCGATGGCTCCTACCAACGGGCAGAGCAAAAGCTGGAACGGGTAATTCCATGGCCCGATTATCAGGGCATTGCCATAGGGCTCCGGGAGAATATAGCCCTTGCCCGGTCGTAGCATCCAACTCGTCCTCACGCGTATGGGCTTCATCCACGATCTGATGTGCCTAACCGCGTGGTCAATCTCCTTGATGATCATCATCACTTCGCTTGTGTAGGCTTCGGTTTCAGGCCTTCGCATGTCCTTGCCAATAGCAGCGAGGATCTGGGGTTCGTATTCCAGAACCGCCCGTTTCAACGTTTCGCATTGCCGACTCCGGAATTCCGCGGGTCGCGTTTGTCCCTTCATGATGTATGCACGCTGACTACGGTACAGCGACTCAGCATCCATCTCTAATCTCCTTTCAGGCCAACGACCAGGCTAACCAGACCGCGCCAGTGAACTTGCCGCGTAGCGCCGCCATCGTTCTCGCGGTCTGGTTGAGCCCCTTGTTGGACGAAGCCGCTATGCGGCAGAAAAAAAATCAAAAATAGTGTATAACTCCTATACTTGTCCAATTTCGGGCACTTTTAAAAAAGGAGTATACCATGAATCAAACAGAAGTAAATCGATTTAAGAAACTCTATCAACGCCACCTGAGATCACTCAAACTTCAGGGCAAAAGTCAGAAAACCATTGATGCATACTCTCGGGCTGTCCGCCGAATCAGTGAACATTTTGATTGCTGCCCCGATCAATTGACCCCGGAACAATTAGAAAT
>Ga0255430_10036_pt2 | contig 17810 bp, 14 predicted proteins | sample ANMaggSeSYBR02G3_FD_182660 | JGI IMG/M metagenome (GOLD analysis project Ga0255430, IMG submission 182660) | Sediment cell enrichment communities from methane seep in Santa Monica Basin, California, United Staets - ANME aggregate JGI... | ecosystem: Environmental > Aquatic > Marine > Cold seeps >...
CCATCTTCTTTCAACGATATGTCTTCGTCATTCACTATTCTAATTGAATTAGCGCTTGTTGTTGTAGAATAGTCGTTAAATGGTTCGTCTGATCCAGTTTCAACCTCTAAAAGATCCATTGAAACTAAGGAGATATTATTAATCTTAACGAGGTTTGTGTTCATTCCGGCAAACACAGTTTCCACCGTAAATTTTATAATCTCTACATCATCGGCCTCGTCGAAGTCATCTTCATAAACGAAGCGCTGATCTCCAGTTACCGTCGATACGACTTCATTATCTATCTCTTCACCATCTTTGGTTAAAGATAGCCATGCTTCATCGCCATCAACATCAATCTCAATAGCTGAGATAGCAAAACCTTCAGGCAAACTCAAACTCTCGCCAACCCTGAGTAAATGGTCATCATCCTCGTCTTCATCAACAAGTTCTTCACTAATTACCCATTGACCTAAATCAACGACTCGGTACTTATCGCCCAACCAAGAAATATAATCATATCCACCATCTGTCCAGTTCGTTGTGGTGTAAGTCAGATTATCTTGACCAATTGTTTTTTCGTCACCTATGTAAGTGAAAACCTGTAACTCTTCAGCACCAGCTTCATCATCCAGATCATAGTATAACATACTTGGATTGTCTCGTGACGTTGCATGTATATTAAAGTATTCAGTACCAGTTGGGGTCTGGTTAACAGCACCAAATAACTCATGAATTCCAGGTTCAGTTATTTCTTTAGCCAATGCTGCCAATGTTCCATCCTCATTCACTCTGATAATGAATGCGCCATCAAGCACTTCCGTAGTACCATCTTCTTTCAACGATATGTCTTCGTCATTCACTATTCTAATTGAATTAGCGCTTGTTGTTGTAGAATAGTCGTTAAATGGTTCGTCTGATCCAGTTTCAACCTCTAAAAGATCCATTGAAACTAAGGAGATATTATTAATCTTAACGAGGTTTGTGTTCATTCCGGCAAACACAGTTTCCACCGTAAATTTTATAATCTCTACATCATCGGCCTCGTCGAAGTCATCTTCATAAACGAAGCGCTGATCTCCAGTTACCGTCGATACGACTTCATTATCTATCTCTTCACCATCTTTGGTTAAAGATAGCCATGCTTCATCGCCATCAACATCAATCTCAATAGCTGAGATAGCAAAACCTTCAGGCAAACTCAAACTCTCGCCAACCCTGAGTAAATGGTCATCATCCTCGTCTTCATCAACAAGTTCTTCACTAATTACCCATTGACCTAAATCAACGACTCGGTACTTATCGCCCAACCAAGAAATATAATCATATCCACCATCTGTCCAGTTCGTTGTGGTGTAAGTCAGATTATCTTGACCAATTGTTTTTTCGTCACCTATGTAAGTGAAAACCTGTAACTCTTCAGCACCAGCTTCATCATCCAGATCATAGTATAACATACTTGGATTGTCTCGTGACGTTGCATATATATTAAAGTATTCAGTACCAGTTGGGGTCTGGTTAACAGCACCCAAGAACTCATAAGGCGCTGATACCTCTTCCACAGCCGATGCCGATGGCACCATTGCCGTGAACATGGTAAGCACCATGAGCGCAGTTAATGTTACTGCGGTTATTTTCTTATTCATTTCTTTTCCTCCAAATTAATTTTATTGGTTATATCTACCCGCTAATGCGGGTCTCTATTAGAGTGACCGTATTGAATGTGCCTCATAAGCCCCCCTCAGGCAGCCTACCGGAGACACTGATCCGCCTGCATTATTACGAACCCCTTGGATTCGACAATTGTCGCAACCGGTTTCATCACCCTCTTAATCCCGTCATACGGATTATAAGTAATCTATAAGTTATTACCCTTTTAAATCTTTTTTGGTCGGATTTTGATCAAAACAAGCATTCGGCTCCAGTGTGACCAACGAAATGGAGTACACATATTGTCGAAGTAAAGGGTATAGTTATGAGAACATCTGTAATCAATCAGCAAGTTTTAAGAGGATCTTCTCAAGGCGCTGGTTGTGCTCATCCATGCGTTTGTTATGCTCATCCATGCGTTTGTTATGCTCATCCATTTTCAGGAGGTGACCCTTCATCCATTGATTATGCTCTTTTTGCTCAATTATATACGAATCAAACTTTGTTGAAAATGAATCGAACTTAGAATTTAACCCCTCAATTCCTTTTGAAATGCCTGGAAGCTCTGAAGTATCATATGATATATGTCCAAGTATCTCATTTCCTTTATCCAGTTTTCTGCCGATATCTGCCAGATCATCTGTATACAGCCTTGAAAATCTATGCGGCAGATATATCTGAAAAGGTATCTCCGCATGTGTTATATCATGAATAACAACACCCCTTTCAGTTCCTCTGGAGTTGATTTCCTTCAGGAAATCAGTAATAACGCCATTTTCACCGCCACATACCATTTTAACGCTGCCGTCCACATCATTAAAGGTAAAACCTCGCAACTCGTAAACTTTGGCAATATCCTCTATCAAGGCCCTGAATCCAATATCCTGAACCGTGCCGGTGATCATGATGTTATAGCATTTCTGCATGCATAAACCATATATCCAAACAGTATTAAATTTAACCATACAGCAGGAGTTCAAACTTTTTTTTATCGATATCGGCTTCAGACAAGGTATTAATCACAAATCCTGCTGAAGGGACTGACCAGATCCCACAATCCTTACCGGGACGCTTTTTTCCATCAAAAAACCCTTAACATCCCCCACAGAGTATTCACCGAAATGGAAAATACTTGCAGCCAGCGCTGCATCTGCATGTCCATCAACAAACGCATCGAACATATGCTCCGGCCCTGCCGCCCCTCCCGAGGCGATCACCGGGATATTGATCGCATCAGATACAGCCTTGGTAATAGGTAGATCATATCCGTCATACGTACCGTCCCTGTCCATACTGGTCAGCAAGATCTCACCCGCACCCAGCCCTTCCACCTGCATGGCCCACCTGGGGGCATCAATACCAGTAGGAGTGCGGCCCCCGTATATAACCACCTCATACCATGCAGGCGTGCCGTCCTCCAGATCGATGATGGTCTTATCCCGTCCATCTTCGATATCCAGGTTCCGGCGGCAGTCAATCGCTGTTACGATACACTGGGAACCAAATATCTTCGACGATTCACTTATCAGGGCCGGGCGCTTAACTGCTGCCGTATTAATAGATACCTTATCTGCGCCCGAACGCAGTAAGGACTTTATATCTTTAATCGAATTAATGCCCCCGCCCACGGTCAGCGGGATGAACACCTCATCGGCAGTGCGCTCTATCACATCTATCATAGTGGAACGCCCCTCATGGGATGCAGTAATGTCCAAAAAGACCAGTTCATCAGCTCCCTGGAGGTTATATTCCTTGGCCAGTTCAACCGGGTCGCCTGCCCTGCGCAGGTCTTCGAACTCGATCCCCTTGACCACACAACCGCCAGCCTCATCAAGGGTAACGTCCAGACACGGTATTATCCGTTTTGTCAGCATCGGTCTTCCTTCACCTTGTTATCCATGCCCATTTATCTAATCAGGGAAACATATTTTAGAATTAACATTCATTCATGAGCATCATATCACATTAAGCATACTACTTTAAACATACTGTTATTATGGAGGATTCAAGATCAATGTCAAATTTCCCTGTTGATAAGCCCGTCCTGGTTACCTGCGGACTGCCGTATGCCAATGGTGAATGCCATATAGGACACCTGCGTACATACATCCCTGCCGACATCTTTGTCAGGTCCCTGCATAAGCAAGGACTGAAAACCATTTTTGTATGCGGTTCAGATACCCACGGCACACCTATAGTTGTCAGTGCCGAACAGACAAATACCACTCCTGGTAAACTCATAGAGAAATACCACCATCATTTTGACGAAGTATTTAAGAAACTGGGCATCCGGTTCAACTTCTTCGGCACTACAGACGGGGCTGTAAACCACAACCGTACTAATGATATTGTTAACAGGTTGATCGAGAACAATTATGTATATCCCAAAACGATCGATCTGGCATACTGCAGCCATTGTGAAAGATCTCTGCCTGACCGTTATGTGGAAGGTATCTGTCCCTACTGTGAATCACTTGCAAGAGGTGACGAATGCGACCAGGGATGCAACAGGCACCTGGAGCCGGGGGAGATACTGGAACCGATATGCAAGATATGCGGGAACAAGGCAGAATACAGGGAACAGGAACACTTCTTTTTTAGATTATCATCATTCAAGGATTTCCTGCTGGAATACCTGGAAACCCTGGGGGGGACATCCAATGCCCGCAACTATGCCAGGGAATGGGTGAATCAGGAACTCAGGGATTGGTGCATCACACGCAACCTTGAATGGGGCGTGAGGTTCCCAGGCCATGACGAACTGGTAGTATATGTATGGGTAGATGCCCCAATAGGATATATCTCATTCACAGAAGAATACTGTAATAATGCCGGATTGGACTGGAAACATATCTGGCAGGGTGATTCCAGTATCATTCACTTCATTGGCCTGGATATAGCATACCATCACTGCATATTCTGGCCGGCAATGTTAAAGGGTGCAGATTATTCACTACCCCAAGCGGTAGTGGCCTCGGGCATGGTAAAGATCGATGATAAGACCTTCAGTAAGAGCAGGGGTTATGTGGTCTGGGTGAACGATGACTACCTGGACCATGGATTCCACCCAGACCTGCTGCGCTATTACCTGGCCAGCTACACATCACACACCAAGGATCTGAACTTCTCATGGAAGGTGTTTAAGGAAAAAGTAAATAACGAACTTGTAGGTTCACTGGGAAATTTCCTTTACCGTACGCTGCATTTTACGCATAAGAATTTTGGTGGGGTACCTGAGGGAGTTGTATCCGACAAGGTGCTGGATGAGATACGCAGCACCATCCGTAAAGTGACCGAAGCCATGGAAGAATATGAGTTCAAAAAGGCAATTGACATAATAATGGGTCTATCCGCATATGGTAATACATACTTCCAGTCAAACGAGCCCTGGCACCTGATCAAAAATGACCCGGATGCCTGTGCAGGGGTGGTCAAGGACTGCCTCCAGGTCGCAAAGGCACTGGTACTGCTGTGTGAGCCTGTTATACCAGCTAAGATGAATGAGGCGTGGGGTCACCTGGGGCTGAAAGGCGATGTCAGCCAGATGAAGTATGACGAAGGGCTGGTGGAACTGAAATCGGGAAGGCCCCTGCCAAAACCTGCAATCCTGTTCACAAAGATAGATGATAAGAAGATAGACGAGATGGAGGTTATTATGAACAAACGAATAGCTGAAGCAATGGCAAAAGAGGGAAAGGCCGCACCGCAGGTCCCCATTGTTACATTTGAGGAATTCAATAGAATGGATATCAGGACAGGGACCATAGTTTTTGCTGAAGCCATTAAAGGGTCTGATAAATTACTAAAACTCCAGGTCGATATCGGAGAGGATATCCCAAGACAGGTGGTGGCTGGTATTGCCCTGACTCATGTGGCCGATGAACTGGTGGGCAGGCAAATTGTCCTGCTGGCAAATATGAAACCTGCCAAACTGTTCGGCGTGGAATCCATGGGAATGATACTTGCCGCTGATGCAGACGGGGCAGTGCTGCTGCAGCCTGAAAGTAAAGTGGAAAACGGCACATTGATCAGATAAAAACCATATATGAAAAAGAATGGGGCTTGACGGATCGGAGGGGATGGATACGATGCCGTTTAATGCCCCAATGTTAATTATATTAGTAACAACTTATTCATAATGTTTTCGATTGGTTTTATGCAGATCAAGAGATAAATAATAATTATCAAAATTGTATCATTTAAGTAAATATCTTAATATCAAGTAGATATCTTAATATAATGATTCTTAGCATATCGAAATTTGGTGAAATAAATGGAAAATGAATGGAAGATGGACCTTGATATCCCTGACATCGGTTCGCTGATAACATTACTCAGTGCTGCTTTATCTGCAGCCATTATGGGTGTGGGTAATGTTTTATACGTGGTAATAATGGTGACCACTGCATATGAAGCAAAAGGAAAAGAATTCCTGCTAAGTTTAATAAACCCTCAAGCAAACCTTACATTCGAAGCACAATTTGTCCTAGTTGTAGGGACCCTGCTGATAATATCGGCAATTTTTTTCTTTATTACAATGTTGGTTTCTATCTATGAGACGTATGCGGTATCCAAAAAAGAAAGGAGCGGACGCATGATAATAGTGTTTGTATGTTTCGCACTTTCCCTCTTAGTCTTAATATTAGCATTGTTTTACACGATGTCATTTAGATATTTTATTTATTAGTAATGAGGCGATAAAAATGGGCAAGATCAGTATTCACGGTAATATTCAGGAAGTCCCGAAAGTGGAGGAAGTGGACGAGTCCAAACAGATAATGAAAGCCAGGATCGAGACCAAGACCCACAGGGTATTGTATCCCTTTACAGCCATTGTGGGCCAGGAAAAGATGAAACGTGCCTTGATCCTGAATGCAATAAATCCTTCCATTGGCGGAGTATTGATAAGGGGGCAGAAGGGGACTGCCAAATCCACTGCAGTCAGGGGTCTGGCTGAGATACTGCCTGAGATCGAAGTGGTCTCGGGATGTACATATAGCTGCAATCCCCGTGACGAGGATAAATTCTGCTGGGAATGCCAGATACGCAAAGATGAGGGGACGATCACTACTGAAAAACGTCTCATGAAAGTAGTTGACCTGCCCGTGGGTGCCACAGAGGACCGTGTGGTAGGTAGCCTGGACATAGAAAAGGCCGTTACCGAAGGTCTCAAAGCCTATGAACCAGGCATACTTGCTGAGGCAAATGGCGGCATCCTGTATGTGGATGAGATAAACCTGCTGGATGATTTTGTAGTGGATGCACTCCTGGATGCGGCAGCCATGGGCGTGAACACCGTAGAAAGGGAAGGGGTAAGTGTAAGCCATCCAGCCAAGTTCATAATTGTCGGGAGCATGAATCCTGAAGAGGGGGAACTGCGGCCCCAGCTGCTGGACAGGATAGCGCTCCAGGTAGAGGTGGTGGGTATCCAGGACCTGGAACAAAGAGTAGAGATCGTGGAGCAGACCAATAGATTTAATGACGACCCTAATGGTTTCAGGAAAGAGTTCCAGTCAGAACAGGACCGTATAAATTCCCGGATAGTAAAGGCCCAGCAGATGCTTCAAAGGGTGGTTACGACCAGGGATAATCTCCAGACCATAGCCGAGATATGTATAGAATTCAATGTTGATGGACACAGGGCAGATATTATGATCGAGAGGACCGCCCGTACCAATGCGGCATTCGAAGGAAGGGACCGGGTCACCAATGAAGATATTGTGGAAGCTGCCGAGATGGTACTGCCGCACAGGATGAGAAAGCGGCCTTTTGAGGAGGAAGAGTTCAGCGTCGAACTGCTGAGACGACTGGTGGAGAAATGAGCGATATCATTGCCGGGAGGATGCGAAATAACCTGAAAAAGGAATACGGCATTAAAGTGTTCCATATCGGCAAACCCCTCCTGGCGATCAGGATACCAAAAACTGAGATCAATGAGTTCGACAATGACGATTCTGACTGTATCAAAGAACTGCTGGTGGATTTAAAGGACCAGATCCATCTGGATGAGGTGATCCATGCCTACATTATAGCAGACAAGTCCTATGTAGTGCTGGACCCATACGATATTTTCTGTGAGGTTTTCGATGATGTTCCTATCCCGAAACGTAAGAGACCCGATGCGATTCCGGTGATCGAAACAAAGCCTGTAACAAAGATGGACCATCGCACTCCCATATACCGTACACCCACCTATGTGGCCCCGGTACCAAGAACACCCGAGTTAATAGCACAAGTATACCAAGCCCCAGGTGATAAAAAGCTTGAAGTTGTGGAGGAAACTGAAATTGAAGATACGGAAATTGGGGCTAAATCAGATGAAAAGATCGTAAGAAATATCCTCAGTGACTTTGCAAAAACACGAAAAAAGAAATTGGTCATCGGCCAGATGAAGAGCGGTAGGCGGGCAGAGGTCCTGACCAAAGGAAAACGGGGCAGGTATGTGAGATCCCGCCTGCCTGACGGCGAAGTTACCGATATTGCAGTGGCCCCAACCATCAGGGCGGCGGCACTGCACGCTGAGAATGGCAAGATCAGGGTAAAGAAAAGCGATTACAGGGAAAAGGTCAGGCGCAGGCGTATTGCTACGCTTATTAATATTGTGATGGATACCAGCGGCAGCATGGATGAAATGGATAAGGTGGATATCACCCGCAGCGTGATAGTGGCGTTGTTAAAGGATGCATACCAGCGGAGGGATAAGGTATCGCTGGTCACGTACAGCGGCCGGAAAGGCGAACTGGTACTACCCTTTACGTCATCAGTGGAACGCGCAAAACGATATCTTGAGACAATTCCATTCGGTGGTACCACTCCGCTGGCTTCAGGTATCCTGATGGGACTGCACTCCCTGCACAATGAGATCAAGAAGGACCCATCCACGATTCCCATAATGGTTCTGGTAACGGATGGTAAGTCCAACGTGCCCCTGGAAGTGGGCGGCAATATCCGCAGGGAACTTTCCATGGTGCTGCATTATGTGATAAGCGAAGGAATCCATGTGCTTGTTGTGGATATGAGCAGTCACGGTTCAAAACTTGCCAGCGAGATAGCAGAAGAGGTGAACGGTAGATATTACCAGCCCGAACGTCTGAATAAAGAAACACTATATAAGGCCATCAGCGACCAGAGGGATGATGCATCATATTTTACTAATGTTTAGGAAATAAGTCTTGTAAAAATTTTTGGAGTAGGGAACATGGGTGTGGAATTGGGCGATATCTTTGAAAAACACGAGATCCAGTTAAGTGACCTGGCCGGCAGGGTAGTGGCCATTGATGCTTTCAATACCCTGTACCAGTTCCTGAGTATAATCAGGCAGAGGGATGGTACGCCACTGATGAATTCAAGGGGTGAGGTGACCTCACACCTGTCAGGGTTTCTGTACCGCACCACGAACCTTGTGGAAGCCGGCATCAAGCCGATATTTGTATTCGACGGCAAGCCCCCGGATTTCAAGGCCCGGACCCTGAAGGAGAGGTCGAAGACCAGGGATAAGGCTATGTACCGCTGGAAAGAGGCTGTGGCTGCGGGGGAAGAGGAGGAAGCTTTTGTACATGCCCAGGCTTCGTCACACCTGAAAGAGGGCATGGTTGAAGATGCCAAGACCTTGCTTGGATCTATGGGGATCCCTGTGGTGCAGGCTCCCTCGGAAGGTGAGGCGCAGGCTGCCCATATGGCACTGACAGGAGATGCAGATTTTGCTGCATCCCAGGACTATGATTCACTGCTGTTTGGTGCGCCCAGGGTGGTAAGGAACCTGACCGTTACTGGAAAACGCAAGCTTCCGCGTAAGAATATCTATATTGATGTGAATCCTGAGATCATTGAACTTGAGGATGTATTGTCTGCCAATGGCATCACCAGGGAGCAGTTGATCGATATTGCTTTGCTTGTGGGTACTGATTACAATCCCGGAATCAAGCGGGTTGGACCTAAAACGGCTATTAAATTGATAAAGGAGCATGGTGGGATTGAGGCGGTGCTGGTTGAGAAGGGGGAGGAGATTGAGAATTTGCAGGTGATCAAGGACTTTTTCCTGTATCCTGATGTTATTTCTGATTATGAGATTTCGTGGAAGTCCCCTAAAGAGTCTGAGATCACTGATTTTCTCTGTAACAGGCATGATTTTTCCGAGGTCCGGGTGAAGGGTGCGGTAGGCAGGTTGGTGGAAGCCTCGGATGCTGGCCAGCAGACACTTGACCAGTGGTTCTGAAATGCTGCGGAAGGAGTGGTCTGTTGTTGTGGTTTTTTAAAAATTTTTCGTAACTATTCAGCCATAGATAAACGTTATCGGTAGACTGAATAGTCCACAAATAGATAATTGCACACAATTGTCAAATGCCTTTGGAATCGATGGACGTAGACTAAAAAATGTATCGCCATATACACAAATAAGCTGATTTTCGTCATCGGCATCCGGTCTAAAGGAGGGCTGAATAGTTACAATTTTTCACCGCAAAGACCGCAAAGATAAATTTGTGTGTAAGTTAGATATTTTTCACAATCTCAATCCATTTCGATCAAGATATTTTACCCATTCATTAAGATCATGGTACTGGATGGGATGTTTGAAAATTTTTAGAAGAGTTCAATGCGAAATAATTATGGGACTACACAGTTTGATGGGAAAGGAATGTGTAAAATATTATGTTTGATGAAAGACATGCGGAATGTGAGCTTAAGACATTTTATGCCAATTTGATAAAAACTCAATGATAAAGAAAACCAAATAAAGTATAAGACAAATTAATACCTATAAACCAATTGAAATTGCCGAGGTTACAAATGCCCAAAATAACTGCATATATCGAAAAAGATGTTGAAACCGGTTTATATGTAGCAATAGTACCGGGAATCCCAGGAGCCCACACCCAAGCTGAAACACTGGATGAACTTCACGACAATCTCAAAGAGGTATTGGAGTTATGCTTCGAAGAGATGGAGCCTGAAACAAGACACCATTTGCCTGAATTTGTTGGAATCCAACAGGTTGAGGTGACCTGTTGACCCGGCTTAAGGTAATTAATTCCACAAAATTGGAAAAACTACTACTCAAATTAGGATTTAAGAAAATTCGTCAAAAGGGGAGTCATGTATTCTACAGGCATCCTGACGGCAGAACCACAACAGTCCCTCATCACAACGGAAGGGATTTAGCACGTCCGTTAATAAAAGAGATTCTAAGGGAAATAGAACTCAGTGTTGATGAATACAATGAAAATTTGAAGAAATTGTGACTGCTTATTGGAGTAACTACACATTTGCCTCGCAAGGAGCAATGACATTCTCTTCAAAAGAATCAAGCAAGCAGATTAAACCACAAATACAGAACTGATATCAGTGGAAATAATAGTGAATAAAGGATGAAGCAAGAAATGTAGATATACCTTAGATGAGTGTGAAAAAACAGTCATATTGGAAGAGGATTGATTATGAAAATATTTATTGCCGGACCGCTTTTTTGCGATGCAGAACTTGAATATAATGAAAAGCTTGATAAATTCCTGTCAGACCTTGGTTTTACCACATTTCTTCCCCAGAGGGATGGGTACAAGCTGGTAGAGCTTGAGAAGAAGGTAGGCAGATCCGAAGCTTTGAGAATTATTTTTGAAAGGGATGTCCAGGAGATAAAGGATTCTGATGTGGTGGTGTTTAATATGGATGGCAGGGTACCAGATGAGGGGGCATGTGTTGAGATAGGGATTGGGTATGCACTGGGGAAGGAGTGTATAGGGTTGAAGACTGATGTGAGGGGTGTGTTTGACAGTGCTGATAATCCGATGGTGCTGGGTGCACTAAAGTTTCGGGTGGCTGGGAGGTTGGAGGAGGTTGGGGAGATGCTGGTAGAGGAATGGGATTGAAACTATGGGAAATGGAATGTTAATAATGAAATGTAGAGACGTGGTTTGAATACACTCTTACTGTTAAAGGAGTAGTCAAAAAGATGGGATGTGAGATATTCGATCACAGAAGAACGTAGATAATCCTATTATCAAGGTGAATATATGATCAAAATTGAAAAATTCAAAGAAACTGTACATGTCCGAAGTTATCATCCTGATGTGGATGTGGAAGATGTGGTTGAAGTAAAAAATCTTCCTTTGGTTAGATTTTCCTCTCATGAACGTCCTTTTTTTATGTTTGAGAACCATTGCCAGAATCCTGACTGTGATTGCAACGAAACCGTTCTCGCTTTTAACGAAATTGATGAGACGGGAGCTCAAATTGCGAATCCAATATCATTTGATATAACTCTGGATCATTTTACGTGGCAAGAGAAAAGAAAAATAAAACGGCCAAAAAATGTTCAATCTCTCATTGATGAGTTCGTTAGCGATCTCCCTGATGAAATGAAGAGTGAATTTAAGGAGCATTATAACAATACGAAGGCAGAGTCACGTAATATGACAAAGTTCGAGTTGCCTGTCGAAGATGTCTATGCTGGAAAAATGGTGTCGTACACTGACGTTTTTGGTGATGATGGAAGTATATTGTCCGGGGGAACAGGAGTTAGTTTCCTTGTCGAATATGAAGGGGTAAAATTGTTTGTCGATGACCAGTATTGTATTGATCCCAAGTGTGATTGTGATGCGGTTCGCCTTATTTTTCTAAAGGTAGATGAAGGAACCGGAATTGCTTATGACATGTTTGCCATTAGAGTACATTTTCAGAATGAGAATGAGATCGAAATTGAGGATAAACTTGCCAGATATACAAAAGAAGAGATTGAAAAGATATATGATCACTGGCTGAAGTCTGATCCAGAGATTATGGACATCTTGGAAACTCGATACATGAAGATGAAAAGGGTTGGCCAAAGTTTAGTTGAAAGGCATCCCTCTAAGAAGCCGCATAAGCACACTGCGGGTGTTGGGCAAAAAAAGATCGGTCGCAATGACCCATGTCCATGCGGCAGCGGAAAAAAATACAAGAAATGCTGCGGTAAACCAAAATGAGCCTGAAATAATCACATATACTACATACATTCACCTGGCACAGTTCCAAAATCTAGTGATTTCAACAATTATATTATACGCAGATTTACGCTGATTAACCACAGATGAACGCAAATAAACGCAGATTGAAGGTTGCTGTTCACTGTTTCACCGCAAAGTTCGCAAAGACATTGTAACCTTAACTTTGCGTTCTTTGCCGTGCAGTATTTTATGAATTATATATTTCAACAGCCATATCTACCACCGGCAGCAACCAACAACAACCGAGGCCGCCGCCCACATATCTAGCAACCAGGCGCAGGGTGTGGGGCTAAGCGTGAGGAGCGGCCGGGTGAGCAGAGGCAGGGCAAGCGAGTGGAAATGTCGGGAGGCGGGAGAGGGAAGGAATTAATGAATAGTGCTGGATTTCTGCAAAAATTAACCCGCAGATGCAACCTTAAATCAGCGTAAATCTGCGTGACCTGCACGCCCTTCGGGCATAGCAGGCACTCAACTCCGCAGGAGGTGAGTGTATCAGCGTCTTGAAAATAACTGGAAAATTGGACAGTGTCCATTCACCTGATCTTTACATATCAAAAGAAAATACCTATGCCACGGCGGTAGGTTCGGTTTCAGCGAACAGGGCAGAGGGGACGCAGGTGGTTTAACGAGTTCAGGAAGGAAAGCGGTGCTACCATTACGCAGCAGGCAGCACCGTGCTCTATCACCGCCCGGAATGTACATTGAGATTTCAATCGCCTGCGTCTTTGAGTTTGCCTATATTGCCCAGGAAATGGGAATTGCATATCTTGCGATTGTGGGTGGGTGGAAGCAGCAAAACGCGCCGCCTTCGGCGTGGTTGTTGCCCGGGGTCTGGCTGTTTGGACCGTGCATCGATATTTTCTAAACTCCCAAATGACCGATAGGTTCCTTTCATTAGTTCAATGACCAAATGATATAAACTATGAATATAGAACTGATATAGTGCATAATAATATGATTGAAGATACCTATTCAGTAGTCTGGAAACTTGAAACTCAACTGATTATTAAACCAAGAATTATTATTCAGGAAGAATCAGGAGAAAAGATCAATGAACAAAGAAGAGAATACCTCGTGCATGGTTAGAGTTGTCGGCAGGGATGACAAAAACAGGCCGATTTTAGAATTTTTTGGCGATGAGGCCGAATGTGGGAGTGTGCTTTCTGTCCTGGCAGGCCAGGAGGAAATAGTCATACGAACAAAAAAGTCTGCATAGACCTATAAATTTCATGATATACCTTGACACATCGTTTCTTTATTCACTTATCATGAAAGACCAGATGCACCCATTTTGCCAGATCATATGGGATGATACACAGTCGCAAAGGTTGACGGTTGCCGTTAGTATGCTGACAATATGTGAAACCCTGAGCTTGATAGAGAACAGGGAGCGCATCTCTAAGATTGAAGTGATTGACCGCATAAACTCTGTTCTCAAGGTTCAAAAATGCAGATCTATTGGTTCTGATTCTGTCAATGTTTTTAAAGAGGCTGTTCCTTTATGGCAAAAGTACAGCAGTGTGGATTTCTTTGACATTCTGCATTATCTCACAATGAAAAACCGGGGTATCGAGGAAATTTATTCTCTTGATGAACATTTTGATTTATTTAAAGACATAAGGCGGGTTTTTAGAAGTTTTTAGTGCGGTTGTGCTGATTCAAGTTTCAACGTATGCGGCACAACCCTTTCACACATCGCTTTATCATACTCATTTTTTCGCTCCGTCATGTCACTAAAAAGGAAAATTATACTGCACCGTCACTGTCTTTATTTGTTTGTTTAATAAGCACAGAGATTTTTCTCACATGATTTGGGGTATAGAATAATTGCCTTTCTTTTCCGGCAAGTTGTATGTTGACTATATAAAAATCTCCGTTTCTTTCTTCTATAGGCTCAGGGGCAATTTCATGTTCTGAAGCTGAAATAGCAATTTGTTGGATAGCATTAAGGTCATTATTACGGCCATGTTTTATTAGTGCATGACAGTTTGGACATAGACAAAGGATATTCCAAACCATATCTGTATATGCTTTTTCATGCTTACCCTCTACAATGTGAGTTAGATGAAAGTAAGGAATACCATCGCCTCGGTCAAGACGTGTGTTACATATCTGGCAATGGCCATCATATTGTTCTTTCAAGAACTCTTTTCCATTAATATGTCTGCCACTCTTTGACTTAATTTCTGATTCTTTTATAACTTTATGTCTGACTTCTGACTGCAAATCGTCTAATTCTTGAGGAAACATTACCTCATATTCGGTTTCACTAGCATCTTCTTCATCGGGTGTTGAACCACTCCAACCATTACTTTGAGTATCAGAAGTTTCTGAACTACTTGGCGAGGTAGATGCAAGCGAATTTATGAATGTTGAGCCAATTTCCTCCCTAGACTTGGTTACTTCTACTATCTGCGGTTGCTCAATTATTTTTTCAAGAATTTCAATGATTTTATTTTCTTGGCCAGTTTGAAAAATCTGATTTACAATGTCAAATACTCTCTTTGTTTCATTAGATAGTTGATCATAAATTTCCTGTTCTTTAGGAGTTTTAAGTCCAAGTTTCTCTCCAATTATTATTGCCTCAAAACTTTCTTTATCAAATTCATCTGGTAAGTCAGTTAATAATAGATTTGATGGTTTGTCATAATCACCATTTCTATCTGGAAGCCAATTGTATTTTACCAGAAGTTTCCCCATTTTAGAAAAGTCGCTATATTTTTCGTAATGTTTTCCTACACTACTAAAATCCTTACGGCTAGATTCTTCTATTGTACCCTTTATTCTTTTATAATTTTGGCTTGAAATTAAGGTATTCCATAAAATTTCTGCTTTATCTATTGTTATAGTTTTTAATGCATGTTCTAAACCATCAATTTCACATTCTGGGTCAAAACCGTCAAGTCCTCTTTTGTTAAATTGATAATGTTCTATACATACATTTTTATCCCACCCTGGCTCTTCAAAAAAAACTTGGACTTCAGTCTTACATCCAATCAACTTAAGGGTCTCGACATCAAGAACGTCCCTGTAGCGCTCATCTAAAATCCAAATTTGATCATTTTCGTCAAAAAATGTTTCAATACCTTTATTCCCAGTATATGCCTCACCAAGATATATCCCGTCATTAGGCGAACGATATAATTCTTCAGAGGTTCCTATATTTTTAGTATAGAGAAAATTTGTATCTCTTAATCCATCCAACAATTTTTGTTTTAATTCACCATCTGACGATTTTTTCAATGTTTTATATATCCAAACAACATGTTGAATATTATCAGCAAGAGATATATTAAGGTCTTCATCCATTTTAGAGTATATGGGTAATACTTTTTCTAAAACCCATGCAATAGCATCGGGTTCTCTTAATCCTAAGTTTTGCAAACTTAAAAATTCTTTTGCTTCTGGATTGTCAACAATTTTTCTTTTTATAAACGGGAATGGGAGTTTGTTAATACTCTCATCTTTTGACGGTAAGTATGCGAGAGGTATTCCATTTGAATCAAAAGGAAGGGTAAGATTATTATCTTCTTTTCGAATTATGGGTTTCTTTCGTAAGACACCTTCTTTCTCCCATGTGCTCCCTTTTCTCCATAAAGCTTTCTGACCCAGTAAAAATTTATAAAATTTTATAATCCATTCATCAGTCTGTTCCCCGATAAACTTTTCATCAAGGTTTTCTGCAAATCTTTTTCCGTCAACTTCAGGAATTTCTAATTCTTTCATTAAATACTCTCTTAATTCTGGTGTTTTATCCTTTGTTATTTCACCATCAAGCCAATTATTTCTATTGAATAATAAATGCAATTGGTCTTCTGTCAATAGTTCTCGTAAAGGTTTAGAAGTACCTATAAGAGTTTGATTTGCTACAGTGTACGCCCCATCATTAGAAGGTAGTAAAGGTTCATCTCCCGAAAGTATTTCTTTTACTGTCGTATATATCGGAATAAATACTGCTTCTTCCTCTGAAAAATAATCAACCACTATAGGTAAAGTTTTTAAAAAACTCAAATCGAGTAAACCAAGATTTCTTACTTTATGTATGCTCTCTGCGATAAGATTTCCTGATTCACGAATTAAAAGATTGTTCCATTTATCGTTATGTATATTATCTCTTGCAGGGGTTGTATTGTATGGGCCTTGGATTAAGAAATTAAGATTCGTTGGCTTTGTTGTTGGAAAGTAAGCAACTAATTTTGGATTGTTCACAGGAATAATTTGTTCTTTACCAGTTTCTTCATTTTTTGATAAAAGATATGCTATCTCTACTTTTAATTGATCCTTTTCATCCTCTCTAATAACTTTTTCAAAAAGCAACCAACTCTCTCTATTGATAACTTTTTTATTGCTCTCATAAGTAATAGTGATGCGTTTAATTTCGTCTTTTGTTTCAATTAATTTAGAATATTTTCCGATTGAAGAATTAATCTCCCAAGTTATTTCCCTTATATTTTTGATAAACAAGAGTGTTCTTAATCCAAGGTTTTTTAGCCTTTTTTCAATATCATGATGTGCTTCTTCGGGTGAAATATTCTTACCATTTAATGGGATAACAAATAATGTATCTCCTTTCCTACAATCTTCTCTATGCTTTAATGGAAACGGTTGAACATAGTTATCAATATTGAAGGATTTGTCCCCACTATATATTTCTGGAGATTTTGTATATGCATATACCGATTTAAATCCTATTCCAAATTTTCCAATTTGTGAACGGTCTTCTTTTTTAGTTCCCTCCACAAGTCCACAAATTCCTTTAAGATCTTCATTGTCAAAAGGTATGCCATTGTGTCTTACTTCTAATCTGTCATTAAATAATTTAAAGTTTATATTAAACTGTTTTTCAAAACCCAATATTCTTGCTCTTTCACAAGCATCTTCCGCATTTTGAAGTATTTCATAGACAAAATGTGTTTTATCACTATATAAGTGGGCTAATAGAACAGGCCCATATACATCTATTTTTGTGCCATAATTTTTGATATTATCTTCCCTAATTGTTTGGTATATATCCTCTGCCATCTTATTCACCAACTTCAAGATAAACAATTCCCTCTAACGTATAATCAAGTGAGAATTCTTGTCGTTTCTCTAATTCTCGGATTTTAGTTTCCAACCGACCCCTTTCTTTTTCTATGCGTGCAGTTGTAAGGCGGATATAAATCTCATCAGGTTCTTTACCTTCGTATTTTCGGTTTTCTA
>Ga0255430_10079_pt1 | contig 17577 bp, 15 predicted proteins | sample ANMaggSeSYBR02G3_FD_182660 | JGI IMG/M metagenome (GOLD analysis project Ga0255430, IMG submission 182660) | Sediment cell enrichment communities from methane seep in Santa Monica Basin, California, United Staets - ANME aggregate JGI... | ecosystem: Environmental > Aquatic > Marine > Cold seeps >...
AATTGAGCCAGTAGTTAAAACTAAGTTGAGCGATTTTTTGCGAAGAAATGTGCCAGGATCTTGATGCAGCAAGATTTGCGAAAAGCGCAGGCATGCCAATGGATATGTCGAGACTTTTCGCAAGTCCTTGATGCGCAACTCCTATTAAACAGTTGGCAAAATTAGGTAGCCAGCCAGTCATCCACGGATATATTCGCTTGCTTCATGATTTCTTTCACTAACTCAGAGGATATCTCTTTTCCATGAGGATTTGGGATAATTTGTCGGTAAGCGCTCCGTTTCATATAGCTGTGCTTGCCTCCAGAGAACGGCCCAGCGAATCCGAATTTACGAAGTTTTCGTATCAATTCGCCTCTTGAACAGGCAGGTATTTTAGACATAAGCGGTCTTCCTATAGGCATTATCCTGCTCTATATGTTCGACAGCAGTCACCAACTTTATCCCATTGACCACAGGCATTTCTTCTCCTTCTCTTAGCCCGACTGTAAGCCAAAGCTCAATAGCATCTATAAGGTTCTTTCGTGCCTCTTCAAAGTTTCCACCCTGGGTCATGCACCCTGGCAAAACAGAAGCAATCGCCACCACACAGCCAATTTGGGCATCTCTCTTATATTCTGCCGTCTTAAGGATTTCTATTACATAGTCTTTGAAACCTACATATTTCATATGTTTCATCACCTCAATTGTAGTATATTACGACGGTATTTAACAACCGCCTTCGAACCGACAGATCAAAGCAGCTTTGCCGCCTTCCCCTCGGACTCTTTGTTAAACAGTCTCTCTTCTATCTTACTCAATCTATCATTGATTTCCTTCATAAACATCTCAAACTGGGATTGCGTGACATAATGATCTTTAGGAGTTTGATGAGCTGGAGATGATATTACAGAACCAATCATCAATTTAAGCTGTCCCTTTGCGCAGCCCTCTCTTGTAAGAATCCCCCAGGTTTTCCAACCCGTTCCCTCTCTCACATTATTGTTTATCATATTATGAGCCTTATTTAAGCTGAACGAATCTGACAAGGAAACGGGACTGTTAGGCGATTGAATACAATTGCCTAAAGCTTCTTGGGCGGTTATCGGGATATTAATTCCATAAGATTCTTTGCCATTGTACAGGGTTATTGTTTCAGGGCTATCATATTCTAATTGCCAGCCTTTGTTTTCATAATCCTCTATAATCGCGTGGGAAAGATTCTTTACTTTGTTTTGAATGTCCGGCGAAGCAATCTCCTCTTTTATCACATAATGAACCACATTGCGCTTATGGCCAAAGCTTATTTTCTTGCCGGTTTCCGTAAACCTGGTTAAAACTATCACCTTAAGTTCCGGTCGGACCTTCAGCAACTCTTTTGCTATCATATCCCCCTGTTTTTTCTGTTTCTTGAACTCAACATCTAACAGAACCAGCTTAGTATCCTTGTCCGAGCCGGCAATCTCAATCCCTTTGTCACCATCGGTTTCAAAAATCATGTCATAAGGGGAAGTATTATAGATATCATGCAAAATTTGCCTTAATGTTTTATTGGCGATTTTGGGGGCATCCGGTTCATCGTCAATACATAATATCTTAAACATCACCAACCTCACTTAATCCTGTTTTCAAGTTCCCTGCCTATTCTTGATGCTATTGCAGGCCAGTCAGATGATTCCATCTTTATTTTGTTCGCTGCTGCTTCTGTTTCCTTGGATAGCTTCTTGTCTTTAAGATAATCGCCAGCCAAGCTTAATATCTCAACACATCTCTCCTTTTCACTCAGCAAATCATGGCTTAGAAGTTTCAGCAAATATCCCTTGTAACCAGAATCGCTCCCGCAGATAGCCTCCCTGATTGCCTGGCTTGAGATAGGAGCCATATCCTTAACAGTCGCTACCAACTCCACCAGATCAAACGGCACATCTATATATAAATGATTAAAAGGATGGTCTTCAAATAGAGGATACTCTTTCTTGAAAAGAGGACTAACTTTATAATTAATAATCACAATGGGATTAAGATATCTCGACCTAATCGTGCTGTAAATTAATTCCTTTAAGTTCTCTTCCTTCGGAGTTACTATCAATACTATTCTGTTCTTATTCTTCAAAGAGTCTTTTGTGAATCTATTGATTTCAATATTTCCAACTGCTCGCAACGCCCTTCTAAGGGAACCATAAAGTTCTTCGTCATCAGAAATTAAAACCAGCTTTTTCAATGTCTTTGCCATAGTTGTTATTCTTTCCGCTCAAGCTCAACCTGACGAAGGTCGATAAGGGCTTTCTATTTTCTCCAATTCAAGCACCTTGTCATATATCTCGTTCCCAATTCTTTGGAGCATTCTGGCAACTTCTTCTTTGGGAAGGAAGGCATTTTTAAAGCCCATTTTAATAATTCGGAGAATATCCCACTTCGAAAATCCTTCTGATCGCCGGCAGGCCTCCATGTATTCCTCTGTCATTGAGGCATTTGATATGCATGGATTATCAGTGCAAATGGCTACAGGTAAACCAAAATCATAGTAAAATCTTAAGGGATAAGGCGGTTCCTTGCTTCTTTTTTCTGGAAAAAGAATTTTCTTGATTCCTTCGTACGCCTCTTTTCGAAGACGTCCATGCAATCTTATATCATTGCGAGTGGTTTCCAATAGCTGCTCATAATTGGTGCCATTTAAGCAAAAGTCCTCGTGGAAGTTTGTAGAGTACTTATTAGTCAGCGTATTACTTTTGGGACACATCTCTATGCAAAACTTTTTCTCCTTTGCTAACTGAAGCAAATTCAAATCGTTTCCCAGTGTAAGCCCATGACCAATCCGTGTAGCGTGAAGTTTATAGATTGACTGCCATATGTACAGCCAATCGGTTTCTTCACCAGCGTGTATTGTCATATTTGTACACTTTTCAAATAACGGTGTCATGACATCTGAAAAGACCGACGGCGGATATCCTTCTTCAGCTCCAGCCAGATCAAATCCGAGGATAGGTGCATATTCTATCCTGTTTGAAAACCGTTTCTCATACATTTCGTACATCTGTACCTGATCCTTTATCTTGCCCATATTCTTGTGCCGCTTTGCAGAGATGAGGATAGTAATTCTTGGTGCAATAAAGTTCTTTTTTTCTTTCTCTTTTTGCCCCAGATACTCAAAAGCCATTTGTATGGACCGATTCTGAAATTCGTTTCCGAACCCCCAGAGCAAGGCATCAAGCACCTGGTAATATCTTCCCTTTTTTACCGAATACTCTTCCTTATAGCTCTCAGGCTTCTTCACATCGAAAATCAATTCATCAAGTTTTTCTGAAATGAAAAACTTGAGAGAAGAATTTTCGATTTCCTTTTTTGTGTGAGGCAGAACAAAACCATCTGGTGAACATCGAAGCTCCATATATCGAATTCTGTTTAGCGATGCCTCAAGCCCTATGCGGAAAGCGGCAATAATGATATTTTCAAAAGATCTCAGTAGTTGAGCGCCTGAAATTTCACAGCCTCGTAGATAGCCAATGAGCGAATGATCTTTGTTTCTGGCGTCGAGTATCTGTTTAATTAGTTCGCACTTTTTGGAATCGTATACTGGATTGACAAGATCATTTCCCGAGATTTCTATCTTCAAATTTTTACGAAAAACATTACTAAGCGCATCAAGTTTGTCAGTAGAATATTTGTCGGCAATATATCCTTTTTTAGCTTTTCCCATCGTACGATCCGATATTTTTCGTTTTTCAAACGTATAAATATTTTCTTTCGTAAACAGATGCGGCACAACTAATTCTGTAAGCAACTTGTAGTAAAATCCATTTTGGCCCCATCTGTGAGATGGATCGTAACCGCTTTTATATGCCAGACAGACAAGCAATACACACAAGATGTCATCCCATTTTAGTGTTTCTTTCGCCTTTTCATTCTTATCCTTTTGCAACATCCCTTGAAGATTTTTGAGATATTTTTCTAATGGCTTTGTTTCCCCTGCTATTTTGCGTATCTCACTATTAGGAAACGGCATCTTACAAAAGGTTAAATCGTTGTCAATTTCAATTAATGTATTCCTAATCTCATTTAATTTCTTTTCATCAACATATTTCACCAAATTTGAAAGGTCTATTTTGGATAAAACTTCATTGATTTCGTCCAGATAAGCCGTATCATTTTGATAAACTACATTGAGGAGATGATTAAAGGCAAGGTCTGCAATCAGGTCCGCGGGCATTGAACCTCCCAAGTGGACATGAAGATCAGCCTTTGGGAGGCAGTCAATCCACTCATACTCATGGTCAATCCACTCATGGTCAATCTTATTTCCTGATATTTTTTCTCTCTTCAGCCTATCTATGATTGGGCGGGGAAGTTGGTAGAGGGACCTGAAATTTTGCGAATGGGCCGCAGAAGGTGAGGACGTTTTTTCCTCGTAAAGCTCTTTTAAACGATAGGGAATGGAAAAAATCCTTTCCTTATATATGTATCCCCTCGCTCCTTCATTGAGACAGCGCTGGATATCCATTGAATCATCACTGAGACTCAAGATAAGAATGGGGCTCCTTTTTCCATGATCCTCAAGTAGCCGTTTTAGATATCTCACCATCCTGTCACCGATTTTCTGCTCCCTGAACTGGAGATCAACCAGGAAGAAATCGAACTGCCTCAATGATAGTTCGTCTCCGTTGCCTAATACCACACTGTCTGACATCGTTATTGTTTTTGTCTCATTAATGGTCTTGATCAACTCTTCAAAACGCATCAGCCCTGGGAATTCACGAATCCTTTTAACCTCCTCCTTATTCCATTTATCTTTTCTTGCAAAGAGAGCAAAGTGGTTAGCAGTATCCTTAGCCCTGACTCTATTGTACTCGCTCAATGATTCATAGAAGTCTTTCCAGGATGCATTGTGTTGAAGCTGATAAAATTTCAAATGAGTATTGTTTTCTATAACCTCTATTTGTTTCCCGAACGGTTCATAATTATCATCAATTATGAGGACCTTAAACTGTTTGTCGCTTCCGAGATGCCCATTTTGCCAATTAGACTTGAACACATCCTCAACCAAGTTGCCGCCAATGTCACGGCAGAGGGCGACAAAACGATTTTGGTAAGCAATATCCACAAAGTCAGGCTGAGGAGCAGGATTCTTCTTGTCTGATAAAGCCTTTGAATTTTTAGAAGATAGATATGTAGAAGAAAATTCTTGTAATGCTTCTTCAATACTTCTTAGCCTCTTGTGATGGTGCAAATCACCCGCCATTTGGTTAGACTGAAAAAAAATCTCAGGAGGATCATTACTATCTATATTTTTGTGTTTAAGCCGTTTGATTATTTCTTCAACCTGGGTCTCATTGTTACATCGGAAAGTAACTTTGACAGCGTCATAAAACATTTCCTTCGCATCCCTATAGCTCCTGCTTACAGGCTTTTTCAAATTTCCATTCTTTAATAAAACAGATAGATTTTTAACACAGTCGAAGTACGGTATCTTCCACCCAAGCTGATTTTTGTCGAGGTAGTCAAGGAACAATTTGATCCTGGCGTATTTGGGATGATCATTGTCTAAAGGGGGATTGTCAAGGGTCAAAAGGATATGATAGGCATCTATCTTTCCCTTGAAAAACTTTTCTTGAAAATGGTTACTGATCTCATCTTGCCCGGTATCAAGGTCAAAAAAAACAAGTTTGGTTTCTTGTCCCTTTTCGTTTTCTGATTTTTGCTCTTGATTTATCACGAACTTGAATGCTCTCCTCAGAGCAAGCTTGAGTTCCTCTCTATCAGGAGGCAAAAAGTTACAATCAATCACAATGTCCACTATGCAATCCCCCCTTTGGACTTACGCAAAAACAAGTTGATTGTATAAAATCCGCATTTTTTACACAGGATGAAGAACATGGGCATAATAAGATCGAAATTGAAATCTTCATTGGTATGATCCAAAATAGAACAAACGATTTCGAGAGACCACATAGCGAGCAAGATTTCATTGGATCGGAGACAAAATCGACTTAACGTGTCACTGGCACAGTACATGAGACAAGGGTACAATAACCATGTTTAAATTGTCACTGGTTTAATACCCTTATCATCAAGTTCTCTCTTGACTCCATAGAAAAGGAATGGAAGTTTTGAGACTTCGGTCTCTACCGTTTTCAGCATCTCCTGTTTAGTTGGGATATTTATAAAGTGTTCATCCTTATCAAGTGCGAACTCACCTACAATCAAAATTCCTCTTTCAGTCTTACATAGGACAGGCACCTTCCACGTTTTAGTTTTTATGTCGAACCTTGGTGTTCCAGGAGTAGTTAGATGTCCAATGTTTTCATATAAATATTTTCTCACTTTTTCATAGACTTCCATATCTTCACCCCCTTAAATGAGTAACTTGCCCATGCGTTACAAAATATACGAGTATCCTTAGACAAATCTTTTTCCAAGTCAGGGTCATGGAAATAAACCAAACCCTTTTCCAATCCGATAATTACCACAAAATGCCCGAAACCCTGAATGCCACCATAGAGGAGTGCAGGGTCTAATAGAGCAATGACGGGTGTTCCACTTCTCACTGAATCTTCCAGACTTTCCAGTGTTATATTCTCTATTACCTCGACCTCAAATCCTAGTTTTTGAGCCCCAGAAGCAAGCTCTTCACATGTATTGCCAAGCCAGCTCGTTTCGCAGACTTCCTCTAATTCTGTTTCAGGTTGCTCAACGCCGTGGTATGCCATCACCATCCGCACACAAGCTGGGCCACAGGTGGTGGACTTTTTTTGTTCAAAATACGGAACCTCTAATTTCAATGATGTCCCCTCATAGTTATTCCTATCCTTTTAATTACTTCCCTTCACAGCCTTTTCCGCTCCACGCAGGCATGAGGCCAGGGCACAGTACCAGTTATGAAAGGAATTGATTTCCTCTTTTTTCCCATTCACTTCTATTTCCAAGTTGAAAGGCTTACAGAGGTCTTCTGCTGTTACGTCCATATCGTCTTTCTTTCCAGTATCAAGGACTCCAAGAAACTTATAAATTGGAGATTCTTTAGGGTTTCCATTGCTAAGCCCCGCGAGCTTGAGAAGGGCATCTGGGATTCCTATCGAAGTGAGCTTTTTTGCTTCAGGTGAAGCTCTACGCTTATTTTCTTTAGAGAGTTCAAGAAGGTCCCAGAGGTCATAGAGTTTCTGGCGGTAATGGTCATTTTTATCCCTTCCTTTATATTTATCCAAATTATAAAGATCCTCAAGGTCAGCATACATATCATTCAAATAGTCCTTTGGATTTTTTGTGGTTTTCATTGCTTGCATGTCTATATCGAGAGGAAGAAAGAGATGGAGGATGGTTGATATTATTTTCTCTTGATCACGTATTTTAGGGCAGTTGGTCGAGGTGTGCTTTTTTTTTGTAATAACATTTAGAATCTTATCTACCAATCTTTTGTCAGTTTTTTTGATCCATCCTGAATAGCTTGTACCAATGCTCTTAAAGATCCTTTTTCGCGTCCGCTCTGTCTCGTTATCCTGTGAAATAACAATTACACAGATATTTGCTTCTCTTAATGAGATAGAATTGTTCTCTAAGAAATCAATTAAATTTCCTTTTTGTGATATTCCCTCCTTGTCAGAAATCAAGAAGTGGAAGGGAGTTAATTTTTGCTCTGTATACCAAATATCTATTGATGGATATAAATAAATTGATATTTCAGTATCTGATAATAGATCGAAGATTAAATCCTTGACAGAGAAATAGAGTTTTCCAATGGCCTGTTTTAGTTCAGTGCTTCCATCGAGGCATTCAACAACATATTTCTCCTCGATCTTTCTAATTTCTCCGCTACATCCGTCATCAATCTTATCATCTACAATAGCAAGCCGAAGAAACATTTATTCCTCCTCGGCTCTGAATGCTCTAAAGGTAAGAATCCACAGCCCTGGACTATCTTTTCCTTCTTCAAAATATCCCCCACAATTCCATATCTTCTGAGAACTCCCAAATTTGCCTGATGCCTTAACACTACAAAAGAGCTTAAGACGTTCAATAGAAAGTTTGAGATTAGATTGTGCATCTTTTATCCCGCTAAAATTGTGCTTTTCCTGTTCTATTTTAACAACTACTGACTTTTCATTGATAAATTCCAATGCAGTGCTTTTAAGCCCTCCACCATGATTTTTAATTTCACCAATCAGCCCTCGCATCCCATCAAGAAAAGCATCGCTGAAAAAATATGAGAGAAAAGGTGGGGTACCCATCTCATTCACTCTTTGTATATCTATCCCAGTTATTGTCTTTATTATTTCATCAATGCAAGAATAGCCATTATCCTTTGTACTCCTTATATCATCCCATCTTATCCTAAAAAATTTTCTTATTCCTCGCACCTTTGAACAATCAAACGTCTTGGATTGTTTCCGAAATACCTTGTGTATGTCACATTTTAAATCAAGATACACCTTGTGCTTCTCATTAAGTCCTTGATCCTCGCGATTATTGCATCTGGCAGGTTCTAACCCAAGTTTTTCTTTTACCAAATCTGTTATATCCTTAGCTTCCGTTTGAGAAGGGTCATGTAAAAACCTTTTAATCTTAGGATTATCATAAAGCATTCTTATCATGCCTGTAGCGGTTTTCAGCTTTGCATCCTCCAAAATCATGCTTAAATCTCTCTTACAAACTGCCACTCGTCCGGAATTCGCTTCCGTCGCCCACGTCAAAAAAGGGAATAAATGGTAAAAAGTAAAATTCTCATCTCTTATTGGTATATTTTTTCTATTAGCCCAGTTAATTTTATTTTCTTTATTACCTAAACCCAAAATTATGTTGATAGCATTTTCTATCTCCAATAAATCTTCATAAGGAAGATCTTTTATTTTTTGTTCTATAAACTTAAGATACAACTCATACACACCTTCGCTGAGCCTATTCTTTACTATTTCTACCAGATTAGGCTTCAATATTTCAAAAGCAACCCTGTTGTCAGGATCATCCAACATGTCTTCCTTATACGCCGAATAAAATCCAACTAATGCCTTCCTATGATGGGCGTACAAAAGAATTCGATTGCCCATCAATCCTGGATAACTACTCAAATCATAACCCTTTAGCTTCCAATCGGCAATAACGATATCATACGGATTTGGATCGTCGACAAGCGCTCCAGATAGTGATTGTTTCTGACATTTCAATACGTTGCAGTCATCTTTAAATACTCTTATTTCTAAAGGTAATTTCTCCAGAAAATTTCTCCAGAAAATTTCTTATTGCAGAATGTGTTTCTGGGAAATCACTTGCTTTAAACGAACTGTTAAAGGACAAAGGGTGAGCAAGTGAACAGGAAACTAGTCCTTCCAGCACACTATCAATGGTCCAAAAAGTTGTTTCTGAATCTTTTCTACGATTATCGTTCCATTCATTTACCATTGGTGCAAGGTCTTCTTTAGCTTCTTTTAATAATGTTTCAGGCATTAGCTCAAGGATTGATGAGGTCAATTGGCCTACAGGATTGATCTCATCATCAAGAATGAGCACCTTTATTCTTCTCTCCATTTTGATCACTCCTAAAAGTAATTCTGCTTACCCACTTATCATCTCTATACAACTCACTATTTGTAAAAGGATCATTGAAATCTATCCTATAGTTGACGTTTTCTATCACGGCTTTATCAAATTTCTTAAAGAACTCGCATAAACCGAGGGAACCGCTTCGTTCTTTCGCTTTTAGATCTATTACCTTGCATGGATTTGAGATCTCTATCACAAAACCATCGCTTTCATCCTGTAGTGTAAGCTCGATGTTGTAAGGGCAAGTGTCTTGAGGGGCGTTAAGTATACCCCTGAAAATGGCGTTATAATAAAGCTCATAGAAAACAGACTCAAAACCCTCTGTGAATTCAGCTCTAATATCGTCAGTTAGTATACTATCTATCTCTTCAATGCTCGAAAGTATTTTTACGTTCTTTACGACGTCTCTATAATGGTCCAGTAACTTTGAAACGTTAGCTTCTCCCAGCATCGTCGTGATTGACGCATCAAGCATAATATTCGGGAAATAAAGAAGCGGCATTTCTGTTGAGTTGCGATTTTTTATAGTAAATATTGGTGGTACTAAAATTTCATCATTACACATCTTTTTCAACTTTCCTATCTCTTCTTGAGGCCCTCTCATAAAAAAACTTGTGTACACTGTTAGAAACGGGATTATCAAAATTTCTTTTATCAGATTATATTGTCTTGGTTCTTCATTAGAAATTCCCTTACCAGCCAGCTTAAGCCATATCAAGGAATTGTAAACAACCTCTAAACCAGTACTAACCTTCTCTGTAGCAATCAATTCTCCATAATCTTTTTTCTCACCTGAATGATACTTTTTAACAACATACTCTCCTAACTTCATGCCGTTTATAGTTTCTTTGTAAAATCCGCTAAGAAGATTTTTCACATTATGTCCGACATTAGAAGCAAGTCTCTTCCAGCCCTCCAACATACCTCTTTCCCTTTCCACTTTAGCCATCTGCAAAGCATTTAACTGAGAAAATAGGACATTTGTTGCATGTTGCCACAAAATTTCAAATTCGTGTGGCAAAGGTTCTTTGGATGCTATTGCACAACTCCCTATCGTAAACCATGGCAATACTTGGGCGGGAAAGTAATAATAACAGCTCCACCGCTGATCATGAAGAAGAAAGAGCAAAATTGTCGCGAAAAGTTTTTTATAGGAGTTATCTGGATTCTCATTTGAGCTTGCTAAAGATGGTTTTTGAAGAATTATGCTTATCTGCTCTAAAATTTCATGAATTCTTTCTTTACTATGGGGAGCATGATATTCAATTATCTTTTCAATTCTTTCTTCTATACACTTCCTTCTAAGATCATCTGAGGCAATAGAATCATCGCAGATAATCGTTCTTATCTGCCTTCTATATGAGTCTATCAACTCTACAGAGACCAAATCGCCTATATATATCCAATGATCCCTTGATTCATTATCCCATATTTCCCTGTGAAATACTACATGACTGGAATACCAAGCAAATGCCTCTCTATCTACATCCATAGGCGTAGGCGGTTCGAGAAATAAGTCAAATATTGGGATAAGTTTGCCTTCTTTGTCCCACTTCTCATATATCCCCTCAAACGAGGCGCCATTGGCAAACTCACCGAATAAAAATCTGTGATTTTCTTTCATGTTGCGTATACTTGCATACTCATGTAAAGTAACTGGCGGAACAAATTCAAAGACATTTATGAACCGCAACTTTTCGAACTCTCTTGAATGAAAAACATATGCCAACCATACAACTCTCTCAGAAAGCAGAGATACAATCGAAGAAAATTTCGTATTTTCATGGCCACCACGCACCAAATGTTCAATTGTTGTGTTTATGATTTCGCTTATTAATGATCTATTGAAATGCCTGATAGCCTTGTTATACCTTACCCTATTTTCAGCGGTTACGCTTGATATGAATTCAATGGTTTCTTTATAAAAATCTCCTTTTCTTACTTCAACATTCCCATGTACCTGTTTACCTTTAATAAACACCTTTTTTATAAGGCGACGTTGCCCAAATTCAACAATCAAGCCAAGAAGCCTTTCCTCATTTTCAATGTATTCTTCCATCCTTTTGTTTTGCAAGTTGGCAAGCTTATGCAGTTTACTGATATCGATAACAATAAAATCAGCATCCTTTCCTTGGGCAAAGTTCCCCGTTATATTTTCAAGTCCTAATACTCTAGCTCCTCCTAAGGTATAAAGATAAAACAGAGTAATATATAGAATATCCTTATTTATTTTCTTTGCATCTTTTATTACCTTAAAAGGCGGAAAATGCCATGGCTCATCAACGCCCAACCCTACAGGGATATCATGTTTCTTATACTCATATAAGTTTATCACCTTATTTCTATTAGCCATTGTAATATTATCTGAAGATGGGTTGTGACTGATTGAACTTCCCGTTTTTTTTAGTTTGTAGAAGTCATCGCCATTAACGTATAAACCGTGGCCCAAAATAGATTTGTGTGAAAGAATATCTGTTCTGAAAAACAATTCAGTATCATGTTTAGAATTTTCAGTTTCTGCCAAATGTGTTTGTATATAGCAATCTAAGTCCTTACGTAATTTCCCTACTCGCCCAAGGAAATCTTCTGTGCATGACCATCCCGATCTGGGAGTTAGTGCATAGAAAAGCCCTTCCTCAGGCCTGTGCCACCTATTGAAAAGCTCTTTACTTTCCTCCAGAGCTTCGTTTGGATCCTTTATCAATTCTTGCAAAAGATTTTTATCATTATCAACAATGGTCATGCCTATAATAGCTTTGATTCCCCGTCTTTTTGCCACCTCGAATGCTTTCTCTGTTGCTTCTTTAAAATAAGAGGCATGGATAGCAGAGGTTGTAACACCGTTAGATAATATAAAATCAAAAAACTCTTCGGCGAGAACCTCTGCGTATTCGGCATCCTTAATGTTTTTTTCATATTTGTAAATTAACTTGAGCCATTTTTTTAAATCCCGTTCTTCAATATCAGCCCCAAAGTGTGATAGATGAATATGAGTATCTATGAACCCTGGCATTAACAGGTCATCCTTGAAATCAAATATGTCAATTATATTTTGATACTTTCTTTTTATTTTATTCCATTCGCCATATTCAACTATCTTCCCCGATTCCCTATTAACAATAATGACCCCATTCGGGAAATATTCGACTTTCTCTTGCGATAGAAAATTTATTATTCGGCCCTTGAAAGCCTTAAAATGACTATTCAATCATATCTCCCTTCTTATTGCATCTTGAATCTACAACACACCTCTCACTCACTTTCGCGCATTTCATTAAAACTACACCTTTATTCGTTATAGCATTATAATGCATTATATCTTGTTGCGACATCCAGAATGAGTAAGGCACAATAATTACCACTATTGGGATCTTCTTCACAATTATGAATTAGACCTTTGAGTTTGAAGCCTATATTTATCAAAGTACTTACTAAATAATCTCTGGGCGCATACCTTCCAATTTCTGTTGCGCCATGTTTTTCTTGATAATTTTTATATGATGGAATTCTTGAAGTAACAAGAACATGCTTTAAACCTAAGCTCTTTGCTAAGTGAATTCGTTCGTCTATTAACTTTTTCCAAATTCCTTTACACCTTGCTTCAGGAATTACACTTCCCGAAACCAAGTGAAGGCAGTTTCCAAACGGCGTATGAGTCACCGAAATATCGCCATTGCTTGTTAATTCTTTCCAACCTTTTAAAGGATCTGATGGATAAAAATTGATAATTTGAGAGGTAGCAAATCCTACAAGCTTGTCATCTATAAAACATCCAATTACGCCCTCAGGGAAGAATGATATCCTCATAAAAAGATTAAGACACGTAGCTTTCATGCAAGGTGGCCAACTCATTTCTTCGACTTCCATTATGTGCTGAAGATCGTTTGTTGTCAGAGAACGAACATAGATTATTTCTTTTTCGGGGAATGCGGTTGCTTCAATAAATAGGTGATACACGTGGGTTTTCCATTCTCGCTCTAAAGAATTGACCCAACGTTCTGTCTTTTCCGACTCAGTGATTTTTTGCGATTCAGCAAATAGCCCCTCCCTTTCAAAACGTAAAGCAATTTTTCTAAGGCTAATAGGATTTTCATACCATTGCGGATTAAAAGACAACCACGCAGGTTCACGAACTTTGGAAACCGAAAAAGCATTGTTTTTTTTTAGAGGGGTTATTACCCTTTCGATCAAATCCATATGTTTATCATTACTATTACCCAACGAATAAACGAGCATTTGCAGCCTACCGTCTCGGGCGATAAAGTCAGAGAATCCATTTATAATCCGCTCAACAATTTTAGTACCATAAATTCCTGCTCGACCCCATTCGTGATATGCCTTCTCTTTAGAAGGTGGTGTAGGCACATAAGGTGGGTTAGCAATAATTAAATCAAATCTAATAGATTTATCCAAAACATCAAAAAGATCTCCATTTGCAATGTCGATATTTTCTAGTCCATTAAGTTTTTTATTAAAAGTAGCAAAATCAACTGCCCTTTGATTTATATCTATCCCTATTAGCTTGTCTACTCTATCTCCCAAGTAAGCAGCTAAATAAAGCACATACGCACCTGCGCCAGTGCAGAGATCAAGTATTCTTAATTTTTTCTTTGAAACCAATTGCTTTTTAGCAGCTAAAATAATTCTATCAATATGGTAGAAGAATTGTTTTTTGAATTGGAGAGTAGGGAAGACATGCATAGAGGCTTTACTATTTCGTTCTTTAGTACTTTTCTTGTTATACAGTTTAGGTTCTGGATATGGCCAATCTGTTATCGTGAAGATTGTATGATTCCCTATAGGCATAGGAAAAATTTGTCCCCATCCACGGCATAGATAATAATTATCTTTTTTCACAGACCGTAATATACCCGAGTGTACTAATACACCCAGATCGTTTTTTTCAAAAAATTCATTAGAAACTATAGATGATTGCCGTTTATACTCTTCAACAAAAAGAGCATTAAAAAGGTATCTATATTTTTTATAAATGTTTAATAGAACATTTTGTGTTTTTCTAAATTCAGTAAAGTTAAGATCCAAATTCAAAGTAAATAACGACATTATGATACTAATTTCCTTTATCGTTGTTTAAGCTCCACTATAAACAGATTAACTCATAGCTAAAGGAAGATTTTTTGTCCTTTACCTGAAAGATCAACTTTAATAGCTGAATTAATAGCAATCATATTATCATCTTTGCTTATGATAAATGCATTAACATTATCTGTAGATAGAAGTGTATCAATTTATAGCGACTAATTATAGAATTGTTTAGAACCAAATATACAAAGCCAGTAATGCTTTTCTATTTTTCATAAACGACGATTTTACCCTTTTTGTATTTTTTTATTGTTATTTCCGCAAGCCATTCATCGCCCTTCTTTTTATAGTTACCAGCTATACCATTAAAACCTTCTTTTTTAATGAGTCCTTTTTTTATTGCCTCCCCTTCATATCCATATTCTTCTATGACTGAAGAAATTAAATGGATCGCATCATATTCGATTACGGCATTCCATGGAGGCATTGCTCCATAGTTAGACTCGAAGGAAGATACAAAATTAGACACATCTTCACCTGTTGACTCTGGAGTAAAAATAGGAGATGTGAATATTGATTCCTCAAGAGCTTCTGAAGCAATAACATTAATTGGAGCAACAGAAAAATTGTAACTCCCTATCAAAAGTCCTCTATATCCCATCTCTTTTATTTGTTTTGTAATAAGACCGGTAGCCTTCCCATAGCCAAAAACATACACACCTTCTGGCTTTTTCTGTATCATTTTATGGATAATTGACCTAAAGTCTAATCCTCCTTTATCATATGCGTCTATGCCTAAGATTTCTCCTTTAGCCTCTGTAAATTTTTTTACAATAACATTTTTAGCCCCATCACCATATGCATCGTTAATGTAAAAAATAAACAGACTATTGAGCCTTACTTCTTTCCTAAGAAATTCAATCATCTTTTCTGCTTCTTGTGCACTACTTGGAAAATTTCTAAAAACCCAAGGACTTAGATTTGCTATCTCGGGGTGACCACAATTGGCAAACAGGACAACATTATTCTTTTCAGCAACAGGGTATACAGCCATGCTTGGTCCGCTCATAACAGTGATAACAACCGGGACTTGATGTGTGCCTATCAATTTGTTAAATGCCGCAACCGTTGTTTTGGGATCATTTCTATCATCTTCATATATGATCTCGATCCGTTTCCCGTTAATACCTCCAGAGTTATTAATCTTTGCAACAGCGAAGTCCATTCCCTTTTTGTGCTGTTCCGCAATTTCAGAAGCTGTTCCAGTCATTGGCAATATCGCACCAATCTTATAGGCTTCGGGTTTATTGACTTTCGACATACCAACATTAAAGACAAAGCCAAAAAATATTATCAAACACACCACTAAAAATCTTCTAACGTGTTTCATTTGGTTAGCCCTCCTGATTCTCATATTTTTCAATAAGTTTAAGCAGGTTTTCATAAAACTCCTTTATATCATCCAGATAGTTCATCAGAATATCGTAAAGCGTATCTATGTCAATGTGGTTGTAAGGGTGAACGATTCTGTTTCCGAACCGGCTCATCTTTATGTAGGTCTCTGACCTACCTCGTACTAATCGCCCTTCTTATCTCTTCAGGCAAGCCTTCAAAAACAACCTTCCCATTCTTCAGCAAATAGCCTCTTGAAGTCACCTTCAATGCCTGTCCTATTTTTTGCTCTACAAGCAAAATAGCAACCCCATGAGTTTTATTGATCTCAACAATCTTTTCCATAATTACTTTAACAAGACCTGGCGCAAGGCCTGCTGACGGCTCATCGAGCAACAAAAGCCTGGGCTTCGCCATCAGCACGATGCCGAGCGCAAGCATCTGTTTCTCTCCGCCCGAAAGAAGTCCCGCTCTTTTATTTAGTTTATCTTTGAGCAGAGGGAAAAGGTTGAGTGTATCTTCAACCGTTTCTTTGAAGACAGACTTCTTAACGTTCGCGCCTCCCATCTCCAGGTTTTCATAGACACTCATATCATTAAAGACCTCTCCGCCCTGAAGAAAGTAACCTATGCCAAGAGCCATTCTTTTGTAAGACTCCATACCAGTAATCTCTTTGTTTTTAAATAGTATATCCCCTTTTTTAGGGTAAAGAAACCCTGAAATTACTTTTAAGACCGTGGACTTACCTGCTCCATTTGGCCCTATGATACAGACTATTTCACCAGTATTAATATTAAGAGGCAAGCCTCTCAATATCTCTCTTCCATTATATCCGGCATGTATGTTCTTAAGTTCAAGCAACATTATCAAGCCCCATATAGGATTCCATGATCTCATGGTTGCCAAGAATATCTGTTGGCTCCCCGGATGCCAGAATCCTGCCGGAATCGATAAAATAGATATAATCGGCCATCTCTTTTACCGCTGTCATATCATGTTCTACTGCAATTATTGTTTTGCCGAGTTCTTTTAGTTCTCTTATTTTTTTAAGAATGACCTTTACCATATCAGGGTTAACCCCGCTTACAGGTTCATCTATGAGCAATAAATCAAAATCACCGCATAAGAGCCTTGCAAGGCTCAAGAGCTTTTGCTGTCCCCAGGAGAGGTTCTCTGCAAGGCTCTTTTTCATGTCTGCAAGGCCGACAAAATCCAGCCATTTCATGGCTATCTTGATCTTATCCATCTCTCTCCTGCTTTTTCTCCCAAAGATAGCCTTAAAAGGATTTTCAGATCCGTCATTGAACGTGACAAGGAGATTTTCAAGAAGGGTAAGTTTCTTGAATACCCTTATGTCCTGAAAATGTCTCCCAATCCCGGAAGATGCTCTTTCCCATGGATTCAGCATGGTAATGTCTTTGTCTTTGTAGATTATCCTGCCGCTGTCCGGATACAAGTAACCGCAGATGAGATTAAATAAAGTCGTCTTGCCTGCGCCATTTGGGCCGATTATGGCTGAAATCTTTCCGGCTTCTATATTCATATCAAGGCCGTCTATTGCCTTAAGCCCGTCAAAAGAACGGCTGACATTTTCTAATTTTAAGATTTCAGTCAAGTCTATACTCCCCTGCCATGCCC
>Ga0255430_10084_pt1 | contig 17098 bp, 11 predicted proteins | sample ANMaggSeSYBR02G3_FD_182660 | JGI IMG/M metagenome (GOLD analysis project Ga0255430, IMG submission 182660) | Sediment cell enrichment communities from methane seep in Santa Monica Basin, California, United Staets - ANME aggregate JGI... | ecosystem: Environmental > Aquatic > Marine > Cold seeps >...
TATTCACTCATGTCAAAACGCAGTAACTCAATGCCAAGAATCGCCGCTACCTGTCTTGCAACCTCTGTCTTTCCTACTCCGGTAGGACCTGTAAATAGAAAGGCTCCAACTGGTTTGCCAGGCGTGCCAAGACCGGCACGAGAACGCTTGATAGAACTAACTAAAGATTTTATGGCATTATCTTGACCAAAAATGACTTTTTTTAGATCTTCTTCAAGACTCTCCAATTTTGCTTTATCAGAGGTCGATATACTTCTAATTGGAACCCTGGCAATTTTTGCAACAATCTTTTCAATGTCTTTGGGATTAATATTCTTTCTTCGAGAAGCACCGGAAAGCTTGATCAATGCACCGGCCTCATCAATTACATCAATTGCCTTATCCGGAAGATAGCGATCATTTATGAATTTAGCAGACAACTCGGCAGCAGATTTAAGCGACTGATCAGTATAACTAATTCCATGAAAATTTTCATAATGAGGTCTGAGTCCTTTTAAGATTTTAACTGTTTCAGAGACAGAAGGCTCTTTAATTTCGATTTTCTCAAAACGACGAGAAAGGGCGCGGTCTTTTTCAAAGTAATTTTTATACTCTTCATAAGTAGTTGATCCGATGCACCGCAGCTCGCCTGCGGCAAGAACCGGTTTGAGTATATTTGATGCATCCATGGAACCACCGCTGGTCGCCCCTGCTCCAACAACGGTATGAATCTCATCAATAAACAAAATAGCCTGTTTTTTATTCTTCAGCTCAGACAGAACTCCTTTTAAACGCTGCTCAAACTCCCCGCGAAATTTTGTTCCAGCCAGAATAGCCCCGAGGTCAAGAGAATATATACTGATATCTTTAAGCACATCCGGAATATCACCTTCATATATCTTATTTGCCAGCCCCTCAGCCATAGCTGTTTTCCCGACACCTGGATCACCGACATAAACAGGATTATTTTTACGTCTTCTACAAAGCACCTGAACGCTGCGTTCAAGTTCTAATTTGCGTCCTACAAGAGGGTCTATTTTCCCTTCTGAAGCTCTTTTCACAAGATCAATAGTAAAAGTCTCAAGCGGGCCGGCAGCTTTCTTTTTCTCCTTCCTTTCGGTTTTTGCAAATCCTCCAACTCTATCCTGAAAAGAAAAACTATTATCATTATGAGATATATAGTTTAGAACGTCAAAACGCGTAATTCCTTCTCTATTTAAAAAATATGCTGCATAAGAATCTTTTTCCTGAAACATGGATGCAAGCATATCAGATACTAAGACTTCTTTTTTTTCGGCAGATCGTGCATGATTAACTGCCCTCTGAATAACTCTTTGAAAACCTATCGTTTGTTGCAGCACATACTCATTTCCTTCTGGAATGCTTTCAAGATTTTTACTCAAAAACTCCTCAAGAGTATTATTGAGATTCTCAACACTTCCGCCGCAACTCTCAATGATTTCTTTGCCTGCGTTATTATATAAAATAGCATAAAGCAGGTGTTCTATACAGACATACTCATGTCGCCTTTTCTTGGCCACTCTGACAGCAAGACCAAGAGTGGTGCTTAATTCTTTACTAATCATGATTTAATCCTGCTCCATAGTACATTTAAGAGGAAATTCTCTTTCCCGGGCTAAAATGTGAACTGTATCCACTTTTGTTTCAGCAACTTCATATGTATAAACCCCGCAAATTCCAATTCCTTCTTTGTGAACCTTTAACATGGTTATTGTAGCATCTTCTATGGCTTTATTAAAAACAGACAAAAGAATTTCTACAACAAACTCCATGCTTGTATAGTCATCATTATGAAGCAGCACCTTATACATTGAAGGTTCTTTAACTTCCTCCTCTGTTTCAGAATCTGCAATTTTTTCATAATCGGGTTTATACAAACTCATTTAACAACCTCAATTTACGATCATTGAATATTGAAGACCAAAGAAATTGAAGATTGAAGATTGTATATTGAATATTGAATGAATTCCGTTAATTTTAATCCACAGATTATGCAAATTACACAGAAAACATAAAAAGCTTCAATTATAACCGTTTACAGTATAGTTCGTTTAAAATGATGGAGCGAAGCAATTTCCACAAATATACAATTTTCAATTTTCAATATTCAATATTGCCCCCTGCCCCACCTATTTCCCGCAACATTTCTTATACTTCTTTCCGCTTCCACATGGGCATGGTGCGTTTCTTCCGGTTTTTTGAGCAGCCCGCTTAACAGGCTTTTTCTTTTGAGGAGCATCGTCTCCACTGGAATATACCAGATCCTGCTTTGCCGGCTGTCTTAGATCATTTATCTTATCAGGTTCAGATATCTGAATTCTGAACAAAATTCCCAGGGTCTCCTCTTTGATCCTGGAAATCATGGCCTGAAACATATCAAAGCCTTCTTTTTTATAAACAATCAAAGGATTCTGCTGAGCATAACCCCTGAGGCCGATGCCCTCTTTCAGATGATCCATACTGAAAAGATGGTCTTTCCACAGGCTATCTACTGTCTGCAGCATGACAATTCGTTCCAAATGCCTGAAATCTTCAGTCCCAATGACAGCTTCTTTTTCATCATATATTTTGAGAGCTGAATCATAAATCAACCGGGCTAATCTCTCTGTTGTCAAACCATCCAGGGTATCACTATCAAAGCTGTCAAGCCGGAAGTTAAATTGTTTGAATACAGCCTTGCCAAGTCCTTTCAAGTCCCATTCTTCAGGAAGCGTACTCTCATCTGCAAATTCATGAGCTATTTCCTCGGCCTTTTCATGGATCATATCCATAAAAGAACTTTTCAGGTCACTACCCTTCAAAGCTTCACGTCGCTGTCTGTATATAACCTCCCTCTGCTGGTTCATAACATCATCATATTCAAGGAGCTGCTTTCTGATATCAAAATTATGGCCCTCAACCTTTGCCTGAGCATTCTCTATTGCCTTGCTTATAAGGTTATGCTCTATTGGCTCTCCTTCTTCCAGGCCAAGCTTCTCCATAATACCGGTTATACGTTCTCCGCCAAATATCCGGAGAAGATCGTCTTCTAAAGCAAGATAAAAACGCGATGATCCAGGATCACCCTGCCTACCGGAACGCCCTCTCAACTGGTTGTCAATACGTCTGCTTTCATGTCTTTCGGTTCCAAGAATATGAAGCCCTCCCAACCCAGTTACCCCTTCTCCTAAAACTATGTCTGTTCCACGTCCTGCCATGTTTGTAGAAATTGTAACAGCGCCTTTCTGTCCAGCCATTGCTATAATTTCTGCTTCCTTTTCATGGTTTTTCGCATTCAAAACACTATGCTTAATGCCTCTTTTTTTTAATTTTTTACTTAAACCTTCAGACACATCTATTGAAACAGTACCGACTAAAACAGGCTGCCCTTTTTTATTAAGTTCTTCTATTTCATCCAGAGCAGCTTCATATTTTTCCTTTTTTGTCTTGTAAATCATATCCGGATAATTAGTTCTAATCATCTGCATATTGGTGGGAATAATTATAACATCCAGATTATATATTTTTTTAAACTCAGATGCCTCTGTGTCGGCGGTACCTGTCATACCTGAAAGTTTATTATACATTCTGAAATAATTCTGGAAGGTAACAGTAGCAAGCGTCTGGTTTTCATTTTCTATCTTTACGTTTTCTTTGGCTTCAAGTGCCTGGTGCAGACCTTCACTGTAACGACGACCTGGCATTAAACGGCCGGTAAACTCATCTACTATAATGACCTCACCATTCTTGACTATGTAATCAACATCAAGCTTAAACAGCGTGTGGGCCTTAAGGCCCTGATTTATATGATGTAAAACTTCTATATGCTTTGGATCATACAGATTATCAATCTTCAAGATATTTTCAGCCTTTGCAACACCTTCTTCCGTCATGACTACGGTCCGCGCTTTTTCATCTATAGTAAAATCCATGTCGCGTTTAAGGCGCGGAATTATTTCATTGATTTTGTAATACAGACCCGTAGATTTCTCGGCAGGTCCGGATATAATCAGAGGTGTTCTTGCCTCGTCAATCAGTATGCTGTCAACCTCATCAACAATAGCAAAATTCAGGTCTCTCTGAGCCAGAGAATTCATATCAAATTTCATGTTATCGCGCAGGTAATCAAAACCAAACTCATTGTTTGTTCCGTAAGTTATATCTGCACCGTATGCCTCTTTTCGTTCCGCGTCGTCCATGCCGCTTAATATACTTCCTACTGTTAGTCCCAGGAAATTATATATCTGCCCCATCCATTTTTTGTCGCGCCTGGCAAGGTAATCATTCACCGTAATAATATGAGTCCCTTTGCCGGAAAGAGTATTTAGATATGCAGGTAGAGTGGAGGCAAGAGTTTTACCCTCACCTGTTTTCATCTCAGCAATCATCCCCTGGTGAAGAACAATGCCTCCTATCAACTGAACGTCAAAATGTCGCATGTTGAGTGTACGAACAGAGGCTTCTCTTATAGTTGCAAAAGCTTCCGGAAGAATACTATCAAGGGGTTCTCCTTTTTCAATACGCTCTTTGAAAATAGAAGTACGAGACCTCAACTGCTCATCACTCATGGCCTTCAACTCAGGCTCCAATTTATTAATCATTTCGACGACTGGTTTAATCTTATTCAGTTCCCGTTCATTTTTACTTCCAAAAACTTTTGTCAAAAAATTAAAAATCATTTATATAATTATTCCTCCATTAACTGGTTTCTGACAGAACGTTGAAATTAGAAATTTCTACTTTCCAATTTCAAGCTGTGAACAGCTATTTTATTTATAACACACTTGAAAAAAATTGGTTAGGCTTTTTGAGATAATAATCAGGAAGGTTAGTGTCTGTCCGAAAAGTATTTTTTCCAATACTGGCAATAGTTTCAGCTTATTTGTAAAAAAGCTATTAGCTGAATCTGTTATCTGTTTGATTTTTTAAGCTAAAGGCTAACCGCTAAAAATCTTTTATTTGAGAATAGCATTCAACTGACTATAATTTCAGGTGTTTTGAGTTTTCGTTCAGGCGTTAATTAAGAATATATTTTGCAGGATTAACAGCTATTCCGTCAAGATGAACCTCGTAATGAAGATGTGATCCGGTACTCCGTCCTGTATTACCAACCAGTGCAATGACATCCCCTTTTTTAACGGCATCACCACGTTTTTTCAGCATCTTGTGAATATGTGCATAACGGGTAACCATTCCATAACCGTGATCAATTACAATCAGCTTGCCCATCAAACCTTTAGTACCTGCAAATGTTATAACTCCATCTGCTGCCGCAAGTATAGGCGTTCCCTCTCGTGTAGCAATATCCAGCCCTTTATGGAATTCCCTGCGACCGGTAAACGGTGATTTTCGATATCCAAATGTCGATGAGATCCACCCATCAGTTGGGCGAATAGCGGGCGTTGCTGCAAGAAGATTCCGTTGTTCTTCAAGATTATTAAAAAGAGATTCAAAACTTTTTTTTTGATTTATTGCCGCAAGATTAAACTGCTGTGTCTGTTCATGCATTTCCCGAATCAGGCTGTTATACTCTTCTGTTACTGGAATTTCAAAATCTTCAGGGATTGATCCCCCTACACCAAAAGGGTTTTCCTGTTCAGCATTTTCTTCAATATCGGCAACATTACGTATCTTTTTTTCAAAATTTTTTAGATCAATAAGTTTTGATTTTAAAGAATTTATATCAGCAGCAAACGCTTTAAGCTGTTTACGCTGATTGACTATCTCCCCTTGCTGACTGACTATCTCCTCTTTTTGCTTTAAGTAATCGTAAATGACAATACTAAACAACATAAGACATACTGCAATGAATATAGTTAAACAGGTTATAACACCCCTGGAAACAGTTGTTTTCTTTATTATAGAGCCGGTATTACCTAAAATAAAAAATGTTATTTTCTTCTTCATAATAAAAAAACCCAACAGGCAGTTTAAAAATGTCCTCTTTATATAAAAAATTGTTTGCACTGTCAATATGACAATCGAATTACCACCCCAGATGAGGGGGCTTGTTTATATTAGTCCTCAAAGGTAGCCTGACACACTGCTTAAGTGCCTAAAATGCCTAAAGTGAGCTAAAGTGCCTAAAGTTGTGGTACGCCTTCGGCGTGCTAATTTTAAAGTTATAAGTGCATTAAAGCCTGTCAGGGTTACAAGCAACCAAAAAAGTTAAAATTATCTGCGCCGAAGGCGCATTCCTTAACTTTAGGCATTTTAGGCACTTTAGCTCACTTTAGGCACTTTCAATTAAAGGGCAAAAGGGACATTTGCCAATCCGGAAGTTTCATCTAACCCAAGCATTATATTCATATTCTGAACAGCCTGGCCGGAAGCACCTTTTACCAGATTGTCAATAGCTGAAATCAATATTATGCGGTTATTACGCTCATCTAATTTAAAACCTATGTCGCAAAAATTTGTTCCCTTTACATGCAATGTATCAGGCATCCGGCCTTGTTTGCATATTCGAACAAAAAAATGTTCTGAATAGAAAGAGTCAATGCAATTTTGTATTTCTTCAGAGCTGACTTCTTTAACAAGATTTGCATATATTGTCGTCAGCATTCCGCGCGTCATTGGAACAAGATGAGGTACAAATGTTATGCTTACAGGTCTTTCTGCCTCAATGCTGAGCACTTCTTCCATCTCGGGCGCGTGCCTGTGCGCAGCAACTTTGTAAGCCTTAAATGATTCGTTTGCTTCGCAAAAATGTGCGGTCAAAGAAAGTGATCGGCCGGCACCGCTGACACCGGATTTGGAATCCGCAATAATTGAATTAATATCTAAAAAATTGCTCTTTATTAATGGAACAAGGGGCAGGATAACGCTTGTCGGATAACATCCCGGGTTGCCTATGAGAGTTGCGCTTTTTATCTTGTCAAAATATATTTCACAAAGGCCGTAAACTGATTTATCAAGTAAATCAGCGGCAGTATGCTTCTGATAAAAAGCTTCATACAATAATACGTCTTTGAATCTGAAATCAGCAGACAGGTCTATAACCTTCTTATCACGCCTGATAAACTCCGGAACTATCTCCATAGCCACCTTGTGCGGAAGAGCAATAAATACAACTTCAGTTCTTTCACAAAAGCTGTCTATTGAAAGTTTTTCACAGCTTAAATTAACGATTCCACCCATTGAGGGGTAGATTTTGTCAAACTTCTCTCCAGCGTACTGACGCGATGTCAGAACAGTAAGTTCTACATCCGGATGCCCGGAAAGTATCCTGACAAGCTCCGCTCCCGCATAACCTGTTGCACCGACTATACCTACTCTAACCATAAATCCTCCTTGCACCTTTGGTGCGGGCATAAGTGCCTAAAGTGAGCTAAAGTGCCTAAAATGCCTAAAGTTATGGTACGCCTTCGGCGTGCTAATTGATAACATAAGAATAGAAACTGTTTCACTTTCCTATGCATTAATTACTCAAGAAATCTTTATATAAAATGGCAAACTACCTTAACTTTAGGCACTTTAATATACTTTAGCTCACTTTAGGCACTTTTTACTCATCTTTCTAACAAAAGCCTTTGTTTGCTGTCAAACAAGAATTTGTGTAACACGTTAGCGCTTTTAAATATTATTTTTTTGGCAGGATTTAAATTATCGAAACTTTTCCTGTTAATCCAAATCCAAATCCTTATACCTTGTTACACACCTTCTACATGTTGTGATTATATTTTATGATTTACTGGATAGCTACGATGAGAGTTGGCTTTGTTTGTGCACTTAAAATAAAATCTTGTTTATCCTGTTATCCTGTCAGATTTTTTTCAAAAGGCTAAATTGTTACTAATTTATTCGCTTATTTCCAGAAAGATTTTCTTGGAATTAAATATCCATCATGTTAGGAGTGGACTTCTTATAAAATTGACCCAACAAACTGGAAAAATAGTAATAGTTCACCACGGATTTTCACGGGAATACACTGAATTCTCGTAACTATTCAGCTTGTTAGGTTCACGACTGGAACAGTGAACCTGAGTAGTTACACTTAATCATTGTTTTCAATTTTCAGTGAAACTCCGTGTCGTTCCGTGGTGAATTTTTACGAAAAATAAAAAAGGTAATGAAAATAAAAAATAACATATCAGAAAAAACCGAACTTGTCGCAAACTGGCAGACATTAATGAGAGTATTTATCAGGCCGGAGAATGAAGAGACCAAGTTAATCCTACTTAAATATATGGAGCAGATTCTATTCGGACTTAATAATTTTCTAAAAAAACATGTGGGTATCACTGAAGAAGTCAGCCTTAAAGAACTTTCCATGGGGTTCACAGACACTATAATTAATAAAAATCCTGAAAAAAAACTTGCCGAAGTTATTACAGAGCTGATCGAAGATATAGCGCCCCATGCTGTTAATGTTGCTTCACCATATTTTGTCGGCCATATGACTTCTGCCATGCCTTTCTTTATGGTTCATCTTAAAACCATAGTTACCGCACTTAATCAAAATCTTGTAAAAATTGAAACTTCAAAAGTCGTATCGATTCTGGAAAAGCAGGTAATTGCCAAAATTCACAGAATTATTTACAAAGAAAATGAATCCTTTTATAAAGAGCATGTCCAGAATAGTGAGACCACGCTTGGAAGCTTTACAAAAGACGGCACTTTGGCAAATATCACAGCCCTGTGGGTTGCAAGAAACTCTTTGTTTGCTCCGACAAAAGATGGTTTTTCCGGTATAGAAGAAGAAGGTATTGATGCAGCATATAAAGCGTATGCAATAGAAAAATGCGTTATTCTTACCTCAAGACTCGGCCATTACTCGCTCAAAAAAGCAGGGGGAATTCTTGGAATCGGAAATCAGAATATTATTGGTATAGATGTAGATACAAATAATCGAATAAATCTTGACCTCCTGAAGAAAAAAATCAAAGAAATAAAACAAACCGGCGGCAGGATAAAGATTTTAGCTGTCGTTGGTATTGCAGGAACAACAGAAACCGGAACCATAGATTCTCTTAAGAAAATCGGCATGCTGTGTTCTGAAAACAAAATCCATTTTCATGTAGATGCTGCATGGGGCGGCCCTACCCTTATGTCGGAAAAATACAGCCATCTTCTTGACGGCATAGAACTCGCCGATTCCGTTACCATAGATTGCCATAAACAGTTTTATATGCCCATGAGCAGCGGAATGGTCTATTTTAAAAACCCTTCTATGTTGAACTCAATTGAATATCATGCAAATTACGTTAACCGGCCAGGTTCTGTAGATCTGGGTATCAAATCAATAACAGGATCAAGAGAGGCCAATTCTATTATTCTCGACTGTGCGCTCAAGATTATGGGAACACAGGGATATGCTCTCCTAATTGAGCACGGGATAGAAACAGCACGCAAATTTGCTGAAGAAATCAAGAAACGGCCCGACTTCCAGCTCATAACCCCTCCTGAGCTTAATCTTCTCACTTATAGAATATGTCCAGCCAACATCAGAGAAAAATTATCTGAAGCCAGTTTTGAACAGAGACAAAGCATCAATGAAAAACTAAATAAAATAAACAGAACTGTTCAAAGATTACAAAGGGAAGCAGGTAAAAGTTTTGTGTCAAGAACAACTCTGAGCATAGGAAACAAGCACAAAGAAGATATAGTTGTTCTTCGGTGTGTAATAATGAATCCCATGACAAATATAAATATTCTTAAAAAAATTCTTGATGAGCAGGAAGAAATCTACAAAAAACAATTTTAACGCCCTCAACCAAATTGTTTGAACGAACAGGGACATGACATAGAAAGAGGGGGTTTCGTTCAGAAACTATAATCTACATGCAAAAACGCGGCTCCTGAATGTGTTTGTGACGACAGATTGGGCATTTGCCGGGTTTAGTCAGTCGCTCCCTCTTTTTGAACCTGAATCCGCATTTTTTACATTCAGCAGGGATTATCATTAGGCGCTCTCTGTTTTTTTGGGTTGATATCCGGATATGCCCGAGATGATCAACAACATCTTTTTCAGAAATCCCAATCTCTGCGGATATTTCTCGCGCTGACAAGATTCGATCCGTAAGAACAAAAATTATTTCCTGGCGGATCGTGTCATGCTTTTCAGGTGAAACAAAAGGCTCTTTAGGTTTGATCTTCATTTATGTAACGAAAAGCGGGCCAAATCTCTCTATGCAGGCCGGTATTTGCGATCAGGTGCAACCGTCTCGTTAGCCAATTTTTCCATTAATTTCCCTATTTGGTAGATAGTCTTAAAAATCTTTTTGGGGGATATCGAACTCAAATTATCAACGCATATCAAATGAGTATTCCCGTATGCTCGGTTACCAATTAATATAAATTCCTTGATCGTTTGTTGAATGTTCGATGCCTGGAAATTTTTGTTAATCAAAATCTGTTCGCAAAAGAATTCATAACAAACCAATGGCTTTCCGTAATCCAACCTGCATCCTTGAGGACTCATCCAACCATTTTTTTGATCATATTGAATATTTTGGAACTTTATTAAACTACTCAAGAATTGGCTTTCTACTGATTCTCTGCATATTTTTTCTTCACAGCATTTTGTTTGGCATTTAAAGCAAAATGGATTTGATATTTTGCTAACTCTCTTCAGGATCTCTTTCTCGAGAGATAAATAGGTATGAAATAAACTTAATAAAGGATTAAAGTCTTTTCCATTCATAATTTGACACTTCAATTTTATTACTATTTTTTTCGAAATAGGAGCAGTATCTAGTCATTTTTCATAATAATTAGACAATAGATCATGGAACAATTCTCCAGAATATTAACGGTCAGAGCTTGAATTGTGAATAAGGGAACGTTTAATTCACAATTCAAGCTTTGACACCATGATCTATCCAAACAAGCTGTGATGCATAGTAGGGGAAGTTAATTCGTCCACGTTCCTTGGCAAGCAACGCAGTAGGTGGTTCGTCTATGCCCTGCTTTCATTCATTATCCCTTTTACCAGTTCTATCTCATCGAACATTTTTCGCTGTATGCATGCTTTTCATTGACACGCTGCTACGCATGGTTGCATGATAATTATGCTTTGATTTCGGTGAAACTTCAGTTATATAATCATATGATATCCATTCAATTATGGTATAACAGCTTAATTTTGTATGATTTTTGCATATTTCACACAACAGTTTACGAACAGGAAATGGAAAAATATGGGTAAAATACCACAAATCTTTTATAGCAGAAAGGGATTGCTATGGGTAATAACATAAATAAAGGATCTTTAAGCGCTGTAAGGATTGATCATGTTGGAGTGGTTTGTAAAAAGGAAATCATTCAAAAATAAGGTGAAAAAACCGGGCCTCTCTTCAACGAGACTTTGCTCATTATGGTGAAATATGGAATGGCCCTATGAATATACTCCTTATATCTGGCCCATGCTGATATCTGGTTTGTTCATATTCATTCTGGGAATTCACGGCATTAGACACCGCACTGCGCCCGGAGCAGTTCCCTTTATTATTCTAATGGCATTTGCAATACTATGGTTATCAGCCAATGCCTTGAGGTTGGCCGGCACTGATGATGCCACAAGGATCTTCTGGCTAAAATTCGAGGTAGCCTTTATTCTCCCGATGGCCAGTGCCGCGCTGTGCTTAGCCCTTGAGTATGCCGGGTTGGGCAGATGGCTGACCTGGCAGACACTTGCCGTGCTGGTCATTGTCCCGCTGGCATTCGCGCTGTTGATTTTGACCAATGAGATACACCATCTCGTTTGGACGCAGACCTGGATCGACGGTTCGATTCATATCAAGAGGGGACCAGCACACTGGATTGCTATCGTCTACGGCTTTTCCTTGAGCCTTGTGCACCTGGCAGTAATAGCCTGGCTCTTTGTACACTTTCCGAGGCACCGCTGGATCGCCGCGGGGCTTTTCATCTCGCCGTTGATCATGAGAGCTGCCGCTTTACTTAATGTATCGCATCAGAACCCCATCGAGTCGCTCAACCCAATGGCCATGGTCTTGATTTTTACTTTGTTGCCTTATGCCTTAGCCTTTTTTCGCCTCCGCATGTTTGAGGTGGTGCCGGTCGCACGCAATACGGTCATAGACCGGATGACCGAGGGGATGATGGTGCTGGATGCCGAAAAACGTATTGCTGACGTTAACGAAGCGGTCAGGACACTCCTCGGTATCAAGGGTGCAAAGATTATCGGCGGCCGTGTCGAAGATGTTTTGCAAGCATTTCCCGATATTCTGGCTATGATTGACAATCCAGACGCAGCTCAAAGGGAAATGCCCATCGGGAGCATCCGTGGCCGCTGGTATCATGCCTCGATTTCATCCCTTTTTGACCGGCGCGGTTTTCGCCTTGGATACCTGATCTGGTTTTACGACATTACCGATCAGAGAAATGCCCGGGCACAAATCCTGGATCAGCAGCGGACTCTTGCCATGCTGAATGAGCGGGAACTGCTGGCGCGTGATCTACATGATGGTATCGGTCAAATGATTGCGGCGGCGCACCTGCAGGCCAAATCTGCGAGTGAACTTCTGGCAAAAGGGGAGACTGTCCAGGTCGAGTCTTGCCTGCGGCGCCTTGCCGATATTACTCAGGAGGCTAAGGAATCCGTCCACGAATACCTGCTTGGAGTTAAGATCGGTTTACAGGGAGAGCAGGGTTTTTTATCGACGTTTCGCCACTACATTAAGCACTACAGCCAAAATTATGGAATCCGCACGGAGCTGGTGGTTTCCCCTGAACTGAAATCCAAACGGATTGATAGTATCGTCGAGATTCAGCTCCAGCCGATTATCCTGGAGGCGCTCACCAATGTAAGAAAGCATGCAGAAGCCAGTTCAGCGCAGGTGAACGTTGCCCCTTGTGACGGACAGGTTCGCATTACCATTGAAGATGACGGCCGGGGTTTTGACCCAAAAGGGATAAGCGCGTACGAGGGTTTTGGTTTGCGGTCGATGCAAGGACGTGCGGAGGCGGCAGAGGGTCTCTTCGAGGTGAACTCGGCGCCCGGGAAAGGCACCCGGGTGACTGTTTGCGTGCCATTGCGAAAGGAGGAACCATGAAGGTCTTGCTGGTAGATGACCACCCTCTTTTTCTGGACGGGCTGAAAACCCTGCTGACCACCCGCGGCATCGACGTGGTCGGAACGGCCGGCGATGGACTGGAAGCACTGGAAAAGGCCCGCTCGTTGCTGCCGGACGTCATCCTCATGGATATCCAGATGCCACGGCTCAATGGCTTGGCGGCCACCCGCCTGATCAAGACAAAACAGCCCAAGGTCAAAATCGTGATGCTCACCATGTCAGAAAACGACGAGCACCTGTTCGAGGCGATCAAGAGCGGGGCATGCGGCTACCTGCTCAAGGCCGAAGAAACCGACAAGTTCTTTGAACTGCTCTCGGGATTGATGCGGGGTGAGGCCCCTCTCTCTCCAGGTCTTGCCAACCGGGTCCTGAAAGAATTTGCCCACCAAGGTGGGATTAGTGGATCGGTAGAACGGGCGGTGGAGAAAGTGGAGGGTTTAACGCCGCGCCAGGTTGAGGTTCTGACTTTGGTTTCTCAGGGTCTGGCCTATAAAGAGATTGGGGCAAAGTTGTTCTTGTCAGAGCGCACCATCAAATACCACATGGGTGAGATCATCGAGCGGCTTCACCTGGAAAATCGCCGACAGGTCATCGAGTATGCCAGGCGCATGAACCTGGACAAGAAGTAACAGACCGGCCATAATCATAAAAAATAGTGAAAACAATAAGTTGAATTTTGCCTCGTTCATCCCGCACCTTCTTTTAATCCCAACTCCTCTAAAAAGTACAGTCAGAAGTACAGTCCGAGACTGTACTTTTTTTTCTTCAATACTGTACCAAAACTGTACCTTCGGTACATTGTAAACACGAAAAAAGCCTGATAACTTGATTAATAAGTACTCCTCTCAGCTTTCAAACGATTCTCAGGGGCAAACACATGAAAAAGCGAACTGTGGCGCTATATGGCCGTAACACTGTGTTGTCGACCATCGGTGCATGCCTGCAGAAAAATACGGTATTTCAAGTCGAACAGATCGATGGGCCATCTGAAATTATCGGAAAAGTGAGCCCTCCCGATGTGATCCTATTCGATTTTGAAACAGCTCAACCTCACTTTTTCCTGTCTATGATGCGTGATCATCCGACGACCATGTTTATAGAAGTCGATCTGGCGAACAATAAAATGCTGGTGCTGTCTGTTTGACTCATCCCGCCTGCTGACAATCGAAGACCTGGTGCAAGCAATTGAGAAGAGGCCTTTTTCCAGTGACCTTTAAACGAATAATGCAACACTTTAAATTGAAAGGAGTATCTTTCTTTATTATGGTTCAAAGTACACTGAGTTTAACTTATATGACACGGAAGAGGTGATCAATAATGATCAGTAAACCCAACAAAAGGGAGGGAAAAAAGATGATGAAGAAAAGATTTTTAGCAGTACTGGTAACCGGATTATTTCTTTTGAGCATGACTGGCCTGGCCCAGGCAGCCTTGACCACAATCGGCACGGCAACCTATGGCGGCTCGGATTACAACCTGATCTGGGACGATAACAACAACGGCAACTCAATTGTCTGGCTGGATTATTCTAATTCACCAACTTACTGGACAGCCCAGAAAGCCTGGGCCGCCGGGCTTGACTCGTCTTTAACCTATAATTTCAACTCCGGTTACAGCGTTGCCTGGAATGATGCTGCATGGCGGCTGCCTGATACCGTTGATGGGGCATATAGCTATGGCTATGACGGCACCACTACGGCAGGGTATAACATAACCACCTCCGAGATGGGGCATCTATATTATACCGAATTAGGGAACAAGAGTTATTATGACACCAGTGGAAATACTCAATCAGGTTGGGGACTGAACAACACCGGAGATTTTGACAATTTAAATGCGTCCCGGTACTGGTCCGGCACGGATTATGCAGACGGTACGGGCTACGCCGCCTGGGACTTCGGCATGGACTACGGCGGCCAGAACTACGGCAACAAGCTCAACAATGAGTATGGTCTCGCCGTTCGCAGCGGACATGTTTCAGCGGCTCCCGTTCCTGTGCCTGGTACAATGCTGCTATTTAGCACAGGACTTGCGGGTCTTGCAGTTTTAAGGAGAAAGCGAAAAGGGAGTTGCGTTTGATTATTTGGTTATTTTAATTTTGGACAGTGAGTAAAGCCGGAGAGTTTTGCTAAAAGCAGGAAACGGCGAATATAATTTTTTTGTGGGGGGTGCAGGGGCTTGCCCAATGGCATTCAGTTAAGAAACACACCCATTCAGTTAAGGATTTGTTATATTTTTATAAAAAATATAACTAGTTAGCTAATTCCGGTAGCGGCACTTTTTTCGCTTTACCTGGTCTCCATTTTTTTATCGGCTTCATTGATTTTCTCAAATAGGATCGATTTGGCCGAACTTTCTGACGGTAACGTGACATAGATCTGACTATTTGTTGAATTACGCCTTTCACACAATTTACAGGTACAAACATGATTTCTTCTAAATGTCTCGAAACGGTGGCTAAACAATTTTTGAAATTTACTTTAATTTTTGGTGTACTCTCATCTTTTTTACTCAAAGGACTAAGCATTTTTGATATCTGATCTTCTGCTTTATTTGAACATAACCTGTTCATAGTTATAAGGACAAAATGAGCGAATAATTCTTGTTTGACTCCTCGTTCACTTTTTCCGTGAAAATCATCAATAACAATAAATTCTTTACTGATTTTGTATAATTCCTCAATTCCCCAGCGTGAATGATAAATATCTTTGAACATGTCAGTTTCATATTGTTTGTCCATGAGAGTTGTTCCTATGCAATAGGTCGTTTCAGCAATAGTATATTTTATTAAACGAAGTTTTAATGGAACAACGCTTATGTCGGGAAATTTCTTTTTTATATCTCTGCTTGTATCTTTTGAAGGAGTTAACGTGATAATTTGGTCGACTTGATCACTTGTTCTAAATTCTTCGATTTCTTTGTAAGTGTTTTTTTGCAACCTGAAGACAGGATAGATATCTGATTTTACATGATAATACAGCATGGCATAGGAGAAATACCCTCTATCATATACAACAATGTCGTTTTCTTTTAACGATGCCAGGTGTAACAGCGCGCATTTCCTTTCGTCACCGTGCTTTACTAAATCAAAGTCGTAAGGTATTTTTGATTTTAATTGATATAAACAACTTACTAAACCTTGAGGATAGTAGGCATTATCTGATGGCGTCTTGTATCCGTCCTCAATCAATTCATGTGGTAAGTTTATTTTACTGCCATCAACTGCAAATATTCGCTGATTATTCAATCGATATAATTTATTGGTTTCATCTTCATAAACACTTATAATCCTTTTATTGAGTATTTTAAATATTGTTTCATCTAATTTTGCACGAGCCTGGGTAAATGCTGATGCAGCAATCGGTTTTTTCTGCGGTAAAGGGAAATTCATTTTACGGCAATTATTCCAAAAATCGGAAATCGTTGTCCCATAACCCTGACTATTTTTGGAGAATAATAAACGAAAGATCAAAAAGATAAGTAACATAGAGTCTATAATGCGTTTGCGTTTTTGCCATGTTTTATCAAATTCATGGGCAACTTCAGCGATGATACTGATCACTTTACCCCATAGGTTAATAAAATTCTCATCAATCTTTAACTGATCAGGTTGTAAATTTTTCTTTTGATTTCTTAGGATTGCCCTGAAATTTGACTCTAATGGATAAACAAAGATGGTTTTGATCGAAGTTTTATCATCAGATTCATCTTTCCATGCCCTGCCTGTTGTTTTTCCTATGCATTTCCAATTTGCTGCACGATAACAAGATCCAGAATGTTTACCCGGATCGACAAATGTTTCTATCAATACCGGATGATAAAGGTGCTCTTGCTGCCAATCATTTTGAATTTGTTTGAAGTGGACCCCAAGTCAAGGACAATTTTAAAAGGGGTCAAGTCTGCTCTTGACTCTTGCTCGTCCCACCGGCCACTTTGTCCACACGTTTTTTAAGGTTCCGATCCGCCAGCATCTGCTTTTTTATTCTTTCTATGATGCTGCTTATTGAGCTATACTTTTCCATCTGAAACTGGCGGCCTATCTCCCTTAGGCTGTCACGTCTTAGTTTTCGTGTCAGGAATAT